>Ga0116155_10000238_pt1 | contig 54722 bp, 37 predicted proteins | sample AD_UKC032_MetaG_FD_89890 | JGI IMG/M metagenome (GOLD analysis project Ga0116155, IMG submission 89890) | Active sludge microbial communities of municipal wastewater-treating anaerobic digesters from USA - AD_UKC032_MetaG | ecosystem: Engineered > Bioreactor > Anaerobic > Digestate | place: USA...
CGTTCCGCCGCCGCCGATGTTGAAATCTCAGCAAGCGGCTGAAACGGCAAGGGTTAAGAAATCGAAGTCCGCCGCCGCCCCGGCATCCACCGCCGCCCACAAGGCCGTCTCTTCTCCGTCCTTTCGAGCCATGTACAAGGGGAGTACATCGGAAGCCCAGCAGGAGAACCTGGAAAATAAGCATGAGTCCCCTTTGAGCCTCCTTTGTACCCCCGTTGTACACGACCTAATGGGAGCGTTAGGCTGGCTGGGGCGGGTGGGGCGGGTTTGGGCGCGGGCCTGAGCCGGATTAGAGGGATGGGCGACCTGCGGATGATGTAAAACGAGATTCCAAGGCGGGAGGGAGAGGGCGCGAACGTTCGGCAAAGCCGGGACGAGGGGCCGGGTGTTGTCGCACGCCTTGGTTTTTGGACGGGATAGAGCCAAGGCTGGCGGGGACGTTTTCCCACCCGGGCGGAGGTTGTCGAAAGGTGGCTGCTTACGTTGCCCTCATCGTGGGCGGTGTATTCGCCCGGTTAGGGTGAAGTTTGTCGAAGATTTATCCCCAGGCTTTGCGCGTAGGGTGGGTGATTGACGGGATTGGTTCGGGAATCTGTCCCGGGGCTTTGATTGCGTGGATCAGGAGCCGGGGCGATTGAGGTCGTGGGTTGGGCGGGGGTTAAGCGCTTCGGAGAGGATGTTTTGCTGTGCGGTGAGGGCTTTGGGGCTCCTGCGCGTGAGCGCCTGATAAGACACGGCCCGGCCCGGCCCCTGATGGAAGCTTGGAGGCTCTTTCTTCCGCGGCAATCCCCAACGGTGGCGCGGGCGTTGCGTCAAGACGGTGGCAAGGCGGGCGATTCCGGCAACCTCGCGCCGGCCCGCCACGCCCGCAGGGTTGGCTGACTGCTTTGAATCAAGCGACGCTTTCCTCCCGGTTCCTTGAACCTGAAAAGCGGCGTTGGGTTTGGAAACATCTCGTTTCCCTCGTCTGCGGAAACTCTGGCGACGATAACAAATGACCCTGCACGTTTGCGGGTGGCCCAGCGGGTTTGCTATGGCGGATTCGGCATTTGTGGCATAGCTTTCGCTTAGAGAAGCTGCCTGAGGCGGCGCCCGGACTCGCATCGCTAAAGACTGAGACGTAACGCATTATGAACAAGACTGAACTCTTCGTTTGCCTTTTGGCTGTCGGCCTGATTGCCTGCGATCTCCTCGTGCGGCTGCGCACGCATCGCCATCGCAAAGACAGATTCATCGAGAGCCTCTTCGACACGCTCCTGCAACCCGCTCTCCTTCCGCAATCTTCCACAAAATCACCCGTTCCCAAACCCGCCAACCTGCCCACCCCGGAATCTCTTGCCGAAAACCTCCTCCGTCACTTCCAGCAATCCGCGGTCTCCCGCCTGGTGTTGCGCATCCTGGCGCTCCAGCAAGGAGGCGCCGTTGAGGCCGGGCTCCTTGCCGAGGTAAATCAGCATCTCGTCCAAACCGGCAAACGCGCGCTGCCCCCTGCGGTGGTGCGCCGGGTCGTAATGATCCTTATGGGGGCCGATCTGGTCGCCTTGAACCAGGGCCGGTTGGAAATCACCAATGCTGGCCGCCAACTCAACACCTTGCTGGAAGCCCGTTCCCTCACCGAGCAGACGCATCCCAGCTTCGGTTAACCCCGCGAGGCGGGGAAATTCCGCGCCGCCAGGGGAGTGCCGGATTTATCAATCATCGGCCCCTGCTGGAGTGTGCGATTATCCGGCTCGGCGTATCGGTTCGGGGGCAATTCGGCAAAGGATGGGCGGAGCCTGGAAAAGGTGTGGAAGAACCACGAGGCAGGCAGTTGCGCGGCTCAGGACGGGCGGAGACGGCGGGGCCAGGCTGACGTGGGCGGGGAACCGAGTTTCGAGCCGGAAGCCCGCAGCACCTTGGATTTGCGAGTGTTGGGGTGTCTGAAGCTGCGCTATTCCTGTGGGGGATGCCGGTTTCAAGAGCCGGGTGAGGTTTTGGCAAGGTGCATTTTTATGGTTTATTCGCGTGACAGCCGCTGGGGGGCGGCGGTATGGTAGGTCCCTGGCTGACCCTATCGTCTAGCGGTTAGGACACCGCCCTTTCACGGCGGCGGCACGGGTTCGAGTCCCGTTAGGGTCGCCATCTGACCTGTTCCACTTGCCGGCCCAAAGGCTTGGCGGGAAATGGGGCGGCGCGGCGCGGGCGGGATCAGGCTTTTCGATAGAGTTCGGTTCCGCTATGGATGAATTCCCGCGCTTTATGTTCCAGGCCTTTCTGGAGGGCTTCGGTTTCCGCGAGTCCCTGCGCGGCGGCGTAGTTTCTGACTTCTTCCGTGATTTTCATGGCGCAGAACTGTGGGCCGCACATGGAGCAGAAATGGACGAGTTTGGCGCCTTCCTGCGGCAGGGTTTGGTCGTGGAACTCGCGGGCGGTGACCGGGTCGAGGCCCAGGTTGAACTGGTCGTCCCAGCGGAACTCGAAGCGGGCTTTGCTGAGCGCGTCGTCGCGGGCGCGGGCGGCGGGATGGCCTTTGGCAAGATCGGCGGCGTGGGCGGCGATTTTATAGGCGAGGACGCCGTCTTTGACATCCTTTTTGTCGGGAAGCCCGAGGTGTTCCTTGGGGGTGACGCAGCACAGCATGGCGCAGCCGTACCAGCCGATCATCGCCGCCCCGATGGCGCTGGTGATGTGGTCGTAGCCGGGAGCGATATCGGTGGTCAGGGGGCCGAGGGTGTAGAACGGCGCTTCGGCGCACCATTCGAGCTGCCGATCCATGTTTTCCTTGATGAGGTGCAGGGGGATGTGGCCGGGGCCTTCATTCATGACCTGGCAATCCAGCTCCCAGGCGATGCGGGTCAACTCGCCCTGGGTGCGCAGTTCGGCGAACTGGGCTTCATCGTTGGCATCTGCGATCGAGCCGGGGCGCAAGCCGTCGCCAAGGCTGAAGGCGACATCGTAGGCGCGCAGGATTTCGCAGATCTCGCGGAAGCGGGTGTAGAGGAAGTTTTCCTGGTGATGCGCGAGGCACCAGCGGGCCATGATTGAGCCGCCGCGCGAGACGATGCCCGTGACGCGGCGGGCGGTGAGCGGGAGGTAGCGGAGCCGCACGCCGGCGTGGATGGTGAAGTAATCCACGCCCTGCTCGCATTGTTCGAGGAGCGTATCGCGATACACTTCCCAGGTCAGCTCTTCGGGTTTGCCGTCCACCTTTTCCAGCGCCTGGTACAGCGGCACGGTGCCGATGGGCACGGGCGAATTGCGGATGATCCACTCGCGGGTTTCGTGGATGTTCCGGCCGGTGGAAAGGTCCATCACCGTGTCCGCCCCCCACTTGGTGGCCCAGCGCATTTTCTCGACTTCCTCCTCGATGCAGGAGGCCAGGGCGCTGTTGCCGATGTTGGCATTGATTTTCACCAGGAAGTTGCGCCCGATGATCATCGGCTCGCTTTCGGGGTGGTTGATGTTGGCGGGGATGATGGCGCGGCCGCGGGCGACTTCGGAGCGGACAAACTCCGGCGTGATTTCAGCGGGAATGGCCGCGTTGAAAGGCGGGCCGCCGCGGGCGTTTCCTTCCCGGGCGGCGGGCGAAGGACGTGTCAACGCGCGTCCCAGGTTTTCGCGGAGGGCCACGTATTCCATCTCCGGCGTAATGATTCCCTGGCGGGCGTAGTAGCGCTGGGTGACGGCGCGACCGGGTTGGGCGCGCAGCGGCTGGCGGCGCAGAGTGGGGGGGAGCGGCGCGTCGCTGCGCCCGGGAACGGGTTGATAGGACGAGGGCGCCGGCTCGACTCCACCGCGCGCCGCGATCCATTCCCGGCGCAAGGGGGGCAGGCCGTGCTCGACGCTGCCAGTGAAGGCTGGGTCGCCCCACGGGCCGGAGCAGTCATAGACGCGCACGGGGGCGTTGGGTTCGGCGGTGCCATCGGCGGCGCGTGTGGGGGTCAGTTTGATTTCGCGGAAGGGCACCCGGATGCCGGGATGCTTCTCGCCGGTGACGTAGATGCGCGTGGAATGGGGCAGAGGGTCGCCGCTCCGGGGTTCGCTAGAGGTTCCGGCTGCATTCATAGCATGGCTCAAGCACACAAGTTTTTCCGGGGAACGCGGGCGGGGGAAACAGCGGAGTTCCCTTCGCCAGCATTACCTGGATCAGGTTCGACGGGTCTGCCGCGTTCCCACGCAGCACTCTCAGCCTTTGCGCTGAACCCGGTTCAGCAGCGGGTTGGCTCCCCGATAATTAATAATACTAGCTTGCGTCGGGAGAGGAGTCAAGCGAGTGTTTGACCGCCAGGCAGGAGGCTTCCATTCGGATGTAGTTGAGTACCACCGGCGCCAGGATCATTCCGGCCAGCCCCATCAGCCGTTCGCCCAACACCAGGGCCAGGAGTGTGAGCCAAAGCGGGTTGCGGATGCGGTGGCCGATGATTTTGCTGTTGAGGAAGTATTCCAGTTTATGAATGACCACGAGGTATAGCAGCGCGCCGAGAGCCATCTTGGGGGATGCCGTGAACCCGATCCCGACAATGACGGTGTTGCTGACCAGGTTGCCCAGAACCGGGATCAGGCCGCAGAGAAACGTCACCCCAATCACCACGACGGCGTAGGGCAGTCCCACCGCGAGCACAAAAAGGGTCGTGAGGACCGTGTTGATGGCGGAGATGGTGATTTGCGCGCCGATGACCGTGGCGAAGCTTTGGTAAAGCGTCTCGAAGCGGCGCGCGATTTGGTCGCAGCTCAGCGAATACAGGTTGTCGCGCACCGCGTATTTCTCGCGGTCCAACTCCAGCTTGGAATTGAAGAACACGCTGATGGCCACCACGCCGCCGACCAGCACAAAGACGAACTGCGTCGTTGCTCCTTTGGCGAACCGGGCGAAATTGCCCAGGTAATTCATCCGGCTGCCCAGGTTGTCGAGGGCCATTTCCTTGAGGCTGTCGTAGTCCGTGAACGGGAGTTCTATCTGGTATTCCTGGGCCCACTCGATAATGGACGGGATGGCCTTGTCGGCAATCTCCGGCAGCGCCCGGAGGCTCTGGTGGGCGAAGTGCGCCAAGGCATAAACCAGGCCGGCGACCAGGACGAGAAACAGCCCGACGGCCAGTGTTTTGCCGCCCCGCTTCGGGAAATGGAGGTGGGTCAGGGCGAGATAGGTGAAAAAGGCCACCAGCAACGGGGTGGCCATGCGGAAATAGCCCACCAGCACCAGGGTCCCTGCCATGAACAGGTACGAGATGCGGACGGGCTTGTTTGCCGGCGGCGGCGTACAGGTAAGCTCGGCCATTCGCCGGCATTCATACCCCGGGCCCTGCCGGGGCGCGAGCTTTTTCGGTGTTGGACGGCGGCGGGCCGGGCCATCACGGGGAACCGTCCGCCGCCGGTTGCCGGGGATGGAACCAGCAGTAGAGGACGGGCAGGACAATCAGCGTCAGGAGGGTGTTGCTGAGCGCCCCGCCGATCACCACGGTCGCCAGCGGGCGCTGGACTTCGCCGCCGATGCCCACGTTCACCGCCATGGGAATAAACCCCACGGCGGCGACCAGCGCGGTCATCAGCACGGGGCGCAGCCGGACCAGGCAGCCTTCGCGCACCGCGTTGGCGAGCGGCCGGCCGGCGTCCAGCCGTTGGCGGATGAACGTGACGAGGACGAGCCCGTTGAGGATGGCCACGCCGCTCAGGGCGATAAATCCGATGGCGGCACTCACGGTGAAGGGCATGCCGCGCACCCACAGCGCCGCCACCCCGCCGATGGCGCCCAGCGGGATGCCGGTTGCCACGATGAGCACGTCGCGCATCGAGCCGAGGCTGAAATACAGCAGCGCCAGGATCAGCGCCAGGGCCAGCGGCACCACGAACCGCAGCCGGGCGTTGGCGCGCTGCATATTCTCGAACTGGCCGCCCCATTCGATTTGATAGCCCTCGGGCAGTTTCACCCGGCGGGCGATCTGGTCTTGCGCCTCGGCGACAAAGCTGCCGACGTCGCGCCCGCGCACGTTGCATTGCACGGTGATGCGGCGGCGCCCCCATTCCCGGTTGATCGTGGCCGGGCCTTCGGTTTCCACGACCTGCGCCAACTGCTTCAGGGGCAGCACCGAGCCCGTCGCCGTGGGGATATGGGTGTTGGCCAGCGCCTCCGGGTCCGTGCGCTGGCGGTCCGGCAGCCGCACCACGAGGGGGAAACGGCGCTGCCCCTCGCGGATTTCGCCAACCTTCCGGGAGCCCACCGCTTCGACGACGTTGAGCACATTGCGGGCCGGCACGCCGAAGCGCTCCGTGGCCCGCGGATCCACGCGCACTTGCAGGACGGGTTGCCCGACGAGTTGCTCGCCGGTGACTTCGCCCCGGCCCGGGATGTCGGCCAGCACCCGCTGCACCTCGTCGGAAAGCCCGCGCAGGATCTCCAGGTCGTCGCCGTAAATCTTGATGCCGATGTCCGAGCGGATGCCGGCGACCAGCTCGTTCATGCGCATTTCAATCGGCTGGCTGATCGCCACGCGCAGGCCCGGCACGCGCGCAAAGACCTTCTGCATTTCCTCGACCAGCCCGGCCTGGGTGCGGGCTTTCGTCCACTGCGCGCGCGGTTTGAGCGCGAGGAAGAAGTCCGACAACTCGACGCCCATCGGGTCGGTGGCCACGTCCGCGCTGCCCAGGCGCGTCCAGATGTTGGCGATTTCATCTGGAAACCCGGCCAGCAATAGCTTTTCGAGGCGGTCGTTCAGCGCCGCGGCTTCCTCCACCGAGACGCCCGCCACGCGGACCGAGGTGCCCACGATGGCGCCTTCGCCGAGGCGGGGCAGGAATTCGCCGCCCATGCGCGCGGCCAGCACCCCGGCGCCGGCCAGCAATCCCAGGGCGCCCAGCAGCGTAAACCAGCGAAACCGCAGCGCCAGGTTGAGCACCGGTTCATAGAGGCGGCGCGCCAGCCGCTCCAGCCACGGCTCTTTTTCCTTGATAGGCCGGAGCAGAAAGAGGCTGGCCGCCACCGGGATAAAGGTCAGGGCGAGCAGCAAGGATCCCGCGAGCGCAAAAACCATCGTCAGGGCCATGGGCCGGAACAGTTTGCCCTCCACCCCCTCCAGGGTGAGGATGGGCAGGAACACAATCAGGATGATGCCCACGCCGAAGGCGACCGGGCGCACGACTTCCAGCGGGGCGCGCGCCAGCACTTCCTGGCGTTCCCGGCGGGTGAGCGAGCGCCCCAGCTCCTGCCGCCGCCGCGCCAGGCCGCGCATGGCGTTTTCCACCATCACCACGGAGCCGTCCACCAGGAGGCCAAAGTCCATCGCGCCCAGGCTCAGCAGGCTGGCGGAGATGCCCGCCTGCAGCATCAGGCTGCCGGCAAACAGCATGGAAAGCGGGATGGCGGCCGCCACCACCAGCCCGGCGCGCAGGTTGCCCAGAAAGGCGAACAACACCGCGATGACCAGCAGCGCGCCCGCCAGCAGATTATGCTCGACGGTGCGAATCACATTATCCACCAGCTCCGTCCGGTCATACAACACTTCGAGCTGGATGTCGTCGGGCAGCATTTTCCGCACTTCGGCCAGCCGGGCTTTGAGCGCGCGCGTGACCACATGGCTATTCTCGCCCATGAGCATGAAGCCCAGCCCCAGAACCATCTCGCCCCGCCCGCCGCCCGTCACCGCGCCGCGGCGGATTTCATGATCCACCTGGACCGTGGCCACATCGCGCACGTGCACCGGCACCCCTCCCGTGGAGGCAATGACGATATCCCCGATCTCCGCCACGTTGGTGGTCAGGCCAATGCCCTGCACCAGCAAAGACTCGCCCGCGCGCACCACCTGCCCGCCGCCGACATTCTGGTTGTTGGCTTCGAGCGCCGCGAAGAGGTCCTCCCACGTCAGCCGGTGTTTGACCAGCAGGTCGGGGTCGGCCACGACGTGGTATTGCTTCTCGAACCCGCCCCAACTGGTGATTTCGGCCACGCCGGGCACTTTGCGCAGCTCGGGCTTGATGACCCAGTCCTGCAGCTCGCGAAGTTCCGTAAGCGTGCGCCGGGCGTCTTTGGCGCGCACCGCGTAGTGGAAGACCTCGCCCAGCCCGGTGGCGATCGGCCCCAACTGCGGGCGCGGAACGCCGGCGGGCAGGTCCACGCTCTGCAGCCGTTCGCTGATGAGCTGCCGCGCCCGGTAGATGCTCGTGCGGTCGTCGAAGGTCGCCACCACCTGCGAGAGGCCGAATTTGGAGATCGAGCGGACGTTTTGCAGCCCCGGCAGGCCGCCGAGGGCCAGCTCCACCGGGATGGTGACCTGCTGCTCGGCTTCCTGCGGGCTGAGCGCCGGCACGTTGGCGTTAATCTGCACCTGCACCGGGGTCGTGTCCGGGAAGGCGTCAATCGGCAGCACGCGCAGAAGGCGCCCGCCCACGACCACCAGCGCCAGCGTCAGCACGCACACCAGCAGGCGGTTGCGGAGCGACGTTTGAACCAGCCAGTTCAGCATGCGCGCCTCCGCTCAATCCGCGCAGCCCGCGCCCATGCGCGAGCTGAGCCACTGCGATTTCAACGCGAAGCCGTGATTGACCACCACGGTTTCATCCGGCTGCAGCCCCGCCGCCACCTGCCAGCGTTCGTCGTCCTTGAGGCCCACCGCCACCGCCCGCGCCTCGAACAAATCATCGGCGAGCTTGACGAAGACAAACGGTTTGCCCTCGAGCGAGCAAAAGGCCGCGGGCGGCAGCAGCAGGGCCTGCTCCGCCGGGCGGGTCAGGATGCGCGCTTTGGCAAACATGCGGGCGCGCAGCAGGCCTTCCGGATTGGCGATCTCGGCGCGGGCGCGCGCCTTGCGGCTGCGCTCGTCCACCTCGGCGGCGATCCAGGTCAGCCGGCCGCGGAAGGTCCGGCCGGGAAACGCGTCCACCCGCAGCTCCACTTCCTGCCCCACCCGCACCCGGCCCAGGGCCGCTTCCTCGAGGCTTAAAATCGCCCACAACGTGGAGCGGTCCGTCAGGGTGAACAGCGATTTGCCGGCTTCCACGAGCGCGCCGCGCACGGCGTTGCGTTCCACGATCTCGCCGGCGAACGGGGCGCGCACTTCCATCAGCACCGGTTCCTGGGGCTCGCGTCCCAGCCGGTCAATCTGTTCCTCGGTAAACCCCTGCAAGCGCAGTTGCTGGCAGGCGCCCAGGTGCTCGGCCTCGGCCTGCTGCAAGTCCTTTTCCGAGGTCACCCGCTCGGCCCGCAATTTGCGCTCGCGTTCGAGCGTCTGGTGGCTCAGCACGGCGCGGGCCACGGCTTCCGCGAGGGCGGCGGACCATATCGTCGCCACGGTCTGCTTTTCTTTGACCTGCGTGCCCAGGTCCGCGGTCACGGATTGCAGGATGCCGCCGACCGGCGCCACGATTTGCGCCAGCCGGTTCTGGTTGAAGGTCAGCTCGGCATAGCAATCGAGGTGTTCGCGAATCTCGCCCCGCTGCGCCTGCGCCAGTTCCACCCCCGCCAGCGCGGCGGAGTCCGCGGCGGGCAACCGCACCTTGGTTCCCTGCCCGGGCTTAAGCTGCGCGGCGATTTCCGGGTGGCAGATGCCGCACTCCGCTTCCAGCAGGTCGTGCTCCTCGCAGTGTTCCTTTGCCGCCGCCGGGTGCGCCTCGCCGCCGGGCTCGGCGTGGCCGCCGGGGGCTTCGGGTTTCGGCGCTTCGCGGTGCGCGAGGGCGCTGGTTGAAAGGGTCAAGGCCAGCACGAGCAGCCAGCCGGTATTCCAATAAGCTCGGGTTTTCATAGATCGTGGGGGTTAAAGTCGGTTCCGGTGATGGGGCGCGCCGCCGGTCCGCCGGCGCGGGCGGGGTTTTCGGGCGGGCCGGCCCAGGCCGTTTCGGGCGCCGGGGTTCCGCGCGCGCCGCGGGGTTCGTCGGCCCCCGCCGCCAGCAGGGCTTCGATGTTGGCCTGCGCGATGTTCAGCTCCAGCAGTTTCTGCTGGTAACTGAGCCGCGCTTCGGCGGCGGTGCGCTGCGTGTCCAGCAAATCCATAAAGCCGAATTTCCCCTCCTCGAAACCGCGTTGCACCAGCCGCAGCGCCTCGGTGGCCCTGGGCAGAATGCGCTCGCGATAACCGGCCGCCTGCTGCGCGGCGGTCCGCAGCCGCTGGCTGGCCGTGCTCCAATCCCGCAGCAACTGCTGTTCAACCGCCGCCAGCCCGGCCGCCGCCGCCGCCGCGTCCGCCCGGGCCTCCTGGCGCCGGCCCCGGGAGCGGTCAATCAAAGGCAGCGGCAGGGAAAGGCTGAATTGCACGATCGAGGCGCGGCTGCCGGCTTCCTGCCCCCCGGCGGCGCCAAACTTCACATCGGGATACGGCTCGAGCCGGGCGCGGCGCTCCGCCGCGTCCGCCCGCTCCTTGTCCGCCCGCGCCGCCCGGACGCTGGGGTGTCCCGCCAGCCAGCGCGCCGGCGCGGTCTCCAGCACGGCCAGGTCCGCGGTCTCCGCCAGGGCGCCGCTGACCGGCGCGCCCGCCCATTCAGGGCTGCCCAGCAAGTGGGCCAGCTTCTGGCGCGCGGCTTCCTCTTCCCGCTCGAAGCCCGCCAGTTCGGTTCGGGCCTGTTCGAGGGGAATCTCCGCGCGCAGTTGCTCCTGGTCCGCCGCCGCCCCCGCCTGCACCCGCTTGCGGGCGGTCGCCGCCGACGACTCGGCCACAGCCACCAGCTCGCGCGCCACCGCCGTCAGGCGCTCCGCCGCCAGCACCTCGAAGAAGGCGGTTTTCACTTCCCGCACCAGTTCCACGCGCCGCAGATCATACTCCGCCTGGCTAAGCCGGACGCCCCACTCGCCGATCCGCCCCTCGAGCTTTTTCTTGCCCGGGAACGGAAACGTCTGCGACACCCCCGCCAGCTTTTTCGCCTCGGAGAAACCGCCGCCCTCGGTCGGCCAGTCCTCGGCGCTCAGCTCCAGTTCCGGGTTGGGCCACAGCTTCGCCTGGGCGGCGCGCCCGGCGGCGCTCGCCACCCGGCTTTCCGCCACGCTGAGCTCAAGATTGCGCGTCAGCGCCCGCCGGACTGCCGCCTCCAGCGTCAGCGCCCCGGCGCCCGCCGACGGCCCGGATTCCTGGCTCATTGCCGGGCGCGCGCTTGCGCCGCCCAGCGCCACCGCCAGGAGCAGTGGCCATTTCCAATAAATCTTTCGTTTCATAAACAAACTAAACAGGCTTAAACCAATACCAACGGAATCGGCCGGAGGCGTGGAACCCCGCCATCCGGACGGAGAAGTCCCGACCGGGACTGTTTAAGAAACGCGGGAAGGCGCGCGCGGCGGCTGGGCCGTGCGCTGAGAGAATTGCCAGGCGCGGAGAAGCTCAGGCGGAGAGGAAGAACGCAAGTTCAGGAAGGCCTCCCCGTCCGGCCGGGCATCCCCGGGCACGGCGTCCCCGACCACCGCCGACGCCAGCAAGGGCTTGAGCGGCAGGGATTGGGGCTTTTCCAGCCGGTAGCAGCCGGACTCGATCGTCGAGCAGCCATCGCCGGCGCAATCCTCTTCCGCGTGCGCGGGCGAGCGTTCGGATTCCGCGTGCTGGCAGCAGGAGAGAAACTCCAGTCCGGGAAGCGCCGCCAGCAGACAATGCGACCCTGCCGCCACCCAAAGGGTGACCATCACCAGAACCGCGGGTATCCGCCAGAATCGCATCAGACGTTTTATAGATGCCCTCATTGTGGCGGAAGTTCAAGTTTTTATCGCCCTCAGGCTAATTGATCACCCCGCCTGCCGTCAGCCTTGACCGCCGGGTGTGGAGGATGAGGAGGCATTGCGGCTTGACGCCCGCAACCGAACGCCGGGCCAAAGGCTATTCGGGCCGGTCGGGAATGGATTTAACCAAAACGACTCAGATTTCAACCTCAATCCGACTTCACAGAACGCGCAAGTCACTGATTTTACGGGCAAAAAGCATTTGTAAGCCAGTGGCCAACCCGTTGAATACGCCAACCAAACAGTTCATTGAGGCTCTCCGCTGGCTTGTCAGGCCCGTTTCGGCTCCAATAGAGCGAGGGCGCACGGTTGGAATGTGTAGCGTCAACGTTTCAGATAAAGGATTCGCGAAGCCAAAACCCATTCGGACACTCGCCCGCCCCTGAAAAGCCGCCTTTTGTCAGCCCTGGATTCATAACTAACTGTTTTTACGGAGCTTAATGCTTTTCCTCCCATCCTTTCCCCTCGTTTCGGCCTTTTCAGGCACCCATAGCCACTATCCAAAGGCCTTGGAGACCCCCTGCTTCTACGCCGTGTACAAGGGGTGTACAAGGGATGCTCATCGGATGTACTAGCTAAAATCCCATGGACTCCCGATGGGCATCCCTTGTACACCCCTTGTACACGGCGTAGAGGCAGGGTAAGTCCAAGGTATGTCCCGGGTATGTCGAAGTCGGCATGATTTTATCCCTCTCTATACCTAAACCATTGATTTTACTGGCGAAAGGTTCGGGATTCAGCGGCTATGCCCTTAAATTTGTTAAGCAAAGGGTTCGCCGGGGCTGCGGCTTGGACGATCTGACCCGATCAGATCCCGATAAAACGAGGATGGGCGGGTAAACGACCCGAGTGAATCGTTCCGGTTTAACCGGTGATATAACCCGAACCTTGAACCAGCGGCTCCGCCACGCAAAAGCCCGGGCGCGCCTGAAATTGGCTTTGGGCGTTGATTTCTTTCGCCATAAGGCCGGGTAGCGGCATAGTATGAGAACATGAAAGTCGGTGCTTGCGTAGTCATCGGAGCGGTGGGATTGGGCCTGGCGGGCCTGGTTTCCTGCGGCCAACCCGATCGTGGGAAGCCGGCGGACCCCGCAGCCATGCCCGCGCGTCCGGTGAGCGTCGCGCGCGCGCAAACGCGGGCGATCGCCCGGACTATCGGGGCGACCGGGTCGCTGGCGGCGCAAGAGCAGGCCACCCTCAGCGCCAAAGTGGCGGGGCGCCTGGAGCGCCTGGAGGTGGATATCGGCAGCGAGTTGCGCCAGGGCGACCTCGTCGCGCAGATCGAGCCGCGTGATTACGAGCTGGGATTGCAGGAAGCGGCGGCGGCCCTGGCGCAGGCGCGCGCGGCGCTGGGGCTTCCGATCGCCGGCGACGATGACCGGATCGAGTTGGAACAGGTGACCGCTGTGCGGCAGGCCCGGGCGGTGCTGGAGGAAGCGGCGAAGAACCGAGAGCGCGTCCAGCGGCTGTCAGGCTCGGGCATCGCGTCCCAATCGGAAGTGGATACCGTGGAAGCCACCTACACGGTGGCCGCCGCGCGCTACGACTCGGCCTTGGAAGAAGCCCGCGGCCGGATGGCGACGGTCGCGCAGCGGCGGGCGGAGTTTGACCTGGCCCGCAAACGCCTGGCCGATGCCTCGGTGCGCGCGCCCTTTGACGGCGCGGTGCAGGCGCGGCCGGCCACGATCGGCGAATATGTCGCGGTGGGGGTGCCGATTGTGCGCCTGGTAAAAACCGCCCGGTTGCGGCTGCGCCTGGACGTGCCCGAGCGCGAGTGCGCCCGGGTGCGCGTTGGCCAGGTGGTGCAACTGCACGTGGAGGGTGATTCCCGGCTTTACACCGGGCAGATTGCCCGGCTCAGCCCGGCGCTGGATGAGCAAACCCGCACGCTGCGCGTGGAAGCCGACGTGCCCCGGCAGGGGTCGCTGCGGCCCGGGCTGTTCGCGCGGGCGCAGATCGTCGTGGCCGAGGCCGACCCCGCGCTCACGGTGCCCGAGAAGGCCGTGATCACGTTCGCCGGGCTGGAGAAGGTCGTCGTGGTTGAGGACGGCCGGGCGGTGGAGAAAGTCGTGAGCACCGGGCACCGCGGGCCGGACTGGGTGGAGATTGTCTCCGGTTTGTCAGCCGGGGAAACGGTCGTGTTGAACCCCGGCGGCCTGCGCACGGGCCAGCGGGTGGCCCGCCCGGAGGCGGAGCCGAACTGACGATGCAGAAACTGGCTGAGATTTGCATCCGGCGGCCGGTCTTCGCCACGATGATCGTGCTGAGCCTGGTGGTGGTGGGGATGGCGGGCTACCTGCACCTCGAGGTGGATCGCTTTCCCTCGGTGGACCTGCCCACGGTCCGGGTCAGCACGCGCCTGCCGGGCGCCGCGCCGGCGGAGGTGGAGTCCCAGATCGCCCAGCCCATGGAAGAAGTCCTCAACACCATCGAGGGCATCCAGGAACTGCGCTCGATTTGCGGCTCCGGCGCCGCGTTTGCCGTCGTCACCTTCGACCTGAAGCGGGATATTGACGCGGCGGCGCAAGACGTGCGCGACCGGGTGGCGACGGTGGTGCGCGATCTGCCCCGCGACGCCGACCCGCCCACGATCGCCAAGGCGGAGCCGGACCAGGCTCCCATCATGAGCATTGCGCTGGCGGGCAACCGGTCGCAGCGCGAGTTGTCCGAGATCGCGGACAAGATTGTGAAAAAGCAGATCGAACGCTCCGCCGGCGTGGGGCAGGTGGAGCTGGTCGGCGATTTGTCGCGGGCGATCAACGTGTGGGTGGACGCCGACCGGCTCGCCGCCTACCAGGTGCCGATTACCGCCGTGCGGGACGCGGTCGCCGCCCAAAACGCGAACATCCCGGGCGGCAATGTCACGGGCAGCCTGCGGGAGGAGACGCTGCGGACGATGGGGCGGCTGCCCGACGCCCGCGCGTTCAACGACCTGGTGATTACCACGCGCCAGGGCACGCCCATTCGCGTGCGGGACATCGGCTGGGCCGAGGACGGCACGAAGGAACAGCGTTCCATTTCCCGGCTCAACGGGGAGCCCACCGTCGCGCTCAACGTGCTGCGCCAGTCCGGCGCCAATACCGTCGCCGTCATCGAGGGCGTCAAGCAGAAGCTGCGCGAGGTGGCGCCGCAGCTTCCGGCCGACGTCAAGCTGCAGGTCACCCGCGACCAATCGCACTACATCTACGAGGCCTTGCACGAAATCCAGCGGCACCTGGTCCTGGGCAGCCTCCTGGCCTGCCTGGTGGTGCTGCTGTTCATGCGCAACTGGCGCGCGATGATCATCGCCGCGGTGGCCATCCCCACCTCCGTGATTTCCGCCTTTGGCCTGATGAAGGCGCTGGGGTTCACCCTCAACAGCGTCACCATGCTCGCGCTGGTGTTGATGGTGGGAATCGTCATTGATGATGCCATCGTGGTGCTGGAAAACATCTTCCGGTTCGTCGAGGAAAAGCAGATGCGCCCCTTCGCGGCGGCGCGCGCGGCCACGGCCGAGATCGGGCTGGCCGTCATGGCCACCACGTTCAGCCTGGTGGTGATCTTCGTCCCGGTTTCCTTCATGTCGAGCATCTCCGGGCGCTTTCTCTACCAGTTCGGCTTCACGGCGGCGGTGGCGGTGCTGGTGAGCCTGCTGGTCTCGTTCACGCTGACGCCGATGATGAGCGCCCGCCTGCTGCACATGGGCAACGGGCGCGGCCGCCCGGACGCCGGGGCCGGGGCGCGCTCCCGCGGCGGGTTTTATCGCCGCCTGGATGCCGGCTACCTGAAACTCCTGCGCGGCGCCCTGGGGCACCGGTGGGCGGTGGCGGGGCTGGCCGCGCTGGTGATCGCCTCCGCGGCGCCGCTCTACCAGTTGGTCCGGCAGGAATACCTGCCCAGCAACGTGGATGAGGGCGAATTTGATGTGCGCGTCACCGCGCCCGAAGGAACCAGCCTGACGGCGATGAACGAGGTGTCCCTGCGCATCGAGGAGGAATTGCGTTCGGTGCCCGGCGTGCGCCTGGTGCTGGCCACCGCCGGCAGCGGGTTCCTGGGCGGCGTCAACGGCGCCAACTTTTTCGTCCAGCTCGCGCCGCATCGCGAACGCACCTTCCGCTGGGCCCGGCTGGCGCACTGGCCCCCGTGGGATGCCTGGCGCGGAAATTACACGCAACGCGACATCCAGCAGGAGATTCGCCGCCGCCTGCGCCAGTTGCCGGACCTCCGGATGGCCATCCGCAACCCGCAGACATTCGTCGGCGGCGGCCCCAACTCGGACATTGATTTTTCGCTGCTCGGGCCGGACCTCGATTTGCTGAACACCTACGCCGAGCATCTGCGCACCAACGCGCCGGCGCTGGGCCTGCTGGATGCCGACACCACGCTCAAGCTCGACAAGCCCGAGCTGCGCGTGGAAATTGACCGCGAGCGCGCCGCCAACCTGGGCGTCAGCACCACCGACATCGCCAACGCCCTGCGCGTCATGGTGGGCGGCGATCAGCGCGTGACCCGTTTCCGCGACGACACCATGAGCGAGGATTACGATGTGCAGGTGCGGTTGAAGGAGGGCGACCGCAACGAAGCCGACCCCATCCGCCGGCTGTACGTCCCGCGGCAGAACGGCGGGCTGGTGCGGCTGGATAACGTGGTGAAGCTGGTGTCCACCCAGGCGCCCTCGCGCATTGACCGGCTGGACCGCCAGCGGCAGGTGAGCTTGCGGGCGGCGGTGGCTCCCGGCTACGCGCAGGCAGACCGCATCGCCGCCCTGCGCGCCGAGGTGGCGAAGATGGGGCTGCCGACCGGCTATTCCACGCGCGTCTCGGGCCGCGCGCGCGAATTGGAAACCACCTTCCGGGAGTTCCTGTTCGCCTTCGCCCTGTCGGTCGTCCTGATGTATATCATCCTGGCCTCCCAGTTCGAGAGTCTCGTGCACCCGTTCACCATCCTGCTCTCGCTGCCGCTTTCGGTGCCGTTTGCCTTCCTTTCCCTGCTGGCCGCCGGCCAGACCATCAACCTCTATTCCGCGCTCGGCTTGCTGGTCCTCTTTGGCGTCGTCAAAAAGAATGCCATCCTCCAGATAGACCACATGAACAAGCTCCGGGCCGCCGGGCTGGAGCGCGGCGCGGCGATCCTCCAGGGCAACCGCGAGCGGCTGCGCCCGATTCTCATGACCACGCTGACGCTGATCGCCGGGATGCTGCCGCTGGCGCTGGGCACCGGGCCGGGGGCCGAAGAACGCCGGGCCGTGGCGGTGGTGGTCATCGGGGGGCAGGCGCTGTGCCTGCTTCTGACGCTGGTCGTGACGCCCGTGGTCTATTCGCTCCTGGATGATTTGCGGCTGCGGGTTCGTGCGCGCTGGCATCGGCATACCCGCGCCGCCGGGCCGGAGCAGCTTCCTCGCGCCGCTTAACCCCGGGCCAGCTCCGCGGCGTGCTTCTGAATCTTGCGGAGGGCGTCGGCGATCTGCTCCATGTCCGCGCGCGTGCCCAGCAGGGTGGTTTGCGTGAACCACGCGGCTTCCTCGGCAAGCCGGTCATTGGCCGGGCATTCGGTGCGCTCCGCCCACTTGGCCAGCGTGTCCGCCGGAAACAGGCGCTGCCAGGAGCGGGACGCCAGCGCCCGCTGGAGGAACGCCGCCCGGTTCAGCCGGCCGTAGCCCGCGCGGGCCTCCACGCCCTCGGCCTTGAGGGCTTCCAGGAAGCGCTTCCGCGGCAGGTTGGCAAAGTGCTCCCGCTGGTAGCGGAACATGAACAGGTGATAAGCGTTGCGCGTGCCGCCGGCGTAGGTTTTCGCCGGCACAATCCCGGGGATGTCCCGCAGCAGGCGGTCCAGGCAGGCGGCGTTCTGCTCGCGGATCCGCATTTGCTCTTCCAGCCGGGTCAACTGGGCCAACAGGATGGCGGCCTGAAACTCGGTCATGCGAAAATTGCCGCCCCGCAGGCTGCCCGGGGCCGTTTCGCCGCCGCCGCCGCGCCGGGGCCGGCACTGGTTGTGGAACGCATAGCACTGGTCGGCCCATTCCTCATTGCTGGTGAGAATCGCGCCGCCATCGCCGCAGTTCAGGTTCTTGCTGGCCTGAAAACTGAAGCAGCCGGTGTCGCCCCACGTGCCCAGGCACCGCTGCCGCCACTGCCCCAGGTGCGCCTGGCAGGCGTCCTCGATCACCGGCAGCCGGCGCGGCTTTGCCACGGCCAGGATCGTATCCAGGTCGGCGGGATAGCCCCCCAGGTGCACGGGGAGGATGGCTGTGGTGCGGTCGGTGATCGCGGCTTCAATTTTGCGCGCGTCCAACTGCAGGGTTTCCGGGTCGGTATCCACGAAAATGGGCAGGGCATGGTGCAGCAGGATGGCGTTGACCGAGGCAATAAAAGTATAGGGCGCGACGATGACCTCGTCGCCCGCCGCGACGCCGACCGCCGCCAGGGAAGTGAAGAGGGCGCTGGTCCCGCTGTTGGTGGCCAGGCAGTACCGGGCCCCCGTGGCCTCGGCGTAAGCCGCCTCGAAACGCGCCACGTGGGGGCCGTTGCCCCGGAACCATTTGCCGCTGCGCACCACCGCCTGCAGGGCCTGCTCCTCGCGCTCGTCAAAGATCGGCCAGGCGCGGGGCGGGCGCGTTCGGACCGGCTTGCCGCCGAGCAGGGCCGGCTTATCCGCCGCGCCCGTGCCGGTCTTCTGAGGTTGAGCCGGGACGGGCCAGGGAAGGGAGATTCCCGCGCCGGCTACCGCGGTGGCGCCCAGGAACTGCCGCCGGTTAATACGCTGGTTCATGTTGACGGATTCCTAATTAGGGGATTAAATGGACTAATGCAAATCGAAAGTCTCAAGGTGTTCTGCGACCTGACGGAAACCAAAAGCTTCACGCGCGCCGCACACATCAACAACGTGACCCAGTCCGCCGTCAGCCAGACGGTCAGCGCCCTGGAACGCCGCTTCAAAACGCCGCTCATCGAGCGCAGCAAGCGGAACTTCCGGCTGACCCCCGAGGGCGATGTCTTTTACGAGGGCTGCAAACGCATTCTGATGACCTGCGACGCGCTCCGGAGCCGGCTGCAGGAGATCGGCCAGGTGGTCGTCGGCCACCTGCGCGTGGCCACCACTTACAGCATCGGGCTGCACGTGCTGCCGCCGCACGTGAAACGCTTCATGCTCCGGCACCCCGGCGTCCAGGTGCACGTCGAGTACCGCCGCAATCCCCAGGTCTATGAGAACGTGCTGGGCAATATCGTGGACCTGGGGCTGGTGTCCTACCCCGTCCGCGACGCGCGGCTGCGCGTGGTGCCTTTCCGGAAGGATACGCTGGTGCTGATCTGCCACCCGCAGCATCCCCTGGCCGGGCAGAAATCCGTGCGCGTCAAAGCCCTCCGGGGGGTGAAGTTCATCAACTTCGCCAAGGGCCTGCCCACGCGCCTGGCGCTGGACGCCCTTTTCAAGCGCCAGCGCGTGGCGGTGGACTCGGTCATGCAGTTCGACAACATCGAGACCATCAAGCGGGCGGTCGAGATCAATTCCGGGGTGGCCGTGGTGCCGCGGGAAACCGTCGCCAAAGAGGTCGCCATCGGGAGCCTGGTCTCCGTGGCCCTCGAGGACGGCGCTTACCGCCGCCCGCTGGCGGTCATCTACAAGCGGGACCGGGTGTTGTCGCCGGCCATCAAGGAGTTTATCGCCCACCTGAAGCAACCGGTTTGAAGCCGCGGCGGCCCGGAACGCCGCGCCCGCGCCTACTCCGGCCCGCCGGCGGGCCCGCTGTTGCCCGCCAGCCAGCCATCGTAACCCGACCGGTCATGCCGCCAGCGCCGCGGGGCGCCGCCCCGGCTGCGCGGCGGCGCGGGCGGGGCCGGCGCGCGCCCGTGAAAGACCGTCTCCGGGGCGCTCTCCAGCACGAGGTTGCCGAGCAGGTATTCCACGCGCCGCAACAGGGCGCGGGCGGTGGCGGGCGGGTTTTTCCAGACGCTCTGGCACCGCAAGTGCAGCCGCATGATTTCGCGCAGGTTCAGCGGCGGATGCAGGAACGCCGCGATCTCGGCCTGCGCGCGCATGCGCTGGAGCACCCGCACCACGCGTTCGAGAAAAGCCGTGTCGGCCCGCCGCTCCCAAAGCTGCTCCAGCTCGCCCAGGGCATCCCCGTAAACCAGGTTCGTGGAGTCAAAGGACTCCTTCTGCCGCTCGTACAGCAGCGGCAGCGAGTTCCAATGCAGCGCCCCGATGCGCGCATAGACGACCTCGTGCCGGCTGCGGAGCTGCCCAAAGTGACGCCAGAGATACTGGTGGATCAGCTCGACGGGGTCGTCGTTGCGCGCGCGCAAAGCCCCCACCCCGAAGCTGAGCAAGTCCGCCGCCAGCAGGCCCGGCCCATGCCGCTTGACCTTCAACCGCAGGTCGCGCGCGCTGCGCCGGTCCAGCTTGACGGCATCGAAGTAGTTCACCCGCTCGGGAACCGCCGGCCGATCGCTCTCGCGGACCTCCCACTTCGTCCGCTGCAGCGATTCCAGCGTGATCCCCCCCAGGGAATGAAACACGGCCAGCGCATAATACGCCGGCGGCAGATCCGACGCCGTGAAGTGGTAGCGCACCTCCAGGCGCGGATCCGGCGACTCCCCCGGCCCCAGGGGAAGCTGGCGCGTGAGCGTCCGGATCAGGTTGTGAACCGGGTCATTCAGCGCGACAAAGGTCTTCGTCATTCGCCCTGAAACCAGCTAGAAACGTACCAGTCGCACGACTTAAACTTGACGCGCCGGGCGCCGCCGCGACAATACGCCCATGCCTGCAATAACTGTTTCGGTGAATCGTCCCTCCCCCCTCGCCCCCTGGCTCCCGGCCGCTGGCGCCCTCCTCCTGGCCGCGCTTTTTTCCGGCTGCTCCACGCTGCCCCGCCCGGGCGCCTTTGCGCCCCGCAAGGGAGATGAAATCATGGTCGCCGGCCACTGGGTGCATACCGGCACGCGGGTCGTGACCTGGATGGACCCCGGCGGCTACGACGCCTACCGCGTCGAACGCCGGTTCAGCCCCCTTGAGAAGTCAGACTGGGAAACCTCCCGCCAGGAGGTCAAATACCTCGATTCCCCCAACCGCTACAACCTGCGCCGCCAGGGGCTTTCCGACGAGGAAATCGAGCGGGTGCGGGGAGGCGGCTGGGATTTGCCGCTGCTGCAGCGGGTCGTGGATCAGTTCGTCATCCACTATGATGTCTGCGGCACCAGCCGCCAATGCTTCAAGGTCCTGCAGGATATGCGCAACCTGAGCGTGCATTTCATGCTCGACCTTGACGGCACGATCTACCAGACGCTCGATGTCAAGGAACGCGCCTGGCATGCCGGCACCGCCAACAGCCGCTCCGTCGGCATCGAAATCGCCAACATGGGCGCTTACTCCCCGCAGGGCCGGAACCCGTTTGCCCAATGGTACGCCAAAGACGCCCGCGGCCGGACGCGCATCACCCTCCCCCCGGCCTACGGCGACGGCGGCCTCCGCACCCCGGGCTTTGTGGGCCGCCCCGCGCGGCCCGAGCCGGTGAGCGGCGCCATCCAGGGCACGGAATTGATTCAATACGACTTCACGCCCGAGCAATACCGGGCCTTGATCAAACTCACCGCCGCGCTTTGCTCGGCGCTGCCTAAAATCAAATGCGACTATCCCCGCGATGCCGCCGGCCACCTCGTCCGCCAGAAACTGTCCGACGAGGAGCTGGAGGCCTACCAGGGCGTCCTCGGCCATTATCACATCCAGGCCAACAAAGTGGACCCCGGCCCGGCCTTCCAATGGGATTACGTCCTCGGGCAGGCCCGCCGCCTGCTCAAGAGCGGCCCGCCGCCCGCCTCCGCCTCCCTCGACCAGGCTCCCATCCGCCGGCGATTCTAACGCCCGCGCTCCGCTCCGGCCCGCGGGCTGGCGGCCGCTCGCGCGCCGCCGAAACGGCGCGGCGTCCGCGCGCCTCCCGCCGCGCGCGGCGGGCCCCCGGGCCAATCCCCGCCCCGCTTTTTCCGCTTGCCCGGCAGGGGCGCGAAGAGAAGATTAAGCATTGTGAACTTGCGCATCGGTATTCCTGGAACGGCGCTGGCCGCGGCGCTGGCGGGCACCCTGTTGGCGGCTGAATCGCCAACCTGGAAAGCCGGCACGGCCCGCGCCAACATCACCCCCACGCAGCCCCTCTGGATGGCGGGCTATGCCTCCCGCACCAACTCCGCTACGGGCAAGGAAATGGATCTCTGGATCAAAGCCCTGGCCCTCGAAGACGCGCGGGGCCACCGCGCCGTCATCCTGAGCGGCGACGTGCTGGGCTTTACCCGCACCCTCCACCAGCGCACCTGCGCGGCCCTCAAGCAACGCTTCGCGCTGGAGCCGGACCAGGTGCTTCTCGCCGCCTCGCACACCCATAGCGGCCCGGTGCTGGCCGGCGCGCTCTACGACATCTATCCCCTGGACGCGGCCCAAAAGGACTTGATCGAAAAATACACCGCCGACCTCGAAGCCCGGATCGTCCAGACCGCCAGCGCGGCCCTGACAGCCCTGGCCCCCGCCCGATTGACGGCCGGGCAGGGCGTCGCCGGGTTTGCCGTCAACCGGCGGAACAACCCGGAACCGGAGGTGCCACGGCGCCTCGCGGACGGGACCTTGCAAGGCCCGGTGGACCACGCGGTGCCGGTGCTGGCGGTGTATGCGCCGGACGGCGGCCTCAAAGCCGTGCTCTTCGGCTACGCCTGCCACAATACCGTCATGGACTATTATCGCTGGTCCGGCGACTACGCCGGCTTCGCCCAGCGCGCGCTCGAACGCAGCCACCCCGAAGCCACCGCCCTGTTCTTCATCGGCTGCGGCGGCGACCAAAACCCCCTGCCGCGCCACCAGCTCGAACAGGCGGAACGCTACGGCCTCATGCTCGCCGCCGCCGTCGAAGAAACCCTGCGGACACCCGCGCCAACGCTGTTCCCCCGGCTCGAAACCGCCCTGGAAATGGTGGAACTCAACCTCGGCCCCGCGCCGACCGAAGCCGAGCTGGAAAAACTCGCGGCGGACTCAACCCCTTATCAGCGCCGCTGGGCAACCCGCCTGCTGGCCGACCTGAAAGCGGGCCGTCCGTTCATCCGCACCTATCCCTTCCCGGTGCAAGCCTGGCGGCTGGGCGGCCAGCAAGCCCTCATTGCGCTCGGCGGCGAACCGGTGGTGGACTGGGCGCTCCTGTGCAAACAACAGTTCGGCCCGCGGACCTGGGTGGCGGGCTATTGCAACGACGTGATGAACTATCTCCCCTCACAGCGCGTGCTCCAGGAGGATAAACCGCCCCTGGCCCAGCCGCGCTGGGGCTACGAAGGCGCCCTGGCCACCATTGTCTATGGCCTCCCCGCCTGGCGCTGGGCCGACGACGTGGAAGAACGGGTCACCGCGGGAATCCGGCACGTCATGGCCTGGCCGCCGGGCGTGTCCCGCCCCCACAGGGCGGAACCCCAAACCCCTTAACCTTAATCCGCGCATTTCGCGCCCCCGGCCGCCTATGGGCAGGCGGTTGGCCCACGCGCGGCAGGCAGCCGCCCTTTCCGGTTAACGCTCAAATAGCGCGTCCATAGCCCCCCAGCCGGGAAAGAGCGCCTTTCCGCGAACCCCAGGCCTCAAACCGCCGGAAAACCAAGGCTCGCCAGGCCGTCTGTCCCCCGATCCGGGCGTTTCTCCGGCCTGGCCTTCGTTTTCGGGGCGATTTGGCTGTTTTGCCCAAAGCCATCCCCCCAACCCCGCTTTCGGCCTCGCTCTGCCTTTTTCCCCGTCTCCCCGCTCCTCCACCGCTCCCAATAAGCCGTGTACAAGGGGTGTACAAGGGATGCCCACCGGGAGTCCATGGGATTTTAGCTGGTACACCCGATGAGCATCCCTTGTACACCCCTTGTACACGGCCTGTTGGGAGCGGGGCAGGATGGGGAGGGTGGCATTGTTAACTTCATTCATTTCAGCGACTTGCTGGATTTCGAGCGGGGGCGGGGCTGAAATAAGGGCGTTTTGGGACTGGTTTTGGGCGTTTTTGCCGTTCCGGGCTTGGGTAAGGGCGATTCGGGGCGTTCAGATGGGGGTGGTTTGGAAGGAGGCCAAAGACCGAAGGGGCTTTATTGGCAGGACCGAGGTTCCGTCCGGGTGGCGCGGAGGGAATCCAATAGTTTCACAAGGGAGGCGGACTTGCCCCAAGGCGGGAGTGCGGGCCGGCGGGAAGGTTGGCGCCGCTTTCGAGGCTTTCAGCGGCGGCCCGGTTTTATGAGAGAAACGTCCGGTTTAATCTGGCCGCGCCGGGGAAACCTGTTATACCTGTGTTAATTCAGTCGCAAATATGTATAACAAACCAGATCGAAAAGCCTGGCTCAAAGCCGGAACCGCTCACTGTGAACCGCCTCCCGTCGCGCAGCATCCGCCGCGGCGGCTGGTCTTGCTGGGCGCGCCGGGGGTTGGCAAGGGGACGCAGGCGGAATTGCTGTGCGCCCGGCTGGGGGCGTGCCATTTGTCCACCGGCGACATCTTTCGCGCGGCCAAGGCGATGGATCCGGCCGAGCGCACCCCGGCGCTGACCGCGGCCTTGGATTACATGCGGCGGGGCGATTTGGTGCCGGACGAGACGGTGCTGGCGCTGGTGGCGGAGCGGGTGGGTTGCCTGCGCTGCGAGAGCGGGTTTTTGCTGGATGGCTTTCCGCGCACGGTCGCCCAGGCCGAGGCGCTCGAGCGGCTCCTGGCCGGCGAGCAACTGCGGCTCGACGCGGTGCTGAGCTACGAGCTGCCGCTGGAGAAAGTGGTGGCGCGGTTGAGCGGGCGGCGGACATGCGCGCAGTGCAAGGCGGTGTTTCACGTGGAAAGCCGGCCGCCCCGGGTGGCCGGGGTGTGCGATCACTGCGGCGGCAAGCTGTATCAGCGCGAGGATGACCGCCCGGAATCCATTCGCGTGCGCATGGAAGCCTACGAGCGCAGCACCGCGCCGCTGGCGGACTTTTACCGGCGCCAGAACCTGCTGGTCTCCATTTCCGCGGAAGGCACGCCGGAGGAAATCTGCCGGCGCTCCCTGGAGGCGCTCCATGCGGCCGCGTAAATGGTTTTTCGCCGGGCTGGCGGCCCTGGCCCTCGCGGGCGCCGGCTGCGCCCACACTCCCGGGCGCGGCGCCAAAGACATCCTGCCGCCGCCGCCGGCGGGGACGAAATGGGAGCTGGCCTGGGCGGACGAGTTCGAGGGGGCCGTGCTGGATGAAACCAAGTGGAACCGGCTGGGGGACTGGCCGCGGCGCGATGGCTACTGGGTCCGGGAGGATGCCTGCCTGAGCGGCCGGGGCACCCTGCTGCTGCGCACGCGCAAGGACGGGGAGCGTTACACCTGCGGCGCCGTCAACACCCGCGGCAAGTTCGAGCACGCCTTCGGCTACTACGTGGCGCGCTGCAAGCTGCCCCGGCAGGAAGGCCATTGGCCCGCTTTCTGGCTGATGGCCGACGGGGTGAACACCGTGGGCAACCAGGGCCGGGACGGCACGGAGATTGATATTATGGAAGCCCCCTGGCGCGACGGGCGCCTGACCTGCAACCTGCACTGGGACGGTTACGGCAAAGACCATCGGTCGGCGGGGACAAACTTTTGCCGCCCGGAAGTGATGGAGGGCTGGCATACATTCAGCCTGCTGTGGCTGCCGGAGGAATATGTGTTTTACGTGGACGGGCGGGAAATCTGGCGCACCGCCCAGGGCGGCGTCTCCCAGGTGCCGGAGTTCATCAAGCTCACCGAGGAAATCGGCAAGTGGGGCGGCGAGATTCAAAAGGCCGCGTTGCCGGACTATTTCGAGGTGGATTACGTCCGCGTGTATGCGGCCCGGCCCCGGCGGCTGAAATGAGCGGCCCGGCGTCCGCGCCCGCCGACGCTTTCCCGCCGGGTGCGCCCGGCAAAAGAACCGCAAAAGGGCTTGCTTTTCCCGGCGGTTCATGCGAAATACAACCCCGCGCTGATGCCGTGCCGCCACGGCGCGGGCGCCGGGTGCCTCGGTAGCTCAATTGGTAGAGCAGTTGACTCTTAATCAATTGGTTCTAGGTTCGAGTCCTAGCCGGGGTACCAACCTCCTCCCCGCCGGTTTCTTCCTCCGAAAAGCCTCGCAACCCCGCGTCGCGGAAAGGTCCGCCGCCGCCCCGCAGCCCGCGGACGGGAAGGCGGGGCGCGGGGAGGCAAAGCGCGGGCCCGGGGTGGGAGGAACGGGTTTGCGGGCGCGGGCGCGCGGGCGCGCGGGGCTCGCGAGGGCGGGTGCGGTGGGGGCGGCGGCGGTTCCGCCCGGGACGAGGCCCGGCGCGGGTCAGCCGTTGAACTTTTTGACCAGGATGCTGGCGTTGTGGCCGCCGAAGCCGAAGGAATTGTTGAGGGCGGCCTCGATCTTCATGGGGCGCGGGGTGTTGGGCACGTAATCCAGGTCGCACTCGGGGTCCGGCACTTCGTAATTGATGGTGGGCGGGATGATGCCGGTCTGGATCGCCTTGACGCAGGCAATCATTTCGACCGCGCCCGCCGCGCCCAGCATGTGGCCGGTGGCGCCCTTGATGGAGCTGACGGCGAGGCGGCGCGCGTGGTCGCCAAAGAGGGCCTTGATGGCCCGGGTTTCGGCGATGTCGCCCTGGGGGGTGGAGGTGCCGTGGGCGTTGATGTAGGAGATGGCCTCGAGGTTGAGGCCGCCGCCGCGCACGGCGATTTTCATGCAGCGGGCGGCGCCCTCGCCGTCCGGGCTGGGGGCGGTGACGTGGTTGGCGTCGGCGGTGTTGCCGTAGCCGGCGATTTCGGCGTAGATGCGGGCGCCCCGTTTTTTGGCGTGCTCCAGTTCTTCGAGCACGAGCACGCCCGCGCCCTCGCCCATGACGAAGCCGTCGCGTTCCCGGTCAAACGGGCGCGAGGCGCGGGCGGGGTCGTCGTTGCGGGTGCTGAGCGCCTTCATGGCGCAGAAGCCGCCGATGCCGATGGGGACGATGGTGGCCTCGGCGCCGCCGGCGAACATGATTTGCGCGTCGCCCATCTTGACGGTGCGCCAGGCTTCGCCCAGGGCGTGGTTGGCGGTGGCGCAGGCCGAGCAGGTGGCGAAGTTGGGCCCCCGCAGCTTGTGGTACATCGAGAAGATGCCCGAGGGCATGTTGACGATGAGCATGGGGATCATGAAGGCCGAGAGCCGGCCCGGGCCGCGCTCGCTCAGGATCTGGCATTGTTCCGAGACGGTCTGCAACCCGCCGATCCCGGAGCCGATGAGCACGCCCACTTCGTCGCGGTTGACCCGCTCGAGGTCCAGGCCCGAGTCGCGCAGGGCCTGCCAGGCGGCGTGCAAGCCAAACTGGGAGAAGCGGTCGGTGCGCCGGATTTCCTTGGGGGAGGGCAGGGCGGGGCTGGGGTCGAATGCCTTCACCTCGCCGGCGATTTGCGAATCGAACCGGGCGGGGTCGAAGCGGGTGATGCGGCCGATGCCGCACCGGCCGGCCAGCAGGTTCTGCCAAAACTCGTCCACCTGGTTGCCCAGCGGGGTCACGGCCCCCAGCCCGGTGATGACGACGCGGCGTTCGGTCCAATTACTGCCCATAAAAATCAAACGGGGCAGCCCTCGCTGATGCCAGTTCGAGCCACCCCGGAACTCTTCACGGTCGAATTACTTTTGCTCCAGGTCTTCGATGTATTTGATGACGTCGCCGACGCTCTGCAGCTTTTCGGCCTGCTCGTCGGGTATCTCGCTGCCGAATTCCTCTTCGAGCGCCATGACCAGTTCCACCGTATCGAGGGAATCCGCCCCGAGGTCTTCGATGAATTTGGCCTCGGGCGTGACCTGGTCCGCATTCACCCCCAGTTGCTCGACAATGATGTCTTTGACTCGTTGTTCAATCGTCTTATCTGCCATGTGTTTCTCCAGTTCTTCGTTTTGCAGTGTGTCTATGTTAAGGTTCAAAGGGCGTCAAGCCCGAAGCGAAAATAAATTACATGGCCATGCCGCCGTCCACCGAAAGCACCTGCCCGGTGAGGTAGCGGCCGGCGGGCCCGGCCAGGAACAGGACGGCGCCGGCCACGTCCGCGGGCTGGCCCAGGCTGCCCAGCGGGATTTGCTTCAGCAGCGCCGCGCGCGCCTCGGGGCTGATCTTCGCCGTCATGGCGGTCTCGATGAAGCCGGGGGCGATGGCGTTGACGGTGATGCCGCGGGACGCCAGCTCCCGGGCGGCGGACTTGGTGAAGCCGATGACGCCGGCTTTGCTCGCGCCGTAGTTGCACTGCCCGGCGTTGCCGATCAGGCCGATGACGGAGGCGATGTTGATGATGCGGCCGGATTGCTGCTTGAGGAAGCTGCGCGTGAAGGCCTTGGTGAACAGGAAGGTGCCCTTGAGGTTGACGTCCAGCACCGCATCCCAGTCGGCCTCGCTCATGCGCATCAGCAGGCCGTCCCGGGTGATGCCGGCGTTGTTGACCAGGATGTCCACCTTGCCGGCGGCGGCGAGGATCTGCTCCGCGGCGGCCGTCACGCTGGCGGCGTCGGCGACGTTGGCCCCGAAGGCCCAGGCCCGGCGGCCCAGCGCCTGGACTTTCGCCACGGTCTCGGCGCAGGATTCCGGTTGCAGGTCCACCCCGGCGATGTCGGCGCCGGCGGCGGCCAGTTGCAGGGCGATGGCCTGGCCGATGCCGCGCCCGGCCCCGGTCACCACGGCCACTTGTTGGGCTAATTCGTTCATAAAACGCGCTTCTTTTCCGCTATCCGCGGGCGCTTGTCAAGCCGCTACCGCGCCCCGTCCGCGCCCAGGGCCGCCGCCGTGGCGGCCAGGCTGGCCATATCCGCCACGTTATACACCTGCGCGGTCTTGGCGATCCGCTTCATAAAACCCGTCAGCGCGGTGCCGGGGCCCAGTTCGAGGAAGCGGGTGAAGCCCTGCTCGATCAGGTAGCGCATGGACTCCTCCCAGCGCACCGGCGAGGTGACCTGCTCGACCAGGCGGGCGCGGAGCGTCTCCGGGCCGTCGTGCGGCCGGGCGGTGACGTTGGCGATGACCGGGACGGCGGGCGGGCGCAGGGTCACCCGCTCCAGCTCGGCCTGGAGTTTGGGCTGGGCGCTGGCCATGAGGGGCGAATGATAGGCGCCGGCGACGGGCAGCGGCAGCGCGCGGCGGGCGCCCCGGGCCCGGGCCAGCTCGCAGGCCCGGGCGATGTGTTCGGCGGGCCCGGAAATGACCAACTGCCCGGGGCAGTTCAGGTTGGCCAGCGTCACCCCGGCCTGGGCGCAGGCCTCGCGGGTGGGGGTCTCATCCAGGCCGATGATGGCCGCCATGCCGCCGCGGGTGGCCGCGCAGGCTTCCTGCATGAAACGCCCCCGCTGGCGCACGAGGTTCAAGCCGTCTTCAAAGCCCAGCGCGCCCGCCGCCGTCAGGGCGGTGAACTCGCCCAGCGACAGGCCCGCGGTGGCCTGGAAGCTCAGCCCCGGCACGCGCTCCCGCAGTAATTGCAGCGCCACCCAGCTCACGAGGAAGATGCCCGGCTGCGCGTTCTCCGTCCGGGTCAGCTCGGCTTCCGGCCCGTCAAAGCAAAGCGCGGCCAGGTCGTAGCCCAGCGCCGCGTTGGCCCGGTCAAACCAGCTCCGGGCGGTGGGCAGTTCCCGCGCCCAATCCCGGCCCATGCCCACCACTTGCGCGCCTTGCCCGGCAAATAATAATGCGGTTTTAATCATAAGCGGCTGCCACTAAACACCAAACCCGCCCCGCTGGAAAGCCGGGAGATGCCCCCGCCGCCGGGGGCGGCGGCGCGGGAAACCGGCGCGAGAAACCGGTTGACGCGGGCCGGGACTTTGGCAGAATGCCCGGCATTAGGGTTATGAACCAGTCCGGCGACAGACTCCGTTTTCTCGCGCAGCGCAGCGTCCACTGCGTCGTGTGCCAGCGCGCGCGCCGCCAGCAGGCGGGGCTGGCGTTCTGGCTGGTCCGGACCTTCGCGCGCCTGTGCCCGTTTTGCCGGGCGTATGCGGTGGTCTATGGCCGGAAATCCTACGAACCGGAACCGGCCCGCCCGGCTCCCACCGGGGCGCGCGAACGCGCCCCCCTTGTTTAGTCATCCGCAAAACCTATGAACCGAATCCTCTCCGCCCACACTCTGTTCCCGCTCACCGCCGCGCTGCTCGGCGCCGGCGTTCTCATCAGCGCCGCGCAGGACGCCGCCCCGCGCCTCGTCGTCCCGGACGGCAAGGCCTACAAAGGCAGGAAAATCATCGCCCGGGTCTATGACTCCCACTTTGCCCTGGGGCACGACAGCTACAACTCGATGGGCACCGGCAGCGACGGGAAGATCTACTACGTCCTGAGCTCGGAGAATATTGACCAGGGCGCCAGGATGTTTTGCTTCGATCCCCGGACCCAGCAGATCAAGGAAGTGGGCGACGTGACGGAAGCCTGCGGCGAAAAGGGCAGCAAGGCCATTCCCCAGGGCAAGAGCCACGTCAACTTCGTCGAGAAGGATCATAAGCTCTATTTCGCCACCCACGTCGGGGTGTACAGCTACGTGGACGGCAAGGAAACCATGGGCATCCCCCCGGCGGGCTATAAACCCTACCCGGGCGGCCACCTGCTCTCCTACGACCTGAAGACCGGCAAGTTCGAGGACTACGGCATCTGCCCGGAGCGCGAGGGCGTGCTCACCATGAACATGGACACCCGCCGGGGCCGTCTCTTTGCCCTGACCTGGCCCAGCGGCATCTTCTACCGCTACGACCTGGCCACCCGCAACCAGAAGAGCTTCGGCAAAATGTGCGCCGAGGGGGAAAACGGCACCGGCCCGGCCTACCGCACCGTCTGCCGCTCCATCGTCGTGGACCCGCGGGACGGTTCCGCCTACTTCACCTCCTCCGAGGGCACCATCTTCCGCTACGATGCCGCGAGCGACTCCGTGAGCGCGATGAAGGGAGAAACCATGGTCAAGGATTACTTCGGCAGCTACGACCCCACCGACGCCGGGCACATGGGCTACAACTGGCGCCAGACCTTCTGGCGGGAGCAGGACAACCTCATCTATGGCGTCCACGGCAACTCGGGATACCTGTTCCGGTTCGACCCCCGCGTGCCGCGCCTCGAAGTCATGCAGCGCATCACCTCCGAACCCTCCAAGCGCAGCGGCATGTTCGACCAGTTCAGCTATGGCTACCTGGCCTTTGCCCTCGGCCCCGACGGCAAGACCATCCATTACCTCACCGGCGCTCCCATCTACATTGACGGCCAGCGCCTCGCCGGCAAGGCCAAAACCGCGATGGGCGAAGCCAAAGGCCTCGAAGACCTGCACCTCATCACCTACGACCTCAAGACCGGCCGATACACCGACCACGGCGCCGTCTTCTACCCCGACGGCCAGCGCCCGCTCTACGTCAACGCCATGGCCATCGGCAAGGACGGCATGATCTATACCCTCCCGCGCATCACGGCCAACGGCAAGACCCGCTCCGACCTGATCGCCTTCCCCGGCCCGCTCAAAAAATAGCGCTCCGCCCGCCGCGGCCACCGCACAGCAACGGGGCCGCGCTCAATTGAGCGCGGAGAGGTTATGCTACTATCACAACAATAGCAGCATTCAGGACGCTTCAATGGGGCCGCGCTCAATTGAGCGCGGAGAGATTGCGCAGGTCGAGCGCCAATGTTTCGCTCTCTGAGCTTCAATGGGGCCGCGCTCAATTGAGCGCGGAGAGATAACCTTCAACAACGGCCCTCAGGTGCACTTGATAGCTTCAATGGGGCCGCGCTCAATTGAGCGCGGAGAGATAATCTTCAACAACGGACCCGGGGCCGGGCCGATAGCTTCAATGGGGCCGCGCTCAATTGAGCGCGGAGAGTGGCTGACTTACATTGGCGTCGTCGCAAAGCAAAAATGCTTCAATGGGGCCGCGCTCAATTGAGCGCGGAGAGCAAGACTGCTGACCTTATCCTGTCCTGGTCCCTAGTGCTTCAATGGGGCCGCGCTCAATTGAGCGCGGAGAGAGCCATCTGTCGAGTGGAGCACTAAAAGGGTAGCTTTGCTTCAATGGGGCCGCGCTCAATTGAGCGCGGAGAGCCGGTAACCGGCGTTCAGGCCACTCTGAATGGCGTCGCTTCAATGGGGCCGCGCTCAATTGAGCGCGGAGAGACGTCAACAAGCTGGTTGACGCAATCCAATCAGGGCTGCTTCAATGGGGCCGCGCTCAATTGAGCGCGGAGAGAACCGCAGCCGCCGATCCTCCAGCGCCCCGCGCAGCGGGCTTCAATGGGGCCGCGCTCAATTGAGCGCGGAGAGGCGGAACTTATCGAGCCAGCGGTCGAGAGGGGCACTGGCTTCAATGGGGCCGCGCTCAATTGAGCGCGGAGAGGACTTCTTCACCTTTGCGGGACCGAGGGCCAATGATAGCTTCAATGGGGCCGCGCTCAATTGAGCGCGGAGAGGGCGGCTGAAGTATGAGCCGACAGGGCAGGGGTTGCAAGGCGAAGTTGCGAGTTCCCTGGCGGTTGAGGAGCGATTCAGCAAGAGGCTTTGGGAGCATGAAATGTAAGTGCGCGCCGGCAGAGGAGTTACGCGACGCGAGCGCCGCGGGGGTTTTCCGCGGCACCGGGCCGCTCGCGTCAATTCAGGATGTCAAAGAGCGCTCAGAAAGCGTAGCAGGGCGCATCCAGTTTGAGGTAGGGGACGCCCAGGGCGGTAATGACGCGGTCGCCGCGCCCCTCGGCGGGGCCGAGGCGGACGAAGATCACCTGGTCTTCGGCGTGGTTGATAAGGGCCGTCAGTTCGGCTTCCAGCGCGGCCTTTTCCGCCGGGTTGAGGTCGCACTCGAAAATCGAGAACTGGAGGTGGTCGCCGTAGTTTTTGCAGGCTTTGAACACGCGGCGCAGGCGTTTGGCATCGGCGATGTCGTAGCAAACAAGGTAAGAGGTGCGCATGGAGGGGCGGGGGGAGCGGTCAGCGGGTCGTGAGCGGGAGGTATTGGGGGATTTCGCCGGTGAGCACTTTGGCCAGCAGGCGGGCCTGGAGTTCGAGCGCGCGGCGGTAGCTGACCTTGTAGTCAAAGACGGGGTGGGTGAGCAGGGCGTTCATGCGCTGCTCGTATGCCTGGAAGAATCGTTTGCGCCCGGGCGGCGTGAGGTTGACGGCGCGGCCGGCCTGGACGAAATCGCTTTCGCTGACCATGCGGTTGTTGATGCAGGTGAGGACGGCGGATTCGGCCACGAGCGGGCGGAACTCTTCCATCAAGTCCAGCGCGAGCGCGGGGCGGCCAAAGCGCGGCTGGTGGTAGAAGCCGACATACGGATCAAAGCCGACCGCCAGGGCGGCCAGCAGGCAATCTTTGGCCAGCAGGCTGTAGGCGAGGGAAAGCAGCGCGTTGACCGGGTCGGTGGGCGGGCGGCGGTTGCGGCCGTGAAAATCAAAGGGGAAGCGGCCGCCGGAGGAGGCCGGCATTTCCAGGCCGGGGAGTTGATCGTCCCGATCGTCGGCCGGCTTGAGCATGCCGCCGAACTGCTCGAAATAGGCCGCCGCCGCGCTGCCTTCCACGCCCAGGAGCGTTTCGAGGGATTCGGCCCGGGCGGCGGCTTCGGCGCATTGTTTCAGCCGGAGCAGCGTGGCCGGCGGGGCCTCGCCATGATTCCGCATCAGCAGGGTGCGGTGGTTGCGGATTTTACCCTGCACGAACTGCCGCGCCAGGGGGAGGCTCCCGGCGGGGTCGCGGGCGAGGCGGAACTGCTCGATGCGCAGGAAGACGTTCTTGAGCGCGTGGCCGCGGGTCAGCCCGTAGAACCAGCCCCCCATCGAGAAATAGGTCACCGGCACTTCCCGTTCGCACAGCGTGTGCAGGGCCTGGGTGGTGATCTGGATGTTGCCGAACAGGCCGACGTGCGACACATCGCTGATGCGCACTTCCTCCACCCGCGAGTTCTCCTGCTTGATTTGCAGCACTTCGTCCTTGCGGCCCACGCGCAGGCCCTGGGTGGTGAGGTAAAGCGCCCGCGTTTCGTCGCGCGCCGCAATCAGGCGGCGGATGGGCGCGGCGGGCGGCGCGGAAGGAGAAACGGCCGGCGCCGCCAGCCAGCGGGTTTCGTCCGGCAGGCAAATCGTGACCAGCGAACAGCGGGGGCACTTGGGCGAGGCGGCCAGCGGCGGAGGAATGGCGCCGGCGGCGGCCTGGCGCGCGGCGGCGATGCGTTCCTCAATCCAGGAGACCAGTTCCGGCGTGATGGCCAGCCGCACCCGCTGCTTCGTTGCGCGGTAGTAGATGACGCCTTCGTTGCAGGTGTAGCCGTTATCCCGGAGGATCAGCGCCTGCGCCCCAAGCTGCATCCGGTCTGCGTCCCACAACTCGTTGCCCGCTTCGCCGGCTTTCGGCGCGCCGGCCTTGTAATCCACCGGGCAGACTTCCCCGGCGGCGAACAAGTCGCCCGTCTCTCCGGCCCGCCCTGGCGAACAGCCCATCCGCGCCTCGATCAAATCCATTTTGGCGGTGACGCCCAGGCGGTCCGAGCCCATTTGCACCGAGCGCGAATGGATGATTTCGTCAGCCGCCGGTTGGGCGTTCCGCGGCGAGGGCGCTTCGGCTGGGACCATGCCGTCCGCGGTCCGCGGGCTTTCGTCCGCGGGCTTCCGTTTCCCCGCCGGCGGAAGATTGCCCTTGCCGGAATCTACGCGACGGTGCAGCGCCTGGCCGCGCAGGGTGTCCGCACTCTCAACGAAAACGCTCTCGACAAACTCGTAATAGAACAGGCGCGGGCAATAGATAAACTCGTTGAGCATCCGGGCGGGGATGATCGAAGCGCGGAGCGCGGCGTGCGGGGCGGGTGGCGCGGGGCTTTCCGTGCGCGCCGCGGGGGCGGAGGAGGCCGGAGCCGGGGCTGCGGGTGCGGATGCGGGGCTGCGGATTGCGGGCCGCGGGCGTTCGGCTGGCGGCCCGTCCCGCTGCAAGATTTCCAGCGCTTCCCGGAATATCGGGTGCGGAGCGGTACTGGCGCGCGGGCCAATCGGGTCAAAAGGCTCGGGCTTCATGGCGGGTCAAAACCGGGCGGGTTAAAACATACCATATATAGGGGTGCGGACAGGGGAAGCCCCCCTACGGGTAGTGCTTTTTGGGGCGGTTGGGGCGTTTCCGGCTTCAGATCGCAACCGTTGGCCGGGCCGGGGCACTCTCCCCCACGGAGACGAATGGGGCGGGGAAGAAATGCCCGGCCGCCGCCCGTCCCGGCGAATGCGCCGCCGAGGCGGGAGCAGGCGGATTTGTCCCCGCCGCCGGAGGAACCGTCCCGGCGCCCCGGGTCTGGGGGGGCAACCGTTATTCCATTGGAGCCGCGGCGCGGCCGGGGCGCGGAGTTCATTCGTCCACCGGCGCAAACAGGCCCAGGCCGAAGTGGGCGCCGTAGCCGAAGGCCAGCGGGCCGGAGACCGGCTCGGCGAAGGTGAGTTGGAAGGCGGTTCCGCTGTGGCGGCCGCACCGCCCCTGGCCGTGATAGCGCTGGCTTTGGAACTGGAGCGGGCGCAGGCGCCGGGTGCCGGCTGGGAGCGTTGCGAGGGGTTCAATTTTGGCGGGCAACGGCAAGCTGGCCTCCGCCAGCAGTCGTCGCAGGTCATGGGCGGGGGAGCCGATGGGCCAGCCGTCGGCATCGAGTTTTGGCCGGCCATCGCGATGCGTCTTGGGGTGGCGGGTCGCGACAAAGGGCGTGAGCGAGCGCCATACTTTGGCCGCCGCAAACAAGCGGCAGTCGGAGAAGGTGCGGGGATCCCCGAAGCCCAGGAGCACGAGCTGTAAATCGTGCCCGCCGTGGCCCCAGACCCGCTGCAAGGATTCCAGGGCCCGGCGGGCCGGGGGGGCGAATCCTTCCCGCGCGAACAGGGTGACGTGGGTTATGGCGTCGCGCGGCCCGGCGGCCTCGCAGAAGATGAAGCTGTGGCCGTGGCCTTTCAGGGGTTTGCCGCCGGGGTCCAGGCCGGTGAAGACGGAAGGGGCGGGCTCGTTGCGGAAGCGCGCAATCAAGGCCTGGTGAATGCGCTCGGCGACGGAAACGGCGCGGGTGAGGCGCGGCGCTACCGTGCTGGCGACCACGAAGCGCGCCACCGTGACGGGGCGGCCGGGCCGGGGCGGGGGCGGGATCGGAGCCGATTCAAAGCAGTCTTCGCGCCGCACGTAGTCCGCCAGCCGGGCACCGGGCGGGAGGGGCCAGCCGGCGGCCTGCAAATCGCCGGTGTCCGCGTGCAGCGCGTCGAAGAGGTCGGCCGGCAGCTTCGGTCCGGCACTCGCCCGGGCGGCTTTTCTTGCCCTGGCCCTGGGCGCGGCGGCCGGGGGCGGGCCGGCGGCGGCAAGGCCGTCGCGCCAGCGCTGGAAGGCTTCCGCGCACTGGGGCGCCAGCACCCGTACAAGTTCATGGGCGCGGGGCAACGGCTCGTTTTCCGGCAGCGGGCGGGCGTTGGCCGCAAAGGCGGCATCGTCGGCCAGCAGCCGGGCTTCGACCAGGGCTTCGGCCCGGCCAAGATAGCCGAGGCGTTCGCAGAGGAGCGCCAGCACCCGGCGCTGTTCGGAAGAAAGCGCCGCTTCCCACTTGATCCGCAAGGGCCCGGCAACGTGGATGAAGGTGTCGAAGACTTTGGCGAGATTCTGTTTGCCGCTTTCAATCAGCGGCAGGTAGTGCCGCGTGTGTCCGAGGCTGGCCGGGGGCAACTGGCAGGCGGGCGGCTCCTGGGCCAGGGCCTGGATGAGCTGGCGCATCAGGGGCTCGGGGGCTTCGTCGGGCGACACCTTGAGGTGCCAGGTGGCGATCAGGGCGCGCAGCAAGCGCCAGGGCGAGGGGGGCCACTCGACCGCTCCTTCGTTGACGTGACTGCCCCAGGGGGTGGCGTGGTAGCGGCCCGCCGGGAAGCGAAGCTCAATGAGCGGCATGGTCAGTCCTCGTAGATGACGGTCGTTTGGGGCGGTTGGGCGAAGCGGTCCGCCACCGCCTTGATGAGTTGAGGAAGCGCATCTTCGATCTCCTTCAACGCGGGCAGCGTGAAAGCAGCCGGGCGCTTGACCTGAAGCGCGCCCTGGAGTTCCAAATCACAGGCCGTACGCAGGCGGAGGCCGTCGCGCAGGAAGCGCTGGATTTTGAACAGGGCCAGGGCGGTGAGCAGTTGCTCCACCGGGCGGCCCAGTCCGAACCCGCGGATCAGCGCCAGATCGAGGATGAAGTAGGCGGTGATTTCGCCGCAGAATTCCTCGCGATGGAAGGGGACATTGCCGAAGCCCCTGGCGGTGTCGCCGCTGGGGTTCAGCGCGTCGTTTTTGACACCGCCGCTGGCGGCGACGGTAATGTTCCGGGCCTCGATGAAGGCCGTGAGGGCGCGCGGCAGCCGCATTCGTCCGCCGGCAATCTCCGACTTCGCCAGGAAGACGCCATGCAGGAGGCTGTTGAGGTCGTATTTGAGCAAGGTTTGCGCCAGGCGTTTCAGGTTGACCGGCGCCAGGTCGCCGACGGCCAGCTCTTTCTTCAACAACGCCAGGAATGACTTGTCCTTGCCTTCGAGGAGGTAAGGACTGTTAAGCCGATGCGCCTCGAGCACAGAATTGGTGAGCGGCTTTCCCGCCTTGTCAGTGACGGCGACGCAGGGCAGCCCCTTGAGCGGGGCCACCCAGTCGTTGGCCTGGGTATCCCAGCAGACGGCTTCCAGGCGGTTGGCCATGCTTTGCGCGGACTCGACGAGCAGCATGTCGGTGCCGTCGGGCAATTTGTATTGCGCCGCGCCGAGATTCGGGAAGCCGGTCGGCTGAAAGCGGGTGCCCGCGATGGGTTTGAGTTGGGCCTCCAGGTGAAGGCGCGGTTCAGTTTGGAGTGATTCGAGGTTCATGGGGATATGTTTATTGAGCGTTCAGGATTCCGGAGTATTCAAGCGCGAGTGAGCCCCTCCGGACGGAGCACCGTTTCGCGCAGTTTCGTCCACTCGCAACGGGCGAGCGGAAAGAGCAGGGCCGCTGCGGCGCGCCGCGCGACCTCCCCGCGCAGGGGGATTTCCCGCAGGGCGGGCGAGAAGCCGGAGGCGCGCAGGCGGCGAACGGCGAGTTGCGACGCGGCGGCGCCGTCGCCGGCGGCGGCACGGCGGTGAATGGCCGGGACCAGGGGAATGGCGTCCGCGTTGACGCGCGTGGGCAGGAAGCAGAGTTTGAGCAGCGCGTAGAGGGCAGGGGGGGCGCAAGCCTGCGGGGCGGGCGGGCTCTCCACATCCGCCGACCAGTCAATCAGGATCATGCCCCACAGCAGGTTTGCGAGGAGCGCATCGTCGGTTTCGCCGACGATGAAGGCGGCGATGTCGGCGATGCCGGCAGGGCGGCGAGCGGTATCGGGGCAATCCCCGATGCCCGCCTGCTCGGCGCGGACCAGGCGCCGGGCGAAGATGGCGTTGAGAATGTCGGGCAACGGGGCCGCGCTCCATTGCACGTCGTTGGCGGGGGCGTCTGCCCAGGCGAACTGTCCGCGCCGGGTCATTGCCACCGGTTCGAGGTGGCAGCGCAAGGGCAGCCAACCCGCCGCGCCGAAATCGCCCGTCAGCGACGCCAGCGCGGCGGCGAGCCGGAATTCGCGTGAACCAGTGTCAGCCTCGGCCAGCCAGCGCGTGGACAAGCCCTGAAGGGGGCGCAGAAAGGCCGTTTCCCGGGTCCAGCGCAAGCTCCGGGCAACCGCGCGCTCCGCCTGGCCTAGCGCGATGAGAACGGCCTGGAGCCGTGCGGCATCATTTTGTTTGCACAGGTCGAGGATGCGGTCTTCCAGTTGGCGAAGCGCCCGCGAAACAGAAGCGGGCGGCTGTTTGGCTGTCGGGCTGGCTTTGTCCCGCAAGCGGGCCATCCAGTCGTCGGCTTCAGTGAGCAGGTCGGCCCGGGCGTTGCGGCGAACGGCGACGCGCCCGAGGGGCGTGGCGAAGTAGGCAAGCCCATTCCGAACCTGAAAGCCGAACCGTTGGAAGGCGCTCAGTCCCCGGTCCACCCCGAGCGTTACGACGGCGCGGGTAAAATCCACGCCATTGCGGGCGGCGCGGTGGCCGATTTGGGCGCGGCCTTCGCCTAAGACCGCAGCGAGTTCGGGCAGGGTCGCCGCGCGTTCCCAGAGCGGCAGCCACATCTCGGCCCGGGCGCTCTGCTCATCGGCTCCGGCGGCGCTGGCATAGCCGACGCCCGTTTGCCTGACGCAAAAGGGACATGCGAGCACGCCCGCGAGACCGGCCTCGAGGCGTTTCACGCTGGCTGCGGCGAAGAGCAGCGCTCCTTCGAGCATGAGCACGTAATCCCACGGGTTGACCGCCGAGTCGGCGTCAAAGCCCGAAGTGCCATTCACCCCGCCGGCCGCCCCGGGAAAGAACTGGCCAATGGGGGCTTTGTTGCGGCAAATGGGGACAAGCTCGCCAAAGAGCGACTGTTTCAACCAGGTGGCAGATGCCGGCGTGGGCGCCCCGTCGGCTGGCTGCATCACATCAACAATGCGCTGCATGAAGTTGTTGGTGAATTCAAGCCGGCCATCGTTGCCGCCCGTGCCCAGGAGCGGAGGATACTCGGCGCCCCCCGCAGTCAGCACGAACGCCGTATCAAGCCACGGCAGCGCCGGCTCCGGCAGCTCATTGCGGCAGGCCAGGAGCAAGCTTTCCTTGAGTTCCCGGGGCGGCTTCTCCGTCAATTTCGCCTCGGTCACGGCGCGCCGCGCGGCGCTTATGGTCTGGCGATAATGGCGCAGCCGGGAACTGGCTCCCGCCTCAAGGGCTTGGATGGCTTTCGTGTTGTCCTTGTTGTAGAATCCGCTGCCCCCATTCCACGGCGCCACGATGGGGGTTGGCTCATAGCGGTGCAGGAAGAAATCAATCAACGCGTTGCGGTCGAGCGCGGAGCGCAGGACGAAGGTGTCACGTTGCCAGCAGCCGGCGGCAGCGGGGTCGGCTTGTTCGGCCACCAGGCGCAGGACGCCGAGGGCTTTGAGATAATGCGCGATCGGCACAGGGGCGCAGCCGGAGAGGATGATGGGGGCCGGGTTCATGCAGCGGGCGGCAAGCTGAGGCGGTCGAGGAGGGCGCCAAAGTCGTGTTGTTCTTCTGGAGTGGCGGTGCCGGCGACGATGTGGCCGGCGAGACTGCGAAGGAGGGCGGTTTTTTCGGGCGGCAGGGGCAGCGTGGCGATCACCTTGCGAATTACCGCGACGAAGGTGTTTCCATTGAAGTTGCAGAAGGGGGCCAGACGATGGCAGCGGCGGCACAGGTCGGTGGCCTCGGCCAGGGTGATTTCCGTGCGGTGAGTGGTTTCCCAGAGCCGGCGAGTTGGCTCGTAGCCGTCGCGGGTGGGCTGGTGGAGGGCGGCTTTGGGCAGGCAAAGCTGGCGGTTGGTCTCGACAATAACCGCCCAGGTAAAAGGGTGCAGCCAGGCGCGTTTCATGGCTTGGGTTTGGGACGGCTGGCTTTCCTGGCTTGGCGGATCTCGGCCACAGTTTGACTGGCGTAGTAACCCTTGCCGGTATCTCGGTAGAGCGGCTCGGGACGGAACTTGTCCTGGATGCTCAAACCGTCAGCGACCAGTTCGGCGACGAGGGATTGCTCGTGTGCCGAGAGCACCGGGGTTGAAGCGGGAGGCCGAGCCTCTTCGTGAAGAGCCATATCAGGGGAAACACCAGCGCGGTCAGCGCGTTTCGCCGGGCCCGCCTCCGCGGCGGAGGCGCGGCCGTCGGCCGCGCGGAGCAGCATTTCAAGCCAGGCGAGCTGGAACGGACCCAAACGGTCGCGCAGAGCGATCATTCGGGCGAGCCAGGACGAGCCGCGGGCTGCCTCCCAACCCATCTCCATGAGCCCCAGGTTCAGCTTTAGTGGCTTATGACTCAGGGAGGAATCAAGCTCCAAAGCAGCAAACGCCTCGGCAGGAAGCTCGTCGCCTTCGACAATGCCCCGCGCCACGCGGGTATCGAGCGCGAATCCCGCAGGCGGTTCTTCTCCCGGGAGCGAGCGGATGGAAAGCCGGACCTTGCCGTGGTGGGCGGCAACCAGGTAGGCCACCAGGTCGCGCTCGGCCTGGTTCGCCGCCCCGGCTTGCAACCATGCCAGCGCCGAGGCCAGTTCGTGCCGGAAGTGCCGCCGGGAGCAGCGTCCCGCCCGCTGTCCGGATTTCGCCCAGAGTGTGCCCTGCTGTTCCTGGTTTTCGCCGACGAGCATGGCCTGAAAGACGGCGTGGGCCTTCCCCAGGTCGTGCCAGCGAGCGGCGGTTCGCAGGGCGCTGGCGCCGGGCTCTGGCAACTCTCCGCCGGCGGCCAGTGCGGCCACCAGGCCCGCGGTTTCCTCTTCGACGTGCCGGGTGTGGTCGGCGAGTGAAACCCAGTTCTGAAGGAAGCAGCTTTCATTGCCGCTGTAACCGCCGCTCGGCGAGCTGGCTCCCGGGCAGATTAACGGCTTCACCCAGCTCTCTTGGAGTTGCGGGTTGGCGGGTTCGCCCGTCCAGCCCGATTCCGAGGAATAGCCACCCGCACGGATGTCCAACAGGTAAGCGCCGCCCGGGCGCGGGGAATCAACGGGTTTCCATTGTTCCTCGAGGGAGTCCCAGGTGAAGACGTCAAACCGCTCTTTCCGCTTTTTGAGGGCGGCGAGAAAGTCGCGGAAACGCGGGAGAGAGACCTGGCAGAGTTCTGGCTGGCCAGCTTTGGGTTCATCGGGATCAGGCCGTTTTCCCTGCAAGTCGCGCCAGAAAACCTGGACGTCGGTATCCTCGCCGTCCCGGATGTAACGCGAGATATCGAGGTCGAGCCCGGCGAGGTCGGGGGTGGTGTCGAAGAGGTCCAGGAGGTCTTTGCGCCGCAGGACCGGGCGGGTAACGCGGCGCTCGGGCACGGCAACGTCGGCAAGTTTTCGAGGGCTGGCGTTGTCGAGTCGCTGGAGTGCGCTGCGGGCGGCTTCCAACTCCGCCGCGTCATACGGCCGCGCGAGTTCGCCTTTCCCCTCCGAAGGTTGCACCTCAACCCACGCAATCCCGGCTTCGCGGGCAAATTCCCCGCGCCGGTTGCAACGGCCGAATCGCTGGACCAGCGACGACCACGGGGCGAGTTCGGTGACGAGCAGGCAGGCCGAGACATCCACCCCGGCCTCCACGGCTTGCGTGGCCACCACGATGCGGTCTCCCCCGGCCAGGAGTTTCGCCTGTTGGACGGAGCGATCCGGGGAGCGGAAACGCGAGTGCACCAGCGCCAGGCGATCTTTCGCCATCCCCAGCCCGCCCAGGCACTCGAAGACTTCGCGCGCGCGCGCGACGGTGTTGAGCACCACCAGCGTCAGCGTGTTGAGCCGGTGCTTCTCTATCACGAAAGCGGCCAAGTCACGGGCGTAGGTTTTTTGGGTTTCACGGGTGAGTTTGACGGGGGCGGGGGAAAGCGGTTTCGAGGCGTGCAGGCGGGTTTGAACCTGCGGTTGTTCGCAGTCGGCGGCTTCCAACTGGATGACCGGCCAGTCTGGGTCTGGCTTGGGATGGTCTATGGTGGCGAGCCGCTCCGCTTCGAGCGTCGCGCTCATCCACCAAGTCGGGCACGACCCGACAACGGAATCGCTCGCCTTGTGCCGGAATCCGTCGAGTTGCGCGCTGGTTTCGACGCCCACCCCCATCAACTGCGTCTCGTCCATCACCCACAGGGCATCATTGTTGAGCAGGCCGAAGTGCATGGGCCAGCGGTAGCGGTTCATTCCGTAGCCGCGATTGAGGGCCCGGGAGAGCAGCATGTCCTGGGTGCCAATGATGATGCAGGGGCGTTCCGGGTAGAGGTCCCAATCGCGCTGGGCCGGCTCAAGCTCTTCGCCGCCCATGAGGATAACCGGCGAGCGCTCCCGCAGCCAATTCAGTTCCGCCTTGCCGGGACACTCGTCGGCAATCCTCGCCAGCCAGGCCGCCACATTCGCCTGCGTTTGCTCGACCAGCGTTCGCAGGGGCAGGCAATAGACCAGGCGGCGGGGCCAGGCGTGGCGGGGAGTTGCGGGGGCGAGCCGGTTCCAGAGCCAGGCGAGGACGACGGCGGCGGTCTTGCCGAGGCCGGTGGGGATATGGATGAGTTGGGATTGGCACGCCCGGCCCGCGCCGCCCGCCGCCAGCCGCTGTTGGTAATCATAGGGCGCGTGCCCCGTCGCTGCCTTGAAGAATTGTCCAAACGTCATCATGCGCACCTGGCTTAACCCGCGAGGGGCAGGCCTCTGAACCGGCTTCGCTTTTGCGAGTCGCCGCGGTGGGGAAGCCTGCGCCCCGGCCGGAGACAGCATTATTCAAGGCTTCCGGGCGCGGGGCAAGCGGATTTGCAGAGGATTTGCAGCCCGCCTTGCCCCCTTTTCGCGGCCAGCCAGGGTCGCCGGCGGGAGGCCTCAGCGGCGGCGCAGCACAGCCTCGCCGATGATGCGCGCGGCTTCTTCGTACGGCATATCATCGGTGTTGATGATGAGGTGGTAGAGCAGGGGATCGTCGGGGTCGGCGTCGAAATACTTTCGCAGGTAGCGTTTGCGCCCGCGGTCTTCCTGCAGAATCCGCGCCCGCGCCACCGGGCGGGTGAAATGATCCAGCTCCTGCACGTGTTTAATCCGCTTCTCCAGCGAGCCGATGATGCGGACCCGGAAGACGTAGGGGAGCTTGGCGGTGATCACGGTGGCCCCGCGGCCAATCAGGATCACGTTGCCCAGCTCCGCCAGGCGGAGAATGGTGTCGGTGGTTTTGTGGACCAGCGTCCAGGAGGGGGGATGCAGGTCGAACAGCTCGTTCATGATGTCCGTGATTTCGGAGGCGCGGTCTTCCGGCATGAACCGGGCCAGGCGCTGGGGCAAATTGTGGTCTTCGAGGACTTTCTCCACAAGGTTGCGATCGAACACCGCCCACGGGCAGGCGTCTTTGGGTTCGTGCGCGTGCAGGTAGGCTGCCAGGTTCTGGGCCACAATATGCGCGCCCGAGCCGGTCTGGCGGGAAATGGTCACGGCGCGCCGCGGCGCGTCCGTTTCACGCGCGGTCTGCCCCGCGCCTCCCGGCTGCAACTGGCAATTGATGAAACTCAAAGCCCGCTCTAATCCAGCTTGTGTCTTCATGTGTATTTTTTGCTTCCTGCGTCCGTTTCCATTTCGCGTCCCGTCTGCCGTGCGCTCTCAAGAAACGTTACCACGGTTGGGCCGGCAAGGGAAGCCTGTTCCTGCGCCGGGCGGCCGGCTCCGCGTCCGGCGGTTTCCGTTCGCGCAGCCGCCCCGGTTTTCCGGGGCCGCGGCCGTATAGCCTCCGGGGGGCGGGCTTATGGCGGCGGTGGGTGCCCTGTGCTTTTCCGGGACACACTGTCTGAAAAACTTTCGCCGCCCGCCCGGCGGGGTTGCGCGGAGGCGGGGCACGGGGCCGGGGCGCGCGCCGTCAGCCCGTGGTGGAACCTCCAAAACGCGGCCGAATAATCCGTTTAACCGCGTTCGCGGGCGGGGCGTGTCTCATTTATAGCCAGGCCGCCGTATTGGCGCGGTTTGGGCCGGCGGCTCCAGCGGAGTTGGCAGCATTTATGCGTTGAGCGGGTTAGTGTATGTCGCACTCAGTATTGTTGTTCTTCCGGAAGCGCGCGGTGTCCCTCAGCCTGCTGGGGGGCCTGCTCGGCGTTCTGGCCCCGCGGCCCTCTCTCTTCGCCGCGAGCGTGACGCTGAACTGGGACGCGAGCCCGAGCCCCGATATCGTCCAATACCGGGTTTACTACGGCGTGGCCAGTGCCACCTACACCCATTCGGTTCCGGCTGGCACCAACCTGACGGTGTCCATTTCCAATCTCGCCGGGGGGCTTACTTACTATTTCGCCGCCACCGCCACCGACATCAACGGCACGGAGAGCGATTATTCCGCGGAGATTGCGGCACTCATTCCGCTGAACCAGGCCAACCGGCCGCCGACCTTGAACGCCCTGGCCAACCTGACGCTCAACGAGAATGCCGGCCCCCAGACGGTTAACCTCCTGGGCATCAGCTCGGGCGCCGCCAATGAGTCCCAGACGCTGACCGTTACGGCTTCGTCCAGCAACCCGGGCCTGATTCCGACCCCGACGGTGAACTACACCAGCCCCAACGCCTCCGGCACCCTCAGCTTCACCCCGGTGGCCTATGCCTACGGCTCCGCCACGATCACCGTCACCGTCAACGATGGCGCCACCGTCAACAACCTCATCTCCCGCTCCTTTACGGTCACGGTCAATTCGGTTAACCAGCCGCCGACGTTGAACGCCCTGCCCAACCTCACCCTCAACCAGGGTGCGGGCCGGCAAACGGTCAACCTCTCCGGCATCACCGCGGGGGCGCCCAACGAATCCCAGACGCTGACCGTTACGGCCTCATCCAGCAATCCCGGCCTGATCCCGACCCCGGCGGTGAACTACACCAGCCCCAACACCACCGGCTCCCTCAGTTTCACCCCGGTGGCCACCGCCAGTGGTGCCGCCACGATCACCGTCACCGTCAATGATGGCGGCGCGAGCAACAACCTCATCGCCCGCGCCTTCACCGTCACCGTCAACCCGGCCAACCAGCCGCCCACGATTTCCGCCCTGGCCGACTACGTGATGGCGGCCAACACCACCACGCCGCCCATCCCCTTCACCATCAGCGACCCGGAGACGGACGCAGCGAGCCTGACGCTTGCGGGCAATTCGGATAACCCGGGCCTGGTGCCGGTTTCGGGCATTGTCTTCGGGGGCAGCGGCAGCCACCGCACGGTCACCCTCACGCCCCGCCCGGGGCAAATCGGCAGCGCCCATATCACCCTCACCGTCAGTGATGGCGCAAACACCTTCAGCCGGGTATTTCTGCTGACAGTTCGGCTGCGGCCGGAAGCCCCCGTGGGGTTCCATACCGTTAGCGCCGGGTTCTAACGGCCCGGCCCCCAATCATTCTCATCCGCCCCCGGCGCGCGGGCATCCTGCCCGCTTAGCCGCCCCTCAAGCAGAAAGCCTCCCACCCGCCCACCCGCTGACCGACAAGATTTTCGTGCGGCCATGAAATGTCGTGCTAGCGCTGCATGCGTGCGCCGCCGCCTGCCAGCGCCTCCTTCCATCTTCAGAAGGCCGCGTGCCCCCACGCGGCACTTTCATCCCCGCCTCTCCCGGCGCGCGGGCATCCTGCCCGCTTAGCCGTCCCTCAAGTAAAAAGCCTCCCACCCGCCCACCCGCTGACCGACAAGGCTTTCGTGCGGCCATAAAATGCCGGGCTAACGCTGCATGCGTGCGCGCCGCCTGCCAGCACCTCCTTCCATCTTCAGAAGGCCGCGTGCCCCCACGCGGCGCTTTCATCCCCGCCTCTCCCGGCGCGCGGGCATCCTGCCCGCTTAGCCGTTCCTCAAGTAAAAAGCCTCCCACCTGCCCACCCGCTGACCGACAAGGCTTTCGTGCGGCCATGAAATGCCGTGCTAACGCTGCATGCGTGCGCGCCGCCTGCCAGCGCTTCCTTCCATCTTTAGAAGGCCGCGTGCCCCCACGCGGCACTTTCACCCCCGCCTCTCCCGGCGCGCGGGCATCCTGCCCGCTTAGCCGCCTCTAAAGTAGAAAGCCTCCCACCCGCCCACCCGCAAGCGATTCCTCCCCTTCACCCCTCCCGCCAACCCGGAGAAACCCCGGGTTAAAATGCGCGATATTCCCGGGCTGCACATCCGTAGTCGCTGTTGTTGTCTTTGCCTCGCAAAAATGGTAAGTCTGATAGCCACGATAGCGCAGTTCCGACTGCGGAATGATGAATAATATCGCGAGCACGGGTGCCGGGGGTGCGGATCTGCTCCCGCGGGATGACCTTCCGCGGTCTGCCGGGAGGGAGAACGCGGTGCTTCCGGCGGCGGCGAACGCCTCGGCCCCGCCGGCCCGCCGTCCGCGCCGCGCCGAACCCGCCGGAGGAAACGGGCCATGAAAACCCTGCTGGTCCTGGGCGCACATCCGGATGTGACGGAAGCGATTCGCGCGGCCCTCAATCCCGACCTGTACCGGGTGCTGGACCGGGCGAACCTCGAAGAGGCGGAACCCTTTCTGGCGCACGGCCTGGCCGAGGCCTGCATCGTGGATTTTGAGCTGACCGGCGTGCAGGGCATCTGGCTGCTGGAAAAGCTGCGGCGCCGGGATCCCCGGTGCCCGATCATCATTTATGCCGGCGCCAAACAGCCGGAATGGGAAGAGGAAGCCTACCTGCAAGGCGCCACGCACATCCTGACCAAACCCGTCCGCGGGCGCCTCCTCGCCGCCCTGCTGGAGCGGTTGTGGCCGAAGTCCGCGGCGGCGCGCCCCGCGCCTTTGCCCGCGCCGCCGCCGCCCGAGGCCCCGGCGCCGATCGAGAAGGCAGCCCCCGCGGGCGCCGTTCCGACGCTGAGCGTCCTGCGGAACTTTTCAGGCATCCTGACGCACTCGCTGAACACCGAGGGCATGCTGCAGCAATTCCTCTTGCTGCTGCGCGAGATTCTCGGCCTTAACCGCGCGGCCATCTTCCTGCGCCCGCCGCTCACCGCCTTCGGCCACGCCCCCGCGCAGGCCGAAAGCCGGCGCCTGCACGCGGCGGGCTCCCTCGGCATCTCGCGCAGCTTGCTGCACCACTTCGAGCTGTCGCTCGAAGGCGGCATCGGCGGACACCTCCTGCGCCTCGGCCGCATCCTGCGGCGCAACAGCGAGGAGGCGCGCCATGACCCCGAAACCCGGAATGAGTTCGAGCTGCTGGGGGCGCAAGTGGCCGTGCCGATCCTGGACCGGGAGGCGTTGCTGGGGGTGGCGGTCTTCGACGGGCGCATCACCGGCGAGCCCCTCGTGAACGCCGAGCTGGAGCTGATCTTCCACCTGCTCGAACAACTGGGGCTGGCCATCAAGAACATCTGGCTCCACGACCAGTTGGCCGCCAACCACGAAGTCATGGCGGAAATCCTGCGCGAACTCAGCAGCGCGTGCGTGGTCGTCAGCCGGGACCTGGCCATCCTCCACGCCAACAAGACGGCCGTCCGCTACTTCGGCCGCCGCGCCCCGCGCCCGAGCGGGGAGCTGGAGTTCAGCGACCTGCCGTCCCCCCTCAGCGCCAAGGTGTATCAAGTCCTGCGGACCGGCGCCGCGATCGCCAGCTTCAAATTCGAGCGGGAAGACGCGCCGGGCGCGATCTACCGCGTCAGCATTGTCCCGTTCCAACGGCAGCCGGCCAGCCTGCCGGCCTCGGCGCTGCTCATGGCGGAAGACCTCACGCAAAGCGAACAGTTGCAGCACCTCGAAATCGAGGCGGCCAAACTGCGCCTGATCAAAACCATGGCCGACCGCCTGACGCATGAAATCGGCAATGCCATGGTCCCGCTGTCCACCCACCAGCAATTGCTGGCCGACAAATGGAAGGACGCCGAGTTCCGCGCCTCGCTCAACGCGGCCCTGGCCGACGGCGTCCGGCGCGTGACGCGCCTGCTGAATCAAATGCGCTTCCTCTCCCGCGATTCGCTGGGCGCGCAGGAAGCCTTCCCGCTTTCCCCGCTGATGGACGAGGCGTACCAGGAAGCCTGCAAACACCTGCCCGCCAAGGCCGCGCCGCTCAAACACGATCACGGCCGGACGCCCATCATCCTGACCGGCGACCGCCCGGCGCTCCGCCACGCGCTGGCCGAGGTGCTGCTCAACGCCCTCCAGGCCAGCCCGGCCCACCCCGGGGCGGAGGTGCGCTCACGGATGGAAGCCGCCGACAACGGGCAGCCGGGATTGCGGATCGAAGTGCGCGACCCCGGCGCCGGCTTTGCCCCGGACGACGCGCAGCGGGCAACCACGCCGTTCTACACGACGCGCCAGGTCGGCCTGGGCCTGGGCCTGACCGTCTGCCGCAAGATCATCGAAACCCACCAGGGCAAGCTGGAAGTCGTCGCGCCGGATTCCGGCCAGCCGGGCTGCGTGCGGATTTTCCTTCCCGTCCCCGCTTCCACTCCGCCCCCCGCCTGAGCGGCCCGGCGGCCCGGCGCGGCTCCCCCCGCGCGCGCCGCCTCCGCCGCGCCCCGCGGCGGCCGCCTCACCGCGCCCGGTAATAATCGCTCACCGCCGCCTGCGCGGCATCCGGATAATCGGTGGCGAAGCTGGCGCACCCCAGGTCCATCAGCCGATGGAAAACCTTGGCGTCTTTCTGCTTCCAGGGCAGGGTCTGGAACAGGATGCCATGCGCGCGCAACTCCCTCCCCGCCTCGCGCAGGAAGTCCTCGCTCGGGTAGAATACCCCCTCCGGGCTGGTGTTGACGTGAATCTGGAGCTGGTCAATGCCGGCGAAGTTCACCTCGCGGAGCGCTTGCAGCCGCTGGGCCAGCTTGGCCTGCGGGCCGTTGGGCGCGTCCGGCGGCCCGCTCATCCAGGCGGCCGGGCCGCCCATCCAGTGCAGGGTTCGGGATTTGGGGGCAACCTCCCGCCACAGCTTGATTTCATCATATTTCGTGCTGGCCAGGATCAACTGCGGATGCACCTCCGCCGTCGCCGCGGCCAGCTTGTGGAAATCCACCTTCTTGATGTCAATGTACAGCGACCGCTCCGGATGCGCTTTCAGAATCCCCACCATCTCGGCCAGGCTGATCACCCGCTGCCCCGCAAATTGCTGGTTCCGGAAGCTGCCCACGTCCAGTTCCTTGACCTCGGCAAACGTCAGGTCCGCCACTCCCTTCTTCTTCAACTCCTCCGGCGCGTTGGGCAATATCCGCGCAAAGTTGTTGTCATGGAAAGACACGATCACCCCGTCCCGGGTCTCCCGCAAATCCGCCTCCGGGATGCACCCCAGCTTCCACCCCAGCTCAAACGCCTCCTTCGAACCCTCCGGCGCCAGGTCGCCCGCGCCCCGGTGCGCCTGCACGGTGAACCGGGCCCGGGGAATATGGTCCCGGACGTTCCAGTCCGGCGGCCCGTTCCGGTAATACGCGCGCAGCGCGCGCAGCGCCACATCCGGCCGGTCGGTTCCAAACCCCTCGGTGCCCAGGTCCAGCAGCCGGGTGTAGGCCGCTTCGAGCTGGGGCACATTCCACGGCATGGTCTGAAACTCGATTCCCCGCGCGCGCACCTCCACCCCCGCGCGCCGGATGAAGTCGTCGCTGGGCACCATGCGGTTATTATTGGTGTTGAAATGGCAATGCACCTGCAGCCGGTCTATGTGCGCAAAGTTAATCTCGCGCAGCCGCGCAAACCGCTTTTCCACGTTCACATCATTCGTATCGCCCCAGGTGCCGACCCATAAAAACGCCTCGCTGCGCGGCGCCACCGCCTTCCAGGCCGCGCAATCCGCCTCCGAGCCGGTCGCCAGCACGATCTGCTCATGCACGCCCGCCGTCTCCCGGGCCATCTTGGCGAAGTCCACATTCTTGACGTCAATATACGCCGCGCGCCGCCGGTCTTTCTTCAGCGCCGCGCAAATCTCGGCCAGGCTCACAATCCGCTGCCCCGCAAACTGCGGCCCGCGAAACGCCCCCACGTCCAGTTGCTTCGCTTCCGCATACGTCAGGTCCTCCAGCCGCTTCTTCTTCATCTCCGGCGGCGCGTGGGGCATGATGCGCGCGAAGTTCTTATCGTGGAACATCATCAGGTGCCCATCTTTGGTGGTTCGCACGTCCAGCTCCGGAATGCAGCCCATGCTCCACGACAGCTCCAGCGCCTCCATGGTGTTTTCCGGCGCCAGGTCGCCCGCCCCGCGATGCGCCACCACCGAGACCCGCTCCAGCGGCTTGTCGCGAATGTTCCATACCGGCTCCGCCCCCTCGGCCCGCGGCAGCCCCGCCACCGCGCCCAGCACAACGCCGCCAACCAAACCATGCAATAATTTCATCCCCCCACAGTACACCACCCGCGCCCGCCAGGACAAGCGCTCAAGCCGGCAAATCTGTGGGTGGACAAACGCGCCGGACTTTGCCACACTGCGCGGGAAATGCCGGCGCGCGGCCGTTCCTGGCCGCGGCCCGGAGCCGGAAAACGTGAAACGCACAACGATCATCGCGAGGGCAAGCGCGTTCAGAGACAAAGGCGCCGCGCCGGAAATCTCCCGCCCCCGGAAGCCTTCGCCCGCCGCCAACCCCTGACCTGCCCGAAACCCTGTATGTTCATCGTCGAATCCTACCCGCTCGCCGTCGCCCTCTGCATCGTCACCATGCTCTGCTGGGGCTCCTGGGCCAACACCCAGAAACTCGCCAGCAAGGAATGGCGCTTCCAGCTCTTCTACTGGGACTACGCCGTGGGCGTGCTGCTGCTCTCGCTCCTCCTGGCCTTTACCCTGGGCAGCTCCGGCAGCGGCGGCCGCGGCTTCCTCGCCGACCTCCAGCAGGCCGAGCCCAAATGGCTCGGCTCGGCCTTCCTGGGCGGCGTCATCTTCAACCTGTCCAACATCTTGCTCGTGGCGGCCATTGACATCGCCGGGCTGGCGGTGGCCTTCCCCGTGGGCGTGGGCCTGGCGCTGGTGCTCGGCGTCATCACCACCTACCTCGCCACCCACCAGGGCAACGTCCACATGCTCGCCCTGGGCGTCGCCGCCATCGTGATTGCGATCATCCTCGATGGCCTGGCCTACCGGCGGCTCGCCGCCGGCGGCCAGAAAACCCCCGCCAAAGGCATCGTCATCTCCGTGGCCGCCGGCCTGCTCATGGGCTGGTTCTACAGCTTTGTCGCCCAGGCAATGGGAACGATTGACCCCGACACCCGCGCGCTGACCCCGGGCCGCCTCAGCCCCTACACCGCCATTGTCCTGTTCTCCGCCGGCCTGCTCCTCTCCAACTTCATTTGGAACAGCATCATGATGGTCAAGCCCTTCTCGGGTCCCCCGGTGGCCTTCGCCGATTACTTCACCAAAGGCAACATCCGCCTGCACCTCATCGGCATCCTCGGCGGCATGATCTGGAACCTCGGCATGGCCTTCAGCATCATCGCCAGCACCAAGGCGGGCGCCGCCCTGGCTTACGGCCTGGGCCAGGGCGCAACCATGATCGGCGCCTTCTGGGGCGTGTTCATCTGGAAGGAATTCAAAGACGCCCCGCCCGGCACCAACAAGTTCCTGGCCGCCATGTTCGCCTTCTACTTGCTGGGGCTGGCCATCCTCGTCGCCTCGAAACTCTAAACCGCCCCCGCGCCTCCTCCGCCCGCCACGCTTGCTATGACCAAACCTTCCATCCTCGTCGTCGGCAGCTCCAACACCGACATGATTATCAAGGTCCAACGCATTCCCCAGCCGGGGGAAACCATCCTCGGCGGTGAATTTGCCCTGGCCGCCGGCGGCAAAGGCGCCAACCAGGCCGTCGGGGCCGCCCGCGCCGGCGGCGCGGTCACCTTCATCGCGCGCCTCGGCCGCGACATGTTCGGCGACCAGGCGCTCGCCGGCTTTGTCGCCGACGGCATCAATGTGAAGCATGTGGTGCGCGACCCCGCCGCGCCCTCGGGGGTGGCCTTGATCTTCGTCGCCCGGAACGGTGAAAACAGCATCGCCGTGGCCTCCGGCGCCAATGCCCGGCTGGCGCCCGCCGACCTGCAGCGCGCCCAAGCCGCCTTCCGCCGCGCCGCCGTGGTCGTCCTGCAACTGGAAACCCCGCTCCCGACCGTCACCGCCGCCGTCAAACTCGCCGCCCGCGCCGGCGCCCGGGTCATCCTCAACCCCGCCCCCGCCCGGCCTCTGCCCGCCTCCCTGCTCCGGCATGTGTATCTCCTCACCCCCAACGAAAGTGAAGCGCAGTTGCTCACCGGCATGGCGGTCCACAGCGAAGCCGCCGCCGCCCGCGCCGCCGACGCCTTGCTGGCGCGCGGCGTTCAGAACGTGATCCTCACCCTGGGCGCGCGCGGCGCGTTCGTCGCCGGCCCCCAGGCCCGCGGCCGGGTCCCCGGCTTCAAGGTCCGGCCGGTGGACACCACCGGCGCCGGCGATGTGTTCAACGGTGCTCTCGCCGTGGCCCTCGCCGAGGGCAAACCCCTGCTGGAAGCCGCGCGCTTCGCCAACGCGGCGGCGGCCCTCTCCGTCACGCGCCTCGGCGCCCAAACCTCGGCCCCCACCCGCGGGGAAATTGACCGGCGGCTCGCCGCGGCCCGTTCTAACTGAGCGGCAGCGGCGCCACCTGCCGTTGCCGCCGGGTAAAACGGCAGCACTGCGTGTAGCCCGCGCGGCGGGCCTGCGCCACCGCCTCCGCGAAATTCAGCCCCACCTCGTTCGGCGCGTGGGCGTCGGAGCCAAAAGTCAGGGGCACCCCCGCCTGCGCCGCTAATTGCAGCAGGTGGAAACCGGGGTAAAGCTCCCGGCAATCCTTGCGCAGCCCCGCGGTGTTGATCTCGATCGCCACCCCGTGGCGCCGGGCCGCCTGCAAAAACCGGTGATACAGCGGCGTGCAATCCTCCGGCGGATAAATGGCAAACTTCTTGCACAAATCCACATGCCCGAGAATGTCAAAAAGCCCCGACTCCGCCGCCTGCGTCAGGCGCTCAAAGTAAGCCGTCCACACCTCCAGCGGCGCGCGCTCCTTCCACCGGGCAAGCTGCGCCGGGTTGTCTATCGCCCACGACTCCGAAAGGTAATGAACGGACCCGATGAAATAATCCCAGGGATGGCGCCCCGCCAGTTCCCGAATCCAGTCCTCGCACCCCGGCAGATAATCCACCTCCAGCCCCAGCTTGATGACCAGTTGCGGATGATCCCGCCGCGCCCGCTCGACCCGCGCCACATATTCGCCCAGCTCGCCGGCCTTCATGCGCCAGTCGTCAAAGTCGTCCCGCGGCATCGGCCCGTGATCGGCAAAGCCAATTTCCGGCAAACCCAACTGCCGCGCCTGCGCGGCATACTCCCACGGCTCGCCGGTGGCATGGCGGCAGAGCGGGGTATGCATGTGATAATCTGCGGGCAAAACCATGCGCGAACTTAGAACGGGCCGCGCCCCCTGGCAAGGGCTTCCGCCGGCGTCCCGCGCCCGGAAGCCGGGAGACCGGCCCGGGGCTGGCGCGAACCCGCATCCGCCCGGGCGGCCCGGCCTCGCCTCACCGCTTACGGCGGCGGCCGGGTGGGCGTCCGGCGGACCAGCTCCTGAAGCTGGCGATGAACTTCCTGCGCCACCGCCTGCTGGGCTTCCGTCAATCCGGGGAGATGGACAATCTTGCGCGCCATCGCCTCCGCCTGCGCATACTGTCCGTAGCGCACCGCCAGGTGCACCCGGGAAACGCTGGTCTGCACTTCCGGCGCGGCGTTCAAAAATGCCTGTTGGAATTTGGCCAGGTCAACCTCCACTCCATTGATCACCGTTGGCTGCGGTCCCTTCGGTTTCTGCTCGCATCCCGCCAGCAGCAGCAAACCCGCGGCCAGAACCCAACTTGCGGCCGGAATAACGGAGTTCCAATGCATCATCTTCATACCGAGTTGCTTTGCTTTTGCCTGTCCTGTTCGCCCGCCCCGTCAGCAACGGGCCGCCGCCAGAAATGCCATAGCCGGCGCCCTCCGTCAAGCGTTCCCCCCGTCGCGGCAACAGGTTCCCGAACCAATCCCATCAATCATTCACCCTGCGCACATAGCCCGAAGATAAATCTCCAACCAACCTCACCCAACTCGGGCGAATACGCCGCCCGCGATGAGGGCAACGCAAGCAGTCGCTATGCGGCAACCTCCACCCGGGAGGGGAAATGTCCCCGCCAGCCTTGGCCCCATCCCGCCGAAAAACCAAGGCACGCGACAACACCCGGCCGCCCGTTCCGGCTTTGCCGAACGTTCGCGCCCTCTCCCTCCCGCCTTGAAACGTCGTTCTACATCATCCGCGACTCGTCCATCCTTCCAATCCGGCTCAGGCCCGCGCCCAAACCCGCCCCACCCGCCCCAGCCAGCCTATCGCTCCCATTAGGCCGTGTACAACGGGTGTACAAAGGAGGCTCAAGGGGGACTCATACTTATTTTCCGCGTGCTCCTGCCGGGCTTCCGATGTACTCCCCTTGTACATGGCTGGAAAGGACGGAGAAGGAACGGTCTTGTGGGCGGTGGTGGAGGCTGGGGCGGCGGAGGGCTTCGATTTCTTAACCATTGCCGTTTCAGCCGCTTGCTGAGATTTCAAGGTCGGCGGCGGCGGAACGATGGCGTTGTGAACCCGGCTTTGGCCTTTCCAGCCGTTCCGGGTCTGAACTACGGCGATAAATACCTTCTGCCCCGGGGCGGGTCGCCCAAACCGGGCGGCGTAGA
>Ga0116155_10000242_pt1 | contig 54441 bp, 48 predicted proteins | sample AD_UKC032_MetaG_FD_89890 | JGI IMG/M metagenome (GOLD analysis project Ga0116155, IMG submission 89890) | Active sludge microbial communities of municipal wastewater-treating anaerobic digesters from USA - AD_UKC032_MetaG | ecosystem: Engineered > Bioreactor > Anaerobic > Digestate | place: USA...
AAATGAAAATACTAATCCTTTGCACGGGGAACAGTTGCCGGAGTCAGATGGCACACGGATTCCTGCAATCATTTGACAAAAAGCTTATTGTACAATCCGGAGGCACTGAGCCGGCAGCCAGGATAAACCCCAAGGCTGTGGAGGTAATGGCTGAGCTTGGCATAGACATCAGCCATCACACCCCCCATCTTGTTGATGAATACCTTGATGAGGAATGGGATTATGTTATCACGGTCTGTGACCATGCCAATGAAACCTGCCCGGCATTTTTCGGCAGGGTAAAACACCGTCTTCATCTCGGTTTTGAAGATCCCTCTCATGCCACAGGCACACCGGAGTTCATTCAGAGTGAATACATCAGGATACGCGACCAGATCCGCGAAACATTCCTTCAGTTCTATACTGAAAACATAAAAGAACACATATGAATCCATCAGAATTGAAACTAATAGTACAGGAGAAGTACGGGAAAATTGCATCGTCGGATGAGGCCTCATCCGGATCCTGCGGTTGCTCATCGTCTTGCTGCTCCTCGGAAGGAATAAGTACCTTCAATGAGAGCTATGATCACCTGGAGGGATACCTGTCTGATGCCGACCTGAGTCTCGGGTGCGGGATCCCGGTTGATTATGCAGAAATCCGCCCCGGTGACCGTATACTTGATCTTGGCAGTGGCGCCGGAAATGACTGCTTCGTTGCAAGGGCAGTGACTGGCGAAACGGGTCATGTGACCGGCATTGATTTTACCGAGCAGATGCTCATGAAGGCCGAGGAAAACAGAAAGAAACTGGGGTACACCAACGTGGAGTTTGTCAGGGGAGATATTGAGGAGATGCCTTTGCCTGACAACTGCTATGATGTTGTGCTTTCCAACTGCGTCCTTAACCTGGTGCCGGATAAGCAAAAGGCATTCAGCGAGATATTCAGGGTGCTGAAAAGCGGTGGCCATTTCTGCATATCAGACGTGGTTTCAAAGGGAACACTGTCAGATAAGACTCTCTCTGATGCAGAGCTGTATGTGGGCTGTGTTTCAGGAGCTTCAACCATGGAAAAATACCTCGGTTTCATTAAGCAAGCCGGATTCTCCGGCATAAACATTCACAAACAGAAGAGGATTGAGCTGCCGGAAGGTGTCCTGGATCAGGCAGAAACCACAGACGGCAATGGTGTATTCAGTATTACTGTATCGGCCACCAAACCCTGAATCCAAACTCCCAAATCGCAACTCCAGTTATGCCCTCAAAAAAACGACTCAAACTGCTTGACCGGTATCTCACCCTCTGGATTATCCTGGCAATGCTTGCCGGTGTCGTCATCGGGTGGATAAGTCCTGAGATTGCCGGTTTCTGGAACAGTCTCTCAAGCGGGACTACAAATATACCTATTGCAATAGGGCTGATAGTGATGATGTACCCGCCGCTGGCGAAGGTGAAATATGAAGAGTTGCCGGATGTGTTCAGGAACACCCGTATACTTGGCCTTTCACTGGTACAGAACTGGATTATAGGACCCGTACTGATGTTCCTGCTGGCAATTCTTTTTCTCCGGTTCAACATTGATTACATGTATGGCCTTATACTCATAGGTCTGGCACGGTGCATTGCCATGGTGATTGTATGGAACGACCTGGCTAAAGGGGATACCCAGTATGCAGCCGGACTGGTTGCCTTCAACTCAATCTTCCAGGTTCTCTTCTTTTCTGTATATGCATACTTCTTTATTGCTGTCCTGCCGGGCTGGTTCGGCTTGCCCGTTAACGATGCCGTTGAACAGATCACAATCGGTCAGATTGCCGAGAGCGTCTTTATTTACCTCGGTATCCCATTCATTGCAGGATTTCTGACACGCTTTATCCTCATCAGGGTGAAGAACAAGGAGTGGTATCACACGAAGTTCATCCCAAAGATCAGTCCGCTTACCCTGGTTGCCCTTCTATTTACAATATTTGTAATGTTCTCGCTCAAAGGCGAATACATAGTTAAGATTCCTCTTGATGTGGTCAGGATAGCCATTCCGCTCATGATTTATTTTATTCTAATGTTCTTCGTTTCATTCTTCATGAGCAGAAGGGCGGGAGCCAACTATGAACAGACAACCACTCTTTCATTCACTGCCGCAAGCAATAATTTTGAACTGGCTATTGCTGTCGCAATTGCAGTTTTCGGCATCAATTCGGGTGAGGCTTTTGCCGCGGTAATAGGCCCGCTGATAGAGGTGCCGGTGATGATTGCCCTTGTTAACGTGGCACTGAGGATGAGGACGAAATATTTCAGACAGACTGAAAGCTGACAACGGTGGAAATAAAAAAACCTTAGGTCTGTTACCCGCAGCTGGTCAGTCCGGGAAGTAATATTTTACAGGCCAATGGGATGTGGGATTTATTATTTCTTCCTGAAAATTCGCGGAATGAATTTCGGGACTTCTTCCTGGTAGGCTGAGTACTCCTGATATTTGCTGCTGCTTATTTTTTCGGTCATGATTGAACTGCCAATGAAAAGAAGCACCAGCAATACCGGGCCGAGGATGGTAAAGTTTATCCATTTGCCGGAAGCGGCTACGCCGAAAAGGTAAAAGCTGATCCAGATAGCCTGCTCGGATGCAAAATTCGGGTGTCGCGAATACTTCCACAAACCCTCTGTCAGGAACCCCTTTCTCAGTGAATCGCCAAATTCGTGCGTAGCATCGGAAGGTGAGCGCTTCATTGTCTGGAACCTGAACTGCTGGTTGTCGGCAACGGTTTCGATTATCAGAAATGAAAGCATCAGAATGCCAGCAACGATGTCGGTTATGGCAAGCGGGGCCTCCGGGTGCAATGCCGCCATGAGTATGGGAGTTGTAAACAGAAGGATTATAATATTCTGGTAAAGAGAGATGAACAGGAGGTTGAACAGTCCAAACCTGAGCCTTCCCCTCAGGGCAGGGCTTTCCCTCAGTATTTTCCACCTGTAATCCTCTTCACCCTTCCATGGGATGATGCTGTAACCTCCCTTGCGGTTGAAATTATAGCTCAGCCGAAGTCCCCAAATCGTCACCAGTAATGCCATGATTACGGTCCTTGCCGTCGGGACTGCGGCAACCGTTACCCAGCTGTAGACAGGTGGAAGCAGGCTCCAGAGCTTGTCAACCTGGCTGTAATTGCGTGTCATCTCGCTGACCAGGAAGCAGATCACAATAACAGCCAATAAAACCGTTATCCACGTGACAACCAGTTCACGGAAGGGTTCGTCATACCCTGCAAGCCATGGGAGAGAAAGGGTTCCTGTTAAAAGCAATGCCGCCATAATTGTATATTTTAGCAGTTAAGTTCAACAAATATAACAGAGATGAAACATTCTGCTGCAATTCTCATCATGGCATTTTTCTTTTTCGGACATAAAGCCTCAGGAACGGATGCCGGACCCGGCACACTGACCAGGGTCACGCTGGCATCGTCGGAGACTGGTATATCAAGAAATATTGACATATGGTTGCCGGATGACTATGATACTACAAGGAAGTATTCGGTAATCTATATGCATGACGGCCAGATGCTGTTTGACAGTACGACAACATGGAACAGGCAGGAGTGGAGTGCTGATGAGGCAGTTTCCGGGCTTATGTCAGGCAACGCCATAAAACCGTGCATCATAGTAGGGGTATGGAACAGGGATAAATACAGGTATACGGAGTACTTTCCGGAAAAGGCACTGAATTACCTGTCAAAACGGAAGCAGGCAAGGATGATCCGTAAGGCAATGATGGGCCGGGCGCAGGGTGACAGTTACCTCAGGTATCTTGTCAACGATGTCAAGCCCTATATCGATGCGAATTTTTCAACACTCACCGACAATGAAAACACTATTGTCATGGGATCAAGCATGGGGGGACTGATCTCGCTCTATGCAATCTGTGAATATCCCGGGGTTTTCGGTGGTGCCGGATGCCTTTCTACACATTTGCCGATGAAGGGGGTGAATTTCCTTGCCAGGAATGACAATTGCGTTGCAAGAGCCTTCAGGAAATATCTGTCTGAGAAACTTCCTGACCCGGCCCGGCACAGGATTTATTTTGATTACGGCACGGAGACACTGGACAGGTGGTATGAACCGTACCAGGAAAAGGTTGATGCTCTTATTGAGAAGGCAGGTTACATCTCAGGGGAGAACTGGAAGACCATGAGGTTTGAGGGGGACGATCATTCAGAAAAGTCATGGTCACGCAGGCTTGATATTCCTCTGAAATTCCTGCTCGGACCAGATCCTGTAAAATAGTCACATTTGAAGGGCAGATGAATTTTAAGCTTTTTTGGCTGGCAGATTATATTTATAATTTCTATTTTTAGAGATTGAAGTCAAGATATCATTATCTGCAATATGAAATTTATTACGCTTATGACGTTAAAACCATTCAGAGCATTGCTTCTGTCGCTGGCTGCAATAACGCTGGGCATTTCTGCCTCGGGCCAGGTAACGTACAGGGGTAATGTTTCAAGCATTAAGGGAGAAGCAATATCTCCCCAGTTGAAAGGAATTGTTCTTCAGGTGCTGTTCGACGGAGTGGCAGATCTTTATTACCGGTCTGAGGATGGAACAGGTTACTACTACATTACTGACAAAGGAGGCCGCTTATTCACAATATCGGTGCCTGAGAAGGCAAGATCAGGGGGCAAGGCTTCACAGGAAACCTGGCGCCCCGGGATCACCACTGTTCTGAAGGTCGTCATGCAGGATGCCCCGGCGTTGTACGGACGGATTGAATCAGTCTCACCTGACAGGTATGATCTGACGGAACTGATGCGTGAATACCATGATGCAACCGCAAAACCGGATGACTTCATCATTTATGAAGCTCCTCCACCGGCGCTTGTGCCTTATGCAGGTTTCTTCGTAGCCTTTAATACGGATTTCCTTAAGCCGGGCAGCTCCGATGAACTTGACGGATTCGCGGTTGATCCGGCATTTTACCCTTCAGCAGGCATTACTCTCAAGGCTTTCCTGCCCAGAATCAGCAAAAATTTTTCATTAGCGCTTGACGTTTCGTTCGGGAAGCGTTATTTCTATGGCTACTATTCGGCCGATAATATGCCTTCGCAAATGACTGATTTATACCAGGAACTTCATATGCATAACAATCTGCTTATGACCAATCTGATTGCCGCATACAGTTTCGGCCAGGGGCGGATCAGACCTGTTGCCTCCGGAGGTATCTGCACAAGGGCTGTTCTTTCGGACAACTCGAGGATAGAAATGGATGCTGTTGACGGCTCCACGGTCATCTCAGACAGATATGACTATCTCACCAAAGAGAAATACAGCTTTGGAGTAATACTATCACCCGGATTGTCAATAGATCTTCAGGATAAGCTGTCACTGACAACTTCACTCAGTTATTCAGAACTATTTATTACCGATGCACCCGGAAGTTACAGATCTGTTAGTCTGAAGCTGGGCTTAAACCTGTAATATTATGGCAGAGAAGTCATTTTTCCCGATAGTGTTTCTGATTGCCGCCATTCTGGTTAATTCCTGCCAGGGTGAGAAGTTTACCGAGAAGGGAATTCCCGAAGTGGAAACTCTTGGTGTAACCCTCCTTCAGGATGGGGTAACCTTCCATGGCGAGGTCCTTTCAGACGCTGATATGGAAATCACAGACCATGGTTTTACGTGGGTTCCGTCCGCAAACAAGAATTCATCAGAGGTCCAATATTACAGATTAGGCCCTCTTGGGAATAAAAATCAGTTCTATGCGACTGTCAACAGTACAATAGAAAAGGACAAGGAGTACCTTGCCAGGGCATATATTACAACCGGCCAGATTACATCGTATGGCAATGAAATTACTTTTTCCGGAATCGGCAGCAAGCCATCCGAGCTGGTATCTGTCACACCCGCCTCTGCGCAGATCGGTGATACGGTGGTTATCCGGGGGAATTATTTCTCAAACAACCCGGCTAGCTGCAAGGTGTACTTCGGTAATTCCAGTGCCAGAATAATATCCTCATCTGTGAACGAACTGAAGGTGCTGGTTCCTCTGCTTACGGTATCAGATGTGAATATTAAGGTTGTGATTACAGGAATTTTTTCGTCGAACACTCTCAGTTTTGATGTATTGTTGCCGGTACTGACTGAAATTGTCCCGGCATCAGCAGTTCCGGGTGACACTGTCATAATAAAGGGTAACTACTTTTCGGCAAAGACTTCTGATTGTGAAGTGTTATTCTGGAATCATAACGCCGTGGTATTATCCTCGACTATTGATGAAATAAGGGTAATAGTGCCCTTAACGCCACAAACCTCCTCGAGAGTCACCGTAGTCATAAACGGAGCTCCCTCAGTCAATAACCTCGGTTTCGAAATCATGAGGCCGGTATTGCTCGGAATAGAACCCCTTGCCGGGACCTTCGGCGATACTGTAAGCCTGTATGGTGACAACTTTCCTGCGGACCCATCTTTGATCGAGGTGTATTTCAATGATGCCAGGGCTGTAGTGACTGAAGCTTCGCGGGAATGTCTCAGGGTAGAAGTTCCTGCCGGTAACAATATATCACCTGCAACAATAACTATCAGGTATTTTGATGTTTATACCTGGATCGATAAATTCGTCCTGAATCAGGCGGTGTTGGAGGATGTATCTCCGAAAGTGATTAAGGGGTGGGTGCCGGTTGTAATATCGGGGAGAAATTTCAACCCGGATCCGGATATGAACATCGTTGAAATCGGTGGGATAAAAGCTGATGTAACCAGCAGTAACGGTAGTGAAATACGTTTTACAATACCAGACAATCTGGCAACCGGCCAGCACCAGTTGTCTGTCACGACAATCCAGGGATCTCCGGTGACCTGGGATGGATTGCTGGAATATTCATATCCATGGCAAAGAATGGCTGATTTTCCGGAGCACGGGAGGGTGGCCGCGTCTGGATTCACACTGGGTGATAAAATTTACTTCGGGACGGGTTACGAACCAGGTGTTATCGGTAAAAAAGATTTCTGGGAATATGATCCGGTTGCTGACAGATGGTCGGGAAAGTCGGATTGTCCGGTATATATAGCCTATGCTACCGGTCTTGCAATAGGCGGCATGGGCTATCTCGCGATAGGGGAGCTCGACAACTACACATATACCTCAATGATGCGATATGATCCGCAGAATGACAGCTGGAAGTCCATGACACCCAGACCTGGTGAAGGATCGACAATGGATGCTCCCGGTTTTGTAGTTGACGACAAGGCTTATGTTCCGGCTGCGGGCAGCATGTACATGTATGATCCTGTTGCCAATACATGGAGCCTGAAGTCGTATCCGCAGGAGCTCGGGTATTTCGGTGGCGGAGCAGCTTTCTCGATAAATGGTAAGGGTTACCTTGGCGTTGGATGGGTTCATGAGAAGGGTACCGATGTGAGAGACTTCTTCGAGTATGATCCGGTAACTGATAGTTGGACCAAAAAATCCAGCTTCCCGGGTGTGGCACGGAATAATGCAACGTCCTTTTCCCTGCCCAACGGCAAGGGATATGTCGGGATGGGGTACTCGAGTGTGCTTAACCAATACCTGGACGATATCTGGGAGTATGATCCTCAGGCTGACAAATGGACGCAGATAGGCGTCTTCCCGGCTGCGCCGCGATTCGGGGCCAGGGCATATGTGGTCGGAAATGCAGCCTACATCATGACTGGTGGTCATTCATGGGAATATGAAAGGGATGTGTGGAAGTTTTCCCCTATTGAGTGAGATGTTACTGCACCGGGGAAACAAGTTTTTGTTTCAGGAACCTGGCAGTGTATGATGTTTCGCAATCAGCCAGTTGTTCCGGTGTGCCCTCGAATACAACGTAACCTCCTTTTTCCCCGCCCTCGGGGCCAAGGTCGATCACCCAGTCAGAGCATTTGATCACCTCAACATTATGTTCGATGAGTATCACGGAGTGTCCATGTTCGACAAGTGCGTTAAGCGACTTCATCAGCTTGCTGATGTCATGAAAGTGGAGGCCGGTTGTGGGCTCGTCAAAGATGAAAAGCATCTTTTCCGTGCTTTTCTCCTGGCTCAGGTAAAATGCAAGTTTCACCCGCTGGCTTTCTCCGCCCGAGAGTGTAGACGATGATTGTCCCAGCCTTATGTATCCCAGCCCCACGTCTGCAAGTGGTCTGAGTTTCGCGGCAATCCTTCCGCATGTCTTGTCCTTGCTCTTTCCGAAGAATTCGATTGCCTCGTCGATTGTCATCTCGAGTACCTCGAATATGTTTTTACCGTTGAACCTCACGTCGAGGATATCGCGCTTGTAGCGCATTCCTTTGCAAGCTTCGCATGTCAGTTCAACGTCAGCCATGAACTGCATTTCTACCCTGATGACTCCTTCGCCCTGGCATTCCTCGCACCGGCCGCCATCAGTATTGAAGGAAAAGTGTGCCGGTTTGAATCCGGCCTGAACGGAAGCCTGTTGTTCCGCAAAGAGCTTCCGGATATCATCGAATGCCTTCAGGTATGTGACGGGATTTGACCGGGTTGATTTGCCTATTGGATCCTGGTCAATCAGTTCAACGGCTGTTATGGATGAGATGTCTCCCTCGAGTGCGGAGAAGCGGCCTGCTTTCACCCCGTTGCCTCCCAGGCGTGCTGAGAGAGCATTGAAGAGGATGTCATGCACCAGTGTGCTTTTGCCTGATCCGCTGACGCCGGTCACCGCTGTCACTGTATGCAGGGGGAACCTGACATCGATATCTTTCAGGTTATTCTCCCGGGCCCCTCGTACCGCGATGTAACTGTGCCATTTGCGACGGATGGCTGGGATATCGATACGCAGCGCTCCTGTCATGTATGCGGCAGTCAGTGAGCTGTTCTTCTTAGGGAACCTGACGCTTCCCTGGTATATTATCTCACCGCCGTGGATACCGGCTGCCGGGCCCATGTCAATTATCCGGTCAGCTGCCCTGATTATCTCCTCTTCATGTTCCACCACAATAACCGTGTTGCCAAGGTCACGCAGTTCCTTCAGTACATTGACCAGGAGGGAAGTGTCTCGCGGATGGAGCCCGATGCTGGGTTCGTCGAGGATATAAAGAGAACCCACAAGGCTGCTTCCCAGGGAGGTGGCCAGGTTGATACGTTGCGATTCACCACCTGAAAGGGTGTTCGAAAGCCTGTCCAGCGTAAGATAGGAGAGGCCCACGTCGACAAGGAAACCCAGGCGTTGCTGTATCTCCTTCAGCAGGCGGCCGGCGATCTCCCTCTCCTCCCCGTTGAGCACCAGGTGTTCGAAGAAGCTGTGCGCCTCATTTACAGGGATTGATGTGACTTCAGTAATCGACCTGCCGCCCACTTTTACATATCCGGCCTCCTTGCGCAGGCGCTTTCCTCCGCATTCAGGACATGAGCGCTTGCCCCGGTAACGGCTGAGCATGACCCTGTACTGGATCTTGTACTTTTTTTCCTCAAGGTGTTCGAAGAACCGGTTCAGCCCGAAGAAATACCTGTTGCCATTCCATACAAGCGCCTTTTGTTCAGGAGTAAGTTTGTACCATGGCTTATGGATGGGAAAGTCAAATTTGTCAGCACTGTATATCAGCCTGTCCTTCCATTGCTTCATTACTTCACCCCGCCAGCAGGCTATTGCGTTGTCATAGACAGACAGGTTTTCGTCAGGTATGACGAGGCTCTCGTCTATGCCTATTATCTTGCCGTAACCCTCGCAAACAGGACATGCTCCCAGGGGAGAGTTGAAACTGAACAGATGTTCTGTCGGCTCCTCGAACATTATGCCGTCCTCTTCGAACCTGTCGGAGAACTTTACTGTCTGTGCGGTTTCCTCATCGGTGACCGTAAGATTAATTTCTCCCTTTCCGGTCAGGAACGCTGTCTGAACCGAGTCTGCAGCACGGCTCAGTTCCTCCTGTGAATTCCCTGCAGCAAACCTGTCTATAATAAGCTCTGCGCTGCGCGCCATTCCTATCAGATCAGCCGTTCCAGCCTCGTCAAGGCGAAGAATGCCCTTCTCAGTGCTTATCCGGTTGTAACCCTGCTGAATGAGGAACCTTACATACTCGGCAGGATCGACATTGTCAGGAACCGTGACGGGGGCTGTAAGCACTACTCTTGTTCCAGGAGTGAGGGTAGCAAGATAATTGACAACGTCATCAACCGTGTGACGACGTACCTCTTTTCCTGAAACCGGGGAAATTGTCCGTCCCACACGGGCCCAGAGAAGACGCAGATAGTCGAAAATTTCTGTCGAGGTTCCAACAGTAGATCTCGGATTTCTTGTATTGACCTTCTGTTCAATTGCAATTGCGGGCGGGATACCGTTAATGAAATCAACGTCGGGTTTGTTCATCCTTCCCAGGAACTGCCTTGCATAGGAGGAGAGGCTTTCCACATATCTTCGCTGACCTTCCGCATATATTGTGTCAAATGCAAGTGACGACTTGCCTGATCCGGAAACGCCTGTAATTACCACCAGGCTGTTTCGCGGTATCGAGAGGGTAATCTCCTTGAGGTTGTGAACACGTGCTCCTTTTATCTCAATGTTACCCTTCATTCAGCCTTCGTTGATAAGTTGGCAAAATTAACAATTTTGAATTTACTATTTTTTGTTTTCTTTGTCTCAATCAGAAATGAAACAAAACGGAATGCCACCCCGTATAAGCCATCAGTTAACAGAAAAAAAACAACAACGCAACAAAGGAGGACCGCCTATCGTATAACTCTACCCGAAACCATTAATAGAGTTAGTTATGAAGAGCAAATTGACCGATTATGAGCTTATTACAAGCTTCATGAACGGTAACGAGAGAAGCATAGAGCTGCTCATCCTCCGACACAAAAGTAAAGTCTATTCCTATATCAGCCTTTACATCCGCAACAGGGACCTGGCCGATGATATTTTCCAGGATACTTTTCTCAAGGTAGTTCAGTCAATACGCTCGGGCCGTTACCAGGACGACGGCAAGTTTATCTCATGGGTCATGAGGATAGCTCACAACCTTATTATTGATCACTTCAGGCATGAGAAGCAGATGGGCATTGTTCTCAATGATGATTATGAGACGGATCTTTTCAACTCGAAGAGGCTGACGGATGACAATGTTGAGGATGTCATCGTTCGCCGCCAGGTTATGCGCGATGTAAGACGGCTTGTCAACGGCCTTCCTGAGGATCAGCGTGAAGTTGTAATCATGCGTCACTATGCCGGTATGAGTTTCAAGGAGATTGCTGACATGACCGGGGTAAGCATCAACACCGCTCTCGGACGGATGAGGTATGCACTTATCAACATGCGCAAGATAATGGTTGAAAAAAATATCACCCTTTCAATCAGCTGATACAATTTTTGATGTAAGAGGGCGTTTTTCTGATATGAGAACGGAAACGCCTATGGATAAGAATTCTACCCTCTTACTTTCATATTTTGAGATCACCAACACTCCGTCAGACCTGGTTGCAGATGCTTTCGGAATAGACAATGCCCTCAGTGTTCTGTTGCCTGACATGGATGACGCACCCTCTGATGAGGTAATTGCGAGCCTTTTTGAAAAGATCAGGAAGGATAAGGTGAACTGAGATTGAACTAAGATACTTTCCTCAAATACTTTTAACATTGGTCGGGGAACCGGCAGGCAGGTCCTGTCCGGTTCTTCCATTAAATGACCTGCATCATGGTCGTATTTACCTTAATTTTTTACCTTAGCCCCACGTAAAAACTGGTTATGAAACGAACGATAGTCTATTTCACGGCACTGGTGATCATGTTCTGGTCATGCACGTCAAAACAGGAAAAGATGGAGAACAGGATGAGGAATTTTATAATGTCTTACGAGAAGGCAGTAATCCCTCTTTACAAGCAATCATCCCTCGCCTCATGGGAGGCCAATGTGACCGGCACCGATGAGGCATGGGCAAGAAATGAGAAGGCCTCTGTGGCATTCATCAACTACTTTACGGATAAGAAGGCTTTCGCCGAACTGAAGGAGCTGAAGGAATCCGGTATGGTAAAGGATCTGTTGCTTGCCAGGCAGCTCGATGTAATATACAACCAGTTCCTTTCGGGCCAGGTTGATACAAGCCTTCTTGCCGAGCAGGTTAGGATGGAAACGGAGATAACGAAGAAATTCAACTCGTTCAGAGCTGATTTCAGTGGAAATATGCTGAGTGACAATGAGGTGGAGGATATCCTCCGCAATTCAACCAACTCCGGTGAGCTTCAGGCCGCATGGGAAGGACATAAGAAGATTGGCCCGGTTGTGGCTGATGACATAATTAAGCTTGTCAGGCACCGCAACAGGATCGCACAGGAGCTGGGCTTTAGCAATTACCACCAGATGAGCCTGAAGCTCTCGGGCCAGGACCCTGATGAGGTTACAAGGATTTTTGATGAGCTTGACAGCCTCACCAGGGGCACTTTTACCACCCTTAAAGGCGAGATAGACAGCTATTATTCAAAACGTTACGGTGTTCAGGCCGCTGACCTGATGCCATGGCATTACCAGAACCGGTATTTCCAGGAGGCGCCTGAAATCTACTCTGTTGATTTTGACAGTTACTATGCCGACAAGGATCCTGTGAAACTTGCAGCTTCGTACTATGAATCAATAGGATTGCCGGTAGATTCAATCCTGGCCGGTAGCGATCTTTATGAAAAGCCCGGCAAGAACCAGCACGCATTCTCAACTGACATTGACAGGGAAGGTGATGTCCGCACCCTAGACAACATCAGGCCTGATTCATATTGGATGAACACAATACTGCATGAGCTTGGACACGGTGTCTATTCCTACTACAATGACAGGTCTCTTCCCTTTGCTATCAGGGATGCAGCACACACATTCACTACTGAGGCCGTGGCCAATTATTTCGGCAGGCTGGCAACCAATCCGGCATGGATGCAATATATGGGCATTATTACGGAAGAAGAGGCTGATAGAATAGGTGATGACGCCTTCAATGCCTTCAGGCTGCAGCAGCTTGTCTTCAGCCGCTGGGCACAGGTGATGTACAGGTTTGAAAAGGCAATGTATGAAAATCCTGACCAGGATCTTAACCAGCTTTGGTGGAACATGGTTGAGAAATACCAGATGATGAAGGAACCGGAAGGCCGTGACATGCCTGACTGGGCAACCAAGATACATGTGGCTCTGTATCCGTGCTATTACCATAATTACCTTCTTGGCGAGCTTCTGGCTTCCCAATTCTCTGCATACATTACCGGCACGGTTGTTAAAGGCAATACAGGCGAAGATATGAAGGCCATGGGTGAATTCTTCAAAACCAGAGTCTTTATGCCCGGCATGCGATATGAGTGGAATGAGATGATTGAAAAGGCAACAGGAGAGAAGCTGACTGCAAAATACTACGCTGCCCAGGTCATTGGAGAGAAATAATTAAAAAATTATAAAAATGAGAAAACTTGTTTTCCTTATGGCCATTGTAATGACAGCTTGTTCAACCCCTGCCAGAAAGGGAGGAGACGCAGCCACAGGTTTCATTGGCGAAACTGTAATTAAGGCGACCGTTGACAGCATAATGGCACAACAGCCTGCTGCTGATAAACTGCTCCTTGAAAAGGGAGTACGTCATGCTGGATCGTTATGGCGTGAAGAGGACGGGACCGTTGCGGAATTCACGGATTTTGCAGTTGCAAATTATATTTCTGATCCTGCAAAGCGGAAGACTGTATTCAATAAGATCAGCAGCTACATGGAGTCACTGGGTGGAAATCTGAATGAAATTACAATTGACCTCAAAAAGAATCTTGATGAGGCAGCCGGTGAAATAGATGAGATTGACCGTATGTTCGGAAACTACTCTGTTGGCTCGCATCTGCAATCCGACTTCTACGAAAACAAGATTGCCTTTGTTGTAGCCCTTAATTTCCCATATTATACACTGGCTGAAAAGGATGAGCTTGGTGCCGGATGGACCCGGGAACAGTGGGCTATGGCCAGGCTGGGCGACCAGTTTGTGTCACGCGTACCGGCGGAACTGAACCAGACGGCAAATACTGCGATTGGCAATGCCGAAATGTATATTGCCGACTACAACATCCACATGGGCAAACTCCGTACTGATGACGGCCGGCAGTTGTTCCCCGATGAAATGGTGCTTCTCTCACACTGGAATCTCCGTGATGAGATCAAATCAAACTACGCCGACGCGGAAAACGGAAACGAAAAGCAGGAGATGGTCTACAGGGTGATGGAGCGAATAATCAGGCAGGAAATACCCGGAGTGGTTGTTAACAGTCCTGATTATGAATGGGCACCCTTCTCAAACAATGTCACAAAGGATGGCGCTGCGGTTGAAGCCAAAGCTGAGCCTGACACACGTTACTCTCATGTAATAAGCATATTCAATGCATGGAAGGCAATTGACCCCTATAATCCGGGGATGAACACGGCCCTGCTTCGGGCTTTCGCGGGAGGAATGGAAATATCCGAGGAGGATGCTGCAGCATTGTTCAATGAGTATCTAAGCTCACCGCAGTTAAAGCAACTGGCAGGAATTATTAAGGAGAGGCTGGGACGCGACCTGCGGCCCTATGACATATGGTATGACGGTTTCAAGTCGAGGAGCTCGATACCGGAGAGCATGCTCACAGCAAAGACATCTTCTCTTTATCCTGATCCTGCTGCTTTCAGGGCCGGTATGCCGGCTATACTAGTAAAACTCGGATGGTCACCTGAGCGGGCTAAATACCTGGCTGACAAGATAGTTGTCGATCCTGCCCGGGGCTCCGGTCATGCATGGGGCGCAGCAATGAAGGGGGCAGTGTCACATCTCAGGACCCGCGTTTCTGAAAAGGGGATGGATTATAAGGGTTACAACATCGCGGTTCATGAGTTCGGTCATAATGTTGAACAGACAATTTCACTTTATGACGTTGATTATTATACACTTTCAGGCGTACCCAACACAGCCTTCACGGAAGCCACCGCATTTCTTTTCCAGGATCGTGACCTGATGCTTCTGGGTATCAATGACGAAAATCCGGAAAAGGAGAAACTCCAGACTCTTGATGCAGCCTGGTCACTCATGGAGATTATGGGTGTGAGCCTTGTAGAAATTGAAGTGTGGAACTGGCTTTATGAAAACCCGGACGCAACTCCTGCACAGTTGAAGGACAGGACAGTTGCAATTGCAACCGGGGTGTGGAACAAATACTTCGCCCCGGTGCTTGGAGTGAGTGATTCACCACTGCTTGCAATCTACTCGCATATGATAAACGGCCCCCTCTACCTGCCTAATTATGCTTACGGACAGATCATTCAGTTCCAGATCGAAGAGCAGCTGAAGGGGAAAGATTTTTCGGATGAGATTGACCGGATGTATAGCCTGGGTCGCCTTACTCCCCAGCACTGGATGAACCAGGCAACCGGGACAAAGATTTCATCGCAGCCCCTGCTCAGGGCTCTTGATGAGGCGCTGAAATGAATGAGTGACCGGTTGATTCATCCGCAAAACCCATGATCAGGGCTTTCGGGGGTGAGATGAAATGATGAAGTAACCTGTTGTTACCAGGAAGTTTCTAAGAACCGGTACTGCACCCGCAAACCGGGGTAACAGGCGGGGACGAAGCCCGAATTTGATCTCGAAATTGGGGTTAATGAGCCAGAGGGATTTTTTCAGAACGGAAAATCCCTCTTTTTTTATTATTCTGTAAAACCTGCCCAGGTTGAGACCCGTATCCTTTATTTCAAGAAGACCCTCGATTCGTTCGGGACTCTCTCCTGCGGAGCGCAACAGCAGACGATACAATCGCCGGGGCAGCAGGTGTATCCAGGGAGTCTTTGAAAGGATACGGCTCTCGCAGACCTGCTGGTGACCACCGAAGGGGTTGCACCAGGGTGGAAATGCGATGAAAAGCATGCCTCCGGGGGCAAGCAGGTTCTTTACGAATGAAATGAATTTCTCCTGGTCATGAATATGCTCGAGTACGTCGCGCATCATTACAAGGTCATACTTTCCCGTTTCACCGCAGTCATATATGTCCGCAGCAATGAATTCAACCTTCTCTCCGCCGGGAACAGATTCATAAAATCTGATTGCATTTCCGATCTTGCTTCCGGAGATGTCAACCCCTGTAATCCTTGAACAGCCCTCTTCAAGGAAGGGGAGGAGATTGCCTCCCTCACCACATCCTATCTCGAGCACTGACAGTTCAGGGGTAATCTCCATGACGCCGGAAATGAAAGGGATGACATGCTTCCTTGTGGTGTATGCCTGCTCCCTGAAATACAGCTCCCGGTCAGTATGACGCTCATGCATGGACCAAAAGTAAATTTTTTTTCTGTTTTTTTTGACTTGTATTATTTATTCTAATATCTTTGTGATATCAAAATAATATCATAAACGATGAAAGAAGAAAAAATTTTCAAGGCATCATCAGGCTATCTGTTCCTGATTATCAGTCTGCTTCTGATAGCAGCCACGGTATGGTTATTCGTCAATGAGATTTACTGGCTGGGGGTCATCCTGATTTTTGTAAGCTTGTTCCTGCTGGCCGGTCTGATGGTTGTAAATCCGAACGAGTCGATGGTGATGGTACTTTTCGGTGCATACAGGGGTACCGTGAAGACCAACGGCTTCTGGTGGAACGTCCCGTTTTACTCGCGGAAAAAAATATCCCTTCGTGCCCGCAACTTCGACAGTGAGCCCATCAAGGTTAATGACAAGAACGGTAACCCGATCAAGATCGGTTTGGTCCTGGTCTGGAAGGTGGAGAATACATACAAGGCAGCGTTCGATGTTGACAACTACGAGCACTTCGTTCTTGTGCAGAGTGATGCTGCTCTTCGCAAGCTGGCGGGGCTTTATTCTTATGACAACTGGGAGGGTCATGAACAGGAGATGACGCTTCGCAGTGGTGGTGAAGAGGTCAATGATGAGCTTGAGAAGGAGATCAGGGAGAGGCTGAATATTGCCGGTATCAATGTGATTGAGGCAAGGATCAATTACATAGCATATGCTGAGGAGATAGCAGGTGCAATGCTTCGCCGTCAGCAGGCTACTGCCGTCGTAGCTGCCCGTTTCAAGATTGTAGAGGGCGCAGTATCTATGGTTGAGATGGCCCTGGAACAGCTCTCCGACAAAGGTATCATTGATCTTGATGAGGAGAAGAAGGCTGCTATGGTCAGTAATCTTATGGTGGTGCTGTGCGGTGACAAGGATCCTAGCCCGATCATCAACGCCGGCACGTTGCAGCATTAGTCATGCAGAAAAAGTCGTTTGTCATAAGGATTGATCCGGACAAGCTGAGTGCCATTGAGAAATGGGCCTCTGACGAGTTCCGCAGCACCAACGGTCAGATTGAATGGATCCTTGACCAGGCACTGCGCAAGTCCGGACGGCTTCGTGACAGCAGGGAAAAATCAAATCAGAAGAAAAATGAAAAGTGAAATGCCCATGATGAGGTATACCTGCCCGAAATGCGGTGGCAGGAAATACAGGCTCAGCGAGATCAGGGTTGCACACAGTCTCTTTACGCAGCTTTTCGACATCCAGGCCAGGAAGTATTCTGCGATAATCTGTGAAAAGTGCAGTTATACAGAGTTCTACAATGTGCCGGTAAAGAAAATAACCAGTGTTTTTGATTTCTTTACCAGCACCTGAATTCAGATGTTTGCCAGGTACACGGAGCAGCAGGCAGCGATGCCTGCTGTCTCTGTTCTGAGCCGACCTGTTCCGATATGTGCCGGAACATAACCGGCGCCAATGGCTGCCTTTACCTCTTCAGGGGTGAAGTCGCCCTCGGGTCCTATGAGAATCGTAACGTCATCACCCCGTCCGATGGCCTCTGTAATTGCTATCCTGTCAAATGAAGAGTCACAGGTGGCAATGATTCTTTTTACTCCGCTTTTCCTGAGAAGGAATCCGCCCAGATTTTCAGGTTCTTCGAGACGGGGCAGCATGCACCGGCCTGATTGCTTCATTGCAGAAATGATTATTCCTTCCAGTCTTTCCCTTCTGATCCTCTTTTTTTCCGAGCGGTTGCAGATGACAGGCGTAATGACATCGACACCGGTCTCCACAGCTTTCTCGACGAACCATTCAAGTCTGTCGTCATTCTTCAGTGGTGAGATTGCCACATGAAGCGTATAACTCCTGGGGGAGGGGTCACTTGTTCTTGAAGTGATATTAACCTCCATTCCTTTCGGATCATCAGTATCGATAACACCCTGGTAAAGGCTGCCCCTGCCGTCGGTAAAAGACAATGAGTCTCCGTGGCGCATGCGCAGAACCCTGAGGCAATGGCCGGATTCTTCCCTGCTGAAAACTGCCTTGTCACCGGAGATATCTTCACAATAAAAAATCTGCATTCTGTAACATGTTTGCACAAATTTATTGATTTTAGCAAAGTCAAAAACAGCAATGCCTGAATATGAAGATAGGAGTAATTTCAGATACTCACGGCTGGGTTGATCCGGCTGTTTACGAGCACTTTGCAGGTGTTGACGAGATATGGCATGCCGGTGATGCGGGCAATGCGGAGGTGATCGCCCTGCTGGAGGCATTCAAGCCTCTTCGAGCAGTGTGGGGCAACATTGACGGTTTTGATGTCAGGAAGGCGACGAAGGAGTATCTTTTCTTCAGGGCAGGCTTGAAAGATGTGCTGATGATTCACATCGGAGGCTATCCCGGCCGTTATTCTCCGCGTGCGCTGGAGCTTATCAGTCAGTTAAAGCCTGATATATTCGTCTGCGGGCATTCACACATAGTAAAGGTGATCTTCGACAAGACCCACCGGATGCTGTGCATTAATCCCGGTGCGGCAGGCCGTACCGGCATGCACAAAGTAATGACAATGCTCCGGTTCACTATAGATGGCGACAATGTCAGTGATATGGAGGTCATTGAATTCGGCAACAGGGGCCGCAGCCAGGATCAGTGAATTCGCAATCTCTCCAGGGAGTCATGCCGGCAGCATCTGCCACATAACTGATTAATACTCATCGAATCCCAGTCCGCCGCTCTCCATCCTCCGCAGGAAACTCCTGAGCCTGTCAGGCACACCGGGCATGTATTCGAAGTCTATCCTGGCACTGGCATTCGGATCTCTCCTGAGTTTATCCTTGGTGTTGCTCAGTATATTGTTATACGTCTGGTTCGATGAGTAGCTCATCAGCACTCCTTTTACATAGGAAAACCAGTACCAGGTATTGTCACCTGCCTTCAGGTAAATATCAAGCAGGTCGCCGGACCTTTTCCTCTGGAGCTCCACCCAGCCGTCTACATAGACGTTCATGGGCTGGTCACCAATAAATCCTATGCCTATTTTGCCCTTCGATATGAAGGACATCGAGTAGGGGTTCCACTGCAATGTTACATCGTTAAGGAGCAACTGCGACGTATATTCCTTCGGAAGTGAGCGTACCACACCGAAGAGCTGAAGCTCCTCGCTGAGTTTTTTTGCCGCCTCTTCTCCCAGCAGGTCACGCATGGCCTTCTGGTTGAATTCGGACGAGAGATTGACAGTTCTGAGCGTCGGGTTGGTCCGTATATCGCCAGCCATTGCTGCAAGCGCTTCGGCATTGAAATGAAACGAGAATCCCAGCACAGACCGAACTTCGACCCTCGAGGAGTCAGTGTTGTGCAGAACAGTGCCCGAGCTGTTAAGCCTGAGCAGGCCGTAATCAGTTCCGAAATTGATTTTCCCTTCGCTGAGAAGCAGGCACAATGTCCTGTCAAATGTCACCATGTTTCCGTGCCTCCGGAGATCAGCAAGTTTTTCCATGGATGCTATGCGGTACCTGTCACTTCCCTTGTCATAAAAAAGGAATCCTTCGGCATTAAGCAGGGGAGCATCACTCCACGAATGTCTCTCCGAGAGGAAGGTGCCGTAGACGCCAGCCGAATCAAGCGTCACAAAACTGCCGGAGAAGAGGAGATTGTCATCGGTGTCACGGGGCTTGTCGCTGACAGGGATTAGCACATTTGCCGGATCAATTCGGGCTGTGAATTTAATCCGTTTGCTGTTTATGTTTCCGCAGTCGGTCACGATGCCTGCAGCACCGGTGAAAAGAAGCTGTTCGCTGTCAGACCTGAGGCTCACGTCACCGTAATAGGTAAAAGCGGGGCTTAGGGTGAAGTTCTGGCTTGCCGCAATGTTACCGGTAGCTTTGGTAGCCATTGTGTCAACCCTTATATCGCTGAAGTCTATTACCTGGGTGGTGCCGTCCTGGCTGATATAGTCATACTTGCCTGATCCGCTGTAGCTTGCGCTGCTCTCAATCTTCAGCCTGGCAGAGTGCAACAGGTGCCTGTTGCTGACAGCGACCACGGCGCTGTCAGTAGCTCTTATACGGGCCCCCCTGTCTATGTAAAGCACTCCTCCGCCAGGCTGTATAAGAGCATCAGCAACAGGGACATAGTTGACATCCTTTGCCATCAGGTATTCATCCTGCAGGAAGTACGATGCTGAACCTGACTGAAATTTCAGTGTATCCTTCATGTTGTTTGCGGAGAGGAATGTGGGTTTCTCCTTCATGCCATGAGGCACCTTCAGCAATTCCTGGGGAGACATGAGGGGAACAGATTCCCTTCCCTTCTGGGTCATCTCCATGACTTTCCTTCCCATATCATATTCGAAGTTTGTCATCTTCGAGATGTACTCCAACTCGGGGAGGACTACAAAGGATGAATCGGTATTCAGGCTGAAGACAGCTTTCTGCGTGGCGAAATCCACATGGGTCCGTGCGTTGCTGGCAACGAATCCGTATCCGTTTCCTTGCAGTGCCCGGAGATAATAATCGGATGTGTCAGCTTCAAATGACATCGGTCCGAAAGAGAAGGTTTCGGATGTGATCCTGGCGTCAGCGGTATTCACCTCGCCCTGACCTTTCATTTTATCGGGTTTAAGGATAAGGGTTCCGGCCATTGAAGTGCCGTTGCCGAACATGCTGAATTCCTTGCCTTCACTGTTCATAGCATACCATTCATCCTTGTCAGTGAGCCACTGGATATCTACATCCCGGGCATTAAGTGCCGGGAATCTCCCGGCTGCATCCGGCTTCATGTCGAAGGTTTTTGCCCTGACCAGCATGTAATCAGGAAAAAACCTGAAAGTGTCAGCAACGGCCGTAGCAGTCATATGCTCAACCCTGCCGCTCCCTATCAGGCCTGAGTTGCTCATGCTGAGATGGTTGTAAAGCCTTCCCCTGCCGTCAAAAATAGGGATCCCCTCCGGGGGGATTGTCATTGAAAATCCCAGTGATGTGTCAGGTTGCACAGTCAGTGTCTGGCGCATGGGCTCAATAATCCCTCCGCCGACGAATTCGCCGGCAAGGGCCATCTCTTCATTTGTGTAATGGTCTATGTTGGTGTAAGTAAACGGATCTAGCCTGAAATAGAACTTTTCTTTCGGGTACAAACCGTCAAGATTGGTAATCTCATCGTAGAAAATATAGGAGTCCGTCGTCGAATTGATTATCGGGTACTGTTTAAGGCTTCTGAGTCCCGATTTGTTTCTTGGGTCATCAATTCGCAGGTTTGCCGAACCGAGCTCAATCATGTTTTCGATCTGTCTGATCACAGGCCTGCCATAAGGGTCTCTCTCACCTGTTTCCACTGCAATCTTGATTGAATCGATCTTTTCAAGCCTGATATTGAAAGTATCATAATTGAATGAAAAGTCCTTTCCGTAGATTGTAAAGAGTCCGGCATGCACTATGCCGTCAAAACTGATTGACCTGTTTTTCCCAATGACAAGACGTCCGCCGTAAGGCCTGATGGCGACGTTCTGTGTGTCACTGAGCGATACCCCCTTTACTCCTCTAACATCAATTGTATAATCTTTAAGGTCAAGAATGGCATTTTCCTCACTGTCTCTGGTCTCACTGAAAATTGTGATTGCATCATAGTCTTTTTTCTTGGCAAATGCAGCAATATAGTCGTCAACTTTAGGCTTGACCGCCACCTCGTTGAAGTTACGGTCATAGAAAAGAAAGCCGTTGTTTGCCAGTTCGATGCAAAGTGCAGTAGCCTGCTCCAGAGGCATGCGGATAGATTTTGCAAATCCTTCTACCGGGAAGACATCAAAACCGTACTGACCGGCATAGTCTCTTATCCTGTAGAGAGGATGAACGTCATCAAGCCTCATCAGCCTGAAGAAGTTCGCCTCATTATAGAAGGAGACGGATTCAAACTTGGCAGATCCGATAGATGCACCCCTTGTTCTTGACATAATAATTTTCGGCTGATCCATGTCCCACAACAGATGTTCGAAATACAGATCCATGTCATGGTATGAGTCGAAATATGGGCTCCTTGACAGAGGGCTTGCAGTGCGGGACATGCTCACTTCCCGTGTTACGGTATTATATGAGAATCCGAGGTTCGAGTGATAGATGGAGTCAGTCCCCAGGTAGAGTGTTGGTGACGACTCATTGCTGCTGATTGAGTTTTGTGACAGGATGAAGTTCCTCGATGTGATTTTTATGGCGAGGGTGTCATCACGGTACAGTTTCACGCTTGCAGGGAACCAGTTTGAACCGGTACCCCTGACAATGGCGCCCTCAAGGGCCAGTCCGCCTTCGTAGTCGACATCCTTGTAGATTCCATCTATGAAAAACCTGGTCTCATATGTCTCGAAACGGGGCATCGTGGCCTTGTCTGGAGAAATGATGTTGACAGCCCTGTCGGTAAGTTTGCCGGGAACAGGTGTCTGGAAGTATGTGGGGTGGGTGAGGAGTGCCGAATCACACGAGAATTCGCTTTTTGTGACGTCAATATCGAAACCGGATATCCTGGCAAAAACCCTTGAGGGGTCATAACCGGCCTTTTCCCATGTAACCAATCCTTCCTGGCAATGAAGACGGAAGATGTCCGGGTAATATGTACCGGTGAAATTCAGAATCCGGGTGCTGTCTCGTCCAAGGTATGCAGTAAGTGTAACAGCTTCGATATCAATTTTAAGTACGGTGTCACGTGCAAACTCAACCTTTCCATCGGTAGCTTTCCATTTTACGGATCCGGCCGAAAAAATTGTATTGTCCACAAGCAGCAAACCTGTCACTTCTATGAACTTTTCAACTGAAGAGTTGGAAAAGCGGGGGTCGAAAGCCATTTCGCTGAGTCCGATCAGCCATACGTCTACCTCATTCTGACCCTGCCCGGTTTCGATAAAGTCTGTAAGTGTCCTGACAAAGTATATAAAGCCGGGCACCTTGCTCATTCTGCGTCCCCTTAGCTGGCTGGCGACATTTATTATCCTGTCTTTAACAGGTCTTGAAAACGCTGTGCTGTCGTACAGTTTATTGAAGAGATCAACTTCTGCTTTTTCCGGCTTGCTTACCAGTGTGCCAATGAATGCAGTCAGTTCGGTGGTGAAGGTGGCAGTGTCACCTGAGAACTGTTGCTGGATCTGTGCTGCCAACGGCGGAGCGAAAGCAGCAGCAACCAGAATTGTGATGATGATCTTCCTCATTGACTATTCAGAGTGCGTTCACAATGCTGCAGAACTCCTCCTTCACCAGGGAAGCGCCGCCTATGAGGCCTCCGTCAACGTCGGGCTTGGAAAACAGCTCAGCTGCATTGGATGCCTTGCAACTGCCTCCATAGAGTATTGTTGTGTCACTTGCAGCTTCATTCCCGTAATTATCCCTTACCAGCTGGCGGATAAAGTAATGCATCTCCTGAGCCTGCTCAGGGCTTGCTGTCACACCTGTTCCGATTGCCCATACAGGCTCGTATGCGATTATGCATCTGCTGAAATCTTCTGCCGGAAGAACGAACAATCCCTTCTCCAGCTGTCGTTTAACGACATCAAAGTGGATATTGCTCTGCCTTTCGGCGAGTACTTCGCCGCAGCAGAAGATTACCCTTAGTCCGTTTCTGAGTGCTTCGGCGGTCTTTGCAGCCAGCAGTTCGTCGGTTTCCCCGTACAGGGTTCTTCTTTCAGAGTGTCCTATTATGACACTGCCGGCTCCGGTGCTCTTTATCATTGCGGCGGATACCTCCCCGGTGTAAGCGCCTGACTTGTGGTCATTGCAGTTCTGGGCGCCGGCAGTAATACCCGGTGCCGTTAGAAGACTGCTGACCATCCCAAGGTGAATGAATGGAGTGCAGAGGACCACTTCCCTGTCTCTGACCGGGTTGGCGGTGAAATGGCTGTTCAGTTCACTTGCAAGTTCCAGCCCCTCGTTCAGGTTCATGTTCATCTTCCAGTTTCCGGCAACTATCTTTTTTCTCATTGTAATTGTTATTGTTGGTTAATTTATTGATTTTCTTTGGTTCTGAAGGAAAGGGTAAGGGCTACTGCAAGGATGACAGCCATGACAGCGCATATGACGATCAGCCTGTTTTCTGTTGCTACACGTGCTCTGAGAGCAAGGGCATTCAGGTCACCCTGCATGAATTTTTCAGGGTCGGGAAGGTTGTTGTATGACCATTTGGCTGCTACGGTGCCATTGTGCAGGAGCACGAAACCAGGGTCAGACCTTATGATAGTTTTAAGAGTCGTTTCATCCGCGTAAAGCGTGCTGAATCCCGTTACAAGAGGACCTGCCTCGGAGGGAGAGGTGGCTGTAACAATATGGAAGTCAGTGCCTCTTTTCTGCAGCTCGATTCCGAGACTGTAACCTTTCATCAGGCCGTCCCTGTCTGACTCACCGAGCCGGCGGGCAACCATCAGCATTACATCGCCGTTCTGCCGGGTGACCTGCTCAGTCATGTCAACACCCTGTTCCGTCATGAGAGTGAATCCGTGAATAGGAGGCTCGTAACCCTTTGAAATGAGCACTGATTTCTGGTCGACAAATTTCCAGAGGGTATCATCTGCCGGGTAGTTCTCCAGGGTAAATTCCTTCTGAACCCCATCCTTTTCGTAAATGAACCGTATGTCATATTTGTCCGGTTCGGCGTCATGCGGAACAGTCATGCCTTCAGCTATATTGGTTCCAATGCTGTATGGCCTGAAATCGATTACAGGCAGGTAAGCAAGGTTCAGCCTCATGAACAGGAGAAACAGGAAGATATACGCCAGGGTGAAATTGAGGGCGGTTTTTACCGGCATGACGCCGGTTTCGTCATTCCGGGTGATGAAGACATATACCACCGGAATGATAATGATCACGTTCTTGATGAATGTCTGCCAGTTTGTAAGTACAATGGCATCACCGAAGCATCCGCAGTCAGATACCGGATTCCAGATTGCAAGAATCAGCGTCAGCGGGGTGAATATGGCCATGAATATGGCTGCCATCCATGATGCCGGTTTCACAAGGGCTCCTGACAGGAGCATCATCCCCGTCACAAATTCGACCAGGCAGAGCATAACAGAGAGCGGAAGGGCAAGGTCATCGAGGAAACCAATTCTGAAAGCAGCAAAATAATCACCCAGTTTGAATGCGGTACCCATCGGGTCGATACCCTTTACAAAGCCGGAGAAAGCAAAAAGCAGTCCGGTGATTATCCTGGCAGTCTGTGTAAGCAATTTCATCTCAGAATATTTCGTTCCTTCAGTTTGTCAAGAATCATTCCGAATATATTTTCCGGAGCGGGCATGCGGTTATCCTCATCGCTGCAGCTGATAACCTGAAGTTTTTCATCATCTGCAGAAACCTGCAGGTAAATATCCCGCACCTTTCTCTGGAACTCAAGGCTGCTTTCATGAATGTCACTGTTTCCCAGGAGATATGTTCTGTCCTCTCCGTGCCTTTTGTTCCTTAGTTTCTCCTCTGTGAACCTGAAGGGGACGTCAAGGAATATGTTGATATCCGGCCTGGGGATGCCAAAATGCTCAAATTCCAGTTTCAGTATCCACTCTCTCAGTCTTCTCACCTCAGCCTCAGTATTCATTTTTGCGCACTGATAGGCAATGTTGGAATACGTATAACGATCAAGCACAACGAAGTATTTCTCTTCCAGCCATGTTTCTATCATGGCTGCTGCATCTTTCCTGTCGCCTGCATAAAGCATTGCGACAAGGTAGGGATCAACGCAGCTGATATCTCCGAACTCGCCTCTCAGGAACCGGGCGATCAGTTCACCGAAATAAGGTGCATCAGTTCGTGGAAAGTGAATGTATCTGCACTGCATCTGTCTCGATGCAAACCACTCCTTCAGCAAAGAGATCTGGGTAGATTTGCCTGCGCCGTCAAGACCTTCTATAACGATTAATTTCATAGCCGGGGAATTTGTTTTTCAGCTGCGGACAAAGTGATCCATTTCAAACGGAATCTCAAATGAAAGTTCTACAAGCCCCGCAACCGTTCCCTCCCGGAACCAGGGAGCCTGGAAGATCATTTTCTTTACACCGTTTTTTTCAATCGTATAGCAGTTTGGCTTTTCAGTTTCAATTATCTGCAGAATTTTGTGCCATGATTCAGATTTGTGGCATGAACTCAGGTTGGAACCGACCAATGCCCTGCCTCCCTGTTTTGCGAAGGTGGAGGCCGATTTGCCGTTCATGTAAAGTATCTTTCCGCCTGTGTCAGAAACTGTGATTGCCACCCCCAGTTCGTCAGCCCAGTTTATGTCTTTCATGTGACCTGTCAGAATTTACAGAAAGCAAATATACTTAATTTGTCTGCAACCGTAAGAACTCTGCGCCATCAGTACGGGGCCAATGACTATCTTTGCCCGGGACTTAAACGAAAGGCATGAATATCAATGTAAGGGGTAAGCTGATGGATCTTTCCAGACCTCGTATAATGGGCATTATAAACGTTACGGACAATTCATTTTTCCGCGGAAGCCGTTATATGGCTGATGATGATATTGTCAGGGCTGCTGCCGGGATGATCGAAGACGGTGCTGATATAATTGATATCGGAGGCTGCTCTACCCGTCCGGGCTCAACTGAGGTGCCTGAAAATGTCGAAAGGGAACGTGTGTGCAGGGCAGCTGACCTGATCATCCGGCATTTCCCTGAGGCAGTCATTTCAGTTGATACATACAGGGCCTCTGTGGCTTTTGCTGCTGTTTCAGATTATGGTGCTTCAATGATCAATGACATTTCGGGCGGACAACTCGACAGTGATATGTTTCCCCTGGTTGCAAGGTTGAATGTGCCCTACATTCTTATGCATATGCAGGGCACGCCACAGACAATGCAGGCTGATCCACGGTATGATGATGTTGTTGCGGATATTCTTGTCTGGTTTTCACAGCGTATGGCGTTTCTGAAAGAGGCCGGAGTCAGGGATATCATCCTTGATCCGGGCTTCGGCTTTGGCAAGAATGCAGATCACAACTTCGAAATGCTTCGCAGGTTCTCCGAGTTCCGTATTGCAGGTATGCCCCTTGTTGCAGGTCTTTCAAGGAAAACGATGGTTTGGAGGACCCTTGGCATCACTCCGGAGCTGGCGCTCAACGGCACAACAGCCCTCAATATGGCCGCACTCATGAAAGGTGCATCCATTCTGAGGGTCCATGACGTACGTGAAGCGAGCCAGGTTGTGTCACTTTTTGAAAAGATATACCCGACGGGCATCCAATTTGATCATTATTCTTAAATTTGTCGGTCACCTCATTCTGACAAATGTTCCAGATCACTGTCCTAGATATAATCGATATTTTAATGGTAGCCATCATATTCTACCAGTTATACCGTCTTATAAGGGGCACTGCGGCATTCAGTATTTTTCTCGGGATCTTTTTTGTATACCTTTTCTGGCTGGTGGTGAAGGCTCTCAACATGGAGCTTATCAGTGCCATAATCGGACAGGTGATAGGAGTGGGGGTAATAGCGCTGATCATTGTGTTTCAGCAGGAGATAAGGAGATTTCTGCTTGCTATCGGGAACAGGTATATGAGCAGGAACAGGTTCTCCTTTGACAGGTATTTTCCTTCAGGGGAGGTGGACCAGACTACCAGCCAGATAGTTGAGGAAATTGTACATGCGGTTGAATCAATGGCACAGTCGCGCACTGGTGCACTGATCGCGGTGGGCCGCACAAGCCTTCTCGATATTTACTCTGACGGAGGAGAGTTACTCAACGCCCTCGTTACTGACGAGCTCCTGAAGACAATTTTTTACAAAGGTTCTCCGCTTCATGACGGTGCAGTGCTTATACAGAACGGCAAGATCCTTGCCGCCCGCTGCCCTCTGCCATCCACTGACCAGACCAATCTCCCGGCCCGGTTTGGCATGCGGCACAGGGCAGGGATCGGCCTTACGGAGCAGACCGATGCAATTGTCATAGTTGTTTCTGAAGAAAGAGGACGGATATCAGTAGCCGATGCCGGAAAGATCCAGGAAGACGTGACACCGAATGAACTCAGGCAGGTTCTTCTGAACATCAGAATCTGACTCTCCCCTGTAGGCAGGCAAAAATAGGGATTTGCTTCTGCCGGCTGCTGAATGACTTTCAGTCATACCTGAGTCTCAGGTCAAGGACGTTGTCATAGACAAAGTAACAGGGTTCATTACATGTTGTCTCGTCATACCGGACTTTTGGGCAGGCAGATGCTGTGGTTATGTATCTCCGCCCGTTGTAGGTGAACTCCAGGGTTGCTGAGTAATCCTTGTAAAGTATTCCGCTATAGTACATGTATGAGTACGGATCAATGATCCTGGTCCTCGATATGATAATACTGTCGCTGATGTTCCCTTCATAAAGGGTGATGACCGGGTCAATAGGCACCCTGTCAGGATTACGGAAAATGATGTTGAGGTCAACCCGGTAGTCAGTTCCGGCGTAGCACTTATCACAATCAGTCAGAAAGCCTTCCTCGCATGAGAAGAGGAGCATGATAAGCAGTGACAGTATGATGCTTGTTTTACTCATAGCTGTATAATCTGATATGCTTGCCGTTAAAATTCCCCTGTGGACGTCTCAGGTCATAAGTCACCTTCATTGTGAACCACGCCGGCCCTGCCTTACGGAAAGGTGTTCTCATAAAAGCAAGGCCCGGATTTAGGCTCAGGTTGCGCCAGCCGAGACAAAGGCCGGCCGCAGGAACCAGGCAGAAGTTGTCATCAGGCCTCTCTTCTGTTCCGGCGTAGAGAGAGTGAAACAGGTAACCCAGGTTAAGAGCAGGAGTAACACTTATTCTCAGATCATTCATATGACCGGTCAGGAGGAATTCCTTTGAAAGGCCGGCGTAGATAAGGTTTGATCTTACATTATACTGGTATATTATTCCATTGTCCCCCTCGACCAGCATGCGCTGATTTGCAGGGCTGACTGCAGCACCGACAGTTATGCCGGCTCCAACGCCGGTTTCAGTGATTGATAGGGACCCTCCGGTAAGAGAGGTATGTGATGTGAACCAACCTGCTGCAGAAACCGAAAGCTGGTTGAATGCATATTCCCGCTTTGCTTTCAGGCCCTTGTCATTCATCATCTGAAGAATATCCGTCTGACCGGATATATTTGCCATTTTCACCGGATCTCCACTCGTGCCACTTGTATGATTCCAGCGATTGCCATGTTCAAGCAGGAATGCTGCAGCATCCTTTTTCGCCCCGATAACGGCACAGCCCAAGGCGTCGATTCCGTTGTCATTCAAGGCATAAAGATTTGCACCTGCCTTTACCAGCATGTTCATAATCAGCGTGTCTCCGTTCTGACTTGCCGTCATGAGCGGTGTAAAACCCCGCCGGTCCGGAGCATTGGGATCTGCGCCTGATTGCAACAGGAGGTCGGTTATTTCATCGTAACCAAACCAAACCGCTGTCATGAGCGGCGTATTCCCTTCAATGTCATGCAATTCCGTCGGAGACTCGTAGTAGAGAAGCATGTCAGTCATCAGAAAATTCCGCAAAGCTGCAGAATGGTGCAGTGGAGAGCAGAATTGCCTGTCTGCCCTGTCGATTGTGGCGCCAAAACGGATGAGCTTCTCGGCAATATCCCGCGAATCAGCCCTGACTGCTGCAACCAGAGGTGTGTTCCCGAAGATATCTTCCCTGTCAGGATCGGCTCCCAGAAGCAAAAGTATCTCCACTGCTTCCCACTTTCCGGAGCTGACCGCGTAGTGCAGAGGGGTTGCAGTATAACCTGCAAAATTATTCACATCTGCCCCCCTGACAACCAGGGATATGATCTCATTGCATGCACCCATGGATGCAGCTGTCTGCAGGTTTATATTTTCAGCATCCTCAACACCGGAAACATAATCAGAGGTGTCAACATAGACCGAGTGCGAGTTGTATATCACAAGGATTTCCTTGATCCTGCCCATAATTGAATCAATAACCAGGGAATCAGTCTGGCCACTCAGGTCTAAACCGCATAACAAAAAAGGCACCAGGAATATTGACTTTCTTAAAAACTGCCTCATGCATACAAATTTACTTTCACTTTATGACCCTTCCAATTATGTTGATATTTTTTTTTCATAGTTAAGAAAAATGATGCCGGATGGGGTTACGAGCGGGATAATATTCTAATTTTACGGCCGTTTTCTGAGAAGTATACATTTATGATTCTGCCCGTAAAACCGATGCGACTCCTGGCAATAGTCTTCCTGGTGCTTTTCATGTTTGTGCCTAAGGTTGGTACAGAACAGGTGGCTGTTATTGGAGGACACTATGTCCCTGTTAATCTGAGGATAGATAACTCGCTGTCTGAAAGTGACCTGTTTGACAACGCGGAAGTAGGGGTTGAATGGTTCATGAAGAACTGGGACATAAAGGGTGCATCTGTTGCTGTGGCAAAGGAAGGGAAACTGGTTTATGCGCGAGGATTCGGATATGCTTCACTTGATGATTCTATTCCCGTTGAACCATATCACCGTTTCCGGATTGCCAGCGTCTCCAAGCTGGTTACTGCAGTGGCGATAATGAAGCTACAGGAGGAAGGCAAACTGTCAGTGAATGAAAAAGTATTCGGTCCGGGTGCAATTCTTGATGATACAATTTTTGCCCATCCCAAGGACCGGCGCGTATTTGACATTACGGTCGCACATCTTCTTGCACATGAGGGTGGCTGGTCTCAAAGATATGGTGATCAGATGTTCATGCCTGAGGTTGTTGCTCGTACACTTGATGTTCCGATGCCTGTTGATCTTAAGACTATTATACGGTTCGCACTCACCAAGAACCTGCATTTCACTCCCGGAGCCGGGCAATCATACAGCAACCTCGGGTATGCAATACTTGGCCTCGTCATTGAGAAGGCTTCGGGAATGGATTATGAGGCATATTGCACAAGGAAGATACTTGAACCACTGGGAATATATGACATGGCGCTCGGGAAAAACCTTCCTGAGAACTCTCTGCCACTGGAGGTCGCCTATTATGATGTCAGCAATGCGCCTCTGAGACCTTCAATCTACGGTACCGGTGAATTGGTCCCTGCCAGCAGGGGGGGAAATGATATAGAGACTCTCGGTGCAGCAGGCGCATGGGTCGCAACAGCACCTGACCTGATGAGACTGCTCCTTGCTGTCGATGGATTCGAACACCCCAGGGACATACTGTCACCGGAAAGCATAGAATTCATGACGGATTCATACAACGGTTTTGCCCCGGTAGGCTGGAGAGCTACTCTCTCCAACGGAGTATGGTGGCGCACCGGATCATTCTCAGGAACAAGTGCCATGATGAAAAGGATGCCTGACGGCACTGCCTGGGTTGTACTGATGAACAGCAGTGGCTGGAACGGACCGGAACTGACCGGCGACATTGACCAGATGATGGCAAAATTCCTGCAGAGGGTCAACCAGTGGCCTGAAACGGACCTCTTTAGCTATTATACACCAGTCCCGCTGAAATTTGCAAAAGTCACTGAACCCTGACCAAAGATCAACACCAGGATGTGCTTCACCGTAAATGTAAATATTGTCAAGGAAGAGCTCGAAGCACGTTACGGAAGCGAACTCATAGACCACGACAAATACAGGCCGAGTTACTATTATCATGCATACAGCCTGCCTTCAATACCGGTAATCTGCACTGACAGGAAAGCCGGGATAAGATTGTTCAGGTGGGGACTCATACCCTCGTGGGTTGCCGATGAAGGAGAAGCCGGTGAGATTTTGCTAAAGACCTTCAATGCGCGGTCAGAGACTATTTCATCCAAACCTGCATTCAGGGATTCATTTGCATTGCGCCGTTGTCTCGTTCCGGTGAACGGATTCTTCGAGTGGCAGCATCATGGCGGCAGAAAGATTCCATGGTATATCACCCTGAAAGGGGAGAATATTTTCTCCCTGGCTGGTATCTGGGACTCATGGACGATGAAGGGAGGAATAACCCTGAATACGTTTTCCGTTGTCACCACCCGTGCCAACGAGCTGATGGAAGAAATTCACAATTCAAAAAAAAGGATGCCGGTCATCCTTCCCGCTTCATTGGAACAGATATGGCTCAGGGAAGGCGCTGATGAAGCCGTCCTGGCAGAGCTCATGGAGCCTGTAGCCTCTGAGATGCTCTCAGCACATACAATAAGTCCGCTTATTACAAATGCCCGGGCTGACCGGAACAGGCCTGAACTGATCATGCCATTCAGCTATCCTGTGCAGGGTACTCTCTTCTGATAAGACTAATTCTGCGAGACAAAAACGAATGTGATAAAGCCTCCCTGCTTTTCGGGAGCGCTCTGGTCAGCATTGAACCTTGTTTTGAGAGCATGCTCAACGGCAGTCTCCGTGAGACATTGATCCCTGGTGGTGGAGAGTTTCGAGGCTGGTTCTGCCTTCAGAACATTTCCGCCGCGGTCAACCACTATTGAAAGGGTAATCTGACCTGCACCCTCACACTTGTAGATGGGTATCGGAAGATATACATGATGGCGGCCGGCCAGATCATAGAAGATCCTCGTGGGGCCCCTGAAAGTTCCCTTCTCCTGGGGCTTTTCTTTCTTTTCGGTGACCTGTGGTTTTACCTCCTCCGGAGTAGCAGCAATCTCTTCCATCCCCGCTTCCTCAGCCATCTTCTGCTGGTCAATGAAGTTCTTCTCATTAAGAAGGCCGCTCTTTATCATCTCCTCCTTGACCATGTTCTCATACTCCTTTGGATCAATGTCAAGCGGTTTGTCGGCTATATTCTTGATTATGTTCACCATTTCTTCCGGGCTGATGCCCTGGAACTGGTCGCTCTTTGCAAGCTCAATCGCTTTTTCCATATCAGGATCCGGGAGCTCCTCATCTATTGAAAGGATGATCTCAGCGGCAATTTCGCGCTTGAGCGCTGATATCTTTACAGACATAAAGATCACTGCCACAGTCAGGTGTATAATGATTGTGGCCATCACGGCTGTGAATGTGATCTCAAACCTGTTCATCAGGGTACGAAATTAGTAAAAAAGTCACTCTGACCTCCTTATACGTCAGAATTGTGCTGTCAGTTTCAGGTTAAGGCTTCTTCTTGTAAGATAGTTGGGAACGGCATACTCCCGGGACTGTCCCTGGCTGTTTCTAACAGTCCTTATCCATGTGTATGAGATTGTGTTCCTGATATCGGCAAGATTGAATATCTCAATGCCGGCCACCAGTTCTTTCATGAATGACTCTCTCCCGGCTCTGGCAGCATTCAGCAGTACTTTTGAGAAGCCAATGTCAATGCGCCGGTAAGGTGGCATTCTGAACCATATATCCCATTGTTCCCTGCCAGGCGGGGAGGTTGGTATTCCGGTTCCGAGTGCTATGTTGATATGTGCCCTGAAATCAGGATGACCGGGCAGGTAATCCTGGAAGAAGATGCTGAAATGCACCCTCTGATCGAATGGTGCCGGATACAATCCGGTTGACAGTTCAGGTATCCGCAATTCGGATTTCATTAGTGACATGCTGAACCATGATTCCACTCCAGGGACAAATTCGCCATTAACTCGCATATCAATTCCAATGGTGTAGCCTTCGGCAATATTTCCTCCGTAATAGATGAGCCGGACGTTGTCTGCCCTGTATGGAATCAGCCTGTCAAACAGCTTGCCGTAGGCTTCTGCGGTGAACCTGAATGGCCTGTCCCAGGCGGTGAATTCATAACGCGTTCCGGCTGTCAGGTGGTATGAACGTTGTGCCCTTGGGTGGAATCCGGATTCGCCATCTTCCCCGATCAGTTCCCTGCCTTCAGGAGGCTGATGGTATGCGCCGGCAGCAAGATAGACGGAGAAAGCCCGGGTAAGCTCACTGCGAAGTGAGACCCGTGGCGAGATCAGCAACTCGGAGCCATAGGTATCATATGAAGCTCTTATACCGGCGTTAAGGTCACACGCCCGCCCCGAGACGGTGAAGCGGGTCCTGCTGATGAGCCATCCCTCGGTTGTGAAACTGCGTGTTTCATTGCCAAGAAAAGTGCGTGAACTGAGAGTCAGCCCATCATCCTTCCGGCCAGGGGTATAACCTGCTGAGTCAACCCTGAGCCACTCGTTCCGGAACGAATCATAGCTGCGTTGCCTTGCTGCAAGTCCCCACTCGATTGTGTTATTGCCGGATGCGAGTGACCCTCGGTATGAGACACCTGCAATCAGACTTCTGAACGAGTTGCGGGCGTGTGACAACCAGCTGCCGGCACCTGCATTGAGAAGTGTATCAGGATTGTTTTCGCTGCCCTCATTCTTGTCAAGGGCTGACAGACTGTAGGCACCCCTGATATCATAGCTCTCATATTCTCCCGCGATGCTGGCTGACAGTATCAGTTTCGACAAAAGCCGGTCAGTGTGGTTGCGTTCAAGTGTCAGTGCACCGCCGCCGCTGCTGTATCTGTCAAGTTCACCACCCTCGAAGAAGGCATACAAACGATAGGCATTTTCAATGTTTCCGAAGGTTGTTGTCTGGCTTTTCGGGGAGAATGCATAACGATTCAGTGAGCTCCATAATGTAAGGGTAATCCTTGTATGACTGTCTGGCCGGAAGCCTCCGATTGCCTGTATATCTGCAAAGTGCGGACGATAGGCACCGCGGGTATCGAGACTGCCCAGCAGGATGGCATTTGAACGGTACCGGGCTCCGGCGATAAACCAGAGCCTGTTGTCACTGCTGCGGGCTCCTGCATGCACTGAGGATGTTATCAGGCTAAGTGAGACGGAGCCCTCGCGTGCTTCCGGTTCACGATAAGTTATGTCAAGCACTGATGACATGCGGTCACCGTAGGCAGCACTGAATCCTCCGGGTGAAAAGTTGACAGAGGCGGTCAGGTCAGGGTTGATCCTGCTCAGTCCTTCCTGCTGACCTGTGCGGAGCAGATACGGGCGGTAGATCTCAACATCATTCAGGTACACAAGGTTTTCGTCATAGCTGCCACCCCTGACCGAATAGCCGGAGCTGAGTTCACTGAAGGTGCTTACCCCGGGGAGGGTTGCAACCGCGGCTTCAACCCCGCCGCTTACAGATGGAATGACAGCTCCCGCAACAGCGGGAATATCTATTACTGTGACATTGTCAATGCGGCTGGCTCTTACCTCGACACCTTCGATAGCTGTTGTTGCCGGGATGAGTACAACACGGAGACCTTCAGAAGCACCGGTTGGTGTAATGGTTAAGGTATCAGTAATGTATCCGATACATGAGAAAATGACAGTCAGCTTTCCTTTATCCCCGGGGTTGAAAGCAAGCCGGAATGAACCGTCATTTGCACATAATGTTCCTTTTTCAATTGATGGAATGTAAACGGTTGCACCTGCCACTGCAATACCTGCTGTATCTGTGACGGTGCCGGTGATGACCTTCTCCTGTCCTTTTAGAAAGCTGGAAGGAATTAATGACAGAAGTACAAATGAAATGAGCAGTCTTATCGCTGAAGACCTGACCATCAGTCACTTTTTTTTCTTGCGGCTTTTATTCTTTTTAACCTTAACGGCTTTGGAGGGTTCGTTTTTCAGCAAGCCGTTCTTAACACCCCTGACGAATTGTTGCCAGGCAAATGGATTGAGCAGGTTATTGGCGGGTTGCTGGCCCCTGGTATACAGCTGGTCAGACATTTGCTGCATTGTGTAATGATACGCTTCACCCGGCGTGGGACGCATGTCACTCCATATCTGCTGCTGGACCATTGCCAGGTTATACTCCATATTTTCCATGAGCGGGTCCTTGGGTTTGTCTGCGAGAACCGCCCTCTTGAATTCGGAGTAGGTTTTCCAGGGAAGTACAATAACTTCTCCGATCTGAATTGTATCGGTGACCATAATTACGTCAGTTATATAATGGTCGCCTGCGGCAGCAGAGGGAATTGTAAGCAATGTCGGTTTATAGCCTATTGCGCTGAAGAAAACCGTATCACCGGGGGCGCTGATTATTGAGAAGATACCCCTTTGATCACTGGCTGCACCGCGGCGCAGGTGCTTCGAATAAATACTCACGTCAGGAACTATGAATCCCCTCTCATCTGCAGTCATGCCGTCTATCTGGATAAACTTTTTATCAACGGTCTGGGCACCAATCCACGATGACCAGCACGACAGCATGATACAAATCACCAAAAACTTCTTCAACGACAGATAATTTTGTGACGTAAAGTAAACAATAATGACATTTACTTCTTGATTTTAACTTAACTTTAATCATCTTTACTGTCATCGTAACCGGAAACAAACAAAAGCTAAATAATTATGCATAAACTCTTATTACTTGGAGATGAGGCTATTGCGCAGGCTGCCCTGGATGCCGGTCTGAGCGGGATGTATGCTTACCCGGGAACTCCGTCGACTGAGATAATGGAGTATATCCAGGCGTCGCCGCAGGCTGTGGCAGACAGCGTACATCGTGAGTGGTCATCGAATGAGAAGACAGCCATGGAGGCTGCACTGGGCATGTCCTATGCCGGAAAGAGGGCAATGGTTGCAATGAAGCATGTAGGGCTCAATGTTGCAGCGGATGCCTTCATAAACTCGGCGGTGACGGGGGTCAACGGCGGGCTGGTGGTAGTCTCAGCTGATGATCCGTCAATGCATTCATCACAGAATGAGCAGGACTCACGATTCTACGGGAAGTTTGCCCTTGTCCCGGTGCTGGAGCCGCGCAACCAGCAGGAGGCGTATGACATGATCTTCGATGCCTTTGCCCTGTCAGAGAAATACAGGCTTCCTGTTCTGTTCAGGATTACGACAAGGCTGGCCCATTCGAGGTCAGCAGTTGCACGGAGGGGAAAGCTATTACAGAACAGTGTTCACCTGCCCTCCAATCCGCGGCAGTTTGTTCTTCTTCCAGCGATCGCCAGGAAGCAGTACCGGACTCTCACCGGTGTTTATGAGAAACTTCGCACTGATGAAGCCATTGACGGGCTCAACAGGCTCAGTGCCGGCAGCGGCAGGGGCACAGGGGTCATTGCGTGCGGGATTGCATACAACTACCTGATGGAAAACATTGCAGACAATTCCGGTGATTATCATGTGCTCTCAGTTGGTGCCTATCCGATTAACAGGGAGAAAGTGGCAGCACTGGCAGACAGATGTGACAGGGTCCTTGTTCTTGAAGAGGGATATCCGATTGTAGAGGAGCATCTCAGGGGTCTTCTTGACCGGGACGTGAAAGTTCTCGGCAGGATGGATGGTACAGTACCCCGCGACGGGGAGCTGAATCCTTCAATTGTAGCCAGAGCACTGGGTCTGAAGGCTGGTCAGGGCAGGGATGTGCCATCGCTGGTACGTCAGCGTCCCCCTTCATTTTGCAAGGGGTGCGGCCATGCAGACCTTTACCAGGCGCTTTCAGAGGTGATGACTGATGCCGGACCCGGTCGTGTTTTTTCAGATATTGGATGTTATACCCTTGGTGCGCTGCCTCCGTACAATATGGTTAACTCATGCGTCGATATGGGTGCCTCGGTGACAATGGCGGTAGGGGCTGCTGATGCCGGGCTCATTCCGGCGGTGGCCGTTATTGGTGATTCCACGTTTACCCATTCTGGCATGACCGGGCTTCTTGATGCGGTGATAAAGAACTCACCTGTTACGCTTATTATCTCTGACAACTCCACCACCGGGATGACCGGTGGGCAGAAATCGCAGGCTACAGACAGGCTTGAGAGCATTTGTCTGGGTCTGGGAGTAGATCCTGATCACCTGAAGGTGATAGTGCCTCTGAAAAAGAATCATGAGGAGAACAAAGCAGTTATCCGCGCTGAGCTCAATTATCACGGTATCTCAGTTATACTGGCGAGACGGGAGTGCATCCAGACGGCATCACGAAACAAAAAGGCCGAAGCGGCTGAGAAAAACAAATCAAGGGAATGATATGAAATGTGACATTATACTTGCAGGAGTCGGAGGACAGGGTATCCTCTCAATTGCAGCCACAATAGGTCTGGCAGCAGTTGAACAGAATCTCTTCCTGAAGCAGGCTGAGGTTCATGGCATGAGCCAGCGTGGGGGCGACGTGCAGTCGCATCTGCGTCTCTCTGACAGGGAGATTTATTCCGACCTCATACCCCATGGTGGTGCTGACCTGATAATCAGCGTGGAACCCATGGAGGCACTCCGGTATCTGCCATGGCTTTCAGACAGCGGATGGCTGGTGACCAATTCAGTGCCCTTCGTGAATATTTCCGATTACCCGGAGGTTGGAGAGGTTCTTGCCGAGCTTGGCAGGGCAGGCAATGCAATAGTACTTGACGCTGACGGAATAGCACGTGACCTGGGATCAGCCAGATCAGGCAACATGGTTATCCTGGGCGCTGCCTCGTCATTCATTTCAATGCCTTTTGCGGCGCTTGAGGATGCAGTCAGGAAGATGTTCGGCCGCAAGGGTGAAGAGGTTGTTGATGTCAACCTGAAAGCACTGCATGCCGGGAGAGAAGCTGCTGCTGCCAGGTGAAGGGTGAGACTGCGGGTTAGCGGAAAAAGAAAAAGGCAAACAGGCCCCGGCAATATGCCGGAGCCTGCCAGCGAGACACACTACTTCATTCTGGCCCTTCCTCCCCGATGGGCAGAAGCAGCGGCTTCCTCAGGCTCATCGGCAAGCACTGATGCAGAATCACCTGTCATATCCTCCCCGGGTTCATCACCGATCAGTCCCCTTGGTCTGTTTGAAGAACCAAGCATCACCATATCCGAGGCTACTATCTCAGTAACGTTCCTCTGGATTCCGTTTTTGTCAGTATAGGAGTGGTAGCTTATGCGTCCCTCGATGCATACCTCCTTACCCCTGGTGAGATATTTCGAGGCAATTTCGGCAAGCCCGTTCCAGGCTACAATACTGTGCCATGTTGTCTCATCGATCTTTGCACCTTCAGAGTTTTTGTAGCTTTCATTCGTGGCGAGGTTGAAGTGCACAACCTTCTTTCCGTTCTCGAGGGTCTTGATCTCCGGATCCTGACCCAGGCGACCGATCAGCTGAACTTTGTTTCTTAATGCATTCATGACCTTGGTTTTTAGTTATTAATGCTGTTAACGATACAAATTTGCACCCTCCCGGGCAATTGATCCGGTTGTTAATCATTTCTATACATTTAGAAATCGTTTATATCCGTTTGTAAACGGTTTACAGGATAGTAATCAGAATGATATGCAGTTTTCGGGATGCCGGTTTCACAGAATTTTTTTATCTTTATGAAAACATCTCGCTGTGGAAAGAGTATGTCTTGACTGCGGAGCTCGGCTCCTCGGACGGTCAGATAAGAAATTCTGTTCTGACCAGTGCCGGAACAATTACAACAACCGTCTAAACCGTGATCAGAACAACTATGTGCGCAATGTGCATGCGCAGCTCAGGCGCAACCGGAAAATCCTCTCAGATCTCTTCGGGGACGGGCATCACCGGATTCACCGTGATGCCCTGATAGCCCAGGGCTACAATTTCACCTTTTTTACTCACCTGGTAGAAACCAGGGAGGGTTTGCGATGGTCATACTGCTTCGAGTATGGTTACAGGGAAACGGATGATGGTTACCTTGAACTTCAGAAGAGCAGCAGTTATCTCGACCTGGTTCCGGATGAAGAGGATAACCATACGGGCGGAGATATCTTTCAGTGAAAAACATGTCTGATAACAGGGTCGGGATATTTCTGTCAGGTCTGTTAAATTATTAGTTTTGAAGTCTCAATTGATAAAGGTATGAAGAAATCATTATTTACTGCTGCGGCAATTTTGTTGTTAGTCTCACCGGTGATGCAGGGGCAGAAGGTCTATGAACACAACTACCTCGTGAAAGTAGGTGACAGGGCACCTGATTTTACCGTCACGGAAGCTGGCGGGAAGAGCTATAGGCTGTCTGATCTTATGGGAAAGGTTGTAATGCTTCAGTTCACGGCAAGCTGGTGCAGCGTATGCCGAAAGGAGATGCCCTTCATCGAGGATGAGATATGGCTGCCCGGCAGGAAGCAGGGGCTCGTGGTTATAGGAATTGACCGTGACGAACCTGAGGCAACGGTTAAGAAGTTTGCCGCTGATATGAAGATTACCTACCCGCTGGCACTCGACCCGGGGGCTGACATTTTCGGGTTGTATGCCGAGAAACAGGCGGGTGTGACCCGAAATATAATCATTGACCGGAACGGCAAAATAATCTTTCTGACACGCCTGTTTGAACGCGAAGAGTTTGACAGAATGAAGTCGGTAATTTTCTCAGAACTGGCAAAAAAGTAAAAAAATCAGGTCCTTTCCGGGTTGCCAATGCAACCTTTGGCCTGAATGTTGCGTTTATAAGAACATCAACTACTGTTCTATTAACCAAAACTGAGAGAAATGAAAAAGATCATTGTCATTATTCTTGCACTGGTTCTTGCTGCGCCGCTGTTTTCACAGGTCAAATTCGGGCTGAAGGCCGGGGCAAGCACCGACTTCACCTTTACCAATCAGACGTTTGAGGGTACCAATGTCGAGGTGATTCTTCAGAATGCGAAAAATGCTGAATGGGGATTCCAGGGTGGAGTATTCATGAGGGCAACCTTTTCAGGATTCTATATCCAGCCTGAGCTTCTTCTTGCCACGGCAACCAACTCGGTAACGTATGAAGATGTTGAGGCCGGAGGTGCACCGGTGATCTACAACCAGAAATTCAACAAACTGAATATCCCGGTTCTTCTAGGGGTGAAGGTGGGTCCGCTCAGACTCAATGCAGGACCTGCAGCATCAGTAATGATAACTGATCCGAAGGAGATTATTGAAGGAGCCACCTACAAGCGGGCAACATTCGGATACCAGGCAGGTCTGGGTTTCGATCTCTTCAAGAGGCTCACCTTTGACCTGAGGTATGAAGGGAACCTGAACCAGTTCGGTGACCAAATAGAAATTGCCAATCAGACCTTTACTCTTGATGACCGCACAGGAGCGCTGCTTGTGCAGGTGGGGCTGATCTTCTGACATCCGTAACATACAAAAGAGCTCTTCCGCAGTCTGCCGGAAGAGTTCTTTTTTTATATTTACGGGAGTATGTGAACTGAGGCGAGATGATCCTGGCAGGGAACACTTTGTATATTATCAGAAACGTCCTTTCAGTTATCTACCTGATAGCTGTTTTTGCCATTTGTCTGATGATTGTCTTTGAGAACCGTAATCCGCTCAAGACCCTTTCATGGCTCCTGGTGATTCTGTTTGTTCCCGTCGTGGGTATGATTGTCTATTTCTTTTTCGGCAAGAACTACCGTAAGCAGAAAATGTATACCCGGAAGAGCATGGCTGACAGCGCCAGGCTGACTGACCACGCTGACAACCAGGTCAGGCTGCTCTCATCAGTACTGGCCGGCGAGAGCGATGCAATCAGGGCAAAGGGGCATCTCATACACCTTATGCTCAGGAACAACAGGTCGCTGCTTACCCTTGACAACAAGATTGACCTGCTTGTAAACGGCCGCCAGACATTTCCTGCAATGCTTGACGCCGTGGCCTCCGCCACCAGCTTCATTCACCTGGAGTTCTACCGCATTGAACCTGACACTATCGGGATGGAATTCAGTGAGCTTATGATCCGCAAGGCAGGGGAGGGGGTTAAGGTAAGGGTCATCTACGATGATGTCGGGAGCTGGAACATCCGAAAGCCGTATATAAAAATGATGCGTGATGCCGGAGTGCAGATATATCCTTTTCTCCCGGTTCGTTTCCCGAGCTTCTCAAGCAAGATCAACTACCGGAACCACAGGAAAATACTGGTGGTTGACGGAAAAGTTGGTTTTGTGGGCGGACTGAATATAGCAGACAAGTATTTGCACGGATTGCCTCACCTCGGGCCATGGGTTGATACCCATCTCAGGGTTGAGGGCGAAGCTGTTGCTGCGCTCGACAGGGTTTTCCTGGCCGACTGGGATTTTGTGAGCGGTGAGGAGCTACCCCCGGACGGTTCGCTGAAACACGTTGTCCGCACCGGCAACAGGTGCCTGGTTCAGGTTGCCTCCAGCGGACCAGATACGGACTGGGCCACGATAATGCAGGTTTACTTTTCGGCAATTGCCACAGCCAGATCGTCAATTTATCTAACCTCACCGTACTTCAGTCCTGACGAGAGCCTGCTGACAGCCCTGAAAACCGCCGCCCTGAGCGGCGTGGATGTGAGAATGATTTTTCCTGAAAATTCAGATTCGATTATTGCGAACTGGAACACCCGCTCATATATAACTGAATTGCTGGAGGCCGGTGTCAGGATCTTCCTGTACCGAAACGGATTCATCCATTCCAAATACCTGCTGGTTGACAACATCTTTTCATCAGTAGGATCCCCGAACGTTGACGTCCGCAGTTTCGACCTTGACTTTGAAGTGACTGCCCTGATCTATGATGAAGATTTTGCCCTCCGCCTCGGGGTTCTGTTCGCCGAGGACCTTAAGAACTGTACCGAGATAAACATACATGAATGGAACAAGCGTAAAAGAAAAGAGAGATACAAGGAATCACTGGCACGGATATTCGGACCTCTCTATTAACTTCGCACCCGATGAAAAAGGTTTTTCTGACACTCTTTTATGTTTTTCTTGCTGCAGGACTTGTACTGATACTGTTCCTGTGGATTATAGTGCTAAGGGAGAACGTAAAACCCGGCGAACCGGTCAGGATATATCTTCCCACAGGTTCTGATTTCAGATCTCTGACAGACAGCCTTGACAGCGCAGATCTCCTGCGGAACAGGGAAAGTTTTATAATTACCTCCCGGCTCAAGTCTTTCGGTAAGACAGTCAAGTCAGGTTCGTATGTAATTGAACCTGGAATGAGCAACAACAGCCTTGTCAACATGTTACGGTCGGGCCGACAGACGCCTGTCAAGGTCACTTTCAACAATATACGCACGCTCGATGAGCTTGCCGGCAGGATAGGGGGTCAGATTGAAGCTGACTCTGCATCCCTCTCGGAATTCTTCGGTGATGAGTCTAATTACTCAGCTGACGGATTTGACATAAGAACGCTGATAGCTGTTTTTATTCCTGATACTTACGAGCTTTACTGGTCAGTTGACCCTCGTGGTTTCTACCGGCGAATGCTAAAGGAGTACCGTGACTACTGGAATGATGACCGGACCTCGATAGCTAAAGGGTTGGGCCTTACACCGCAGGAAGTATCTGTGCTGGCATCCATCGTCGACGAGGAAGCGTCAAGGGTGGATGAGAAACCCCGTATTGCCGGACTCTACCTGAACAGGCTTGCCACGGGTATGCCGCTCCAGGCCGATCCGACTGTGAAGTTTGCCGTCAATGACTTCACTCTGAGACGTATACTGAATATCCACCTTGAGGTTGAGTCACCGTATAACACATACAAGTATGCCGGCCTGCCGCCCGGTCCGATCCGCTGCCCGTCACGCTCAGGCCTTGATGCAGTGCTGAATGCAGAAGAACATGAGTACCTGTTTATGGTTGCCAGGTTTGACGGAACGGGTTATCATCATTTTTCCCGGACACTTGCAGAGCACAACAGGTATGCCGCAGCCTACAGGCGCGAACTGAACAGGAGAAGGATATACCAATAAGAATCTGACTGGGCGTGTGCCCGGAGACCCGGACAGCCTTTTCATTCATTAAGTACGATAATCCGGGAATAATGACCCATGATCAATTCCGGCATAATAGACTACAATTATAATTCTGGATTATAGCTGTCGATTGTCTCGACAATTTTTTTTGCATTGACGTCATTATCAGCCACATCCTTGAGGAGAATGTTTCGCCGTGCTCTCATGTCACCGGTAAAATCCTCCTTCATCAGCCTGTCTGTCAGGTTGATCCAGTCAATTGGCCTGACTGCAACATGGCAGAGTTCACCAAGGCCTGTCCCCGACACGATTGCCGGTGAAGCGATTACGTGCCGGCCGGAGTTCAGTGCATTTATAAGTTTCAGCTTCATGCCGGTAGGTTGGGTGGCATTAAGCAGGCATACCTGCGCGTTCGAGATGAGTTCATTCATCTGGCTCATTGATGGATTGGGAACCAGTTTCACATGCCTGAGTGCCGATGCTGCATCAGCAAGTTCCGCCGATGGCCTTTTGCCTGCAATGACAGTCCTGAATTTCCATTGAGGCGCCACCTCTTTAAGAATAAAAAGTGCAGCTGCATCGTTCTCCGCAGTGGAGAAATCACCATGAATCAATATATAATCTCCCCTGCCGTTGTCAGAACATGACCCGTCTGCAGGGTGGAACGGACCAACAAAGAGGGCATTGCCATATTTTGAACTAAAATACTCGGTGTCGCCCGGAGATATCGAAAGCAACCATGTGGCACCTGCAAGTTTCGGCTCATACCGCTCAAGCTTCCTGGCTTCAGTGTTGTAGTAGATTTTTCTGAAGGGATTTTTCTCATTTACGGCAAGGTTACGGTAATAGACATGCTCAATGTTATGAGTTCTTACCATCGTGATCCTTCCTTCCAGAGCCTTATGACCAAGATAATGAGTGGTATGCAGCCCTTCGAAAATAATCGGGTGACTGTCGGTCAGAAGGTCTTTGAGCAGCATATCGTTCCTGCGTGAGAATACGATGAACGGGTCCTTGCGGAAGAGGTGAAAGAGATTGAGTTCCCTCCTGTAGTAATGTACCCTGAGGCATTCGCGCTCAAGCGTTCTTGAACGTCCCCGGCCGTAGCTGAAACAGTGCAGAATTACCCCTACACCCTGTTTCTTGAGTGAGGTGATCTTGTAGAAAACATCCATTATCCCGCCGTAGTCAGGAGGGTAAGGAATGTTGAAGCTGACAAGATGGACTATTCTGGTTGCGGGAGATCTCTCCATGAAGCTTGATACAATGCACAAACATAGCAAAATTTTCTTTGTATCTTACACGAATCATTATGATGGCAGTATAAATGATATTAAGTGTAAAGATCATATAATGAGGGCAATAATAGCAGTAATCAGTGATCTCTCAACTGACATGCGGGTAAAAAAGCATGCTGAATTGCTTTCATCAATGGGCTTCACGGTGACTCTGATCGGAAGACACTGCGGACGCTCACTGCCTTTATCTTTCCCGAATGTAACAGTGTCAATGATCAGGGTGCCATTCACAAAGGGGCCGATGATGTATATTTCGTTCAATATGACTTTGATGTTCAGGCTTTTCCTGCTTAAAAAGCCGGATCTATATGTTGCCAATGATCTTGATACACTGGTTCCATGTCACATCGTTTCGTGGTTGTTCAGGAGACCTCTCGTCTATGATTCCCATGAATATTATACCGGGCAGTATAGTCTTACTGAGAGAGATTTCAAGCGTTCCCTCTGGACGAAGGTTGAGCGCCGGCTGTTGCCGAAGGTGCGTTATATGATAACGGTATCAGAATCAATCGCAGACCTGTACAGGCAGGAGTACGGATGTGATCCTGTTGTGATCAGGAACCTTCCCTTGCCGGCATCGGATATCCTTCCGCATAAGCGCAGCGATCTGGGTGCCGGGGCAGATGATCTGCTTGTTGTGTTTCAGGACGGCTCCGGTGACAATCCGGGCAGGGGTGCTGATGAGCTGCTTGAGGCAATGACGCTTGTCGAAAACGTCAGGCTTGTAATCATTGGCACAGGAAAAAGAATTGAGGAGGCTAGGCAACAGGTGCAGAAGCAGCGGCTTGATAGCAAAGTCATCTTCCTGGACAGGATGACATGGGAAGAGATGATTCGCTTCATAAAGTGCTGTGATGCAGGATTATCAATTGATGCTGACACCTGTATCAATCAGCGCTTAAGTCTGCCTAATAAATTATTTGATACAATAGGAGCAGGAGTGCCAGTTATCACTTCACCGCTGCCGGAGGTGTCAGCCGTAGTAAGCAGGTACAGGTGCGGACTGGTGCTTGATGAAATGACACCCCGGGCAATTGCCGGTGCACTTTCAGTGCTCAGGGATGACAGACAGTTGCTTTCAGTCCTGAAAGATAATGCCAGGGCAGCTTCAGAAGAGCTCACCTGGGAAAAGGAACAGACAAAAGAACGGGAGCTTTTCCAAAGTGTTATTATAGAAAACAACATTAAATGAAAAAAGACTTACTCAAAAAATATCTTCCGGAAATAATCGGAACGATTGCAGGGGCAGCAGGAGGGTTTTTATATTGGAAGTATGTCGGATGTGTATCAGGAACCTGCACTATCAAGTCAAACTGGTACCTGATGGTGCCATGGGCTGCCGTGCTCGGTTACCTGGCCGGATCAGTGGCGGGCGATATAATCAGGAAGAGAAGGAAACCGCCGGAACAGGAAGGCCACTGAGACCTGTCCGTAAGGTTAATTCCCGGAAGCCCGGCCCATGAGCATCCATCAGGCCGCATTACAACTGACCTTTGTCGTGTTTCTGTAATCATGTAACTTTGTATATTGCATGCATAATCCATTTTGAAACTAACCTAACCATGAGAACCAACAGAAGGAATTTTCTCCGGACTGCTGCAGTCGCCGGAGCGGGCACTCTGACTGCAGCCAGTGCAGCTTCATGTATGCGGCGCGAAAAATCAACCGAAGCAATGGCAGAGGTCAGGGCGGCAGTAATGGCTGCACACAGCCAGAGCTTCAACATGTCAGGCTATGCCGCACCGCCACTCGGGAAAGTCAGGATAGGATTTATCGGCCTCGGCATGAGGGGTCCGGGTGCCGTCGAGCGGATGGCACACATAGAGGGAGTGGAGATAGCTGCGCTCTGTGACAAGTATCCCGACAGGGTTGAAAAAATGCAGGCAATGCTTGCGAAGTTTGGTTTGCTGCAGGCGAAAAGCTTCAGCGGAAGTGAAGAAGCATGGAAGGGGTTATGCGACGATCCTGATATTGACCTAGTCTATATTTGCACACCATGGGCATGGCACACCCCGATGGCTGTCTATGCAATGGAAGCAGGCAAGCATGTGGCTGTGGAGGTGCCGGCTGCAAAGACCGTGGAGGAGTGCTGGCAGCTTGTTGAGGTATCTGAACGGACAAAAAAACACTGCATGCAGCTTGAGAACTGCTGTTATGACTTCTTCGAGCTGCTGACACTGAACATGGCACGACAGGGACTCTTTGGCGAAATAGTGCATGGCGAAGGAGCGTATATCCATGATCTGCGATGGGACTTCACCTATGACAAAAACGGCTATGCCGACATGTGGAGGCTGAAGGAGAATGTGCGCAATGGAAACCTTTACCCGACTCATGGCCTGGGACCGGTCTGTCAGATAATGAACATCAACAGGGGTGACAGGATGGAATACCTTACATCACTCTCATCGAATGACTTCGCCATGGGACCGGAGCTGGAGCAGCTGGCGAAGGAGGATCCGTTCTATGCTCCCTTTGCCGGGAAGAGTTACCGTGGCAACATGAATACCACCCTTGTTAAGACAGCGCTGGGGCGGAGTATAATGATACAACATGACGTTTCGAGTCCGAGACCATACTCAAGAATTCATCTTGTCAGCGGCACCAAAGGATTTGCCCGGAAGTGGCCGTCACCGGCAAGGATCGCCCTGGGCCATTCATGGCTTAAAGAAGAGGAACAGGCTGCACTTGAGGCTCAGTACACACCTGAGATTGTAAAAAGGGTGGGAGAGATGGCAAAAGTCATCGGTGGCCATGGCGGTATGGACTTTATAATGGACTGGAGATTGATAGACTGCCTGCGGAACGGGCTTCCGCTTGACCAGGAGGTATATGATGCCGCACTGTGGAGCGTCATCACCCCTCTCAGCGAATGGTCGGTTGCAAACAGGTCGTCATCAATTGATGTACCGGATTTTACCTGCGGGTCATGGAAGGCCAACACCCCTGTTGACCCCAACATCGCTGAAGGCGGAAATACAAAAGTGATAGGTCTCCAGGGCAACAGCAACCAGCTGGAGGTATAACCGGTCAGTTCTGACTTAGTCCGGTTTAAAGTATAACCGGATAATTTATTTTTTACATTTGCGGGCAAATTGCCGGATTAATGTTTGGATCAACAGCCTTTCTGGTCATTATTGTTCTCACATTGCTTGTCTTTGCAGTGCCTGAATGGCTGAAGTATTACCTCACGCTGGGACTGCTGGTTGCAGGGATTGCCCTTACCTCCTCATGGAGTGCCGGCATTCTGGCTGGTGCCGGGCAGGCTTATGAGCTGCCCTTGTTCACTGCAGCGACCGGAACCAGGATGGTGCTTGTAGTAGACCGCCTTTCTGCCTTTTTCATACTTGTCGTCAATTTTACCGTACTGATTGGATTCCTTTATGCCAGGGGATACCTGGAGCCTTACCGGGCCCGGATGAACGCCCTCCGTTTTTCGATCCATTATTTCTCGTACCTGTGGTTGTGGATTTCAATGCTTATGGTTGTGATGATCCGCGACGGGGTCGCCTTCCTGATTGTCTGGGAAATAATGGCCCTCTCTTCATTTTTCCTCGTAATCTTCGATGCGGAGGAGAGGAGCATCATGAAGACCGGCATCAGCTATCTCATCCAGATGCATGTTGGTATGTTCTTCATTCTTGTTGCCTTCCTCCTTGTTCAGCATGATACCGGACGGATGAGCTTTGACGCACTCGGCGAATATTTCAGCAGGCGCCGGAACCTCCCGCTCTTCCTTCTCTTTTTCACCGGTTTTGCCATCAAGGCCGGATTCATTCCACTTCACACATGGCTTCCCGAGGCGCATCCGGCCGCCCCGTCACATGTTTCAGGGGTAATGTCAGGGGTGATGATCAAGATGGGCATTTACGGGATTGTGAGGGTACTGGCTTCAATGCAGTCAGATTTGCTGATTACGGGTGTCATTATCCTTATCGTGTCACTCGTATCAGGAGTTTTAGGCGTGATGATGGCAATAGTCCAGCATGACCTGAAAAGACTGCTTGCTTATCACAGCATCGAGAATATAGGAATTATCGGAATCGGAATTGGCCTGGGTGTCATCGGCCAGGCAACCGGCAATGGCACCCTTTCCCTGCTTGGTTATGCGGGAGGACTTCTGCATGTCCTGAACCATTCACTTTTCAAGTCGCTTCTCTTCTTTAATGCAGGTTCTGTATACCATTCTGCACATACACGCAACATGGAACTGACTGGAGGCCTGATGAGACGGATGCCATGGACTGCCATATTGTTTCTGACGGGGTCGCTGGCTATTTGCGGACTGCCGCCCTTCAACGGTTTCATCTCAGAGTATCTTATATATATGGGGATGTTCGGCAGCCTCTCCGGCGCAACCCTTTACCACTCAATACTCATTGTGGGGTCAATCGCAGCGTTGTCGCTTATTGGCGGACTGGCAATCTTCTGTTTCACCAAGGCATTCGGTATTGTATTTCTTGGCGAACCCAGGTCAGAGCAGGCCTGTAATGCCCGTGAGGCAGGGAGATCCATGATTTTCCCGCAGCTGGCAACCGCAGCTCTGATACTCTTTATCGGGCTTGGATCGCCACTTGTTGTGAGACCGGTTTTTGATATTGTTGCGCAGACATGGAACCTGGGCTCACAGCCATTGGTCACAGGAGCTTTTGCCGCCAATCTTGCTCAGATCAGCCTGGCAGGAGGGATATTTGTTGTCACCCTTGCCGCACTGCTGCTCTACCGGAGGTTTCATCTCAGCCGCCGTGTGGTGGAAGCCGGCCCCACCTGGGGTTGCGGCTATACGGCCGGGACTCCGAAACAGCAATATACAGCAACCTCGTTCGCTTACAACTATAACCACATAGCCAAGCCCCTGCTGCAGACCCGGAAGGAAATTGACGAAATCGGTGAGGAGGAGATATTCCCCCGGAAGAGGAAATTCCTTTCGCACAGCGAAGACCTCTTCAAGCGAAACCTGGTCGACAAACCTGTAGACTGGGTCTCAGGATTGCTTAAGAGGATAGCCGTGATGCAGACCGGGCAGATACGACATTATATTTTGTATGCATTTGTTTTCATGTTGCTTGTATTGCTTCTGGCAATGCTCAAAATAATCTGATGATGGCAGGATTCATACTTATAGCGGTTGCAGCCTTCTTCTTCCCGGGAGTAATCCTCCGGACGAAGAGCATCGCCTCCGGGCGTAAGGGCCCGGGTATATTCCAGCCATGGAAGGATATTGCTGTTCTGTTCAGGAAAGGGAGTGTATTCAGTGACACTACCGGCCTTATTTTCAGAATAGCTCCCTCGGTCACACTGGCAACGGTCACCGTAGCAATGCTTCTGTTGCCTTTTGCAGAGCAGAAGGCAGTGCTTTCCTTTGAGGGCGATTTCATTCTCTTTGCCTATCTGCTTGCTCTCGGTAAGTTTTTTACAATTATTGCAGCCCTTGATACCGGCAGCAGTTTTGAAGGGATGGGAGCCAGCCGCGAAGCTCTGTTCTCAATGCTTGTGGAACCGGCATTCTTTATTCTGATTGCCACCTTTGCAATGTTCACAGGATACACATCATTTTCCGTGATATTCAACCACTTCTTCATAACCGGTAATGATTACGTATTGATCTACAGTATTATAGGAGCCTATCTCCTGGTTCAGATTGCCATGATTGAGAACAGCAGGCTGCCGGTGGATGACCCAAAAACCCATCTTGAGCTTACGATGATCCATGAGGTGATGATACTTGACTACAGCGGCTTTGACAAAGCGCTTATCCATATGGGCACATACCTGAAATTTGCCATATATGGCTCGCTGATATATAATCTCGTTGTACCCGCCGGATGGAATGTGATTTTGCAGACCGGACTCTTTTTCGCCGTGCAGGTTCTCTTTGCCGTGGTAATTGGCTTTACGGAATCATTCAGGGCAAGGAACAAGATGAACAAGAACCCGAAGTTCATCCTTACTCTCTCTTCAATTGCCCTCATCGCGTTTATGGTTATACTTATACTGACTGAAAAACTGGCCTGAAAAGAAATGGTAAACTACCTTATAGTTCTCTTTGCAGTAACCCTCATCTACTTCGCCTCGGCCGAAAGGCTGAGCACGTATGTCAGGCTGGTGGCCCTGCAGGGCCTTCTGCTGTGCGGCATTGCAGTGTTTGAACTCAAGGAGGTCAACCTGGCTAACCTGCTCTTCATAGTGGCTGAGACGCTGCTTTTCAAGACTCTGCTTCTGCCATACCTGCTCAGCAGGATCATCCGGAAGTCGGGTGTGACAAAGGTGCACAGGCAGGCAGTCCCCGGGTTTTACCTGTTGTTGTTTTCAATAGCAGGCCTGCTGATCAGTGTAATCCTTGCCGTGATCCTTGTCAATCCTTTTATCAATTCGATCTACCTCGCAATAGCATTGTTCACCCTTTTGACCGGATTGCTTCTGATCGTGACTCATAAACTCATAATATCGCACCTTATCGGGTTCCTTGTGGTTGAGAACGCGGTTTTCCTGTTTTCACTTGCAATAGGTAATGAAATGCCGATGCTGATCAACATCGGGATACTTCTTGACATCTTTGTGGGTGTCCTGATCCTGGGCTTTTTCGGGCTTCGGCTCAAGCCGCATACAAATGAACTGACAATGTTAAAGGATTAAGGATGATGCTGTTGCTCTTCTTCATACTGTCACTGGCGCTGAGCGGCGTTACACTCCTCTCCGGGAGCAGGGGACTGACGAGGACATTTGCCCTTGCGTTCTCCGCCCTTCTCATTGCCATTACCATACATGCATGGATTAACAGGGGCAACACCGAACTCACCTGGTTCACATATGACAGCACGGCCATATTGCTGTTGTCAGTGCTGACCCTGCTTACTCTTCCAACCGTTTATCACGGATTCATCTATACACGTGATGACACCTTAAAGAGATTCAATATTTATCACTCCGGGCTGATAGCGCTTATGACATTCATGGCCGGAGCTTATCTGGCCAATACGATGACGGTACTGTGGATTTTCGTGGAGGCAACCACACTTGCTGTGGCTGTGCTCATCTATCATGACCGTACGGAGGTGGCCCTTGAGGCTACATGGAAGTATGTATTCATCTGCTCCACCGGCATTGCGCTTGCCTACCTGGGAATTCTCTTTCTCGGGTTCATCTACGGACGCGGTGACGCTCCGAACCTATCCTTCTCCTCCTTCAGTCACGTGATCAGCAACGCCAATCCCCTGTATCTCAAGATAGCATTCATATTTGTGCTGGTGGGATTCAGCACAAAGATGGGTCTCTTCCCCATGCACACGGTCACAATTGATGCTCATTCCGTGGCACCGCCTCCGGTGAGCGCCCTCATATCAACCACCCTGATGAATGTGGGGTTTCTTGCAATTTACCGTGTCTATACGCTTTTCTCCGGCACGCCGGTACTCTCATTCATGAATCATGTCCTCATTCTTGCAGGTATCCTTTCACTTCTGACAGCAGCAGGTTACATGCTGAAGGCAAAGCACCTGAAGCGCATGCTTGCATATTCGAGCCTCGAGAACATGGGACTTGTTGCAATTGCCCTTGGTTGCGGCGGATATGGTTACTATGCCGCACTGCTGCTCATAGTTCTGCATTCGTTCGCCAAATCAAGTCTCTTTTACCAGATGGGGCAGCTCTCGCGGATTCTTCACACATTCAAGCTCGATGAGAGCGGCAGGTATATGAAACTCTATCCTGCAGGAGCTATGGTGCTTATGACAGGGATGATCTGCATTCTTGCCATACCCCCGTCGGGGATGTTCATCTCCGAACTTATGATCTTCAGGGCTATGGTAGTCAACGGCCAGTGGCTGGTCATGGCTTTGACCGTCATTCTTCTCTGCTATATAATTTACGCAATGAGCACGAGGATCATGCATGTAAGCTTTTCATCACCCAGGAATGACAGTGACTTATTGCAACCGGACCTGGTCAGCCCGGTGGAGACTGTCAGCCAGTTCATCCTTCTGGCCCTCGTAATAATGATCTGCTTCTGGCAGCCACCCTTCCTGACTGAACTGATCGACAGCAGCATCTCATCACTACCAAGGTAATGACAATGAACAACAGCAGGTATACAGAAGTAAGAAACGGTTCATCTCCCGCAGTGTTTTCAGAGATCCCGGTGATTGACTATGACCTGTTCTACGATGAGGTCACCTCAATGCTGACCGATGAACGGTATCATTGTCTGAGCTACTCTTGTCACAGGACTGGCGAAGGTTTAAAGTTCATATGCTGCATTGCCGATGATGGTTCCGGGGATATCAGGATACTCAGCCACGTTAAGAAAGATGACGGCACTTCACTGCGTTCGTTGACGGCATCATGTTACGCGATGCATATATTTGAGTGTGAGATACATGAGAGTCATGGTGTGCTCTTCGCTGATCATCCGTGGCTCAAGCCGGTGAGGTACCCGCATGACAGGGCAGACAGGCTCAGTGTGATGGATAACTATCCCTTCTATGAGATGGATAGCGAGGAGCTTCATGAGGTGGGAGTGGGGCCTATCCATGCGGGAGTGATCGAGCCCGGTCACTTCCGGTTCATATGCAACGGCGAGAGGGTACTGCATCTTGAAATTCAGCTGGGATACCAGCACAGGGGAATTGAGAAGCTCTTCACCGATGCCGGTGACAGTCTGCGTCGTTCACTCCTTGCCGAAGATATTGCCGGCGACAGTGCGGTGGCGCACGGACTGGCCCATGCACAGCTTGCTGAATCGCTGGCAGGTTTTGAGCCTCCGGCTTCACTGCAGGCGGAGCGCTGCATTGCAATGGAGCTTGAACGCATTGCAGTCCACATAGGTGATACGGCTGCTCTGTGCGGTGATGTGGCTTATCAGCTCGGACAGGTGGCATGCGAGGCTCTAAGAACACTGGTAATAAATACAACCCAATACTGGTGCGGCAACCGGTTCGGGAAGGGTCTTATCCGCCCCGGCGGATCAAACTTCCCGCTCAATGAAGAGATTGCCGGCGAAATACTCAGGATCATAAAGGAGGTTGACAGAAGATTCGGCAATGTCACCGAGTGTGTTTATACCCTTCCAAGCGTTCTGGGACGCTTTGAAGATATAGGTACTGTAACGCGGAAGCAGGCAACTACCGTTGGCGCTGTGGGTATGGCTGCTCGCACCTGCGGAGTTCCGAGGGATATTCGCGTGACCCATCCATTCCAATTTTACAGGCAGATGGAGATCAGTCCTGTAATGCAGGAAACTGGCGACGTTCTTGCGCGGGGAATGCTCCGTGCCCTCGAGGTCAAAGAGTCTGTGAAGATTATCCGCAGACTGATTGACAGCTGGAAAAATTGTGCAAAGGAGACAGGCCGGCCGCAGTATGACCTTAAATTCAGACCTGACTCCCTGGCTGTCTCGGTGACAGAAGGGTGGAGAGGGGAGATATGCCATGTAGCGTTGACAGACAACCTGGGGAATCTGGCCATGTA
>Ga0116155_10000249_pt1 | contig 54093 bp, 39 predicted proteins | sample AD_UKC032_MetaG_FD_89890 | JGI IMG/M metagenome (GOLD analysis project Ga0116155, IMG submission 89890) | Active sludge microbial communities of municipal wastewater-treating anaerobic digesters from USA - AD_UKC032_MetaG | ecosystem: Engineered > Bioreactor > Anaerobic > Digestate | place: USA...
AAGATGCATGCCCGTTCAATAGGGCCCTACTCGCTCATCACCCAGCAGCCTCTCGGAGGTAAAGCCCAGTTCGGAGGACAGAGATTCGGAGAGATGGAGGTCTGGGCACTCGAAGCATTCGGCGCAGCCCATATCCTGCAGGAGATCCTGACCATCAAATCTGATGACGTGATCGGAAGGGCCAAGGCTTATGAAGCAATAGTCAAGGGTGAACCGATGCCACAGCCCGGCATACCCGAGTCGCTGAACGTGCTGCTGCATGAACTGCGCGGACTGGGACTGAGCATCAACCTTGAATAATTAAGCTGAGGATTCACACAAGACAAAAAACGAAAACATAATATGTCATTCAGAAGGGATAACAAACAGAAGACCAGCTACACGAAGATATCGATAGGGCTGGCATCGCCGGAGGAGATTCTTGACAAGTCAAGCGGTGAGGTCCTGAAGCCTGAGACAATAAACTACCGTACATACAAGCCTGAACGTGACGGCCTCTTCTGCGAGAGGATATTCGGACCGGTGAAGGACTATGAATGCCACTGCGGAAAATACAAGAGAATACGCTATAAGGGTATTGTCTGCGACCGCTGCGGCGTTGAGGTTACGGAGAAGAAAGTCAGGCGTGAGCGGATGGGGCACATCTCACTGGTGGTTCCTGTAGCCCATATATGGTATTTCAGGTCACTGCCCAACAAGATAGGATATCTGCTGGGTCTGCCGACCAAGAAACTTGACAGCATTATTTACTATGAGAGGTATGTTGTAATCAACCCGGGAGTAAAAGCTGCAGATGGCGTCAAGTATCTCGATTTCCTCTCTGAAGAGGAGTATATGGAGATAGTGGAGACCCTGCCGAAGGAGAACCAGTATCTTGATGATGAACATCCTGACAAGTTCGTGGCTGAGATGGGGGCAGAGGCTCTCTATAAGCTACTTGGCAAACTTGATCTTGACGAGCTTTCATATTCGCTGCGTCACCGTGCAAATACCGAGACATCACAGCAGCGCAAAAGTGAAGCTCTGAAGAGACTGCAGGTTGTTGAAGCCTTCAGGGAGTCGAAGAACATCAACAGGCCCGAGTGGATGATTGTCAAGATAGTGCCGGTGATACCACCCGAACTGAGGCCTCTCGTTCCGCTTGATGGCGGACGCTTCGCGACAAGCGATCTTAACGACCTGTACCGCAGGGTAATCATCCGCAACAACCGTCTGAAGAGACTCATTGAGATCAAAGCCCCGGAAGTAATCCTCCGCAATGAAAAGAGAATGCTTCAGGAGGCTATTGATTCACTATTTGACAATTCACGCAAGGCGAACGCCGTTAAAACTGATGCCAACAGGCCACTTAAGTCGCTGTCTGACAGCCTTAAGGGAAAGCAGGGACGGTTCCGTCAGAACCTTCTCGGTAAAAGGGTCGACTACTCTGCACGTTCGGTAATCGTCGTCGGGCCCGAGCTTAAGCTTCACGAGACAGGCATCCCGAAGGATATGGCTGCAGAGCTCTACAAACCCTTCGTCATCCGCAAGCTCATTGAACGCGGAATAGTCAAGACTGTCAAGAGTGCGAAAAAAATTGTTGACCGCAAGGATCCGGTTGTATGGGATATCCTTGAAAACGTTCTCAAGGGTCACCCGGTACTTCTGAACCGTGCACCTACACTGCACAGGCTCGGTATCCAGGCCTTCCAGCCAAAGCTGATTGAAGGAAAGGCAATACAGCTGCACCCGCTCGTCTGTACAGCATTCAACGCTGACTTCGACGGTGACCAGATGGCAGTACACCTGCCCCTTGGCAACGCAGCGATACTTGAGGCACAGATGCTCATGCTCGCATCGCACAACATCCTTAACCCGGCAAACGGAGCGCCTATTACAGTGCCGTCCCAGGACATGGTACTTGGTCTTTATTATATCACAAAGGCCCGCAAAAGCACTGAGACTATCAAGGTCAAGGGAGAAGGAACCGTGTTCTATTCACACGAAGAGGTACGCATTGCCTATAACGAAAACAAGGTAGACCTGCACGCAATAATCAAGGTCAAGGTGGATGATATGGTTGACGGTCAGAAGGTTAACCACCTGATTGAGACTACTGTCGGTCGCGTTCTCTTCAACGAGTTCGTGCCAGAGGAGGTTGGGTATATAAATGAATTGCTGACAAAGAAGTCACTCAGGGATATCATCGGGACAGTGCTGAAAAAAGCAGGAACTGCAAAGACGGCAGACTTTCTTGATGCAATCAAGGACCTTGGGTTCAGGATGGCATTCACGGGAGGCCTTTCGTTCAACCTTGACGACGTCATCATCCCGCAGGAGAAGGAGATGTTCGTTCAGGAGGGTTACGAGCAGGTTGACGAGGTGCTCACAAACTACAGCATGGGCTTTATCACCAACAACGAGAGATACAACCAGATTATTGATATCTGGACCCACGTCAACGCACGACTGACACAGAGCCTGATGAAGCAGCTGTCAACCGACAAGCAGGGTTTCAATTCAGTTTACATGATGCTTGACTCAGGTGCAAGGGGTTCGAAGGAGCAGATCCGTCAGCTCTCCGGGATGAGGGGTCTTATGGCCAAGCCTCAGAAGTCAGGTGCTACCGGCTCCGAGATCATCGAGAACCCGATCCTTTCGAACTTCAAGGAAGGGCTGTCAGTACTCGAGTACTTCATCTCCACTCACGGTGCCCGTAAGGGTCTTGCCGACACGGCTCTCAAGACTGCTGACGCTGGTTACCTTACGCGCCGTCTCGTTGACGTCTCCCAGGATGTTATAATTACCGAGGAAGACTGCGGAACGCTGCGCGGACTGGTTGCCACAGCAATCAAGAACAACGAGGACGTCGTTGAGTCACTGTACGAAAGGATCCTCGGCCGCACCACGGTCCATGATATCTACAACCCTCTTACAGGAGAACTTATTATCTCCGCAGGAGAGGAGATCACGGAAGAAGTTGCCGGCAATATTGACCAGTCACCGATTGAACAGGTTGAGATCCGTTCTGTACTTACCTGTGAATCGAAGAAGGGCGTCTGTGCGAAGTGTTACGGCCGTAACCTTGCCACCGGAAGGATGGTACAGAAGGGTGAAGCTGTCGGAGTCATCGCCGCACAGAGTATCGGTGAACCGGGAACGCAGCTTACCCTGCGTACTTTCCACGTTGGTGGTACTGCCTCAAACATCACTACCGAATCAAGCCTTGTGGCCAGGTACGGTGGAATTGCAGCAATAGAGGAACTCAGAACCGTTGCCAAGAAAGATCCCGAGAAGGGGAACATCAATATCGTGATCGGCCGTCTTGCCGAACTCAGGATTGTTGACAAGACAACCGGAATTGCGCTTACTACACACACAATACCTTACGGAAGCAGGCTGTATATCAAGCCGAACCAGGAGATCCAGAAGGGTGAGCTCATCTGCGAATGGGATCCTTTCAACGCCGTTATTATCTCTGAAGTTTCGGGTAAGGTGGCATTTGACTATCTGATTGAAGGTGTGACTTTCCGGGAGGAGTCGGACGAACAGACAGGTTTCAAGGAAAAGGTGATTATTGAGAGCAGGGACAAGACCAAGAACCCGACAATCAAGATCATGTCTCCCGAAGGTGTCGAGATCAAATCATACAACCTTCCGGTGGGGGCCCACCTTGTTACCGACCTCAACAAACTTGTAGAAGCCGGTGACACTATAGTCAAGATACCGAGGGCAGTAGGAAAGTCCGGTGACATCACCGGAGGTCTTCCCAGGGTGACCGAGCTCTTTGAGGCACGTAACCCGTCCAACCCGGCCATAGTGACAGAGATTGACGGTGAGGTTACATACGGCAAGATCAAGAGAGGTAACAGGGAGATAACAATCACATCCAAGTCAGGTGAGATGAAGAAATACCTTGTGCCACTGTCAAAACAGATTCTTGTGCAGGAGAATGACTATGTAAGGGCTGGCACATCACTTTCTGACGGCGCCATCACGCCTTCTGACATCCTTGCAATCAAGGGTCCCACAAAGGTACAGGAGTACATTGTCAATGAGGTGCAGGAAGTCTATCGTCTCCAGGGTGTGAAGATTAATGACAAGCACTTTGAGACAATAGTAAGGCAGATGATGCGCAAGGTTGAGATTATTGACCCGGGTGACACCAAGTTCCTTGAACGTCAGATTGTTGACAAGCTGGAGTTCATGGATGAGAATGACTGGGTATATGGCAAGAAGATTGTACTGGAGTCAGGTGACAGCCAGACGCTGAAGCCTGGTATGGTAATCACGGCCCGCAAGCTCAGGGATGAAAATTCTCTGCTGAAGCGGCGTGACCTGAAGCTGATAGAGGCAAGGGATGCCGTACCGGCAACATCACAGCAGGTGCTTCAGGGTATCACACGCGCAGCACTGCAGACGAACAGCTTCTTCTCGGCAGCATCATTCCAGGAGACCACGAAGGTCCTCAACGAGGCTGCTATCCTCGGAAAGGTCGACTTCCTTGAGGGTCTCAAGGAGAATGTCATCGTCGGACACCTCATCCCGGCAGGAACCGGCCTCAGGGAATACAATAACGTCATTGTCGGGTCACTCGATGATTATGAATCTCTTGTGCATGCAGGGCAGAGTCCCAGCGAGGTAGAACAGGACTAAAATCAGGGGATCATGTCTGAAATCAAGAATCAGGGCCAGTTTAACATTGAACTCAGCGAGGATGTTGCCGAGGGGGTATATTCAAACCTGGCAATAATAACTCATTCGCCGGCGGAATTTGTAATTGATTTCGTCCGTATAATGCCGGGCGTACCGAAGTCTAAGGTCAAATCGAGGATCATTCTGACCCCCGAGCACGCCAAGAGACTTGTGGCAGCGCTGAGTGACAATATTGCCAAGTATGAGGCCGTCCACGGCCCGATACGCGAAGTCAAGGGATCTGGTCCTGTAATGCCGGTCACTTTCGGGGGGCCGACAGCACAGGCATAACAGACGAACATACTGAAGATAAGCCGGTTGTGAAAACAACCGGCTTTCTTTTTGCAGGGATGGAAAATAAACGTTATTTTGCAGAGTCTAAACACCTCAGAATCATGAAAAGAAACAGGATGTTGGCCACAATGGCCCTGGTCTCCGCAGTTGTGATCCTGGTTGCTCTTACGGCGGGCTGCAAGAAGCAACCTAAATGCGGTTGTGACGGTGACGCTCTTGACACCCTGGAACAGGCACACGTTAATATCACCTATGACGCAGTCAACAAGACAGCCAGATTCTCAACAGTCTGGGACTCATATTCTATATATTACTTCTGCAATCCCTCACAATGGATCAGTGAGCTGACCAAGTTCAGCCAGAATGAGGAGATACTTGTTTCCGGACCGTACTTCTACGAGTGCAACTACCTGATGAACAGCAGTAACTCTTATTATTACAGTTATATGAGGATCTACCAGGTACAGGTTACGGCGGTGGCCTCGTATGATTACGGCAAGTGACACCACTCACTGACACATTGATCCGGCATCAGCGGTGGCAACCTACAATATATCATTCATTGGGGCGGGTAACGTGGCTGAGTCACTCGCAGCCGGGCTTGCGGCTGCAGGTCACCGGATCATGTCGGTTTCCTCGCGGAACGGCATTAGTGCCCGTGAGCTGGCTGCAAAAACCGGTGGAGAATACAGAAATGATCTCACTGTTCCAGGTGAATGTGAACTTCTCCTGATCTGTGTAACTGATGCTGCGGTGGCCGAAGTAGCAGCCTCAGTCGTTACATCACAACAAACAATCATTGCCCATACTGCAGGCAGTATACCGGTTGATGCGCTGGGGAGAACTACCCGCGCCGGAGTGTTCTACCCCCTGCAGACCTTTACGAAAGGATATCCGCCTGACCTTCGCAAGGTGCCGTTCTTTATTGAGGCAACTGACAGGCTGACATTGGAGGTGCTGAAAAATGCCGCAGAGAGCATCGGGGCCGGGGCATGGGAGTGTGACTCACAGACAAGGAAAAAGCTTCACCTTGCTGCTGTTTTCACAAACAACTTTTCAAACTTCATGATGACGGCCGGCGAATCAATAGCCAGGGAGGCCGGCATTGACCCGGTACTGCTCAGACCACTTATGGAAGAGACGACCCGAAAGGCTCTCCGGACCGGCCCTGAAGCTGCCCAGACCGGGCCTGCTGTGCGACATGACACCGGTACAGTGAAAAGTCATATCCAATTGCTATCTTTCTCACCACAATACCAGAAATTATACCGGCTTGTCAGCAGGATGATTACCGGACATTACAGGAACATAAAAAAATGACGAATTTCAAGGAAGAACTCCGGGGAGTAAAAGCATTTGTCTTTGATATTGACGGTGTCCTGTCAACTCAGACAATCGCACTTTCTGTTTGGGGCGTGCCCCTCAGGACTGTCAACCTCAGGGACGGCTATGCCATCCAGCTGGCTGTCAAGAAGGGATACCATGTAGGGGTTATTTCCGGAGCCAATTCAAAGGAGTATATCAAGAGACTTAAAACTTTGGGAGTCAATGATATATTCTTGAATTCGCGAACCAAGAAGGAGAGCATGAAAGAGCTGGTCGAAAGGTGGAATATAGACCTGAAAAGTGTTCTTTACATGGGTGATGACATTCCAGATTTCGAGGTGATGAAGATGGTGGGCCTGCCTGCATGCCCTGCTGATGCCGACAGTGAGATAAAACAGATAGCCGTTTACATATCAGATAAAAAAGGGGGGGAGGGATGCGTTCGCGATGTAATTGAGCAGGCTCTGCGTCTCCACAAAAACTGGATGGACTATGAAGCATTCTCGTGGTGAGAGTCTGAAAGACCTTCTGAATCTTGTCAGGTTGCCAAACCTGCTTGTTGTGGCGCTGACAATGATACTGATGAGATACGCCATCATCAGACCGCTGCTGGGAGCCATTCAGGTTACAATGGCTCCAGATCAGGCAACACTTGTTGCCATGGACTTCCGCCTTGGCTGGTTTGACTTCCTCATTCTTGTAATATCAACCTGCCTGATAACTGCAGCCGGCTATGTGATAAATGACTACTTCGATATACGGGCCGACCTGATCAACAGGGGTACCATAATAGTCGGAAATACAATCACCAGGCGTATGGCGATGATGTACCACAACGTATTGAATATCCTGGGTGTCATAGGCGGTGCTTACGTGTCGGCACGAATCGGATATATATGGCTCGGGATTTTCTTCATACTTATTTCCGGACTCCTTTATTTCTATTCGGCCACCTATAAGCGCCAGTTCCTGGTGGGGAACATAATAGTTGCTTTGCTGGTTGCAATGGTACCGATGCTTGTAGTGGTTTATGATGCAGCCCCTGTCTATGTTTATTATTCACAGGCCTCAACCGGCTTCCCCGGTGTGACTATACTGTTCTGGTGGGTAGGGGGATTCGCATTGTTTGCGTTCCTTACAACCCTTGTCCGTGAGATAATAAAGGATATGGAAGATTGTGAAGGTGACCGCGAGACCGGCAGAAAAACATTGCCGGTTATATCAGGGCTCACAGTTTGTACTGTCATCGTTGTCGTCCTCTCAGCTGCAACGTTGGCGCTGCTTTATTATGTGTGGTTCAGGTATCTCCATGACACAATCACCCTGGTGTATATTTCGCTCCTGCTGGCGGTTCCGCTGCTGGCGGTGATTGTCAGGGTACTGACTGCCGGGGAAAAGAAGCATCTCTCCATGGCAAGCAGGCTGATGAAGCTTATCATGCTGGCCGGAATACTGTATTCACTTGTCGCAGGTGCCATAATCTCTTCAGGGAAAATTCTTTAGGATGTTTTCAGACAGGTTGCAGAGCTTTGATATTATCCTTGCCTCGGAATCACCGAGGCGCCGGCAGCTGATGGAGGAGGCCGGATTCAGGTTCAGAGTGGCTGTTACCGGTTTTGAAGAGAAATGGCCTCCTCATCTCAGGGGTAAGGAGATAGCTGAGTTCCTGGCGGCGGGTAAGGCGGATTCATGGACTGAACCACTTGTTCCCGGCCAGGTGCTTATAACCGCTGACACAATTGTCTGGTGCCATGGTATGAACCTGGGCAAGCCTGCAGATGTTGCGGAGGCAATCATGTTCCTGAAACATCTTTCGGGGCGCAGACATGAGGTTATTACGGGCATATGCCTGAAAGACAGTGAAAAAGAGACTGTTTTTTCAGTCAATACCGGTGTTACTTTCAGGGAATTGCGTGATGACGAGATCGAATACTATGTTAAGAATTACAACCCTCTGGACAAGGCCGGCGCCTATGGCATCCAGGAATGGATCGGCCTGAGGGGCATTACAGCAATAGAAGGGTCATACTACAATGTGGTTGGCATGCCTGTGAGTGATCTCTATACAGCCCTTCTGCATTTTACCGGGGTAGAAACCAGAAACAAAACCAGATAGATATGAAAACCAAACTTGTCATTATTGCGCTGCTGCTCGCCCTGGTCACACCGGGAGCTTTAGCAGACGAGGGGATGTGGATTCCCGTGCTTATCGAGAAGTACAACATCAAACTGATGCAGGAAAACGGCTTCAAGCTTACAGCCGAAGACATTTACAGCATAAACAGGGCTTCAATGAAGGATGCCGTTGTTCTCTTCGGCGGAGGCTGCACAGGCGAGTTCATCTCTGACAAAGGACTGATAATAACCAATCACCACTGTGGTTATGGGTACATTCAGAATCACTCCACCCTGGAACATGACTACCTTACAAACGGTTTCTGGGCTGCCTCAGGTGCGGAGGAGCTTACAAATCCCGGGCTCTCGGTCACAATCCTCAAGTATATGGAAGATGTTACCGACAAGGTGCTCAGAGGCGTAACAGATGATATGGACAAGGTGAAACGTGATGAAATCATCAATGCAAACATAACTGCAATCAACAACGAGGCCGTAAGCGGAACCCACTATCGTTCGGCTGTCAGACCGTTCTTCCTTGGCAACCAGTACTTCCTGATCGTCAATGAGATATTCCGTGATGTGAGGCTTGTCGGAGCTCCTCCGTCAGCTATCGGCAAGTTCGGGGGTGATACTGACAACTGGGTCTGGCCGAGGCATACAGGTGACTTCTCCCTTTTCAGGGTTTATGCTGACAAGGATAACAAACCTGCGGCATTTTCAGCTGATAATGTGCCTTACCGCCCGGCATATCATTTTCCTGTTTCAATTGCAGGGGTGAAGGAAGGTGATTTTACAATGGTCTTCGGTTACCCTGGAAGAACACAGGAGTATGCTCCGTCATATCACATCAGTATGCTGAAGGATATCATCTACCCGAAAATGGTGGAGATACGCGGCAAAAAGATATCAATAATGGAGCAGGAAATGGCAAAGGATCCGCTCGTCAGGCTTAAGTATTCGGGCAAATCATTTGGCCTTGCCAACGGCTGGAAAAAATCTATAGGTGAGATTCAGAGCCTGAACAAGATGAACGGCGTAGCACGCAAGGAGGCATTCGAGAAGGAGTTCAGGAGTTGGGTTGCAGCTGACCCGGAACGTGAACGGAAGTACGGCAAAATCCTTGATGAATATGCCGGGATTTACAGCGGTTATACGCATAACTATCTTGTGAACTCATACACAAATGATGTGTTCGGCTCGTCAGGTGTGGAACCTGCATCCCTTGCCGGAGCCTTCAGGAGAGCTGTTGAAATGGCCTCCAGAAAGGATCCCGAGCTTGAAAAGGAACTGAAGAGATTGCAGGAATATGCTGATGGATACTTTCGCAATTTTGACCGCCATGTTTCGGAGCAGCTGTTTGTGGCTGTCATGGATCTGTACGGGAAGAACATCGGAAGTGAGTGGCAGACTGATGTCTACAAAGAGCTGGCTGCATCATGCAGGGGAGATTTCGGCTCAGTAGCCGGAAAACTCTTTGACAGATCAATCTTTACCGACGAGAACAGGGTTAAGGCACTCATCAGCAATTTTGATCCCAAAAAGGTGCAGAAAGATATCTTCTACAGGATGTCGGTGGCTGCTTCTGATCTTTTGGATTCACGTATCAGAGGTGAACTTTCATCTGCAGATGCCAGGCTGGCTGAGCTGAATAAGCTTTATATGGCCGCCCAGATGGAGCAGGGGGGAGATAAGATCTTTTACCCTGATGCAAACTCGACGCTCAGGCTGGCTTACGGAAAGGTTATGGGCTATGACTCGCGTGACGCCGTATACCACAAGCATCAGACAACTCTTACAGGTGTGATGGAAAAGGACAATCCGGAGATTTATGATTATGATGTGCCTGACAGGCTGAGAGAATTATATGAAAAGAAGGATTTCGGCAGATACGGTGTTGACGGCGATATGCCTGTCTGCTTCATTGCTAACAATCACACCACCGGTGGAAATTCAGGAAGCCCGGTGCTTAACGCGGAGGGTCACCTGATAGGTGTCAACTTTGACCGTGCATGGGAAGGTGTTGCATCAGACATGATGTATAATCCCCAGCAGAGCCGGAATATCAGCCTTGACATCAGGTACGCTCTCTTTCTTATAGAGAAGCTGGGCAATGCCGGTTATCTGATTGATGAGATGACTATTGTTGGTGTGCCTCGGCAAACTCCCTGACCTGGAAGAAGAAAGCCTGCAGTCTCGTCTCCAGTGATACGCTGTCCTGCCCGTCATAGGGTATGTTCAGGAACGGTATATTGTTGTGGTCTTTCCTGAAGGAGTCACTGACAGATGCGATAAGTGTTCCCGGCATACATGTGAAAGGAAGGATTGCCGCTATTCCGGATACCCCTCTTCCGGCAAGTGCCGATGACATTCCGAGAGCTATTGGCGGGTCACCGTCATAGAATTCACTTACGTACCGGTTGCTCAGCCTCAGTATCTCATGCAGAGAGACATCTTTTGAAGTGTCACTCATCTTTCTTATTCCCCGCAGCAGGTAGTCAACCAGAACCTCCTGTCCGATGCCCTGGATTTTCGACCTGATGACTCCCTTCGTATCGTTCTTCCACCGGCTGTCACGGGTATAGCGGTGGGTCGAATAGGTGATCCATTCGGAGAAGGGGCCCACTAGTACCTCGGCGCCAAGAGCTTCAAGCCGGTTGGCAATGTTGCCGTTGCAGCCTGCATTGTCACGCATGAAGATCTCTCCCAGAACGGCTATCACAGGTTTCCTTTTGCTTTTGTCGACCTTCACTGCCATGAAGGCTGAAGCTGTTTCGACAAGTATCCTGCGCAGGCCTCTGCAGTTATTTTCTATTGATGCTTCAGCTTTCTTCAGCGCTTCCAGGTATACGGCTTCGCTTTCGCCGGTATGAAGTTCATAAGGCCGTGTCTCACGGTACAGTTTCCGGATGAAGTCAAATGCCACGAACCCTTTCCACGCATTGATCCTGAACCGCTGGCTGCGGTCACCGGCCAGGTCAGCATAGGCGGTGTCATTCGATGGTGTTACAAGCTCAGCATCCCTGAAGCCCAGCCTGTCAAAGAGGATCCTCTGGAACTGGTTGTACTGCCCGAAACGGCAGGGTCCGTTGTGGTCAGGCATGAAAAAGCTCATTCGCGACGGATCAGCTCCGGGCTCCATGAGCTTTTTCAGAAAACTGCCGGTGGTGCAGATCATCGGGAAGCACTCCTTTGAGGATGTGTACTTTCTTCCAAGTGCTATGTCCTCTTCAGTTTGCATGGGCAGTACCTCAGAAGGTATTCCGACACTCCTTGCAGCAGCAGCAACAAAACGGGCACCGTCATGCATATAGGGGAAGTACAGGGTTCTGTTGGCCGGAGGTTCAGAGGGGCTTGGACGGGGCCTGATGACCTCAACAGCTTTCCTCGTGTTCTTCTCGGATCCTTCCAGGCTGTCAAGAAATGCTTCTATCCTCGTTACCATGCCGGCATCAGCTGAGTGCTCATCAACTTCCAGGTGAAGGAAGGGCTTTCCCTTGAGCTCCTCGGTAACGTAGTGCCATATGAACGAATCAGGTCCGCACCTGAAGTTACTTATATAGACTGCATAAAGACCATCAGTGCGGGCGACATGCCGTGCTGCCGAAATTATCTTCTGACCGTTGGGCCAGTACATGTTACGGTAATTCTTATACAGGTCAGCCACCGAAAGATCAAGCATGTCAAGCGGAACGGGCAGCACATTTTGTGCGATAAGCTTCTCTGCAAGGCTCAGATTCAGGTGGGGATCGGTACTGTTATAGGGTCTGCCGAGAATGACTGCCGGCCTGCACCCTTCGGGAATTCCGGCAAGCACCTTACGCCCGTGCTCCGCCACCGCTTTCTCAAACGCCGTCTGCATTCCGTCAGCCTTATGAAGTGCCTTCCTCACGGCTGTGGAGTCAAATCCCATCTTATCCCCGAAAAACGAAATCATCTCCTTTGTCAGTGCCCGCTCAAAATACCTGAAATGCAGGGTGGGGGTGAGAAACTTCTTTTCATCAACCCTGTCACGGAGCGCTGCCTTCACCATAAACGGAAATGACTGAATCCAGGGACAGTTGGAGTTGGAAGTAGTGTCTCCCTCCTTGTACTTTCCGCTTACAATAAATGGCATGAAGATATAATCAACTCCTTTTTCAATAAGGTCAATTACATGCCCGTGCATCAGCTCCACCGGGAGGCACGTTTCGGAGGTGACCGTCTCCAGTGAACGGGTCACCAGCGCCCTGTCAGACTCGCGTGACAGCACAACCCTGAATCCCAGCTCCCGGAAAAAGGTCCGCCAGAAAGGGAACTGCTGGTAGTAGATCATCAGGGCCCGCGGTATACCTACAGACGGCCTGTCATCAGGCTCCTCTTCGCGGTAATCACCCATCAGCATTTCAGTTCTTTTCAGAAAAAGGTTGGGAATATTGTCATTCTTTTTCTTCCTGCTGTCTTTCTCCCATTTTTCGCATCTGCCCCCGTAGAAGAGCGGTTTATTCTCACCGGCTATCTTCACGCTGCTTATCTCACAGTGGTTGACACAGCCGTTGCACACAAACCGGCTTATTTCATAGCTTGCATTCCTTATTCCGAATCCTTTAAAAGAGGTCTTCTGCCCCTCGGTCATTGACCTTTGTGCGAGTATCGCCGCTCCTATGGCGCCAGTGACATCGAAGTGAGGCGGGATGATTATCTGCTTCCCAAGTACCTGCTCAAAGGCAGCTACAACCGCCTTGTTGTTGGTGACACCACCCTGGAAGAAGATGCGGTCGCCTATTTTGCGGTCTGCTACTACCTTCTGCAGATAGTTGTATACAATTGAGTAGGCGAGGCCGCCAACCAGGTTTTCATCCCTGGCTCCCTTCTGCATGAATGTGTTAAGGTCTGATTCCATGAAGACTGTGCAGCGGTCACCAAGTTTCACCGGATTTTTGCTGCTAAGGGCAAGGTCACCGAACTCCCCGACTATTTTTATGTTCAGTTTTTCAGCCTGCTCTTCGAGGAAGGATCCGGTTCCGGCGGCACATACCTTGTTCATCTCGAAATCGACTACCACCCCGTTTTCAATGCTTATGTATTTTGAATCCTGCCCGCCTATCTCAAAGATTGTGTCAACAGTGGGATCATAATCAATTGCTGCTGTTGCCTGTGCGGTTATTTCGTTCCTTATTGTGTCAGCGCCGATGAAGTCGCCTGTCAGGTACCTTCCGGAGCCGGTTGTGCCTGCTCCGATGACCTCGACAAAATCACCTGCCTCATCATAGATTTCGGTAAGTCCCTTCCTGATGGCCTCAAGTGGTTTACCGGCCGTAGGAAGGTAGCGGCGGGCCACGACGTTGTGTTCAGGATCGATCAGTACAACGTTGGTACTGAGTGATCCGACGTCTATGCCAAGGTAAACCTGCAGTTTCCCCTTCCCGTTGCTTTTTATCTTTACATCTTTGTTGTAGAGGGCTGCTGATTCTTTCAGGCGGGGCAGGCTTACGAATGATGCCGTGCTCCGGTGAAGGTACTGTTCGAGTTTTTCAAGTCCGCAGAAGCCCTTTGCCTGGTGGCCGTCAAGGCGTGAGTAGATCACTGCACCTATCGCACCCATTGATGCATGGTGCTCGGGTATTATAAGCTCCCCATGACTCAGTTCCAATACCTCCCTGATTGCCCTGACCATCCCCGCGTTGGCTGCAACACCACCCGTGAACAGCACCGGCTTCTTCATCTCTTTCCTCCTGGCTACCGTACTGCGGAAGTTACGTGCAAGGGCAAAACAGAGACCGGCAACAATGTCATGAAGCGGAGTTGCAATCTGCTGATGATGTATCATGTCACTCTTCGCGAAGACACTGCAACGTCCCGCAATACGGGGAGGAGAAACTGACTTCATGGCCAGATCACCGAACTCCTTCTCGATGCGCACCCCTATCCTCCTTGCCTGCTGGTCAAGAAAGGATCCCGTGCCTGCGGCACAGATACTGTTCATCTCGAAATCGACCAGCCTGGAATATTCTTCTGACTGTTCCCTTTCCAGTATTATAAGCTTTGAATCTTCTCCGCCAATCTCGATAACTGTACGGGCATCGGGAAAGAGTCTCGCCGCGGAGGTGGCCTGAGCTATTATCTCATTGACGCACAGACCGCCAATCAGATCTGTGGCCACCCTTCCGCCTGCACCGGTGACAGCCAGCCCCCTGACAGTTCCGTCAGGGTGGTCACGGAGGATACTAGTGAGCCTCTCATGCAGAACATTGAACGGTTTGCCATGGACATAGTCATAATAATCTTCAAGTATGTTGTAATCTTCATCCATTACAACACTGTTCAGGGAAACAGACCCAATGTCAAGTCCGATAAGTACCCCGGTTCCGCGAGGATTTGAAGCTGCATCCATGGCTATAAAATATAAAGAACTATTACAGCTATTGTTGATTTTACTAAGATAGCAGATTTTGCACATTAACAAATATAATGTGCATAGATATCATATGATAAGCAAGTATGGCCGCAAAAAAAATCGCCTCCACGTAGGAGGCGACTTTTTGTTTGGTCCGGTTTCTGCATTAGCCTGTGTCTCTGCCATGAGGCGAGGCCATGCAGCAGGACGTCGGAACTTAGTTAAGCAGGATCTTCATATCCTCGTCAGGGGTGGTGATGCCAGCTATCCCGAACTTATCCACAAGCACGTTCACGACGTTTGGTGAGAGGAATCCCGGAAGTGTGGGCCCGAGGTGGATATTCTTCACTCCGAGGTAGAGCAGTGCGAGGAGAACGATTACTGCCTTCTGTTCGTACCATGCGATGTTGTAGGCTATGGGCAGTTCATTGATGTCGTTCTTACCGAATATATCCTTGAGGGTAAGGGCGATGACTGCCAGTGAGTAGGAGTCGTTGCACTGACCTGCGTCGAGAACGCGCGGGATGCCGTTGATATCGCCGAGTTTCAATTTGTTGTACCGGTACTTGGCACAGCCTGCAGTAAGGATTACAGTATCCTTCGGCAGTTTCTGCGCGAACTCGGTATAGTAATCGCGGCTCTTCATGCGTCCGTCGCATCCGCCCATGACGAAGAATTTGCGTATGGCGCCGCTCTTTACTGCATCAACAACCTTGTCAGCAAGCTGTACAACCTGGTTATGAGCAAAACCTCCGATTATGGTACCCTCTTCTATACCTGTCGGTGCCGGGCATCTTTTTGCATGTTCGATAATGGCTGAGAAATCCTTTTCCTTACCGGGTTCCCTGTCCGGAATATGGGGGCAACCGGGATAGCCTGATGAACCTGTAGTATAGACACGGTCACGATAGCTGTCGCGAAGCGGAACGATGCAGTTGGTAGTGAAGAGGACCGGACCGTTGAAGGTCTCGAACTCTGTGGTCTGTTTCCACCATGAGTTTCCGTAGTTGCCAACGAAGTGGCTGTATTTCTTGAATGCAGGATAATAGTTGGCGGGCAGCATCTCGCTGTGGGTATAGACATCCACGCCGGTCCCTTCGGTCTGGCGGAGCAGTTCCTCCATGTCCTTCATGTCATGGCCGCTGATGAGGATGGCGGGATTCTTCCTTACGCCAATATTAACTTCTGTAATTACCGGGTTGCCATAGGTTGTTGTATTGGCCTTATCAAGAAGAGCCATAACTTCCACACCGTTTTTGCCGGTCTCCAGTACCAGAGCCACGAGCTCATCGGCAGAAAGGGTGTCGTCAGTAGTGGCAGCAAGAGCTTTCTGGATAAACGCATCTACAGTTTCGCTGCTGAACCCCAGGTTCCCTGCATGTTCGGCGTAGGCTGCCATACCCTTTACGCCATAGGTGGTCAGTTCGCGCAGTGACCTGACGTCTTCGTTGACTGTTGAAAGGACACCTACTTCGGCAGCTTTCGCGGCAAGGTCGGCTTCGCTGGCGGGTTTCCAGGTAACACATTCGTGCAGGTTGCCCGGGATTGTGATGCCATGAGCCTTCATCTCACCGGCAAACTTTTCCCTGAGAGCAATACCTTCATGAATCTTTGCAGTGATCTTCACCTTGTCAAAATTAGCGTTTGTAATGGTGGTGAAGAGAGCCTCCTGTACAAAGCGGTCGACCTTTGCATTTGAATAGTGGTTCTCACGTGCAATGGTACCGAGGATCGATATTCCCTTGGCGATCCATACCAGCATGTCCTGCATCTGGGCTACATCATCTGTCTTGCCGCATACGCCCTTAATTACGCATCCGGTTCCTTTTGCCGTTTCCTGGCACTGGTAACAAAACATACTCATCTCTTGATTTTTTTTAGTTTATATTCAGGTTTATACTATTATTTTACATCCATTCTTCCTGCAGTATCTTGCCTTCAATACTGACTATGACTGTTTTAACGGGTACCTTTCGTGAGGCCCTCGCCATTGCTGCCCTGACCATCTGCATCAGTCCGCCACAGCAGGGAACCTCCATCATCAACACGGTAATTGTGTTGACTTTTGCTGTATCAATCATTACAGTCAGCTTGTCAATATATGTCTCTGTTCCCTGATCAAGTTTCGGGCAGGCTATTGCCAGCGCCTTCCCCTTCAGGAAACGACTGTGGAACGAGCCCATCGAGAATGCCACGCAGTCTGCTGCGAGCAGAAGGTCTGCTCCCCTGTATGCGGGTGAGTTGGGATTTACGAGGTGCATCTGTACGGGCCAGTGCGTAAGCATGGAAGGCGCTTCAGGCGATGCAGCTCCGAAGACAGGGGCGGGTGTAATTAATCTCTCCGCGCTTCCAGGGCAGCCGCCTCCGTGCTTATGCTGCCCGTGGTGGTGTCCGAGCTGGTTTTGTTGACCGTGCCGGTGTTCCGCCTCGTTCTGCCTGCCGGCTTCACGCTGGCCCTGATTATGCCTGTGGTGCGGACCACCGGGAGCGGCACCAGCCTGTCCCTGCCTGCCGCTGACAGCATCGAGAACCTCCGCTACATCAAACGAAAGCTCGCTCCCATGAACCTCGAGCCATGTGGTTCCTTCCTCCAGGTAGCCGTACTCATGGTGATCCTTCAGATGCTTCAGATGGGCTGCAACAGTATTGGCACCTTTATTTACCATCTCGCTGATGACTGCTATTTCATCATATGGCTCAGCCTCTCGCTTCTCTATTGTGATGGCACCCTCCGGGCAGTGTCCTATACATGCCCCCAGCCCGTCACACATCAGCTCAGATACGAGCCTTACCTTGCCGTCAATCACCTGCAGGGCACCTTCGTGGCAGTTGGGCACACATGCTCCGCAGCCGTTGCACTTCTCTTCATCTATTTTAATAATGTCTCTTTGCATTTCTTTATACCTCGGTTTATGATGCAAAGGTATCCCTGTCATTGAAACAGGACTGTAACATATGTTACAATATACGAAATATTTCTACATTTGTCAAAAAAAAAATTAATGCGGTTTCCGGTACTCAGCAATTCCCCGCTGTTCAGGGGTCTGACAGATTCTGAGATAGACAGACTGATTGCATCGGTCAATTTCAGGGTAAGGTTTTATCATGCAGGAGCTGTCGCAGCACTTGCAGGCGAAGAGATATCATCACTGATGATTGTGATATCAGGCAGTGTGCGGGGAGAGATGTCAGACCTGTCAGGCCGCACAATGAAGATTGAGGATATAAATCCGCCGCAGGCGCTGGCTGCTGCAGTGCTTTTTGGTGAAGGTTCGAGGTACCCCGTGACCGTGACAGCCAATATTGATTCCGAGTTCCTGATAATCAACAAGGAGGATTACCTTGGCATGATGGCGAGTGACGGGCGGATACTTTCAAACTACCTTTCATTTATCTGCGGCAAGGCACAGTTTCTTTCAGGCCGTCTCAGGTTTCATTCGTTCCATACAATCAAGGGAAAGTTTGCCCATTATCTCTCTTCGCTTCCGGGTGCCTCGGCAGGCCGTGTTGTCATTGACCGGTCGCAGCAGGAACTGTCAGAATACTTTGGAGTGACCCGTCCTTCACTTGCCAGGGCAATAGGGGAGATGGAAAAAGACGGGCTGATCTCTGTTGATCGCAGGGTTGTAAGGCTTATAAATATTAAGGGGCTGTCAGCGCTTACCGAAGCCTGAATGCCTGGTCAGACCCGGGTAGTGTCAATGTGAAGCATGAACCGTGTCCTGGAACGCTCTCCACGGTTATTGTTCCCTTGCTCAGCGTCACAAGCTCATAGACAAGCCTCAGGCCTATTCCGGTTCCCTTTTCGGAATCGGTGCCTGGAGTTGACTCGATCTCGTCCCCAGTAAAGAGCCGTTTCTGCCGCTCCGGAGTGATGCCGACTCCGTTGTCGCAGATTCTTATAGTCACCCATTCGGAAGATTCTTCCCTCTCTTTGACATGCACTGTAACTTTACCGCCGTGGTTTGTGTATTTAATTGCATTTGTGAGAAGGTTCCGGATTATTATATCAACCAGGTCCCTGTCAAACCATCCGTTTGACCTGCCTACCTGGGTATAATTCAGCTCAATGTTCTTCCTGTCAGCACTGTCTTTTAGGATGCTGATATTTGTAAGTACAATGTCAGCAAGGTCATTCTCTGCCGGTGCATACTTTATCATATCTTCCTGACCCCTTCCCCAGACCAGCATGTTCTCAAGAAGGCTGATCAGCCGGTGAGAGTACTGGATGCATGAGTCGGCAAGTGATTCCGTACGGTCACGGAACTCCTCCTCCTTCAGCATGTAGAGCGTATAGAGAATGCTGACCACGGGACTCCTCAGGTCGTGCGCTATCACAGAAAATATTTTGTTTTTCAGGCTTATTGTCTCAGTAAGCTTTTTATTCTGCAGTGCAATCTGCTCATTTCTCGCATTGAGCTCTTCTGTGCGTTCAGTGATCTCGCGGGTGCGTTCCCTGACCCTGCTCTCAAGGCTGCGGTTCAGTTCCTCGAGCTGCAGCGAGAGTTTCTCCCTTTCAGTCCCCCTTCTTACCCAGTCAGCCATCAGCAGGGTAGCCTGAATCAACACGAAGACAAGGATCAGGAATGACAGTATGTAAAGCTTCTGGTTTTCTTCCAGGGCATTTGACAAAATGATATCAGAGACTACTCCGAAGGCAATTGCGAGAAAAGCCACGAAATACAGAATGTCTGTACGGTTGCCTTTAATGATACCCCTGACGCTCATCGAGACCACGTAGATTAAAGCAACCAGTGCGACAGCCTGTATTCCGAATACTGACCATGAAAATATCCTGACGGGAAGAATTACAATGGCTGCAACCCAGGGAACAAAAACTGCGGTTGCAGCAATTGCACACTTCCTGAACCACCTGGTTGGATATATCAGGTATGCCAGCCACATCCCGGAGGTTATCATGAACAACAGTATCAGATATTCTCCACGGATGATGAGGTTCCAGTTGCTTATTTCAACAATGGTAGCCAGGTAAGGGGCTGAGAGAAACGGACGGAGAGCAAGACAGAGGACCAGTATGGCGAACATCAGCAGTTTACTGTCGCGCCTGTCTAGCAGGTAGAAAATAAGGAAGAAAACAAAAGATGCGAAGAGTATGCCTGAAGTCAGGATGGAGGTGAACCACTGGTTTGTGAAATTGGTCTGTATCGAGTGAAAGGTTCCCGTCTTCAACGGCATCCAGAACCCTCCCCGGCGATGTTCATAATTGGAGACCCTGATCAGCAGTTCAAGGGTGTCACTTTTTGGCAGATAACTGAAGAAGAGGGGTTCGTAGGAGGGGACCGACTCAGCCCTGGATCGTGCAGGAGTGCCGTTTCTGGCCATTGTGACGCCGTTGATGCTTATTTCGTACGAGGTGTCAAAAACCGGCATGTCAAACCCCATCCTGTCACGGTATCCCCGGGGTAACAAAATCAGTGAGCGGTAAGTGCCGAAGCCAAACCGTGGCAGCTTCCTGCCGTCAACTGTGTAATCAGTCCAGTAACCGGGAACCCTCGCGTAACAGTCCGGAGTCAGCGTGTCACAGATATTTCCCGGTGTGCCATGGATGAATTTGCCGAAATAGAACTCCCATTCTCCGTTCATCCTTACAGAGAACTCATCGCCCTGCTGTATCTCCCGGAGATCAAGGACTCCCTTTTCAACCCTGGCTGAGACACCGGCTGCGTAGCCTGAGATCAGCATGTGAAGCAGCAGAGTCAGCAGAATTCTTCCCGGCACCCGCAACATGTTAATCATAGACTACTGCTGAATAAAGCCCCTGTTTTCAAGAAGCGCTTCAATGCCGGGTTCACGGCCCCTGAAGGCGATCCACATCTCAAGCTCATCTTTTGAACCCTTCCGTGAAAGGATTTCCTTCTCGAAGCGGGCCGCAACCTCCCTGCTGAAGATGTCACCTGTTTCCTTGAATGCCCTGAAGGCGTCGGCATCAAGCTGTTCGCACCAGATGTAGCTGTAGTAACCGGCTGAGTATCCGCTGATGATGTGATTAAAGTAAGTTGACCTGTAACGGGGAATGATCTCGCTGATCAGTCCGTACTTGTCCATGGCTTTCTTCTCGAATTCACCTATGTTCAGTTCAACGGGTTCTGTCAGGGAGTGATATTCCATATCGAGCGATGAGGCAGCCAGGTACTCAACAGTAGTGAAACCCTGGTTAAACTTGCCTGCCTTCTCAATCTTCTCTATGAGGGCATCCGGAATGATTTCGCCTGTCTGATAATGTTTTGCATATACCTTCAGCACCTCCGGTTCGAAAACCCAGTGCTCCATTATCTGAGATGGCAGTTCTACGAAGTCACGCGATACACCGCTGCTGTATTCAGTGTTTGAAAGCAGGTTGTGCAGGGCGTGCCCGAACTCATGAAAGAGAGTACTTGCTTCATCAGGGGTAAGAAGAGATGGTGTATCACCTGAAGGAGGAGTGAAGTTGGTAACCATGCTTACAAGAGGGGTTACGAAGTTGCCCTTTTCGTCGAGACGTTGCTGCCTCATGCCGCTGCACCATGCACCGCCACGCTTGGAAGCTCTCGGGTGATAGTCGATCATCAGGATGCCGACGTGCTTGTTGTCACGCTTCACCTCCCATGTCTTTACGTCGGGATGGTAAAGCGGAATGTCGCTCCTCTCACTGAATTCAAGACCGTAGAGCCTGTTTGCCACGTAAAACATACCGTCAGTGACATTTTTGGCTGAGAAATAGGGTTTGGTTTCCTCATCGCTAAGGTCGTACTTCTCTTTGCGGATCTTCTCAGTGTAGTAGAACCAGTCCCACGGCTCGAGCTTGAATTTACCGCCTTCCCTGTCAATCACTTCCTGCTGGGCTGCAGCCTCGGTCTTTGCGACCGGGAGGGCAGCTTCCCATATCTGGGCCAGGAAATTCAGCACTGTCTCAGGCTCTTTGGCCATGTTACGCTCCAGCACATAATCGGCATGACTCTTATAGCCAAGCAACCTGGCTTTTTCAACCCGAAGCCTGATTATGTCAGCAAGTATCTGGTTGTTGTCATGCTCATTGCCGTTGTTGCCGCGCATCGAGTAACCCCGGAACATCTTCTCCCTGAGGGCCCGGTTTTCTGCATATGTCATGAAGGGTATGTAACTGGGATTGTGCAGTGTGAAAAGCCATTTGCCTTCCATGCCTTTAGCCTTTGCAGCTTCGGCAGCCTGTGCCCTTATCCCTTCGGGAAGACCAGAAAGATCCTGCTCGTTGTCAATGACCAGGTTGAAGGCATTGGTCTCTGCCAGCAGGTTCTCGCTGAACCTGACACCCAGGAGTGACAGCTCACTGTTCAGCTTGCGGAGGATTTCCTTGTTTTCAGGGGAAAGACCTATGCCGCTCCTGATAAATCCAAGGTATTCGTCTTCAAGTAGTTTGCTCTCCTCAGGTGTGAGATCGAATTTTTCACGGTTTTCATATACTGATTTTACTCTTTCAAAGAGTTTTTCATTAAGTGCGATATCATCGCCGTGTTTTGAAAAAAGCGGACTCATTTCCCTCTGCAGCGCCTGTATCGAGTCATTTGTATTGGCTCCGGAAAGCGGTCCCCAGGCACGCTGAACCTTTTCCAGCAGTTTGCCGGTGAACTGCAGTGCCCTGATTGTGTTGTCAAAGGTGGGCTCGTCAGTATTGCTGATGATTGCATTGACTTCAGCCATCTCCTCCTCCATCCCCTTCAGGAAGGCCGGTTTGAAATGCTCGAACTTTATCTTGTCATATGGAGGTACTTCAAATGGTGTGTCCCAGTCACAGTAAAACGGGTTTTCGCAACTCTCCTTCCTGCAGGAGATAACTCCGAGTGAAGCAATCAATAACATAACCAGGATTTTTTTCATTTTGGTTGGTGTTTGGGTTTGGTTGGCTAAAATATGTAATAGGGGTGGAAATTGCAATGAATAGTGGAGCAATTACCCTGTTTTGCAGCATAGCTCAGCATGGAGGCTAACTGAATTCTATCAACGGATCACCCTTGTTTATCTTATCGCCACTCCTGACCAGAATCTTTTTTACAGTGCCTTCACGGTCAGATACAACCTCCCTTATGGTTTTACCTATCATGATGTACATAAGGATTTCACCCTTCTTTACTTTCTCTCCCACATTCAGCATTTCCTCATCAGGCCAGTATGTAGCAGTTCCCCCCGAGTACAGGAAGGCAATGCCTCCCTCAGGTGAATGCAGCAGTTTTCGCGGCGGTGTTTTGGGGTGAGCACCCAGGGATAATTCTGCCTGTTTGTCCTCTATTTCCTTAAGGAACCTTTTCTGTGCCACGCCTGACTTATAATCACGGTATTGCCTGTCATGCATCGCCAGTTCGAACAATTCCTCCTCATCCGGCCCGGGAGGCCACCCGTTGTCTGCCATCTCTTTCCTGTAGGTCTCAAGTGCATCCGGGTAATTGTCCTGAGGATTCCCTTCATAGAAATCCCTTCCCTCTTTCCTGGCAAGCTCAACCAGTTCAGGCGCCAGAGGTCCGGGAAGAGTGCCGGCACGGCCCAGCAGCATGTCCCATGTATTCGGATCGATCATTGCAAATCTTTCCTTGCCGTTTACAAGCGACACTATGTTCATTAAAGCCACATTCTTTACATACTGGCTGAAAGGTGTCACAAGAGGAGGATAACCCATCATCGGCCAGATATGCTCAACCTCCCTGAAAAGCTGCACCACCAGTTCATCTTCCGTCATCTCAGGCTTGTTCCGGGCTTTCAGGGCAGCATTGATGCCCTGGTGAACACCCTTCAGATCTGCCATCATGCTGCCCATCATTCCTCCCGGGAGGCCTGACCCGATAAGGAGGGAGGTCATCTGCCTGTTGCGCGGATCAATAAAATAGCCGAGAAAATCATTTATGAATTCCTGTGTCATGGTTCTTACCTTCATGTAAGCATCCATGTTGATCTCGGGAACATCAAACCCTGCATCGCTCATCACCGCGTGCACGGCAATTACGTCAGGGTGGACCATGCCCCAGCTCAGCGGTTCCATTGCCACGTCCAGGTAATCGGCGCCGGCTCTGGCTACTTCAAGCATCGAAGCCACAGACATCCCCGGACCACTGTGACCATGGTACTGCACTATGATGCCGGGGTACTTGTTTTTGATCCTCCTTACCAGTTCACCGAGGGAGGCGGGACGGCCAACCCCTGCCATATCCTTGAGGCATATTTCGTCAGCGCCATATCCCACCACACGGTCAACAATACCCATATAGTAATCTACTGTATGTACGGGTGAGTGGGTTATTGAGAGTGCTGCCTGCGATGTCATCCCTGCCTCACGGGCATATCTGACAGAGAGTTCCAGGTTGCGGTGATCGTTAAGTCCGCAGAAAGAACGTGCAATATCAACTCCCTGTGCTTTCTTGACTTTGAACATCAGCCTCCTTACATCGGCCGGCACCGGGTACATCCGGAGGCCATTGAGAGCTCTCTCCAGCATATGCGTTTTAATTCCGGCCCTGTTAAAGGGTTTCACCCATTCCCTTACGGCTGTATTCGGATTCTCCCCGTAAAGTAGCTGCACCTGTTCGAATGCTCCTCCGTTGGTCTCGATTCGGTCAAAACAACCCATCTCAATTATGTGTGGCGCCACTGCCGTCAGCTGGTCAACCCTCGGCTGGTATTTGCCTGATGACTGCCACATGTCACGGTAAAGGAGGCTGAACCTTATCTTCTGTTTCATCATTTTATGTATTAATAGCCGCCATCTGACCCCGGACGACGTAACAGCATCAAAGATACTCCTGTTTGGGACTGCAACACTGACAATTGTCAATAATAAAAAAGTAGAAGATACCCGCCCGGGTATCTTCTACTCAACCTAAACCTGATCGTAGACAGGCCGGATGGCCTGATTAAGGAAGGAAAAAACTTTTCTTCCGGCAGCTATTCTTTGATAAGCTCCGGGAAATACGATGCAATCAGCATGGTTGCATCAAATTCTTCTGTGGCACCCTGGGAAATGACCTTCTGATGAAAATAGTCATACCTGTCGAGCTTCTCATCAGTAGTAGCAAGACCGGCATCCCTGTACTTTTCACCAATCCGGTTTACACCGAAGAAGTGACCGTCACAAGTGTACATCACTGAGAGATCGTCAGAGATAACAACATAATTCTTGCACTTCTTTTCCTTGTCAACAAGCACTTTAACCTGCAAGGGTGATTTTTCGTAACTGATGAGGTAGCATTTCATCTCCTCACCTGCCAGCATTACAGTCTCATCCAGACGTTCAATAGTGTAAGCACCATAGGACGTGTTTGATTCACCCCTTATGATCACCTTCCCAAACGAGAGCAGTGAAAATGCTGCAAACAGTACCAGAACCAATGAAATTCTTTTCATGACCAACCCGTTTTTTGTTAAACACCTAACTGTCCTTAAAGAAAGTGGAACTGTCCTTTTCCATCTTCTTTCCGTTATAAAGACCGTGAACACCCCCATCTGTTGCACCGGTTTTTTGTTAAACTTTTGTTAAGCGTTAAACGAAAATTGCAATCAACACAATATCAGCATAATGCAATCTCAAAATAAATACTGCCAACGTTGTCTGAGTCTTCCGGTTTGCAAAATTCAGAATCAATTCCTATCTTTGTGTTCCAAATTACGGGTATGAACAGTCTGGAACACAGGTTTATGATGAACCGCCTCGGCAGGAGGCTTTATCATTGCCTTATGTTCTATGCCCTCTAGCCTTTCATTAAGGGCTCCTGAAGCCCTGTTTCCCCACTCTTGTTTCAACGGAACTCCATTCTCATATTATGAAAGGCTTTGTATTCAGTATAAAAAGATATGCAATTCATGACGGCCCCGGTATCAGGGTCACTGTCTTCATGAAAGGGTGCCCGCTTGACTGCTGGTGGTGTCACAATCCTGAGGGGAAAGAAAAAGGCATCCGCATGGTTGAAAGGATTGACAGGGTGGGAGATAAGGAGTTCAGGTCACAGGAGCAGGTAGGGCATGAATACACACCGGAAGAGATTCTTGCAAAGGTACAGGCTGACAGGGTATTCATGGAACACTCTGGAGGAGGTGTTACCTTCTCAGGCGGAGAACCGCTGATGCAGCCGGTATTTCTCCTTGAAACCCTCACACTGCTGAAGCAGGCAGGCTTCCACACCACAATAGACACATCAGGTTACGTACGCAGTGAAATACTCCGGTCAGTCATGCCTGTCACGGATCTTTTCCTGTATGATATCAAGCATACTGATCCGGATATCCACAGGCAGTTTACAGGTGTGGGCAACGAACTGATTGTATCTAACCTTGACATGCTCCTTGCAGAGGGGAAGGATGTGATGATACGCATCCCGGTTATTCCCGGGGTTTCAGCAGATCCTTCCTATATGGAACGGCTGCGCGGTTTTATCGAAAGCCGCAATAACGGACACATCAGGGAGATAAACCTGCTGCCTTACCATAAAACGGGCAGCTCCAAGTACCGCCGGTTCGGAATGGATGACAGGATGGCTTCCGTCACACAGATTTCAAACGGTCATCTTGATGAATACATTGATATTTTAAAACCGCTCGGAATACACGTCAAAAAGGGCGGATGAAAACAAAAACAGGCAGCAAAACTCAATTATGAAAATGACAGACAGAGTTCTGAGGCTCAGGGAACAGAGCCTGAACGCAACCGAGACAATAACGGCTGAAAGAGCGCAGCTTATAACCCGATTTTATTCCGGCAGGGAGGCTCTGGGCCTTTCTGCACCTGTGCTCAGGGCCAGGGCATTTGAATACCTTCTCAGGAACAAGGCCATCTGTATCAATGACGGGGAGCTTATCGTGGGCGAAAGAGGTCCTGCCCCGAAGGCTACTCCGACCTACCCGGAGATAAGCCTCCACTCCTTGCAGGATCTAGATATCCTCGACAACCGCGAGAAAGTATTCTTCAGGGTCAGCGATGAGGTTAAAAAAATCTACAGCGAGGAGATAATTCCCTACTGGAAAGGAAGGAGCAACCGTGACCGGATCATGGAGCGCATGACTCCCGAGTGGCTGGCTGCTTACAAAGCCGGTATCTTCACCGAGTTCCAGGAACAGAGGGCACCCGGTCACACTGTTCTCGGGTACAAGATGTTTCATACCGGATTCCTTGATCTTAAAAAGGAGATAGCCGCAGCAGCAGCCTCTATTGATTTCCGGAATGACCCCCAGGCCTATGAGCGCAGCGAGGAGCTGAAAGCAATGGAGATAGCCTGTGATGCAATCATAATGTATGCCGGAAGGCATGCCGACAGGCTTGAGGAGATGGCTTCGGAGGAAAATGATGCAGCCAGGCGGACTGAGCTTCAGAAAATGGCTGCCGTATGCCGCCGCGTGCCGGCCAACGCACCCGAAACATTCCATGAGATGCTTCAGCATTACTGGTTCATTCACCTGGGTGTGGTTACAGAACTCAATCCGTGGGACTCATTCAACCCCGGCCGGCTTGACCAGCACCTGTGGCCTGTCTACAATAAAGGTGTGGAGAGCGGAGCCCTGACACCTGAGGAAGCTTATGAGCTCCTCGGATGCTTCTGGGTCAAATTCAATAACCACCCCTCACCTCCCAAGATGGGAGTCACTGCCCAGGAGAGCAACACCTATACAGACTTCTGCCTGATAAACCTGGGAGGCGTGAAGCCTGACGGTACCAACGCCGTCAATCCGATGACCTATATCCTCCTTGATGTAATCCAGGAGATGCGGATATTGCAGCCCAGCTCAATGGTTCAGGTAAGCCGCAAAAATCCTGACTCATTCGTACACAAGGCGCTTGATATAATAAAGACCGGTTTCGGGCAGCCTTCAGTCTTCAATACAGAGGCTATTATCCAGGAACTGCTCAGGCAGGGAAAGAGCATAGTTGATGCCCGCAACGGAGGAGCATCGGGATGCGTCGAGACAGGCGCTTTCGGTACAGAATGCTACTGGCTCACCGGATACTTCAACCTCGTGAAGATACTCGAGGTTACACTCAACAACGGTTTCGATCCGCGGACGGGAGTCCAGGTGGGGCCAAAGACAGGCGACCCCGCTTCATTTTCCACCTTTGACGAGTTCATGCTTGCATACAGGGAGCAGATAAACTACTTCGCCGATGTCAAGATAAGGGGCAACAATGTAATCGAAAAGACTTTCGCCATCCACCTTCCCGTTCCGTTCCTGTCACTCCTGCTGGAAGATTGCATAGCCAACGGGAAAGATTACAATGCAGGCGGTGCAAGGTACAATACAACCTATATCCAGGGAGTAGGTCTGGGAAGCATCACTGACATACTAACCTCGATCAGGTTCAATATTTATGACAGGAAGAGGTTTACCTGGAATGAACTGCTAACCGCGCTGAAGAACAACTTCGAAGGTGCAGAGCAGATGCAGTATGACATTATCTACAACACCCCGAAATACGGGAATGATGATGACTATGCAGATGCCCAGGCAGTTTCGGTGTTTGAGTTCTTCCATGACGCTGTCAGCGGAAGACCTACCCCCAGGGGAGGCATACACCGTATCAACATGCTGCCTACAACCTCACACGTTTACTTCGGCAATGTCACAGGTGCAACTCCTGACGGGCGCAAAGCATGGATTCCCCTGTCAGAGGGCATATCTCCGTTCCAGGGGGTTGACCGCCAGGGACCTACTGCGGTGATCAAGTCGGCCTCCAAGATAGACCATCTCAGAACCGGCGGAACACTGCTTAATCAGAAGTTCTCACCTGAATTTTTCGAAGATGAAGGAAGCTACCAGAAGCTGACCGCGCTGATAAGAAGTTACTTCAGCCTTGACGGTCACCACATACAGTTCAATGTTGTCAATGCCGATACACTCCGTGAGGCTCAGAAACACCCGGAACTGTACCGTGACCTCATCGTCCGCGTAGCAGGTTACAGCGATTATTTCAATGACCTGGGAGAGGATCTGCAGAACGAAATCATCAGGCGAACCGAACACAATAGCTTCTGACGGAAGCGCCCGCTGTCCCTGCGTGACCGTGTCAAAATGCTGCCGGAAATCAATTTTTATTGGTTTCCGGTTGCTTTTCACCCAATTATTTACTATATTTTGTAAGAATTAGGTGTTGCAGCTTGCCGGCCGCAACAGAGGTATAACAGCGACACTTAAAGCCTTGGCCGTGAAGAAGATATTTGACTATTTCGACACCCGCTACAGGGCTGATATGCTCGGGAAGCCGGTTGATAAGACAGGTCCGGTCATTACTATATCCCGTCTGACGGGGTGTGACGGACGTGAGGTGGCTGCCGAACTGGTCGCCCAGATGAATCTGAGGTATAATACCAACAGGTGGAAATGGGTTGACAAGGATATAATCTATCATGCTGCACATGAGTTAAAGACTGACACCCAGCGTGTGGAGACATATTACCAGGGACTGGGGATGACTGACATTTCCCAGATGATTATGGCCTTCTCAGGCTCCTTTGTGACTGACAGCTCGGTTAAAAAAGCCATCAGGGAAGTTGTTCTCTCTATTGCCCGTGACGGGTATGCAGTCATAATAGGCAGGGGAGGCGTCTCCATCACCCGTGATATGGCCAATGCTCTTCACGTACGGCTTGTGGCTCCTCTTTACTGGAGGGTCCAGAACGTGATGAAAAAGAAAGGAATGATCATTGAAAAGGCCGAGGAGTATGTTATTCAGACTGACGAAAAGAGGCAGAAGCTGATTGTTGATTTCCTCGACAAGAAACCGCAGTGCATAGATCATCTCTTTGATGTGACTCTTAACAGGAGCAGTTTCACCCTTGAGCAGATTTCGTCTCTGATTGTTTCAATGTACGAGACGAAGCTTGGGTTGAGAACTTAATGATAAAGCTGTGTGTTTTCAGAGTTTGGCACAGCTGGCTGGTTGATTTACAGGAGGGTAAGGGAAAAGGCCGGATAACGATTGTTTCCGGCCTTTTTTTGTACTTTCTGTCAGAGACAACAGATATCGGAAATTCGTTTTATATGCTCCGATGTCCGTTTGTCAAGTGATCCGGCATATGCTTCCCAGTCTTCGATGAGCAGGCGGGCCACTCCGGTTTCTATGGCTGCCCGGGCTACTGCCGGTGCAACCCTTGAAATCAGACGGGGATCGAGGGGTTTAGGTATTATGTATTCCTTTCCGAAATCAATGCTCTTCACACCATATGCGTTCAGCACCGACTCGGGTACCTTCTCCTTTGCCAGTCCGGCAAGCGCACGTGTTGCGGCCAGCTTCATCTCCTCGTTGATGGTCCTGGCCCTGACGTCGAGGGCTCCCCTGAAAATGAAAGGAAATCCGAGGACGTTATTGATCTGGTTCGGATAATCTGACCTGCCGGTGGCGAATATCAGGTCAGTACGGGTTGCCATTGCATCCTCATAGCTGATTTCCGGATTGGGATTGGCCATTGCAAAGACAATGGGATTGGGTGCCATGGTGGCAAGCATCTCTCTGGTCAGCATGTTGGCAACAGAGAGTCCAAGGAACACGTCAGCACCTTTGACAGCCTCAGCAAGAGTGGTTATATCCCGTTCAGTAATCCACTCTTTCTTGTATTTGTTCAGATCGGTCCTTCTGCTGTTGATCACTCCCTTGCTGTCAACCATTACTACATTTTCCCTTTTTACTCCCAGGGCCACGTAGAGCCTTGTGCATGAATTGGCTGCGGCGCCTGCCCCGCAGACCACCACCTTCAGGTCAGAGATCTTCTTTCCAAAGATCTCAACGGCATTCAGAAGCCCTGCGGCGGATATGATTGCAGTACCGTGCTGATCATCATGAAATACAGGGATATCAAGCATCTCCTTGAGCCTTGTCTCAACCTCGAAGCACTCCGGCGCCTTAATGTCCTCCAGGTTGATCCCCCCGAACGTCGGGGCCAGTTTGGCACATATCTCAATAAGTTTCTCCGGATCCTTTTCGTCAATCTCAATATCAAACACATCAACATCGGCAAAGACTTTGAAAAGCAGTCCTTTGCCCTCCATCACGGGTTTCCCGGCAAGGGCCCCGATGTCACCCAGACCAAGTACGGCTGTACCGTTCGAGATGACTGCCACAAGATTGCCTTTGGCAGTGTACATATATGCATCATCAGGGTTCTTCTCTATCTCCAGGCACGGGTAGGCCACACCCGGCGTATAGGCCAGGCTGAGATCAAACTGGTTACAGTAAGGTTTGGTTGGTATAACTTCAACCTTGCCCTTGCGGCCGCGACTGTGATACAGAAGCGCATCCTCTTTAGTGGCTTTTGGCATGACAGTATGTGATTTGATTGTGAATGGTTCGGAATGACATGATTACTCTTACGAATTTAAGACATTTCTGATACTGTTCCTATTTTTTCGGAATAATATGCCGGATTCCTTTTGCACTCTTTGGGAAAATAGATATTTTCATTGCTTTAAAAAGAACCTGAGGAGACCACAATGAATTCTGAGCTTCAGAACATCGCCATTGGCGTGGATATTGGCGGCAGTCACATTACTGCCGTCGCCGTTGACATGAATGCCCACCGCATCATAAACGGTTCGAGGGCTGAGAGCCCGGTTGACAATAAGGCGGAAGCCGATGCGATACTGACAGTCTGGACCGATACCCTGAAACAGGTGATGAAGGGTATTCAGCTATTCAATCTGCGCGGGATCGGTTTCGCTATGCCGGGCCCCTTCGACTATGTCAGGGGTATTTGCCTGATAAGGGGTGTGCCCAAATACGAAAAGCTCTACGGGGTCAATGTCGGCAAAGCTGTCGGATCAAGACTCGGACTGCCATGCGACTGCCGGGTGAGGTTCATGAATGATGCTAGCTCATTTGCGGTCGGGGAGGCCTGGGCAGGAAAAGCTTCGGGTTTCCGCAGAATGATGGCCATCACTCTCGGTACCGGATTCGGCTCAGCTTTCCTGGAGGACAGGATACCTGTGGTGGAGGGAGACAGGGTGCCGAAAATGGGTTGCGTCTACCACCTCCCTGTCGACAACGGAATTGCTGACGACTACTTCTCGACCCGCTGGTTCACCTCCCGCTACCGTGAGGTGACCGGACGCGAGGCAACAGGGGTAAGAGAGATAGCAATGATGGCCGGAAGAGCCCCGGAGGTGCTGGATATCTTCAGGGAATTCGGGACAGGGCTGGGTGGCTTCCTTGCACAATGGCTCAGAAAATTCGATGCTGAAATAATTGTCATCGGAGGGAATATTTCACACGCCTTCAATCTCTTCGGACCTTCCATGAAAGAAGCTCTCATGAAAGAGGGATGTGACACCGAGATTGCAATCTCGGAGTTGAAGGAAGATGCAGCCCTTCTGGGAAGCGCATATCTTCTTGACGATGATTTCTGGAAGTCAGTGCAGCCTGCACTGCCCTTAATGTAAGACTGAACAACCTGAACAATATGAATGAGAAAAAAATCGAGATGAGACTGGTGGTGCCGGTACTCCTCTCCTTCTTTGTTATGAGCTTTGTCGACCTGGTGGGTATTGGCAAGGACCGTGTAGCAGGCGATCTTGAACTCAGTGATTTCATCCTTGGACTGATTCCCTTCGCGGCTTTCATCTGGTTCTTCATACTCTCCGTTCCCGTTGGAATCATCCAGGCCCGGGTAGGAAAGAAGAGGATGCTTAATGCAGGGATGATAATAACCGGAATAGGTCTGTTTATTCCATATTTCTTCTACAACTTCGTGACTGTCATCGCAGGCTTCGCCCTGCTGGGCATAGGCAACACAATTGTTCAGGTCTCGGCCAATCCGCTCCTCGTTGATGTGGTGCCGGGGCGGAGGGCCTCAAGCTTCCTCAGCTTCTCTCAGTTCATCAAAGCCATCGGCTCGATGCTGGCTGCACCCCTGGCTGCTCTCTTCGCCAGCAAACTGGGCGACTGGAAACTGCTATTCCTGGTTTATGGCATCATCTCATTCCTCAGCGTTCTGTGGCTTGGAACGGTGAAGATTGAAGAGACAGCCCCGTCAGGAGCCAGGGCGTCGATGGCATCAGCCTTCAGGCTGCTCGGAAACTCATATATACTGATGATGGTGCTTTCGATCTTCCTCGTTGTAGGAATAGATGTAGGATTCAACTACTTCTCCGGCAAATTCCTTACAGCAAGGTTCGGATTTGAAGAGGTGACTGCCCAGTCGGGCCGCAGCATTTACTTCTTCGGGCGTATGCTCGGCACTTTTGCAGGTGCCCTTATCCTTACGAGACTTTCTTCTGCAAAAGGACTTCTGTACAGCGCCATACTGTCAATCATCACCATCCTGCTCATAATGACAGTGCCTGCTTCAAAGGCTGCCGCCTGGATACTTGTCTTCCTGATCGGGCTGGGTGTGGCGAATATCTTCCCGCTTGTGTTTTCACTCACAGTTCAGAAGTACCCTGACAGGAGCAACGAAATATCAGGACTGATGATGATGGCCATCTCGGGCGGGGCTCTCATACCGCCGCTGATGGGACTGGTGAGCGACTCCTTAGGCGTGGTGCCGGGCATGGGCATACTGCTGCTCTGTGCCGCTTACCTGCTGATTGTGGCCTGGATAATCATCAGGAAAAAAATGGCCGCCATCTGATGACCTGGCCTGAAAAGAGCCTGTCTTTGCTGAGATAACCTTCATTAATCATCATAGTTATGAAGTACATTATCCCCGTCACAATCATCCTCTTGCTCTGTTCGTGTGTCAGGCAGGAACCCGTGAGACCCAACATCGTTTACATCATGACCGATGATCACGGTTACCAGGCTGTGAGCGCATACGGAAGCGGACTTAACAAAACACCAAACCTTGACCGGATTGCTGACGAGGGGATCATCTTCCGCAACAGTTTCGTGTGCAACTCAATCTGTGCACCCAGCAGGGCTGCACTGCTGACAGGCAAACACAGCCATGCCAATGGCCATATTGACAACAGGGTCAGGTTTGACAGCTCACAGGTGACATTCCCTAAACTGCTTCAGCAGGCTGGATACCAGACTGCCATCATTGGCAAGTGGCACCTCAAAAGCGAACCGACAGGTTTCGACTACTGGAGTATATTGCCGGGGCAGGGAAGCTATTACAACCCTGACTTCATTGAGATGGGTCGCAACTACCGCCAGACAGGTTATGCAACCACAATCATCACCGACAAAGCCATAGAGTGGCTTCAGCAAAGAGACACAGCAAGACCCTTCTGCCTGCTTGTGCATCACAAGGCACCGCACCGTAACTGGATGCCCGATACAATGGACCTCGATCTGTATGACGGTACCGTGTTCCCTGCACCTGCCAATTTCTTTGACACATATGAAGGAAGACAGGCCGCTGCCCTCCAGGAGATGGGCATCAGTAAGGATATGCGCATGTCATATGACCTTAAGATCACCGGCGCTGACGGCGACTCTCTCTCACAGTCAGAAAAAGATTATATCTGGTATCTTGACCACCGGATGACTCCTGAACAGAGAACTGCCTGGCTTCGGGAGTATGACAGCATCAGCAGGGATTTCCTTGCCGGAAGGCCTGAAGGAGACTCCCTGGCATTATACAAGCTGAACAGGTATCTGACTGACTACCTGCGCACAATCGCGTCGGTTGACCGAAATACCGGAAGGCTGCTTGACTATCTCGAATCAGCCGGGTTGCTTGAAAACACACTTGTAGTTTATACTTCTGACCAGGGTTTTTACCTTGGTGAGCACGGCTGGTTTGACAAGCGTTTCATGTATGAGGAATCGTTCCGCACACCGCTCATGATGAGACTTCCTTCCTCACTGTCAGCCCATGGCGATATAAACGAAATGGTACAGAACATTGACTTCGCTCCGACATTCCTGGAGCTGGCAGGAGTGACCCCTCCCCCTGAGATGCAGGGAGTGTCTCTGGTTCCCCTTCTTTCCGGCAAAAAACACGGGAAATGGCGTGATGCACTTTATTACCATTACTACGAATATCCTGCCGAGCATGCTGTCAGGAGACATTACGGAGTTCGTACCGACAGGTACAAGCTGATCCATTTCTATAATGACATAGATACCTGGGAGCTGTATGACCTTGTTGCTGATCCCCATGAAATGAATAACCTGATTGACGATCCATCTTATGATAAAGTGGAAAGACACCTCAGAAAAAGGCTGGAAGCACTCAGGAAAGAATATAATGTCACTGAAGAATAATTAAAAAAGAATACAATGTCAGGAAATCGATTCAAAAGAAGAGAATTCATAAGGAGAGGGGCATTGGCGGGAGCTGCTCTGACGATAGTTCCACGGCACGTCCTTGGCGGCAGCGGTTATATTGCGCCAAGTGATCAGCTTACCAAGGGGATAGTTGGCGTTGGAGGAATGGGAATTGGTCATTTCAGCTATGAGAACACCCGTTTGCTGGCTGTTTGCGACGTTGACTCAGGTCACCTTAAAAGGGCCATTGACAAGGCCGGCAAGGGGGTGAAGGGTTTTCACGACTTCCGTGAGCTGATTGCCAGGCCTGAAATTGACATTGTGCATATTGCAACACCTCCTCACTGGCATGGTATCATAGCCAGAATGGCCGCCGAAGCGGGTAAGGACATCTGGTGCGAGAAACCCATGACCCGGACAATAGGTGAAGGGAAGAAACTGGTTGAGGCAGTCAGGGCAAACGGCAGGATGTTCAGGCTGAATACATGGTTCCGGTTCAGCGGTCAGTTTTACGGACTGGGAACCACAGTCATGCCCCTGAAAAAAATCGTCAGCAGCGGCATTCTGGGATGGCCGCTTAAGGTAACAATCAGCGGTATTACCGGTTACGACTGGAAGTTCTACTGGAGCGGCAGGACCGATCTGCTGCCTGAGCCTGTTCCCTCAGAACTCGATTATGACATGTGGCTCGGTCCGGCACCTTTCAGGCCCTACAACCAGCTCAGGGTTCACGAAAACTTTCGCGGATACTGGGATTATGACGGCGGAGGCCTTGGTGACATGGGCCAGCACTACATAGACCCTGTCCAGTACCTGCTCGAAAAGGATCATACAAGCCCCGTCTCAGTGGAAATTGATGCACCCCAGCAGCATTATGATGCAGTGGGGTCATGGCGCAGGATTACCTATACTTATGAAGATGGCTGCCAGATAATTCTTGATGGTGAGAACCGCGATAAGGATGCAGCATATATCGAGGGGCCGCTTGGCAGAATCTACAAAGGCTTCGTCTCTGATATCCCCAACCTGGCGGAACTTGTCAGGGATCTTCCCGATCCTGCACCGCGGATTACAAGCTTCACTGAGTCAGTGAAAACGAGGAGACCTTTCGCCCTGAATGAGGAGAACGGTCACAGGTCATGCACTATAGTGAATATGGGTGTGGTGGCGTTGCGCCTTGGCAGGAACCTCAGGTTTGACCCTGTAAGGCAGCAATTCATTGATGACGAGGCGGCAAATGCCCTCATTGATCAGCCAATGAGAGGCGAATGGCATATGTAAACAATTTGAAAAACATATCATGAACAGAATCAGAAATCTATTGATCCTCACGGCTCTGGTGCTCATCAGTGCATCTGCCGCTGCCCAGGATGTAAGAACTTTGGAAACGAAAGTTGCCGATCTGCTGGCAAGAATGCCGGCTGACAACCTGGAATTGGCCTCACGGCTAATGGAGGATATGTATGCTCTGGGTGATGAAGGCAGGGCGATGATCTGTGAACAGGTTGTACCAGCCGGAAAGGGCGATGACCTGCGTGCCCGCTATGCAATTTCATCATTCACTGCACACCTGTCAAAGGATAGTGAAAACACCAGGAAGGGTGCATGGGAGAGTCAGTGCATTCGGTTTATGAAGAGGGCCACTGACCGGGAGGTGAGGTCTTTCTTCATGAGACAGCTTAACCTGGCAGGCTCTGACATCGCTGTCGGTGCCCTTGCCGATTATGTCAGCTCCCCGGAGATGTGTGATGACGCTGTCATCGTGCTTCAGTCGATTGGCAGCGATGCTGCATCTGCGCTTCTCTATTCATCGCTCAGCGAAGGTGAGTGCCCTTGTGCAGCTCAGGTGATGGTGGCACTTGCAGAAATGAACCCGGGCTCTGAAACAGACATATATCTGAAGAGATACATGGGAGGCAATGACGCAGAAAAAGCAGCTGCCCTCTTTGCAATTGCCTCCACAGGCGCTCCGGAAGCTTACGGCATACTTGCCGATGCAGCTGCGGCTTCCTCATTCCGCCGTGACCCGACGGGTGCTGTGCAGGCGTTGCTGCTATATGCCAAAAAGATAGGAAGCGCCGGTGACGTTAAGAAAATGGAACGCATCACAAACCTGGTCATTGAAGCCAGCAAGACGCCGGAAACAGCCCCTCAGAGGCTGGCCGCAATGAGTATTCTCACCGAAGTGAAGGGTATCGATGCCCTTGGAATGCTCCTTGAGGCTGCTGATGATCCAGACGTGGCTATAAGGGGTGGTGCCCTTCGACTGGCAGCAGGTATTCCGGGAAGTGATGTGACGAAAAAATGGATCAACAGGTTTGCCAGGGTATCCGAGGCTGCGAAACCTGAAATACTGTATATGCTCGGGGAGAGAGGTGATGAACTGGCAGTACCGCTGATGATGAAAGCGCTTGAAGATCCGTCGCAGGAGGTGGCGGCAGGCGCATTATCAGCCCTTGCACGACTTCAGGGGAACAGGGCTGTCGATCCTCTCATTTCATGGATCCTGAAATATGAAAGCGAGGAGGGTCACCGTGCTGCCGCAACAGCCCTCACAACAATACTTGACAGTACGGGAATGAAGAAGATAGCTGCTTCACTGCCCGCTTCAAAGGGTAACGCTACAGTAACCCTCATCAGGCTGCTCGCCTGGTCAGGCGAGAAAAGCTTCTTCAGGAATGTAATGCCGTTGACTGACTCGGATGATATCGCTATCAGGGCAGCGGCAATAACGGCATTGCCGGCACTGGCTTCCTATAATGACCAGCAGGAGATAATTGACCGCCTTGAGGCAACATCAGAAAGGGCGGAAGTGACAGAACTGCAGCGGGCACTGCTTAATGCCGCAATGCAGGGTGACACCCCTGAATCACGGTCTGCTGTCATCCTTAAGGCGCTTGACAGCAGCCGTGACAGGCTGAAGCTCATTCCCCTCCTGGCAGGAACCGGAGGTGATGAGGCACTGAAAACGGTGGCTGCTGAATTTGAGAACGGCGATGCAATTACCCGCGATGTATGTTTCGACGCCCTCTCACACTGGACTGACCACTCTGCATCAAAAGCACTGCTCAATATCACGGCTTCAGGTAATAAGACGTTTGGCAGGCCGGCATTTGACGCTTATATGCGTATGATTGCGGCAGCTCCTCTTACCCGGGAACGCAAGTTGCTGATGATAAAAGATATAGCTCCCTTTGCCGCCGCTCCTGACGCCAGGGCCGGTATGGTCGCATTCGCAGCCTCACTGGCTGTCAGGCAGGCTGAGTTCTTTGTCGCTCCCTACCTGTCCGATCCGGATGAGGAGGTCAGAAATGCAGCCCTGGAAGCTCTTGAATCACTCAAATTGCCTGAAGATGAAATATTTGAACGGATTTTCAACGGCCGTGACCTCACCGGATGGCAGGGCCTTGTAGGTAACCCTCTGACAAGGGCTAAAATGAAGCCGAAGGAACTGGCAGCAAAACAGAAGGAAGCTGACCTTAGAATGCTCGAAAACTGGAGCGTCAGGGATGGAATGATCTGGTTCAGCGGAAAGGGCGACAACCTGTGCAGCGTGAAGGAATATGGAGATTTTGAAATGTATGTCGACTGGCGGATCACAAAAGAAGGTGACAGCGGTATTTACCTGCGTGGTTCGCCCCAGGTGCAGATCTGGGATACTTCCCGGACAGATGACGGAGCGCAGGTGGGATCCGGAGGACTTTACAACAATCAGAAGAATCAGTCGACTCCTCTGAAAGTGGCTGACAATCAGGTGGGCGAATGGAACAACTTCCGCATTCTGATGAAGGGTGAGCATGTCTCTGTATGGCTCAACGGTGAGCTTGTTGTCGATAATGTAATCATGGAAAACTACTGGGACCGGTCGATTCCGATCTTCAGGAAGGGCCCCATAGAGCTCCAGGCACACGGAACCGACCTCGCTTTCAGGGATATTTTCGTAAGGGAGATAAAGCCCTCCGAATATAATCTCACTGACAAGGAGAAGGAGGCAGGATTCGTTGCTCTGTTCAACGGCAGGGATCTGGAAGGATGGATTGGCAATAAGGTATCTTACTCGGTTGAAGACGGCATGATTGTAATCAAGCCGGGAAATGACAGCGGTGGCAATCTTTACACTGAAAAGGAGTATTCTGATTTTGTATTCCGTTTCGAATTTCAGCTCACTTCCGGAGCCAATAATGGTCTTGGAATCCGCACTCCTGCAGAAGGTGACGCTGCCTACGTGGGTATGGAGCTGCAGATACTCGATAATACTGCGTCCATTTATGCTGATCTCGCACCATACCAGTATCACGGTTCTGTATATGGCGTCATCCCGGCACGGAGGGGGTTCCTTAGGCCTGTAGGCGAATGGAATTACCAGGAGGTGACTGTAAAAGGCACGAAGGTGAAGGTGATTCTTAACGGAACTGTGATAGTTGACGGTGATATAGCAGGGGCCATCGCCAATGGCACAATGGATGGCAAGGAACATCCGGGGCTGGTGAACAGAAGCGGGCATATCGGCTTCCTGGGTCATGGCTCGGTTGTAAAATTCAGGAATATCCGGATTTTGGAACTCTGATTTTTTTTAGTCGTACCGTATTGGTGGATTATCAACGATTTATCAACAAATGTCAAATTGCAGGCTGCCAGATTTTGAATGCAGCATAAAAAGAGGCATTTTTGACCGCTCTGTGCAAGTAATGATACTTTGCTGCGTTATCAATAAGACAGCAGGGGCGGAGAACTGAATATACTATGAGAATACTTATCTGTGAAGATAACCTGATGGTTTCAAGGGCAATGTCCGTTGTCATTGAAAAGGAAGGATATGATCCGGTTACAGTCAGTGATGGCAACAGGGCCATTGAAGCCCTGCAAAAGGCTGACTTTGACCTGGCCATAGTTGATATACACATGCCTTATCACAGCGGTCTTGAGGTGATAAGGTTCCTTCGTACTGAGCTGAAGAAGCAGACGCCGGTACTTATAGTATCCGCTTTCAGTGATCCTCAGATCCGTCGCCAGGCCGGCGAGATGAAGGTGAGCGGTTATCTCACAAAACCTTTTGATCCGGATGACCTCCTGAGGAAGATCAGGGCAGCCGTTGCAGTTGTTTAGAATATGGGGCACAAAAGACATACAGGAGTTTTCTTAATTCTGGTCATGCTGTCAGTGACAACCGTCATGCTGCATTCGCAAACGGTTACCAATCCGGAAGAGGAGTATTCAAGGATACGCACAATTGCATCTGACGGCAAATATGCGGAGGCCGAATCCGCTGCCCGGCTCCTTGTCAGACAATTTCCCGGGTATGGTGATGCCCGTGTTCTCCTGGGCCGGGTAATTGCCTGGCAGGGACGTTATGACGAAGCTGCCGCCGTGATTGATACCCTTCTTTCAAATGAACCGGACAACAGCGATGCCCTTTCAGTCCTGGCAGACATACGCAGATGGTCACGCGACAGGTCACAGCAGTTTACAGCCCCTACTGACATCAGGGTAAATTATCAGTTCGATACCTACAATGAGCCATATGAACGTTTCTGGCAGGTTTTCACCCTCGGAGCCGGTCATCGCTTCTCATGGGGCACCGCCGTTGCCGGTGTAAATTACGGACATATTAATACCGGAGCTCCTTCAGGCACTTCCGATGGCGACTTTCAGTTCGCTGCAGAAGCGTGGCCTGAGCTGACCAGGAAAAACTATGCCTATGTTGCATATGCATACAGTGACGGTCCCTGGTTTCCACGTCACAGGGCAGCACTCGAACTCTGGCAGACACTTCCGGCAGGTCTTGCTGTCTCCGCGGGTGTCAACTTTTACTACTTTGACAACAGCATCTTTCTCGGGACAGTCTCCCTTGAAAAATACCTTGCAAAATACTGGTTCTCCGGCAGAGCCTATTTCCACTTCAAGGATATAGGAGTCACAACCTCATTCTTCATAAATGCCAGGAGGTACCTGGGCACAGCTGATTACGTTCAGCTTACTCTGGGTACCGGAACGGCCCCGGACGAACCATACGACATCATTACTGACCTCGAACGGCAGAAGGCATCGTCAGTCAGACTGACATGGTTCAACCAGATCAATCCCTGGTGGTCGTTCAGGATAGGTGCAGGGTACTCTTACGAAAAGTATAACGCAACCTCAAGCCGGAACAGGTTTGAGGGTAACATTGGCATTATAAGAGGGATAGGGCGGGCGAAATGAAAAAGACACTGACAATAGTGGTTGCCTTTGTCGTTACCGCGGTAACATTGCAGGGATTCAGTCCGGCCGGAGCGGACGGCAATGATTCTGTCCGCTCACGCACCACTGAACCGGCAGTGCCTGTGCTCTCAACCTTCCCGTCGGAGCTTACGGCAGGGGGACTTGTATCGCTTGCCAGCGGACACTATGCAATACAGATGGGCGCTTTCGGCCGCCGTGCCAATGCCGAGGCACTCAGCAGCAGGATAGCTGAGATGACAGGACTTACCGTTGATATCATCGAAGAAGGTGGTTTGTTCAAGGTATTTATAAACAGCTCCCTGAGAGGAGAAGCCACCTGTCTCTTCATTCCCGTTGACTTTCAGGCAGCGCGGAGTGAGAAAGAACCTGAAGACAGCTTGTATGAGCCTGCAGCAAATGAGTCTGAAGCGACTGCTGAGGCATCTCCGGAATCAGGCAGGGAAGCAGAAATGACTGACAATTCCGCCGGTACCACACAAGATTCCCTCCCTGCCTCAGTACCTGCCACTGTGATAATACCGGCACAGGAGGCGCAGATCGAATCGCAGGCAGCTCCCGGGACTGAGACGGAACCTGTAAAAATCCGTACCGTCAGACAAAAACTCGAAGACTTCTTCCTGGTCAGAGGCGGAAATCCATGGCTTGCAAGGTACAACTACTTCGGAAAGTCTGTGGCACTTGTGAACGCCCTGATCATAACCATAATTGCCTCTTTCGCAACAATGCTGATTCTCCTGCTGGTTATTCTTCTCAACAGAAGAAGAATGGAGAAGGAGGCAAAACTGAGACAGTATCTTCTTGAACAGTATCAGGCGCTCATCATAGACTACCTGTTCGGTAACAGTGGCCCGGAACCTTTCAGAAAGATTGCGTCTGACAACTACCGAAGGCAGGTGCTCATTGATCAGATGATAGACGTGAGCGTGAACCTCAAGGGCGATTCACGGGAAAAGCTTATGAAGCTGTACATTGAGCTGAAGCTCGACGAGGATTCTCTGGAGAGGGCCCGCAGCCGCCGCTGGCACAAGAGAATCAAAGGCTTCCGCGAACTGGCTTTCATGGGTATCAGGGAGGGGAATGAGGAGATGTACAAGTCACTCAACTCCAGGAATGAGATACTCAGGATGGAAGCACAGATTGCCCTTGTGCGCCTGAGCGAAAAGGATCACTTTGAGTTCCTGTCGCACCTGAAGAGACCATTCTCTTTATGGGAACAGATTACTCTTCATGACCTTCTGCTTCAGCATGATCTTCCGGTACCCGATTTCAAGAGGTGGCTCACCTCTGATAACCCGACAGTGGCAATGTTCGCCCTGAGGATGATAAGGGAGTTCAGACAGACTGAGGCCGAACCTGAGATCAGAAAGGCACTGCTTCACCGCGAAGCGCGCGTCAGCAGGCTTGCAGTGGAAGTGGCTGGTGACCTTGGAATGAAAACCACCCTGGAAACCATGAAACGGATGTACAAATTCCAGGAATACAACAATTGCCTTGAGATAGTTAAGTCTATGGGCAAAATGCCCGAACCGTCAATGCTTGGATTCCTCAAACTGGTACTGGACAAGGAAGATGACGTTCAGCTGCAGATAGAGGCTGTGAAGGCCATTGAAAACATGGGCGAGGTTGGGGTGCAGGCCCTTGTCAAGGTGATGAAATCTGAGTACAAGAACTATAATATAATTGTCAGGCACGTGCTTGACCGGAGGATATACTGATAACCATGGGATTCATTTTCGCACATCTCATCTTCTGGCTGACCCTGGTACTGTTCGCAACTTACCTGCTCCTCGGCATACACTCAGCCCTGGCACTGAGGAAGTACCTGCGAAAGAACAGTTACGTCAATTACAACTCCCTCGTACTCTCTCCGCTGAGCCCGCGGATCACAATCATTGCGCCTGCATTCAACGAGGGCAAGACCATCATTGACAACGTCCGCACCCTGCTGTCACTCTATTACAACAACTTCGAGGTAATTATTGTAAATGACGGTTCCACGGATGATACCTTTTCAAAGATCAGAGATGCATATGAACTTGTACGGGTAAACTATTATTTTGATTACCGTATCCCGTGTGAAAGGATCAGGGGTGTTTACCGTTCAAAGGATCCGGCTTATAACAGACTGACAGTCATAGATAAGAACAACGGAGGAAAGGCCGACTCACTTAATGCCGGCATCAATATCAGCCGTAGCAACCTGATTGTTACAATCGACGCTGACTCGATAATAGAACCCGATTCGATACTGAAGCTCGTCAAGCCTTTCCTTGAGGAGAAGGAGAAGAAGGTCATCGGTACCGGCGGTGTCATTCGCATTGTCAACTCATGTGACATTGAGCGTGGTCACATCCGCCAGATCAACCTGCCGAAGAAGTTCCTGCCCAGACTGCAGGTGCTTGACTATACCCGTGCATTCCTTCTCGGCCGCATGGCATGGAGCCATCTCGACGGACTGATGCTGATATCCGGAGCAATGGGCATGTTTGACCGTGAGACTGTCATCAGGGCGGGCGGTTACAACGTCAAGACCGTTGGCGAAGACATGGAGCTGGTGCTCAGGATGAGGCGCTATATGGCCGAACACAAGCAGAATTACGAGGTTACATATATACCTGATCCGTTATGCTGGACAGAGGTACCCACTGACCTGAGGTCGATGCGCAAACAGAGGACTAGGTGGACCAGAGGACTAATTGAGTCGCTCTGGTCACACAGGAAGATGATGCTTAACGTGAAATACGGAAGGCTGGGACTGCTTGGCTATCCCTACTGGCTCATGTTTGAATGGGCGGCACCATTGATCGCATTCCTCGGAATCATTTATTCAATATATCTTGCAATCACCGGCGCATTGAACTGGCCGTTCTTCCTGCTGCTGTTCCTCTTCGTCTACAGCTTCGCGGTGAGCCTTACAACATGGGCTGTCCTTTTTGAGGAGATAACCTTCCACAAATACCGAAGGAAACGTGATGTACTGCGTCTGATTGGCACAGCCATGCTTGAACCCTTCTTCTACCCGGTGCATACATATTTTGCCGTCAGGGGCAACCTTGAGTCACTGCGAGGTAAGAAAGGCTGGGGTAAAGCCGAAAGAAGCGGATTCCAGAACAAGAAGAAACCTGCAAAGGGCAGCTGATCATGGCTCATTCCACAAAATCAGGAATAGAAACAAGCCCTTCCTCAATTAAATGAAGTGATGCCTTTTCCCTCTCGACGGTCTGTGGTACAGTGAGCCACTTCGGCCAGCTGTACCTGTTTAATGTGTTCGTGACAACGCCTTTATGCCAGACCGAAATTGCTATTCCGTCAGACTGGGCAGTGACGATTTCAAAATTGTAACCGCCGTCGTATGAAATTGCACCATCATTTACAGTCATCTGCGTCGGGTCATAGAAATGGAGCATGGTCCATGGCAGCCTGACGGTTATTCTGCGTCCGTTCCAGGCAACAGCCGCCCTGTCACCTTCTGTAAACCCCAAAGCGTGTTCCAGGGGAACCTTGCCTATATCCTGGTACGTAAGTTCGAAGCCGTCGTTGATCCATCTCATTACTTTCCACTGAGCACCGTCAGTGGTGGTGCTTTTAAACTTCTGTACCGGATCAGTCAGGTTAAAGCGAACTGTCAGGCCATTCATGTCATAAGCCTCTGTCACATGATGCAGGGCTGTATCATCATCAAGAGAGAAAGTGAGAAGGAACTCGGCCCTGTTCCCGATTGTTGCGCTGTTTGGCAGTGTCGATTCTCCGGTGTTACCGAGGTAGGTGTCGAAAGCCACCATGAATTCATCGGTGGGAGTCAGGTCTGCTGCCGTATTGATCTCAAGGTAAAGGAAGCCTTCGTCATGGGTTGCCCTGACAGAGCTCACCGGGCCTGATGGCTGATCAGTAGAGTATGTCACAAAACCAGGTTTGTCTTCCTGGTCGAAGGCCAGTAGTCCGAAGCATTGCTCGGGTGATGTCTCGTTATGCCACAGCTGGCGTGTCGGGATTATTTCTCCTCCGGCGCTGACGCCGTAGGCCTCCTGATACAGCACTATCCAGGTGCGCTTGAACCACTCATCCATCCATGCAAACATGAATCCTCCTGCACATCCGGCATCAAGCATATTGTGCATCATCCGCATATTCTTCTGCCCCTGCTGTTTCTCCGAGTAACCGCCATGATGCATCGAACTGTACGACTGATGTGCGCTGCCCCAGCTTGAGGGAACACCAAATTCTGCTATCACCAGCGGCATATTGCTGTAGTGATTCTTCATGGCTGTAAGGTACCCGAGGTAGCTGTTCGGACCCTGGCTGTCACTGAAACCAAGGTAAGCCGGCTCCTGGCTGATGAAATTAGGATAATACGGATATGCATGGTAGCTGGCAAAAAGACCGGGCCCTCCGATGCGTGTAATTTTTGTGATGTCAAATGAAGCCACATCCTCATCGGTAAAGATCTCTGTGGAATGCTCAAGCGGATCAAGCGTTGGCCAGCTCGAGAAACTGACCGGCCTGCTCACTGAATACTCGTTCTCCTCGAAGACAACAACCCTGTCAAGCATCTCTGTTATAAAAGCTTCCGAAGCTGTGCTGCCTGATATGCTGAAACGTGTTCCGGAATATGAGGCATTGCCAGGATGAAATTTATTCGTCGAGTCTATTTCCTGTGGTGCGACCTCCCGGCCGATAATATAGCCTGCGGTCCATTGTGAAATATCAGTCTTGTAGATGCCGTATGACTTGCCATACCTGAACGCAATATCAGCGTTCCCGTGGATGCAGTCGATTACCTCTGCAATCTCTGCGCTGAACGCTGACCGTCGGCTGACAAGATCATAGCACGCCGGATCAGTGCCATCCTCAACCTCCTCAAGCCAGATGCCCTGGAAGAGCAGCAACGGCCTGTCCGGATTACGCTGGTTGTATTCGGCAAGCTTCTCATAAAAGACAGGCGGATGAAGGGTGTATACCCTTAATGAGTTGAACCCTGCATCTCCCATTCGATTTATCCATCTTTCATATGTCTCAGCCGTGATTGCATAAGCAATCTCACCGGGGAAGTACCCGGGAGGCGATGAGCCCAGGTTCACCCCCTTGAGGATCATCGGCTCGTAACCGTCTTCAATATACCTGGCAATATAGTTACCTGCCACCGTAAATGGCATCGCGTTCTTCCGTGTCAGCACAAAGTCAATTACAGTATCCCCCGCAAGTGTAATGTCAGTCAGTCTCACCGGGTAATAGTCCCGGGCATTGACCCCGGCAGTTACAGAAAACCGGAGGTAGTTCCCCGGAAGGGGAGTATCAGGCGGCAGCATCACAGGTTCCAGTCCGCTTCCGGAAGTGACGGAAGCATTGCCGGTGGCCTTGACGAGCCTTCCGCTGTATGACCGGCCTTTGAAGGTGATTGCGTATATATACAGACCGGCACTCAACGGTGCATTGTTCTGCCCGCATCCGTCCCAGACCGCATTGTAACTGCCTTGCAGAACATCCGGGAAAACCATTACCCTGACCTTTTCCCCGATCAGGTTATATATTGTAAGCATTACATCACCCGATGTGTTGATAATAAAAGGTATGTTGACACTGTTGTCGAACGGGTTCGGATACGGGGTGCCCGCTTTAAACTCTCCTGCCACGTCACTGTATGAACCGGTAATATTTACCGCATACCGGCCATCAGTACCTGTTGATACCCTGAACTCCCTGGAATTCAAGAAGAAAGAGACACTGGCATTCATTACCGGCGCCCCGCTGCGGTCTGAAACAGTACCTGTCACTTTAACATCCTCGGCATAACCGCTGGTGATAAATGCCGTCAGGCATAAAATGCTGATAAATAAGCGTATAGGATGAATGTGCATACTTGTCATGTGGCAGTAATATCTGATAATGATCATCTCTCCAAACCAAATGTAACACAAAGCGATGTTAATATCCCGGGAATTTTTCAACATTGGCCCGTGATTTGTCTATATTGGAGGAAATCCATACATTTATACTTTGCTGCGGTTTCGCATTTATGGAAAAAATAAAGATTAAGGAGACTTCCAAAACCCCCTCGGTAAGCTTTGATCCGGAGCACGGTCTGTTTGAGATGCGTGGCAAATCCATTCCTGAGAACTCAAATGGTTTTTACGGGCCGCTGATTCAGTATGTGGAGAAATATGCCGGCAGTCCTGCTGAGAGGACAGTGCTCAGTGTGAGGTTTGAATTCTTTAACACAAGCTCCTCGAACAGGATACATGCACTTTTCAAGAGATTTGAAAGGATTTTCCTTGCTGACAGAGACGTACTCATCAGATGGTTCTGCGAGAACGGTGATGAGAACATGAGGGATGCCGGCAGGGATTTTAAAGCAATACTGCAGGTGCCGTTTGAGATTGTCGAGGTGGATGAACTCTGATTTAATCCGCTATCCGTTGCGAAAGAAATTTTCCCTACTTTTAGAAACTGAGAATTATACCGGATGGCACTGAATTATATCTGGATCGCTTTCTTTCTGATCGGGTTTCTCTTTGCCCTTGGTCAGCTTATCTTCAATGGTGACACAACAATTTTCAACAAAATTGTCGAATCGACATTTTCAAGTGCAAAGACCGGTTTTGAGATATCCCTTGGTCTGACAGGCGTTCTCACGCTTTGGATGGGACTTATGAGGGTGGGGGAGAAGGGCGGTGCCGTAAGACTGCTTTCCAGGGTTATAGGACCGCTTTTCAGGAGACTTTTCCCGAAACTCCCTGCTGACAGTCCTGCCCATGGATCAATGATGCTTAACGTGGCTGCCAACATGCTCGGGCTCGATAATGCCGCCACCCCCATGGGCCTGAAGGCAATGAAGGAGATGCAGGAACATAATACTGAAAAGGAGGTGGCTTCAGATCCGATGATAATGTTCCTGGTGCTTAATGCATCAGGGCTTGTCATAATTCCTGTGACAATCATGGTTTACAGGGCACAGATGGGGGCAGCCAATCCGGCTGACGTATTCATACCTATCCTGATTGCAACATACATTGCCACCCTGGCAGGACTTATAAGTGTGGCAATCGCACAAAAGATCAATCTTTTCAACAGGGTGGTGCTTGCATATCTGGGCGGGCTGACAGCCATTATTGCAGGTATTGTCTGGTATTTCAGCACTCTCCCACAGGAGCAGATCAGCACAATCTCGACATTCGCGGCCAACTTCATCCTTCTTAGCATCATTGTCTCCTTCATCGTGATGGCTATGGTAAAAAAGGTCAATGTTTACGAGACATTTATAGAAGGAGCAAAGGACGGGTTTAAGACTGCAATCACAATCATACCTTATCTTGTTGCAATTCTTGTTGCAATCGGGGTCTTCAGGGCATCAGGCGCAATGGATCTGCTTGTTGACGGCATAACGGCAGTAGTGGCCTGGATGGGACTTGACACCTCCTTCACGGAGGCACTGCCAACCGCTTTCATGAAGCCGCTCAGCGGAAGCGGCTCGCGCGGGATGATGATTGACGCCATGACGATACATGGCCCTGACTCATTTGTGGGCCGGCTCTCATGCTGCCTTCAGGGGTCAACTGACACAGTCTTCTATGTGCTGGCAGTCTATTTCGGCTCCGTAGGAATAAAGAATTCAAGATACGCGGTGATATGCGGACTGACAGCTGACATTGTCGGTAGCATTGCCGCCATTTTCGTCGCATACCTCTTCTTCGCCTGACAATTCCTTAACTTAGGCCTGGCAGCATCAAGAACCATGCGCCCCCCTGACTGAGATGAATGCCATCGGCTTATTTCACTTGGTTTTTTTATCTCCTGCGGCAGAATTTCTCGTATTCAAATTGTATTTTTGCCCCGCCCTGTTTGCAGGAGGTAACTTGAAGCGGATCAGGGCGGCATAGGATTAATCTTAATTATCAGCTATGGGACGCGCATTTGAATATCGCAGGGCTTCCAAGGAAGCAAGATGGGACAAGATGTCGAAGCTTTTTCCTAAGCTCGCCAAGGCAATAACAATGGCGGCCAGGGATGGAGGAACTGATCCGGAGATGAATGCCCGGCTTCGGACGGCCATCATGAACGCCAAGGCGCAGAATATGCCCAAGGATAACATAAAGGCCGCCATTGAACGGGCTTCCGGGAAAGATACGGCTGACTACGCCGAGATCACCTATGAGGGAAAAGGTCCCCACGGAGTCCTTATCATGGTTGAAGCGGCCACCGACAACAATACGCGCACAATTGCCAACATCAGAGCCTACTTCAGCAAGAACGGAGGTACGATGGTTCCCACCGGCTCCCTTGAGTTCATGTTCTCGCGCAAGGCTGTGTTTGAATTTGATGCCCCTGAAAACATATCAAGGGATGACCTGGAACTTGAACTGATAGAGGCTGGTCTTGAATCACTTGAAGAGTATGATGACACCTGGTATGTTTACGGTGATTATGCTAATTTTGGCGCTCTATCCAAAGCATTGGAAAATAAGGGTATAGAGGTAAGAAAAGCTTCGTTGCAACGGATAGCCCTCAACCCTGTCACCCTCACCGAGGAGCAGATGGCCGATGTCGAAAAGCTCATTGACCGCATTGAGGACGACGATGACGTGCAGGGGGTATATACAAACATTGCATAGGATTTGCGAATTGCGAGTTGCGAATTGCGATTTGGGATACTGCCTGCAAAACTTTCCGTTACTTCCCGCCCTGTTTTACAGCCTAATGCTGACCACCAACTGCCGGCTGCCACGCGCTGACTGCTGACTGCTGACTGCCGACTGCCTTATAGCTGCAGCCGCTTTCTCAGCTCCCTGAAATCAGGCAAAATCCGGCCCAGTAATTCATAGTATTCCTTTCCGTGATTATGGTGTACCAGGTGACACAGTTCGTGAATAATGACATAGTCTATCAGATCGGGCGATTTTTTCATGAGTTCCCTGTTCAGCCAAATGGCTCCGTTGGAATGGCATGTACCCCAGCGCCGTTTCATCTTCCTTACACTGATAGTCCCAGGCGATGGCAGAAGTTCAGAATATTGATCTGCCAGCTTCCTCGTCCGCTCCGGAAGGTACGCTTTCGCCTCACGCAGGTACCATGCCTCTGTCAGCCGTATCAGCTCCTCAGGTTCCGGATTGCCGGTGACTGTAAGCAAAAGGCTGTCAGCATGATGAGAAGCCCTTCGTGCTGATCCCGGCATGATATTCACGGTCAGGTTACGACCCATGAACGGCAGTACAGCTCCGTTTCTGATTGTGACCGTAGTACCGGGAGGCGTTACATGTTTAAGTCTTTTTACCTGTTTTTCAATCCATTGTGATTTGTGAGATGCAAACTGCATAAGCATCTGTAATGGCACATACCACGGGGCCCTTATAAGCAGTGTACCGCCCGGCTGCACATAGAGTGCCACAGTACGCCGTGATGACCTTACAATGCTGACTTCTACCTCCCCTGATGCCAGGGAGAGCGTCCTCCTGCGCATATCACTGATAGTATTCTATTGCCCGGCTTTCCTGTCAGCGCCGAAATCCGGCTGCATTGCCACCCTGTAACCGGTAAGGAAACCTGCCCTGGACACGTTTACGAGCTTGTCAAAATCAATAAACTCATAGTCGTCAGTCTGCCTGTGATAATCCTTGTGCAGACCTGTAAAGAAGAAAAGCACAGGTAACTTTTTGCGGTAAAAGGGATAATGATCAGATCCGGAGAAGTGTGTTCCCTTTCCCTCGTCTATCGGGTAGACACCTGATTCCCTGCATGCACGGGTAGCAATGCCGGTCAGCTCGGGGGAATCTGTGCCATGGATCACCTTTATAGTATCAGGACCTGTGATGTCTATTTCGCCGGAGAGTGATGCACCGACATCGGTGTCCCGCCTTGACCGACCTATCATGTCAAAATTAATCGCTGCAACAGTCTGTTCCAGAGGGAATGGGGGATTTTCGGTATAATAAGTCGAACCCTGCAGGCCTTCTTCCTCTCCCGTTGCCCATAAGAAAATTGCGCTTCTGGCCGGTTTCCTTCTGAGCTCTGAGAATGCAGCCGCTATGTTCAGCAGCCCGACGCTGCCGGAAGCGTTGTCATTTGCACCGTTATAGATGTTGCCGGAAGCATCCTTCCCGACATGGTCATAATGAGCGGTGAAAATAACGGCCTCTTTTTTCAGCACCGGGTCAGAACCCTCTATATACCCGATAATGTTATTGCTCGTAACAGAATCTTTGACAACGTTGACACTTATATGTGTCCTGAGGTTCGGGATGACAAATGATGCCGGTCTACGTGATGAGGCTATACTGTCCTGAAGTTTCTTCAGGGTAAGGCCCGATCTGCTCAGCATCTGGTTGGCCGTTTCAGTGGTGATGGCGTAGGCATTTAACGAATAGCTGAATATCTGTTTCCGGAACAGTGGTGTCAGCTGATAGGACGAGCCCATCGAGAGAAGGTCAGAGGAAATATCGTTGCCAAGTGCCGGATCAGCTACGAAAAGGATGGCTTTGGCCTGCTGGAGCATTATCATGGGAAGTTTCCTGGCCTCGGTCATCTCGCTGATTCCGGTGCCAGGTGCCGGCATACCGTTTCCTTTTATCTCCGGAAGCCTTGTCATTATTATTACAATCCTGTCCTTAAGGCTGATCCCCGCCAGGTCATTATACTTGTCCGCACTGTTAGTGTAACCGTACCCTCCGAATACTACTTCGCCGTCAAGGCTGATAGTGTCAGAAGGCGGCATCAGGGGCATTATGCCTGAAGAACCAATTTTATTTGACAAGCTGTCACTTAAAGTCATCACTGACTCGCCGGGAACCACATCGGTTTTCAGGTACCTCAAAGGCTGAAACAGATCATCCTGACCAGGAAGCGGACGCAATCCAAGCTTTAGAGCTTCAGCCTTAATATACTCTGCAGCAGCGTTGTTCCCTTCGCTTCCTGTCCTTCTCCCCTCCAGGTTGTCAGAGGAAAGAAACTTCATGTATACCTCCGATTTATCGATGGTGATGGCTCTGAGAGCTTCCTTTTGCGAGTAGGACGGCAGGGCTGCCAGAAGGGCGGCAGCTACGATCAAAGTTCTAAGTCTCATGCTGTAAACAGTCTAATAATAAGCTGCAAAGTTAAATAATTGAGAGATTGATTGTCATCTGATCCCTTATAATTTAATTGCCGGCTTTCACTGTAAGAATGACTATTTCGGGTGGCATGAAAAATCTTGCTGCCATTCCCATTGTACCGAGGCCGGAGGTAACATACAGATGACTGCCCCTGAATTCATACAGCCCTTTCCACCGTTCATGAACAAGCGAGGCCGGCGACCAGATGCCCAGAGGCAGGGCAGCCTGAAATCCGTGAGTGTGACCTGCAACTGCAAGTTGCGGGATCTTCCCGGAAACGGCTGACAGGAGCCATGATTCCGGGTCATGAAGCAGCAAAATTGTGAAAATCGAATCTGGCAACGGGCTCAGTACCTTCTCGAAATCACCGTAACTCATGTCGAGGTGGTGACCGTGAGTTTCAACCCCGGCGACTGCCATCATCACTCCCCTGTGTCTTGTGATGATGGCCGTATCTCTCAGAAGAGTGTAACCTGACTTCTCGATGCTCCTTTTGACCATGTGACGGCATAACACTCCATACCTGTCATCATATGCAGGATAATAGGTGCCGTCGTCATGGTTCCCTTCGACGGCGAAGGTTCCTGACAGACCTGTTGCTTTACTCAGGATCGTATCACACATGCCGAATTCCTGCCAGCCATATGTAATGAAGTCACCGGTATTCAAAACGAGATCTGGTTTCTCCCTTCCGGCATCCTGAATCGCCCTGTCAAGCCGGTCGTAGTTACCATGCCATGACGAGAGATGAAGATCTCCCAGGAGAGCGATTGTAAGTCCGTCAAGTTTCTGATCAAGTCCGGGAACTGTTACATCCTGCCTCACAATCCTGATATCAAACCTCTGTCGGAAGTATCCGTCTGCAACAACAAGCAACACCAGAAGGAAAAGCACTATATTGGCAATCCCGGTCCATTTCAATTCCCTCTTCATGAGCGACCCCGCCAACCGGCCAATGATGGTCACAACCAGGCATGCTCCGGATGTTGATATGAGAAAGAGGGCAATAACCCCCATCTGAATCTGCCTGAAGGCGTTTGCAGGTTCGGCAAACTCACCCCGGTACAGCACTATTTTCAGAAAGAGCGTGACAAAGGCAGCCGTCACTGCTGCCTTGAGAAACAAAACAGCAAACCGGAGCACAATGTTCCTTCCCTTGAGCGCTCTGATAAGAATATACCAGAGGATCAGGTCGGAAGCCAGCAGTACCAGATAGAACAACATCTGTGAAGTTTTGGACAAAAGTAATATTTAAGAGATAATCCGGTACTGAAATCTCTTTTTGATTTAATTTTACCTCATGGTAACCGTGGAACTTATAACCGGAGGCATCACGCCGGCTGATATTTCGTACGTTGTAATTGCTGCCCGCAAAAAGGAGGGATGGTTGTTCGTGAAGCATCGCAGGAGGGGAGGATGGGAGATGCCTGCCGGCCATCCGGGACCGGGTGAGGATACAGTTGAGGCGGCTGTGCGTGAGCTGACAGAGGAAACGGGAGCGATCAGCTTCATCATGGAACCGGTTTCATACTATTGTGTTGATACAGGCAACGGCAGGCAATACGGGAGACTCTTCCTCGCTGAGGTGGATCAGATGGGTAAACATACAGACACTGATGAGATAGAAGAAGTGAGGATCTTCAGGCGCCTGCCGAAAAACCTCTCCCTTCAGGATGTAATGTCATTTCTGTACAGGGTGGCCAGGCAGCATGGCAAAGGTCTGAGAGTCTGAGGGTCTGAAGGTCTGAGAGTCTGAGGGTCTGAGGGTCTGAAGGTCTGAAGGTCTGAGGGTCTGAAGGTCTGAGGGTCTGAGAGTCTGAGGGTCTGTCGCTTCGCTTCGTCATGCGGTCTTGCGG
>Ga0116155_10000250_pt1 | contig 54084 bp, 35 predicted proteins | sample AD_UKC032_MetaG_FD_89890 | JGI IMG/M metagenome (GOLD analysis project Ga0116155, IMG submission 89890) | Active sludge microbial communities of municipal wastewater-treating anaerobic digesters from USA - AD_UKC032_MetaG | ecosystem: Engineered > Bioreactor > Anaerobic > Digestate | place: USA...
ATGCAAGGCTGAAAGCTAATAAAGCAGCAGATGTGCCCGTTCAGAGAGAGGGTCATCATGCCACCCAAACCGGCGAGGATAGGATGGAGATGACCCGGGCATGACAGCAGCTGCCCCTTCGGGGGGTGTCGTGCTTCAAGGGTTCATGACTCCGCATCCCAGTATGCGCCCGGAAAACCGCAAGGCCACTACGGATAACAGAAGAGATACCGGAACAGGTCAGCAGTCAGCTTAACGGCAGACCCCGACAGACCAGGAAAGGGAGGAGTAAGAGAGATGAACCGGCTGAAATAACAGTAGCATGGCGGCAATGACGGTCATGGCTGTCACTCGCCGGAATGGGAACTATTACGTACAGTATGGTTCCCATTCGTGTTTTATACCCACCCAAAATGAATTCCCGAAATAATCAGTTGATTGTGCCTCAGGTCCGGTACCAGTCAACAGGCCACCCCGGATTCTTTGTCTCGCGGCTGCGTCGAGACCCGCGCCGGACTGCAACAAAAAGGGGCTCAGCGCCCCCTTATAATCCCCCTGGCTGACTTTCTTATAAACTCCAGTATATAATCACGCTCAGGGGTAGAGGGGAAATTGGCATCGATATATTCCAGCGCCTTGCTGCCATTCATACCCATATTGAAATACGCCCTGTAGATCTCGTGAAGCTCATGCATCTTCTCCTTGGTGAAACCCCTCCGTTCCAGCCCTACGCCGTTGATGCCCATATAGGCCAGCGGCTCACGGTCAGCCTTGATGAAAGGAGGCACATCCATCCGCACCTTTGATCCGCCACCCAGAAATGCATGATTTCCGATACGAACAAACTGGTGCACAATTACCCCTCCCCCTAAAGTAACCCAGTTGCCCAGTTCAACCTCACCTGCAATCCCGGATGAGGCAACCATTATTACATTGTCGCCCAGACTGCAGTCATGCGCCACATGAACGTAAGCCATCAGAAGACAGTTCTTCCCGATGATTGTCCTGCCTCTTGCCCGCGTTCCCCTGTTAAGAGTGGCAAATTCCCTGACGGTTGTGTTGTCACCTATCTCCAGGGTGGTCTCCTCGCCACTGAATTTCAGATCCTGGGGTATGGCGGAGATGGAGGCACCGTTGAAGATCCGGCAATTGCTGCCAATCCTCGCACCATCATAGATAACCGCCCCTGGTCCAATCCAGGTGCCGTCACCGATGATTACATCACCATAGATGGTGGCAAACGGCTCAACTGTAACCCCATTGCCCAGCTGAGCCTGCGGATCAATATGTGCAAGTGAAGAAATCATATCTCGTTACTTGTTCTTAATAATCTGAGCCGTCATTTCCCCTTCTGCAACCAGTTTTTCTCCGACAAAGGCCTGACAGTACATGATGACAATGTTCCTCCTGATGGGTTCAGTCATATCGGCCCGGACAATTATAGTGTCACCGGGAATGACCTTATGCTTGAACTTCATCCTGTCTATCTTCAGGAAATAAGTTGAGTACCTTTCAGGTTCGTCCACGTTCTTAAGCACCAGTATCCCTCCCACCTGAGCCATTGTCTCCACCAGCAGCACCCCGGGGAAGACATGCTCCTGCTCGAAATGACCCTGGAAGAAGGCTTCGTTGTAGGTGGTGTTCTTCATGCCTATCACGTGGCTGGCTGTGAGCTCAAGTATCCTGTCAACCATGAGGAACGGGAACCTGTGCGGAAGAAGCTTCTTGATCTGCTCTATGTCCATCACCGCCGGCTTGGTTGTATCAAGCAAGGGGATCTCCTTTTTCGTTGTCTGTCTCTTTATCTGCTGTCTGATCAGCCTTGCAAGCCTGGTATTGGAGTAGTGACCCGGGCGGGTTGCCACAACCTTTCCCTTTATAGGCTGCCCAACCAGTGACAGGTCGCCTATCAGGTCAAGCAGCTTGTGCCTCGCCGGCTCATTCGGATACCTGAGCTTGGTATTGTTGAGCACCCCGGCATGGTGTTCCGTAATACCGGGTTTATTGAACATCTGTGCAATACGGTCAATCTCTTCCTGTTCCACCTCGCGTTCAAGTATCACCACGGCATTCTCCAGATCACCCCCTTTTATAAGTCCCATTCTGAAAAGGGGTTCGAGCTCATGGAAAAAGACAAAGGTACGGCTGCCGGCTATTTCCTTTTCAAAGTCACTGATCTGGTCAAGGATGGCATACTGGTTCCCCAGTATTTTCGAGTTGTAATCTATCAGCACATGGGCGCTGAAATGATCATCCGGATAGATTATCAGGTCCACTCCGTGTTCCTCGTCTGAGAAGGCTATCTTTTCCTTGATAACATAGTAATTGCGTTCCTCTTCCTGTTCGATGATTCCGGCTTTCTTTATCGCTTCCACGAACATGCGCGAACTGCCTCCCATTATCGGTGCCTCTGGACCGTTTATCTCTATCAGTGCGTTGTCAACGCGCATCCCGGCGAAAGCTGCAAGCACATGCTCAATTGTCGCAACGGAGGCTTCACCCTGTACAAGTGTCGTTCCCCTGGAGGTCTCAGTGACATGGTCAGCAACTGCATCTATTACCGGTGAACCGGGAAGGTCAGTGCGACAAAATTTATAACCGTGGTTCGGAGGAGCAGGCTTGAAGGTCACAATTACGTCAATTCCGGAATGAAGACCCTTACCGTTGAGACTCACCTCATTAGCCAGCGTCCTCTGTTTTTCAGTCATATCAGATCAGTTTTAATTGGGCAAAGAAAATTAAAATTTTCCGAACGGCATAATGAAAAACCCCACATCTGTGTGACGATCAAATCATTTCCTTTAGACCGCTTTCCGGAACTAACTGTTTTTTAAAGCTTCAACTGCTTTTGCAAGTGCATCAACCCTGTTGCTCAGATCAGGCAGTTTCCTCAGATAAACAGTGGTTCTCAGAAATTGTTTGCTTTCAGTTGCAGGATATCCCAGGTAAGTGGCGTTCTCTTCGCTGATTGTACTCATCACTCCTGACTGTGCACCAATCTTTACACCGTCGGCTATCCGCAGATGGCCTGCCAGGCCCACCTGCCCGGCAAACATGCAGTTCTTCCCCACAACGGTTGATCCGGCAAGCCCCGACTGGGCTGCAATGACAGTGTTCTCGCCTATCTCGCAGTTGTGTCCTACCTGGATGAGGTTGTCAAGCTTGACACCCTTCCTGATTATTGTTGAACCCATTGTAGCACGGTCCACACAGGTATTGGCACCTATCTCAACGTTATCTTCCATGATTACATTGCCTATCTGGGGTATCTTCATGAAGTTGGCATCTGTAACCGGTGCAAACCCGAAGCCGTCAGCACCTATCACCGCCCCGGCATGAATTATACAATCATTCCCTATCACACAGTCGCGGTAAACCTTTACTCCGGGATGGAGGATGCAGTTTCTGCCGAGTCTGACGTTTTCACCGATAAAAACCTGGGGGTGAATTGAGCAGCCGTCACCTATGACTGCATTTTCAGATATGACGGCACAGGCGCCGATGAAAACATCCGCTCCTACCGATGCCTTCTCATCGATTACAGCTGAGGCATGTATACCCTTTCTGGCAGGTCTGGCCTGCTCATAAAAAGCAAGAAGCCTGGCAAGCGCCTGGTATGGATCATCCACCCGGATAAGGGTGGCTTTTACCTCCTTCGCCGGGGCGAAATCATTCCGGACCAGCACTGCCGAAGCAGTTGTTGTGTACAGATAAGGCTCGTATTTGGGATTTGCCAGGAACGAGAGCGCACCCGCCCCTCCCTCTTCAATTCTCGCCACCGTGTTCAGCCTGGTTTCAGGATCACCGTCAACCGTACCGTTAAGGATACGGGCTATCATTGCAGCAGTAAATTCCATTTGAGTTATTTTATTGATTTATTATCTCCTTTGGGTAGCACAGGTAGTACTTCGTAACTTTTTCAGAAAGTGCCTCCCTGTCAAAGAGGTCAGATACCGCTGTAATGTCCGAAGTGGTGCCATTCTTAAGCAGGATCCGTACCTCAGGGGTACCAGGAGCATAAGTCTGATTGTAAACATCACCGGTATTGACGAAAAAACTCACCTCGTCGTCCTTCAGGCCGAGTCTCTCTTTTGCCTGGCGGCCGGTTTCCATTACCCTGGCCGGGTCAAACGGGGTTCGCTGAAGCTCTATTGCCAGAAGGTCACGGTTGACAAACCTCCTGCAGAGCTCCTCAAGCACACTGTCACCGCAACTCATCCACACTTTGGTGGCCGAAAGGATATCGCTCTCATCGAGGGCCGTGAAATGTTTCACCAGTGACTCCCTCTCCTCCCCTTCAGCCCTGTTGTGCCGGGGTTCAAGGAAATATGCCAGCGCCGGGGTGGCAAACAGTTTCATTCCGTTTGCAGTCACATGCCTTGCCCTGACAAGAAGGCTGGTGAGCAGTTTCTCAGCCGAGACAACAGTGCGGTGATTGTAAACCTGCCAGTACATCATGCGCCTGGCTATCAAAAACTTCTCAACAGAATAGATTCCCTTTTCATCAACCACAAGCCTGTCATCGGAGACATTCAGCATCCGGATGATCCTGTCAGACCCCACCGAACCCTCAATAACCCCCGTAAAGAAACTGTCACGCCTGAGGTAATCCATCCGGTCCATATCCATCTGGCCCGTCACAAGATCATGAAAAAACCTCCTCGGATATTCTCCGCGGAAGATTTCAATGGCAGCCGAGAGCCTCCCATGCATGGCCTTGTTGATCTCCTCCATTATAAGCAGTGACATTGTCTCATGAGGCATGTCCTCTATAAGGGAGTGCTCGAGCGCGTGCGAAAAAGGTCCGTGCCCGATATCATGAAGCAGTATCGCTCCAAGAACCCCTTCCTCCTCCTCTGCCGAGATTTCGGTTCCCTTGCTCCTGAGTGTGTTAACAGCCTGCCCTGTGAGGTACATCGCCCCCAGGCTGTGCTGAAAACGGCTGTGTACCGCACCGGGGTAAACAAGGCTTGAGAGCCCGAGCTGCCTGATATTGCGCAGCCTCTGAAACCACGGATGACCCATCAGGTCATAGATAAGATCATTCGGTATACTGATAAATCCGTATACAGGGTCATTTATAATCTTTCTCCTGTTAGTCAAACAGTCCTGGTTTTATGAGGGCAAATTTATTCAATTGTTTCCAAAAAAGGGAAATAAATGCTCTGCTTAGAACTCTCAGGATACAATTTAATATAACCAATCCATTGATAATTGAAAAAATGGTTTTATCTTTGCACCCGAACAGAAGGGTACGAATGGCCTAGGGGACAAAAAGTCCCCTATTTTGTTATCAAAAAACAGACTATGATTACAAAGGACCATATCAGGAAACTTGCGGAAACTTACATAAGCGGCACCGGCATCTTCCTAGTTGATGTCAGGCTGAGCAGTACTGGTCGTATTACAGTTCTCATTGACAGAACTGAGGGTCTTACAATTGATGACTGCGCCAGGCTGAGCAGGCAGATAAGCAATGAGCTGGGAGATGAAGGCGGTGATTACGAACTGAACGTCTCGTCACCGGGGCTCGATATGCCCCTGCTTGTACCCCGTCAGTTCATGAAAAACGAGGGGAGAATTGTTGACGTGATCACAAATGATGGGGAACGTTTTAAAGGCACAATGATGAACGTTACATCCGGCGGATTTGACCTGAAGATGGAAACGAAGGTGAGGAAGGAAATAACCGAGACAGTCAGATCATTTAATTTTGAGGACGTTAAGTCAGTAAAAGTAATTATATCATTCAAATAAAAGTATTGATTACAGCAATGGAAAATGTAAATCTCATAGATACTTTTTCGGAGTTCAAGGAGCTGAAGAATATTGACAGGCCCACTATGATGAGTGTGCTCGAGGATGTTTTCAGGGGAATGCTTGCCAAGAGATACGGTTCGGCAGACAACTTTGACATCATCGTCAACATCGACAAGGGCGACTTTGAGATATGGCGGAACAGGGAAGTGGTTGCCGACGAGGAATTCACTGACCCGAACATGCAGATACCGCTCTCCGAGGCTCACAAGATTGATGAGGATTACGAGGTTGGCGAAGAGGTATCCGACGAGGTTAAATTCCTTGATTTCGGGCGCAGGGCAATACTGGCCCTGAGACAGAATCTTGTTGCACGAATCCTGGATCTTGAAAAGAACAATATCTATCTGAAGTACAAGGATCGTATCGGTGACATAATCACGGGTGAGGTCTACCAGGTGTGGAAGCGCGAGACCCTCGTCCTGGACGATGACGGCAACGAATTGATTATGCCCAAAGGCGAACAGATACCATCTGACCATTTCCGCAAGGGTGACACCATCCGTGCCGTTGTCATCAGGGTAGAAATGAAGAACAATACACCCAACATTATACTGAGCCGTACATCCCCGGTCTTCCTCGAGAGACTCTTCGAGCTTGAAGTACCTGAGATTTTTGACGGTCTGATTACTATAAGGAAAATTGTAAGGGTTCCCGGTGAAAGAGCCAAGGTGGCGGTTGAATCATATGACGAACGCATTGACCCTGTCGGAGCATGTGTGGGTATGAAAGGTTCACGCATCCATGGTATCGTGAGGGAGCTGCGTAATGAGAACATAGATGTAATCAACTTCACTTCGAACATACAGCTCTTCATCACCAGGGCGCTTAATCCGGCCAAGATATCTTCAATCAAGCTCATCGAATCCGAGAAAAAGGCTGAGATCTATCTCAAGCCGAACGAAGTATCACTTGCAATTGGCAAGGGCGGACTGAACATCAAGCTCGCAGGCCAGCTCACCGGGTATGACATAGAAGTTTACCGCGAACCGGATAACGAGGATGAGGAAGATGTTAACCTCGATGAGTTTGCAGACGAGATCGAAGGATGGATAATCGATGAACTGAAGGCCATCGGGTGTGACACGGCACGAAGCGTACTGAGGCTTACAGTCCATGACCTTGTCAAGAGAACAGACCTGGAAGAGGAGACGATCAAGGAGGTTGTCAATATTCTCAAGTCAGAATTTGAAAAGGAATAACCTGCAACCGTAAGGCAGCAATATATAAACTTAAGAAGAGGTTACTATAAAGGGATATATGACTGAAGACAAAAAGGCCATACGTTTAAGCAAGGCAGCCCGCGAGTTCAATGTCGGGATCCAGACCATTGTCGAGTTCCTTCACAAGAAGGGATTTGACATCTCCCATGATCCCAACGGGAAGATCCCGCCTGAGGCTTACGCATTGATAGTCAAGGAATACAGCAGCGACCTCAGTGTAAAGAAGGATGCCGAAAAACTGGCTCTCAAAGAAAAGATTACTCCCAAGAAGTCGCTTTCCATCGAAGATATGGAGACAGGCAGGGAAGGTGACAACGGTGAGCCAGATGAGGATTTCCTCGTCACTGACATTTCGGGGGTTAAGAAGCATATTGACCTCCGGACAGAGATACGCAAGCCTGAGATCAGGACAGTAGGCAAGGTCGATCTCACTCCTCCTGTCAAGCCTGCCAGGAAGGAGCCTGAAACTCATGTTGAAAAGGCGCCTGCCGCTGTTGCTCACGAGCCGGAACCGGTTGCCACAGCTGCACCTGAAGTACCCGAAGTAACTGCAGCACCTCCTGAGCCCAAACAACCTAAGGTTGTTGGAAGGGTTGACCTTGATAAGCTTGTCAAACCTGAGAAACAGCAGAAAAAGGCCGCCCCAAAGAAAACAGAAACCGAACCTGAAGTTAAGAAGCAGGAACCGGTTACACAACAGCCTGAACCGGAGCCTGTAAAGGTTGCGCCGGAACCTGAGCCACCAGTGATCCCCGAACCAAAAGAGACTGAGATATTCCGTCCGGGATACGAGAAGCTGGCAGGTCCGAAGATAGTTGACAAGATAGTTCTGGTACCGGAAGTCAAGAAGAGCCGTGACCAGTCCGGTGCTGACAAGCACCGGCATGACAAGAAGAGGGAGCGGATCAAACCCAAACCACGTGAAAAAGTGGCCCTTGACACACCGGTGGCTCCTCCTCCCCAGGAAGCCAGGAAAGATAAGAAGGGACCGCAGAAGGATCACCGCGGCGGTGACAGGAAGAAGTCGTTCCGCGCCCTGAGACCTGAGGTTGACAAGGAAGACGTTGACAAGAACATAAGGGACGTCAACCTCCTGATGAGCAAGAGCAAGTCGAAGGTAGCCAAGTATCGGCGTGACAAGCGTGATGCCATCAGCCAGAGGATGAAAGACGAAACCGAAAAGAGAGAGCTCGAAAAGAGCGTTCTCAAGGTAACAGAGTTCGTTTCAGTCAATGAAATGGCAACCATGATGGACGTACCGGTTGTAGATATCATCTCCACCTGTATGAGCCTGGGGCTGATTGTGTCAATAAACCAGAGGCTAGACGCCGAGACAATGGCGCTGGTAGCCGAGGAGTTCGGATTCACAGTCGAATTCGTCAGTGCAGAGCTTCAGGAGGCTGTGAAGGAAGAGGAAGATGATGAAACGAATCTCCAGCTTCGTCCGCCGATTGTAACCGTCATGGGACACGTTGACCATGGCAAAACAAAGCTGCTTGACTATATCCGCAATACCAACGTTGTAGCCGGTGAAGCCGGCGGCATCACACAGCATATAGGTGCATACACCGTCACCCTTGATGGTGAAAAAACCATAACATTCCTTGACACTCCCGGTCATGAAGCATTTACTGCCATGCGTGCCCGCGGTGCCCAGATAACAGATATTGTGATCATTGTTGTAGCCGCTGATGACGGTGTGATGCCGCAGACGCGCGAGGCTATCAATCACGCCCATGCCGCCGGTGTTCCCATTATCTTTGCAATCAACAAGATTGATAAGCCTACAGCTAACGCTGACAGGATACGCGAAGAACTCGCTAACATGAACTTTCTCGTCGAGGAATGGGGCGGCAAATACCAGTCTCAGGAGATATCAGCAAAGAGCGGAATCAATATAGACCTGCTCCTTGAAAAGATCCTGCTTCAGGCTGAAATGCTCGAACTCAAAGCCAACCCTGACAAACTTGCCATAGGTACCGTGCTGGAATCGTCACTTGACAAAGGCCGCGGATTCGTGGCAACCATGCTTGTCAAGGCAGGCACACTCAGTGTCGGTGACGTGGTGATTGCCGGAAGCTGCTTCGGACACGTCAAGGCGATGTACAATGAGAGAAACCAGAAGATAACCGAGGCAGGTCCCTCGATGCCGGTGCAGGTACTCGGCCTGAATGGCGCTCCACAGGCAGGTGACAAGTTCAATGTCATGGAGTCTGACAAGGAAGCCAAGGATATTGCCACCAAGAGGGCACAGCTTCAGAGGGAACAGGGTCTGCGTACGCAGAAACACATCACCCTTGACGAGATAGGCCGCCGTATTGCAATCGGCAACTTCCAGGAACTCAATATTATTGTCAAGGGCGACGTAGACGGATCGGTTGAGGCACTCAGTGATTCGCTCATCAAGCTCTCGACAGAAGAGATACAGGTCAACATAATCCACAAGGCGGTAGGACAGATATCCGAATCGGATATCCTGCTTGCAGCGGCATCGAATGCAGTCGTTGTGGGCTTCCAGGTGAGGCCGTCGCTCAGCGCAAGGAAACTTGCCGAGAAGGAGGGTATTGATATCCGCCTCTACTCGATCATTTATGACGCAATCGAGGAGATCAGGGCCGCCATGGAGGGGATGCTCTCTCCGGAAATCAAGGAAGAAATCGTGGCTACAGTTGAGGTTCGCGAAGTCTTTAAGATTGGTAAGGTGGGAACCGTGGCCGGATGCTTCGTACGTGACGGCAAGATTACCCGTAATACAAAAGTGAGGGTGATACGTGACGGAATTGTAATATATACCGGCGACCTCGGATCACTTAAGCGGTTCAAGGATGACGTCAGGGAGGTGACCTCAGGTTATGAATGCGGCCTCAACATTGATAACTTCAATGATATCAAGGTTGGAGACGTTATCGAGGGATACCAGACAGTACAGGTCAAGAAAACACTTTAGGAAGTGCGATAAAAAAAGCTGCGTCACCGCAGCTTTTTTTATGCTTTTATTTGTCTTATCAGGCGCCTATGAGTTTCTTGTATGCCTCGGAATCCAGGAGGTTTTCTGCCTCTGACGGATCTGAAAGTTCTACCTTGATCATCCAGCCCTTGCCATAAGGATCACTGTTAACCAGCTCGGCGGCTGTCTCAAGCTCCTCGTTCTTCTCCTTTACAGTCCCGCTGACAGGCATAAAGAGATCTGATACGGTCTTGACGGCTTCAACGGTACCGAAGACCTCACCATGGCCAAGTTCCTCACCCACGGTCTCGATCTCGATGAACACAATGTCGCCCAGCTCATGCTGCGCAAAATCTGTGATGCCTACTGTTGCTTCATTTCCTTTTATCAGAACCCACTCATGATCCTTTGTGTACTTCAGGTTTGTCGGGACATTCATTGCTTTATTTTTTTTGTTAAACTATGATCTTCAGGAATCAGGTTGTCAAAAATACATCTTTTTTAATATTTAAACCCTGACAAAGGCTTTTTTTCGGTGTCACTGCAGTTGTTACTGGACCAGCGTGAATCTGAGGCTGAATCCGAAGTTGGTATTCGAGGTCAGGAAGGTGTTGGCCACGAAAGGATCATTCATCGTATGATCAGCGTAAATCTGGAGGTTGAATCTGTCACTGAGCACATAGTCGGCCGTTGCCCCGAGGGTGAAGACCCTCTGCCCTGCCACTGGCTGGTTAACCTCCTCAATCAGTTTGCGGGCCAGGGTCTTGTTGTCCCTGATTGAGAAATCGAGCTTGATATTAAGATCGCTTTCCAGCGCCCGCTGGCCGGTGCGTGAGCGGAGGGTAATTGCAACATCGTCAAACCTGTAACCGGCACCAATTGTGATCTCGTCATTTCTGATATCGGCAACCTGGTTGCTCGTCAGGTTCAGGGTAACAGTGCGTGACTTGCGGTATTCAATCCTCGTTGTCAGGGAGTTCCTCCAGCCAAGGTCAATGTTTATGAACGGACTGAACTGTTCATTGATTGTCACAGTATTTATTTCGTACTGGGGAATGAAGTTCGACTTGAGGTCACGTATCCGGCTGATTCCTGATTCATCAGGGTCATAGTAAAGGCTTGTGTTGAAGGAGCCGATTGTGTATGTTGACCTGTACTGGTGCGAAAGACTAACCGAGTTGAACACCTTTCTTACTGCCTCGAACTTGGTGAGTCCCTCAAAGTTGATTCTCCAGTTCGGCATCATCCGCAGCATGGAGGGGAATGGCGACAATGATATCCTGTTCGGGTCTCTCTTTGTGTATGCCGCAAGGAAGGCCGGGACGAGAACCTCACCGGAGGTAAGACCGTAACCGCTGGCATACGGGCCTGTCACCGGCTCCCCGGTAACAGGGTCGAATCCGGGGTCATAAGCATTGTCAACCCGTGAACGCTCATCAGCCCTTCTCTGTGATATAAGGGCGGTGTATTCACGGAACCGCTCGAAGGTTCCCGAGACATAATCGCCTGATTTTGGTATCTTCTCAAAGGCAGTGCCCCATGATACAACTGAGATTGTAAAGTTTCCGGTGATGCGGGTGTTCCTGGTGCTGTCAGGGAAATTGCCGTTGCGGTCTGCCCTGAGATATGATGACACTGTCTCTGAATAGCGGCGGTCACCGGTAATGTCAATGCGAAGGCCCGGGAAAGGTTCCACGTTTGCCCTCATGTTGATCTGCTCGCGCTTGCTGAATGATGCTGCATTGTTGAGCAGTGTGTCAGTGGTGATCCAGCCGTTGGCGACTGCCTCATTGAAGAACCTCTCATCTGTCAGACCCACCAGGAACCGCCAGCCGGGAGATGACATTCCGCCGTAGTTCTGCTGCCCGAGAACAGTTGTGCCGGGCAGATATCCCGGGAGAATATGCCCCTGTTCAACCGTGTAGGTCGCCGAGACGTTACGCAGGGCCATCAGGCTTCTTACCAGGTACTTGCCAGCAACACTGGCTATTCCGGGTTTCTTTTCCACCCTTCCCTTGATGTCAACGCTGGCATTTGTAACGTCAGCGTCTGAAGTGAAGTCTATACGTACATCAGAGACAACATCGAACTTTCCGCTGACAACAGCACCATCCGGCCCGGTGACTGTAACAGTAACATCTTTCGTCTTTAGATTATGATTTATAATTCGCGGTTTGCCTGCCCTGAATGTAATTCCCCTGCGGCTGTGGGTCACCTCCTCATAGCCAAGGCTCATGCGGCGGACAGCGCCGGGCTGCGTGGTAGCCTCCACTTCCTTCAGGAACTTGACCTTGCTGTAGAGGTTGGTAAGATTGGCCTGCAGCGTAAACTGACCGTTGTTGGAGTTCTTGATAGTGTTGCCCGGATTGATATCCAGCGAATCAGGGAAGACAGTGCCTGCCAGCCAGTCATACCTCGCGCTGTATCGTGCGTTGGATGTCACCCATGACAGCAGGGGCAGCTTGTTTATCGGAATGTTGTAGTTGAAGTTCAGCAGGTGGTAATAACTGGTGGTGCGACCGAAATCGGACAGGTTGGCCATGATTGAATCACGCCAGGCATCGAAGAGCTCAGGGTACCGCCTGCGGTCGACACCTCCGGCAGGCTCATCAATACGGGCTATGCTGCTGGCGGTGAAGTCGACCTTCAGCTGCTTCGTGATATCATATTTGACATCATAGAAACGGTTCCACTGAAAATCCTTTGTAAATACCGGCTCTATGAGGAGATTGGGATTATTTATATTGCGTGTCTTGACCTCGTTATAATACCTGTAGAGATCAGTACGCACGGTAATATGTTTCGGGAAGAGGTAGAGGTTGAAATCCTTTATTAACCTGAAGGCAGGAGAGCTTAAAAGGCTCGATTTCTGGAACGGGGTGAAATTCTTCGGACGTGCCTCAAAATCATAGGCAATACCTCCCCTGTAAGTCCGCTCAACGTCGACTTCCGTTCTTGGATCTGTATTGTACACTTCATTGAAAGCATAGCTAACAGTGACGTTTGCCGGATCCCAGGCATGAGGCTTCTCTCCCCTCTTTGTGGTACCTGCATTGCTGACGGTCAGGGTGCGGCGCCGCGAGTATTCTTCAGACAGGTTGAGAATGCTGTCACGTTCTGCCTTTGACCCGAAATTGTCAAGGGCATCATTGAGCAGTATGTCAGGGTCAAGCGGGTCATACTGAGGCCTGATGCGATTCTCGGAATAACCCATGTAAACCGGTATCCGGATGCCTGCCTTCTCCGGGAAGAACTTGCCCAGTTCCAGGTTGGATGAGAGGTCATATTGTATAACCTGCTCCATACTGCGCTGGTTAACGTTCTTGTCAATACTTCCCCATCCGGGGGTACTTGTCTGCCCGACAAGATTTATGGTTCCCAGGTCAGCCAGCCTGGCCTGCATCTGGGCATTGGCAGCCCACCCTCCGTCTTCGCGGAAATCGCTGAGACGAAGCTCATTGATCCATAATTCTGCTGACCGGGGGGCACCGTCATCAGTCTGTGGACGACGCGTGCGTATTGGGTTCCTCACACCTACCATCACAACCCTTACATTGCTCAGGTTGGGACTTCCGCTTACTGAAATGCGGGCTCTGCCGTTCTGAACTGACCAGATGTCAGCCTCGCTGATAGCAGAACCTGCAGCACGCATTGCAGCATCACGCGCCTGCTTCGCATCAAGCAACTGTGAAAGGTCAATGTCTATCTTGTTCAGCTCGGGCCAGACTACAGCCCTCTGCTCCTCGCTGTCATTACTGTATCTGCCATAGGGCGTCAGCTTCACAGGGATCTCATACTCATAGAAATTGCTCCTGTAGTCAGATCCCAGCCTCACGAATACAGTCACCTCATCATCCTGAAGCGGTTCACCGATAAGAGCCTCGGCATGAACCTCCATCCTGAGCCTACGATACTGCCGCATGTCAAGCGTAACATTCTTGTATGTTGCCCTGGCATCACCGTCGGCCAGGTCTCGTACGCGAAGAACCATAGACTGCTCATTAAGCTGTCTCAGCTGCGGGTTGGCCGGATCGATGACCCGGTCAAAACCGGGGGGCAGAACATAATTCACAGGCTCCTTGCCGGCATTCTCCTCTATGCTTACCGAACTGATCTCAAAGGTGCCGTCATCCTCTTCGGGGATGGTGATCCGTTCTCCCCCCTCGAAGAAAGTGAGATTATATTTTCTCCATTCTGACCTTACAAGCTCCAGGCGCGCAAAACGCATGATCACCTCCTCATCGAAATTGCGCATGTACATGCGGAGGAACCTTATCGACTTAAAGTCACGAATCGAACCTACAATCCTCTCATAGTCAGTTACCGGGATCTTGAACTGATACCATCTGACAGGTGATTTTTCGCCGTTGGCAAAGGTGGCAGTGTATTCCAGTTCATCAACTATGAAGTTCTTTCCAACAGCCATATCCTCAGGCCTCAGGCTCACATGGTACTGATAATAACTCTCAGTCTCGCTGAGGGTGTTGTCACGGTTGATATCCTCCATGTCAGGAAGCGTTGATCCGCTGGTGGGATATGACTCGGCAGACATCTCCGATGTGGGGGAATTACCCTCGGTGCCGTTGAATTTTTTGTATCGTTCAAGGATGCCAAGCTGCAGCAGGTCATAATCTGAACCCCTGAAATAGTGAAAGTCATCATTTGCCGGGTCTTCGAATATCTTGTCAAGGATCTCCGGACTCACAACTGCCCCCACAGCCTGCAGGTAACTGTCAAAGAAGGAAGCTTCATCAGAATTGCCAAGACCGTCAAGACCAACATCCTGGTAACGCCTTGACTCGATGTTGTTGTCAAAAGCATGAACCACGGCCTGGACTGTCGGTACCCTTCCCCATACTGTGGTGTCAACATTAAGTACCAGCGGCGAGGTGGGAAGCCCGTTCTCGAACTGCTTCCGCGAATCGCGGAGTATGTCTTCGGAGATATTTCCCAGGTTAAAGTACAGATCTCCGCCCTCATGGTCAGGATTTTCAACGAACGGATCCATTACCCAGAACTTGATGTACTGTATGTTTGCAGACTCGAAGTCATTTGTCAGCAGCTCGCGCATCATCCCGCCCCAGCGGGTGCGCGGCGAGTTCAGCAAACCGTCAGAGCTGAGCCCTGCCGAATAGGCACCCGGCAGAACATCAAAGTTGTACGGCCCCCGCTCATCAGGATAAAATGCAACGTTCAGCACTGAGATGTTGGTGGGTATGCCACTGGGTGACTCCTTGTACGGGAAAATTTCAGTCTCGTAGATCTCCCTTACGAAATGACTTGACTGGGTGTCAGGATTCGAGCGGATATGCCCCGGCGTGGTGGAACCGTTGCGCAGGAACAGCGGGTCGATTACATACCATGCCAGACGTGCCCTGTTGAATCCGGAACGAATGTCCTTGCTCAGCCTTGCCTCGGGAAAGAAATGATCAAGGCCCTGAGGCACGCTGGCCATTGACCATGCATTGAAAGCCCTCAGGTCAAGTGAAATCTCACTGGCTTCGAAGTCATCAATGTAAACGGCCCCTTCTGAAGTGATTGCCCTGCTGTGTCCGGGTATCAGGTGGGCAAACTCACCAAAGAAGTTTATTGATGAGGGTGCATTGGTTTCGATAAACGGGAGCCAGTCAATCGCGTTGGTAAGAAGTTGTGATTCAGACCTGTATGATGCGTCAAAACCGTATATTGTGTTGGATATGGGATCATCTCCGTATGTAACCTTCTGGGTATAGGGCCTCTCTGTGAGCCTCAGCACAGTACCACCCAGATTGAACCTGTCAGAAAGACGGTAATTGAGATGGGTACCAACCAGTGTTTTGGTTTGCAGACCGAAGAACTGATTGCTTTCAAGTGAAACCTGGACCGGTGTCTGCGACTCAATGATTGCTGAGTTGATGATCTTAACCGAGCCCATGTTGTAGTCAACCGTATAGTCCACGTTTTCAGTCAGCGTGACGCCGCCTGCGGTAACCTTGACCGATCCCTCCGGGATATTTGCCACGTTAAGCCTTATCTCTGATCCCGAGGCGGAGGTGAACTGGCCGCTGAGAATATACTTGTTCTTCTCAGCCATCTGCCTTGCCACTGTCTGGGTGGAGTCATACAGTTCAGTGAAAACATATTTCCTGATCTGCTCGGGATCAGTTATATATTTCAGCAGATGCCGGCCGAACGGTTCCAGTACAGGAAAAATTATCCTCCCTTTTTCAGCCATGACGGTAATACCGTCAACGAAGTCGAACAGACCGTCAGGTTGACGGTCAAGCTGCGAATTGAGCTGATCAAGACCGAGCGCCTGTAACAATACCTGGCCGTCAAGTGGTGTGCCTGGCAGATAGTTAAGGGCATTGCCTGTACGGTCATCCTGGTATAGTATGTTAACCTCGAAATTCCTGGGTTCAATCCTGCCGGAGCCGATGTTGTAGATATTCTTCATCATCAGCTTCCAGGTTGGTATCTGCGGACTAAGTGATGTTCCCTTTATGAGTTTCAGAATGAGGGCATCAGGTGCCGTAATACCGTCAGTCGAGAACTCGCCGACCTTAAATACCTGCCCGTTCAGGGTATATTCGTAGGCAACCGCCAGGACCTCGTCATTGTTTAATGCAACGTTGAGGGAAAGGTATCCAAGCTGCCTGTTGACCGTATACTCCCGCTCCGTCAGTTTGCGCGCGTTTTCTATCTTTTCGTAGTCACGGCCTATCTGAAATCCTGGGTAGAGCCCGGCGAAGGCGTCAGCCACCTGGTCGATATTCCTGACATTGGCATAAGTGGTGTTGAGCTGTTCATACAGCCCGTTGGTGTTGTTGGAGGGATTGACCGGCGCGCCGGGAGTGCCCTGGAACGCAGGGATTGTGTTTAAGATATTTGCCTGGTTCTCTGCAAGATCAAGGAAGGCAATTATGTTCCTGTTGCTCACATCCTCGAAACGGCTGGTCTGGTTGGTGATCCATACCTCGATCTTCTCTATGTTAAGACCTGTACTGACTATCGGCAGGTTCGAGAGCGCCCCGTCAAAATTCTCCCTGAACTGCTGTGAGAGGAAGAAGTGGCGGTTGGCTTCATAATTGTCTGCAGTAATTTCGTAGTCGGTTATCTGTGACCCGCCCTTCACCTCAACAACAGATGACTCTCCCTTCTGCTGGGAGAAGACGGTTGTCATTGTAAGTTTTCCGAACTGCAGTTCGGTCTTAAGGCCGAAGAGGCTGTAGCTTCCGGTTATCAGGGTACCGTTGAGCGGAAGGGTTACATCACCGGCCTCGATCTTTTTGATTATCTCGTCCTCCTTTCCGGAGTATTCAAGTTTGGTCCGGTTTTCAAACTCAAACATAGCCTCCGTGTTATAGTTGATCCCCAGCTGCATCTTGTCGCCTATCGTGCCGGTGACATTCATCTGGATCTTTTCCTGGAAGTCGAATGTGGGTATGGTCCTTAGCCTTTCGGAGAGGGTGGGATTCTCTGTATGAGATATGTTGATACCGAATATCAGCTCAGCCGATCCCTGGGGGACTATGTTGATTACATTGCTGCCGAAGATGCGGTCAAATGTTTCTCCACCGACCTCAATCTGGGGGATAAGTGACGACCTGTATCCGGTGGCATCTCCGCGCAGGCTGGCATCCCAGTATTCACGCATCGCCTGGTTGAACTCAAATCTGCGGTATTCCTCTGCAGACATGTAAACCGGTTTACGGAAGTCGAGGTTACCTGCTTTCTGGTAAATGATGTACTGGTTGTTACGACCGTCGTATTCGACCCTTGTGGTTATGTTTGACGGATTACGGAGGAAGAGCGGTGATGACTCTTTTGCTTCCCACGGGAATGCCGGGTCACGGTTCAGCCTGAGTAATGAATCGCCGGGATTGGTCTGTGCATTTATAGCAAATGAAGAGAGGGAGAGGATAATCAATAGCCCCACCCTGATCAAAAGACCTCTAATATGTGAAGAAAACTGCAATCCGGCACCCTGTTTATAACAGTTTCAGCGCCTTCCTGACTATCTCTTCCACCTGGAGTTTTTTGTTTTCCCTGAGGAGGTTATCAATAACCTTCGAGACGCTGCTCCTGGCAAATCCAAGCATCACTAAAGCAGATAACGCTTCTTCGCGTGCAGTATTGTCGGAAAATGCAAGAATTTCGCCGGAACCGGCATGTTTTCCTATTTTGTCTTTCAGATCAACAATTATCCTCTGTGCAGTCTTCAAACCTATTCCCTTGACACCCTTAAGAATGGCCACATTTCCACTTATTATTGCCTCACTCAGGTCAGAAGGAGTCACTGATGAAAGCATCATTCTCGCTGTTCCTGCTCCTACTCCGCTTACGGTTATAAGCTGTCTGAAAAGATCACGCTCATCACCGGTTGCAAATCCGTAAAGAAGATGGGCATCTTCCCGGATCGCCTCATGGATCAGTATCTTGCAGGCTGTATCCTTCTCAAGGGCTGAGAAGGTATTAAGTGAAATGTTTATGCTGTAACCTATGCCGTTGCATTCAACCACAACCATGGCAGGATTGAGTTCGGTCACTTTGCCGGTTATATAATCGATCATAATGCCTGGTCGTAGTTTTCTGTCTCGGGAGGAAGCTCATCAACGTGTTCAGGGTGTATCTCTATTTTCTGCGGCTGCAATGGATTGCGCTTTATCTCCTTGTATATCTCCCTGTTGCGGAATATATCCACTGCAGCATAAATAGCCTGGCGCATGGAGTGGCCTGATGCCTCATTCTTGCCGGTTATGTCGAATGCCGTTCCGTGCACAGGTGAAGTTCGGATGACCTGCAATCCGGCCGTGAAATTTACTCCCGTGTCAAAAGCAAGCGCTTTGAAGGCTCCCATTCCCTGATCATGATACATCGCCAGAACTGCATCAAACCTGCTGAAGGCGCCTGATCCGAAGAAACCGTCAGAAGAATAAGGGCCGAATGCAAGTATCCCTTCCTCATTTGCCTTTGTAATGGCAGGACTTATGATATCTTTCTCCTCATGGCCAAGCAACCCGCCGTCACCTGCATGCGGATTAAGGCTCAGAACTCCTATCCGCGGACCGCGGATTGCAAAGTCCTGCAGCAACGATTTATTCAGCAGCCTCAGCTTGGTGAGGATATTTCCGATTGTTATTGAACCTGGTACATCCTTCAGCGGCAGATGCTCCGTTACAAATCCGATCTTCATACTCTCCGAGATCATGAGCATCAGCGCTTCGCCTGAACCGGCCTTTGACCTCAGGTAATCAGTATGACCGGTAAACCTGAATTTGTCTGACTGGATGTTGCTCTTGTCGATGGGGGCTGTCACCAGTACGTCTATCCTGCCGGCCATCAGGTCGGTTGCTGCTGCTTCCAGGGCAGCGAGAGAGGCCTGGCCGCCTTCCGGTGTCGACTTGCCAAGTTCAACATGAACGTCATCCCCAAGGCAGTTTACCAGGTTCACTTTCTTCGGGTGAGCTTCTGCAACCGAACGGATATTGTTGAAGTTGAAATTGATGATATTAAGTACTTTCCGGTGATAGGCAGCTACTTTTGGCGAGCCGTACACAACCGGTACGCAGAGATCTGCAATCTCAGGATCTGACAGGGCCTTCATGATGATCTCGTAGCCGATGCCATTCATGTCTCCCTGGGTAATCCCGGCAACTATAGGTTTTTTATCCATTGTAAATCAGGTCTGAGAAACAGCAAAGAGGCTGTTCAGGGTGGTAAAGTTAATCAAAATATTGAATGATATTGCTTTATTGTATTACCTTTACGGGCTTCGGTTTAAATGCGGAGGAGGTCACAGGATGGGAATCAGAGAACAGTTGTACGACAGGCTGGCCGGGGGTGCCCGCCTCACCGTGGATGAGGCTCTCAGCCTCTGGCAGGAAGCTCCCCTGGAAGAGCTAATGTTCGTTGCCGACTTAGCAAGACGCAGGCTCCATCCTGGCAACCATGTCGGCTGGATGATTGACCGCAACGTCAATATAACCAATATATGCTTCTCCCAATGCCGGTTCTGCAACTTCTGCCGTACGGAAAAGCATGAGGATGCATATGTGACCTCAGATGAGGAATATGATCTGAAGATAAAGGAGTTGCTGGCTCTTGGAGGTGACCAGCTTCTGTTGCAGGGAGGGATGAATCCGGCACTGGGGCTCGACTTTTACACAGCTCTTTTCAGGAGGCTCAAGAGCCGGTGGCCCGGCGTGAAGCTTCATGCGCTGGGTCCTCCCGAGGTGGCATGGCTTGCACGGGCCGAGAAGATGAGCTACCACGACGTGCTTGTAGCGCTGCGCGATGCAGGACTTGATTCTCTGCCCGGGGCAGGAGCCGAGATACTCTCTGACAGGGTCAGAAAACTCGTCTCACCAGTCAAGGCAACCGTCGCCGAATGGCTCGGAGTGATGAGAGAAGCGCACAGGCTGAACCTGCCAACCTCCGCAACCATGATGTTCGGCCATGCCGAAACAGTTCAGGAACGGCTCGAGCACCTCGACATGTTGCGCAAGCTCCAGGATGCCAGACCTGCCGGGCATGACGGATTCATAACCTTTATCCCCTGGCCCTTCATGGACCGTGGCACCAGGCTGGCAGACAAGGATGGCATACGGAGTACTGTGACCGCACCGGAATACCTGAGACTGATCGCAATCAGCCGGCTGATGCTCGACAATATCCGGAACATCCAGGCATCTATACTTACTGTTGGAAAAGAGACGGCCATGTTATCACTTCATTGCGGCGCCAATGACCTTGGATCAGTGATGATTGAAGAGAATGTTGTCAGTGCTGCAGGTGACCCGTTCCGGGTCAGCCCCGAGGCAATGAAGCAGATAATCCGCGAGGCGGGATTCACTCCTGTCAGGCGAGATCAGCGGTATGTTCCTGTAGATTAGGCAAGAGGCATTAGGCAGTAGGCAATAGTGTTTCGATGATAGCTCGTAGAGCTTAAAGCATTGTAGATGTGCGATTTGCGATGTAGGAATTTTGGCCGTAGGCCATTAAGCATTGTATCAGTTCTGCCGGGAACCTGATGTTTATTCCTGCCGCTTCCGTACCGTATACATCAGCGCCTCAACCTGCCGAAGAAGCTCCCGCTTCTCCTCCTTCGGCGCATAAACAAATCCGGTTACCACTACAGCCCTTGTGGTAGCCGAATCAATAAAGGCATATGATATGAACGGGCCGCCCATGAAGCCGCCCTCAAGTGTCCATAACCCCCTCATTTCTATATAATCAGTTTCATATCTCCGGAATGAGCGGCAGCTTACAGGCATTTTCTGCTCTATAACCATAAATGACCCGCCGTCAGGGCCCCTTACTTCGTCTGACATCCGCTTCTGAGTAAGATCAGCAAGCTCGATGCATCCTATCCTCGGATTATTACGGTCAGTCACTGATACAATCACCGACTGGGTTGTGGAAGGTGTCTCAAGCGATATCATCATGATACCCTCACGGTTGAAATCGGATTTCCAGCCTGTGGGAAGAGCCATCTCCCAACTTGTTTCTCCGGCATTAAGGATGCTTCTTTCCTTCCCGGCAGAGTTGGTCAGCCATGATGTAAGCCTCTCCCTTTCGGCGTCATTTATGCTGCGGCGTATTGCATCACCGTTCTCCCTCACGGCGGAGGCAAGGGAAGCGGTATCAGCACCCGAAATATTAACAACAAGCTGTGTCTCGGCCCACCTGTTGCGGGTATATGTCACAACCGGCTGCTGAATTGCAGGGTCAGTGGTAACCTGAATGATATTCCGGTGCGATACGTAGATATCACGGAAGCCTGAAGGATTGACCGGCAGTAAAGTGAATGCCGGTTCAGGCTGGGGAAGGGTGAAGAGAGGCGGGCTGACCTGCTCCCTGACAGCTTTGCCGGGGCTGCCGTCCCACATGATTTTGTCCATAACCACCAGGACCTCCCCTGTAGTTCCGGTCACATTCGGAAGGGTCCTTGTAAGTGACGAGTCACCGCACGAAGCAATGAACGCCATCATCAGAAACAGGAGAAATACAGTTCTGCTCATGTCTGGAAATTATGAAATAAAAAGCCTGCACTTTCATGCAGGCTTGAATATACGATTTTCCTATCCTAGTTTTCCTTTGCTGTGCCCTTATCGGCATCATCACCGGTGTCCTTGGCTTTCTTAAACTCCTTAAGCCCCTGTCCTATTCCCTTCATCAGCTCGGGAATCTTCCGTCCGCCGAACATAAGTACAACAACCACAAGTATCAGGATTATTTCAAGAGGTCCGATCTTTCCCATTTCTCTTTCAGTTGATTTATGCAAATGTACAAATTCTTTCGCTTAGGTGTTCACTTAACTGCAATTATCATTTCCTGATCAGTTTCAGGATGTCATTTCCGTTTGCAAATATTAGCAGGGCGAACAGGATGACCATCCCGGTGATCTGAGCATATTCCATGAATTTGTCACTTGGTTTTCTTCCGGTTACCACCTCGAAGATCAGGAACATAACATGGCCTCCGTCAAGAGCAGGGATTGGCAATATGTTCATTACCGCAAGTATCAGGGAAAGGAAGGCTGTCAGGTTCCAGAAAGACTGCCAGTTCCATTTACCGGGAAAAATACTCCCTATTGTTATAAATCCGCCGAGTGATTCGTATCCCTTGGTATCCTTCGCAAAGATCAGTTTGAACTGTTTGAGATAATCGCCTGTCGTCTTCCATCCCTTTGAAATGCCGGCCGGTATGGCTTCGAAGAAATTATAGTGTTTTGTACTCAGTTCGAGGATGTTGGCAACTTCGCGAAATACGCCAAGGAGCCCGGCTTCCGTTGTTGTAACTGTAATATCCCTGAGTTCCTCTCCTCTCTTTACAGATACTGTGACAGACCTGGATTTATGCTGTGCCAGGTAGGTCTGGAACTCATCATACCACATGAAAGGATTACCGTCCAGGGCGACAATCTCGTCACCCGGTACCAATCCGGCCGCTGCGGCAGGCGATTCACCTGCAACGCCGGAGATTATGAACGGCCCGAAAGGTATCCTTGCATCAATTATATCCGGATTCTTGAGAAGCACCGGGATGAACTCACGGAGGATGGGGATATTGACCATTTCTCCGCTGCGGTCAACTGTAATCACCTGGCGCTCATTCAGAAGAATATCAGGTATGATTGCATAAAAGTTATCAACCTCTTTGCCGTCAACGGAGATTATCTTATCACCGTTGCGCAGTCCCATTGCATAGCCTGTAGAATCCGTAAGTATTCCGTATCTGACGTTCTTTGCGGAGAGATACGTTTCTCCCCAGAGACTGAGAACCCCGACGTAAATCAGCAGGGCGAAGATGAAATTGAAAAAGACTCCGCCAAGCATTATCATGAGCCTCTGCCATGCCTTCTTAGATCTGAATTCGTAAGGCTGGGGAGGCAGTTTCATCTGCTCGCGGTCCATGCTCTCATCTATCATCCCGGAGATCTTCACGTACCCTCCAAGGGGTATCATCCCGATCCCGTATTCAGTTTCCCCGAACTTCTTTTTGAAAATCGCCCATGGCCAGTCGAAGAAAAGATAAAATTTCTCGACCCTGGTCTTGAAGATGCGGGCGAACAGGAAGTGGCCAAATTCATGTACAATAACCAGTATCGAGAGTGAGAGCAGCAGCTGCAGTATTTTGATCAGAACAGTCATTTTTTCTGTACTTTGTTAATGTATTCGTATGTGAGGCGCCGGCTGGCGCTGTCGGTTTCAGCATAGGCATCAAGAGAAGCCCCGGTGTTGTATTCTGTCTTACCCAGCACATATTCAACGGCGCCGGCTATATCATTGAATCCGATCTGTTCCTGGAGGAAGGCTGCCACGGCAATCTCGTTGGCAGCGTTGAGGGCACATGGCATGTTCCCTCCTGCCTTAAGGGCATTGCGCGCAAGGGCAAGGCATCTGAACCTTGCAGTATCAGGCTCCCCGAAGGTGAGTGATCCTATCTCCGCCAGGTCAGGACGGGGAAGCTCCGTGACCACTCTTTCGGGATAGGTAAGTGCGTAGATAATAGGCAGCCTCATGTCAGGCACCCCAAGTTGTGCCTTCAGAGATCCGTCAGTGAACTGCACCATTGAGTGGATTACCGACTGCGGGTGTATCAGCACATCAATACGGTCCTGGGGAGTCCCGAAGAGCCAGTGAGCCTCAATTACCTCAAGTCCTTTGTTCATCAGGGTGGCCGAATCAATTGTGATCTTGCTTCCCATGGTCCAGTTCGGATGACGCAGTGCCTCCAGCGGAGTGACTTTTGCCAGCCGCTCGGCGGAGGTGTCACGGAACGGACCGCCTGATGCTGTTAAAATAATGCGTTCAACTGATGACTCCGGCTCTCCGTTAAGGCATTGCATGATGGCTGAGTGCTCTGAATCTACCGGAAGGAGCCTGGTGCCGGTCATTGCCGCCATACGGGTTATCATCTCACCTGCAACAACGAGAGTCTCCTTGTTCGCAAGAGCCACTTCCCTGCCTGCAGCAACCGCCGCAGCAGTAGGACGCAGTCCGGCAAAGCCCACCATGGCAGCTACAACGGTATCAACACCGTCAGATGAGGCCACCTCTTCTACAGCCTTCTGACCCGACATCACCTCAATACCCAGCCCTGAAAGTCCGGTCTTCACAACTTCATAAAAGGCATCGTTGCCAATCACAACCTTTTCAGGACGGCAAAGCCTGGCCTGGGCCATGAGAAGCTCGGCATTGCTGCCTGCAGTGAGTGCTGAAACAGTAAACAGGTCAGGGTAACGGGCCACTATCCCCAGGGTCTGGGTGCCGATAGATCCGGTAGAGCCTATGATTGCCAGTCGTTTATGCATCCGTAAGCCTTCTGTCAGAAATAAACGTATTGAGCAGGATCCAGAGCCTCTCCGTTATGCCATAGCTCAAAATGAAGATGGGGCCCCGATGTGTAAAGTTCACCTGAGTCACCAACTATCGAAATCGGTTCTCCTGCCCTGACCCTGTCACCCATCTCCTTCAGAAGCCTTGCGTTGTGCTTGTAGACCGACACGAGGTTGTTGGCATGCTGAATCATAATTACGAAACCGGTTTCCATGGTCCATCCCGTCATAATCACGGTTCCGTCAAGCGTTGACGAGACAACCGCCTTTGGCTGGGTAACTATGTCAGTGGCATAATGACGGGTGCGTGTGTCGAAGTTACTTGAGATTATCCCCTTGGCAGGGGGAAAGAAGTGAATATTCGCAAGACTGGTGACCTGAACTGCAGAAGGGATCCCGGGTGATATTGCCGAAGCAGAAAGGCTGTATTTGTCCTCCTGCTCAACCCGTGCCCTGAACAGGGAATCTTCTGAGGATTTTCTGAACTCTATGTTGCTGTAGTCGCGAGTGCTGTCACGCAGAATGACCGAGCTGGCAGGCTGCCTGCCTGAGATGACGTCATTCAGGTCACGGAAGTACTTGTCCCTGATCTCAAGCTCATGTTCCAGTGAGTCAAGCATAATTGCATTCATCAGGATGTTACGCCGCATTTCAATATCGGGGTATCCCGGGATAAATTCCCTGAGATTTGTGAATGCAATCAATGAGGTGTTGAGGGCCAGGGTAACCACCAGGAGCAGTGCTGCCGCGAGCAGTGCATTGGCCTTTGAAAGGCGGATGCGCCACAGCTCTTCGAAGGTTGTGTCATTGAATATTGCAAACCGGAACCTGTCGTTCCATTTACCCTTTCTCTTTTCGTTCTTTGCCATCTGATGATCTGACAGAAGCCACAAAGATAACAATGATGTTGGAAATAAGGCAACAGGCAGTAGGCAATAGAGGGGCGAGCGTTAAAAATTGACCCGGTGGGTCAATTTAGCGCAGCAGCCAGACTGCAGCGTGGCGAGCGATCAGATTTCCAGACCCTCAGACTTTCAGACTTTCAGACCTTCAGACCTTCAGACCCTCAGACCTCCTCTTACCACCCGATGCCGTAATCCTCCCCATGGTTACTTGATCCGCCCCAGAAGGTTCCGTGGACCCGGTCGAACCCGATTGCATTGACCGGACCTGAGGTCCTCTCCTGGAACGAGAGCCTGTAACCCATGGCTGCCAGCTCCTTCCTTACCCATGAAGGCATGGAACTGTTGAGCACCAATCCGCCAGGAACCTTCTCATGTTCTCCGAAGCTGGAATACATCTGCAGCGTTTTGAATGACGGTGCTTCACATGCTTCCTGAACAGTCATGCCGAACTCCACCACATTCAGGAAGAACTGAAGCAGCAACTGGTCCTGCTCGTCACCGCCCTGCTTGGCAAAGGAGAGCAGTGGTTTCCCGTCCTTCATTACAAGTGTCGGAGTCAGGGTAACACGGGGTCTCTTGCCGGGCTCAACAACGTTGAACGGATTCTCCTTTTCGTCAAGTACGAAGCTTTGCATCCTCTGGCTCATCCCGATGCCTGTGTTGCCTGCGATGCATGCCGGAACCCATCCGCCGCTCGGAGTCAGGGAAACAACCCATCCCTCCTCGTCGGCAGCTTCCACAGAGGTAGTCCCTGAGCGGAAAGTCCTCAGGAAACTGTCATACAGCTCAGGATCATCTGAGGGATAAATATTCCTGGCATCAGCCTGCCATGAATTTAAAAGTGCTGCGAAAGGATTCACATTTCCTTCGAAGGGATACGGATCGCCAGGCCTGACAGCGGGGTCATTCCGGTCAGGATTGATCAGCTTGCTTCGCTCCTTCGCATACTCCTTCGAAAGCAGTCCCTTCATAGGCTCTTCAGGCGGGAAAGCCTGATCACCGTAATAAAAATCCCTGTCAGCAAAAGCCAGGTTCATTGCCTGGTAAAGGGTATGGATGTACTTCGTGGAGTTATAACCCATCTCCTTCAGGTTGAAGTTTTCCAGTATGTTCAGGGTCTGGAGCATCACCGGGCCCTGGGTCCACTGCTGAAGCTTGTACACCTCTATGCCTTTATACTCTGTCATCAGCGGTTCTTCTATCTTAACCTGCCATCCGGCCAGATCCTCCTTTGTTATCAGTCCTCCCTGTTCCTGGCATCCCCGTGCAAACTCGGCTGCAATATCTCCGTTGTAGAAACGATCGTAGGCAGCATAGATGGCATCACGCCGTGATTTCTTCTTTTTCAGTGCCTGCTGTTCTGCCTCGACCAGCTTTGTCAGGGTGGCAAGAAGGTCCTTCTGGACGAAGATCTCTCCGGCAGAGGGAGCCTCCCGGTCTTCTCCGGCATGCGGGAGGAAGATTTTTGCAGAATACGGCCACTCTTTTATCCTGTTCCTGGCACGCTCGATTGAATTAGCCGTCTGAGCCTCCATCGGGTATCCTTCGGCCATCTGCATGGCCGGGGCCAGCACCTCCTTCAGGCTCATGGTGCCGTACTCGGCCAGCATCACGATCAACCCTCCGGGCGTACCGGGAGTAACTGCAGCAAGCGGACCATATTCAGGCGGATACCTGTAACCTTTCGATCTGTAGAATTCAGCCGTGGCGCCTGTCGGAGCTACTCCAAGGGCATTGATAGCTATGACCTTCCCTGTCTTCGGATTATAGATCAACGCCTGGGTCTCTCCTCCCCAGCTGAGTACGTCCCACATGGTGCAGGTGGCTGCCAGCATCGCGCATGCGGCATCAACCGCGTTGCCGCCCCGGTCAAAAATCATCGCTCCTGCCGTGGCAGCAAGAGGTTTGCCGGTAATAGCCATCCAGTGCCTGCCATGAAGCGGTGGCTTCTGGGTTGTAACCGGAAATGTGTTGAATGCCTGTGCACCGGCAATAAGTGGTGCACAAAGGAGAAGTGTTGAAAGAATGGTCTTGTCCATAATTGATTCTGATTATTGGCAAACAGCTGCCAGCCAGGTACGCAAGTTCGTAAATTATCACAATGTAGTATGAAAAACACCACAGTAATCATGACAAATGTTATCAGTTTTCTTGTGACCGCGGTCTAATTTTACTGACCAGAATTATGATAATTATGAATCCCGGATTATACTATTGGTTTGCCTTCATCCTGATTTTCATCGTAGGTTTTTACGCAGATATGCGTGCAGCAAAGAACAGGCATTCGGAAGAGAGTGTTGCCACTGCACTCAAATGGACCGGCTTCTGGATCTGTATTGCATTTCTTTTCGGGCTGGCAATTTCCCTGTTCTATCCCCAGAATGAAGGCAGCACAATAAGCACCAGGAGTATGATGGGCATGAAATTCTATTCTGCCTACCTGACCGAATACATGCTTTCGATAGATAACCTCTTCGTCTTCATAATGATCTTCACGATGATGAAGGTGCCGGGAGAAATACAACCTATCCTCCTTAAGTACGGCATTTTGCTTTCGATTTTCTTCAGGACCCTCTTTATCCTTGTAGGAATGGGACTCATAAACCGGTTTGAATGGCTGATCTACCTGTTCGGCGCATTCCTGATTTACATGACTTTCAAAATGATGAGGAACAATGATGAGGAAGAGACAATTGACCCGGAGAAAAATACGCTGATACGTGCAGCCAAGAGAGTGTTTCAGGTAGACGTTAACAACAATAACCCCAAATTCCATTCACGTTTGAACGGAAGGTTCGCAATCACCCCATTTGCCCTGACTTTCCTGCTCATAGGTTCAACCGATGTCATGTTTGCCGTTGATTCCGTTCCGGCTGTCATAGGGGTTATACGCGAGGGCAACCAGGCGCTTTCACTCCATGAAAGTAATTTCCTGGCAATTTCTTCAAATACATTCGCCCTGATGGGTCTTATATCATTGTTCTTTGCCCTTAAGGGAATAATGAAGCTGTTCAGACATCTTAAGACAGGAATCTGTTTCATCCTATTCTTTGTGGGAGCGAAAATGCTGCTCAGCGGCATCGGATCTGTCAGCATGTTCTTTGCAAGACACTCATGGGTATCCTTGACAGTGATCCTTTCAACCCTTGCAATATCAATTCTTTATTCTGTGCTTGAGAACAGGATTATTGCAAAACGTGAGGCAAAGCTTTCGGCTGGCTATGAAGCCGTCAGAGCCAAAGACAATGAGCTCAGGTAGGCCGACAGCAATTCAGTCAAGATAATCTATGAAAACGGGATTATTTTCCCGCTGAACTTTTATCTTGTCGTCACCTGATCCGGCATTATATAAACAAAATCAGGATTCATCTGTTGAAGAGCTGAACAGATAAGCAATAGACCAATTAATGAACGAATTTGACCTTAAGGCAGCGGAATGGGACAAGAACCAGATGCACCGCAAACGTGCAGAAGCTGTAGCCAGTGCACTCGCCAGCCAGATACCCCTTAACAGGAAGATGTCCGCAATGGAATTCGGAGCAGGAACAGGGCTGCTCAGTTTCATGCTCCTTGATAAGTTAGGCCCTGTTACCCTGGTTGACAGTTCTGAGGGAATGGTGAAAGTCCTTAATGAGAAACTGGCGAAATCAGATATGACTGAGATCAGGGTGGTAAATATTGATCTCGAGAAAGAGGACTATGATGGCGAACAGTTTGACCTTATATACTCTCTTATGGTTCTTCACCATGTTACTGACGTTGAAAAGATCCTGGAGAAGTTCAGTACCATGCTCAGATCAGGCGGTTACCTTGCCATTGCAGATCTTTACACCGAGGACGGTTCATTTCACGGGCACGGATTCACAGGCCACAGGGGATTTGACCCTGAACTGCTTGCAACTGCCCTTGAGAGTCACGGATTTGGGGAAATAAAACACAGCCAGGCGTTTAGCATTGAAAAGATAACCGATAGCAATGACCGGAAAAATTTCGGCGTGTTTCTGATGACTGCGGTCAGGAATAAATAATAGTAGAAGACATAAACCAGGGATTTAATTCACGAAGAAGAATGGCGAATATTGAAATTACACTTGACGGAGGCAAAGTTGTCACTGCACACTTAAACGGCAAAACGATAATGACGGACCAGTCGGTCAGAAACGGCGGTGGCGGCACTGCCCCTGAGCCGTTTGAGCTGTTCCTTGCATCGATTGGTACCTGTGCGGGAATCTACGTCAAATCATTCTGTGACCAGCGCGGGATAACTGCGGAAGGAATCAGGATAATTCAGTCGGTGGAATTTGACTCTGAAAAGAGGGTACCTTCCCGTTTCAGGCTTGATATTCAGCTTCCGGCAGGATTTCCGGAAAAGTATCGTGCAGCAGTTGTAAATGCTGCTGAGCTGTGCCTGGTGAAAAAGACAATTAACAACTCGCCGCTGTTCGAGGTGACTGCTTCCGTCATTTGAAAAGATATCCGGCCTGAAGGGTTACGTTGATTGCCTTGCAGATACCGGTGCCTCTTTTGCGACGGTTACAGGCATTTGCTATATTAGCCGGAAATAATCAATTTCATGAAAGAGAACCTAAAGGAACTTAATCCGTCAGATCTGACTGATAACCTGATCAGGCTGATAGCTTCTGACTGGATGCTGGTGACTGCCGGCGACAGAACGAAGTTTAACACAATGACCGCCAACTGGGGAGGGATGGGCTACCTGTGGAACAGGAATGTGACTTTCATATTCGTCAGGCCTGAAAGGTATACCTACGGTTTTATTGAAAGCAATGAGGGTTTCACCCTGACCTTCTTCGACGCAAGATACCGGGATGCTCTTGATTTGTGCGGCACGAAGAGCGGCAGGGATTGTGACAAGGTGGCAGAGGCAGGGTTAACCCCATTTTTCACCGAATCAGGCCTGCCGGCATTTGCTGAAGCAAGGATAGTACTTGAGTGCCGTAAGCTGTATGCCAGTCAGCTCACAGGAGAAGCATTCATTGACGCCGAACCACTGAAAACCCATTACAGCGCCAAAGGAGGCATTCACAAGATGTACATTGCCGAAATAATGAAATGCTTTGTCAGATAATTGAATTTGCTGCCAAAACCAGAACCTGTCATCAGTGACCGGGCCGGTCAGTTGCCGTTACCAAAAACAGGATGACGTCCGGCTGCCATCATCACTATTCTCTTTACCATCTGCCCGTACGAGTAATTCATCATCTCCGCCGCCATGGCAAAGCTGGTGTCAAAACTGATGTCATTGTTAGGATTTATGTCGAGAAGGTAAAACTTGTCATCACGCAACCGGAAATCAAAGCGTGCGTAATCCATGCATCCGAATCCGTGCCAGGTGTCAATTGCCTTCTTCTCTAATTTTTTATACAGCCGCTCATCGAGAGGTGCAGGCATCACTATTTCTACTTTTTCATAATGGCCCGATCCGGGTAGAAATTTTGAATCATATGTACAAAGCCTTTGCTTCGCCTGGGTGAAGGCTGAGAAGTCCATTTCAGCTACAGGCAGTATCTCAGGCGGACCATTGTTCCATACCGATACATGGAATTCGCGACCGTCGATAAAATCCTCAACAAGGGCAGGCTGGTTCAGTTCACTGTTGACTAGCATTATCTGTTCCTTCAGCGACGCCGTGTCAAAAACAACGGATCTCTCTGAAATTGTAAGGCTGCAATGCTCACGCGACGGTTTGACTATTGCAGGAAACAGATTCCAGCTCTCTGCTTCTTCAGCGCTTATTACAGCTCCGTCGGGAACCCTGATTCCCATAGTCATGAGAAGCTCTTTTGTCTTTTGCTTGTCATAGCTGAGGTCGATGACTTCCGGAGAGTTCCCGGTATATGTGAATCCCCTGCTCTCAAATATTTCAGTCACTCTCCTTTCAGGGTGTGAGGTGCCTGGCAGACCTTCGCAGAGGTTGAAGACTATCGTCTGCCTTGGATCATGCTTCTCGAGGATCTTTTCAAGATGATGGTCATGCAGCTCTTCTATAGAGGTCTCGACACCCTCCTTCCTGAGCGCATCAAAGAGAATACGGTTTGATCTGCGTGTCTCGCTGATCTCGGCCGCACCCCACTTCTGATCAATGTCATATACAATAAGAACCCTCAACAAAAAAGCTTTTTTACGAATCTAAAGCAAATGTTCGGAATTTGAAGGTTTATACATGAAAAAAAGCCGCTTGCTCCACAGTGATTTTAGTTATAAATTGCGGAAACCTTTTATATCTGACATTGTTCTAGTGATATCAAACTTAAAACAGCATGAAATCAAGACTTACAACATTAACAATTGGCTTTGTGGCCCTGACAGTTGCAGTTTTCACCGCATGTAACCAGGCTCCTGCAAAAAAGGAAGCGAACACAGGAACCGCTCATTACCGGACCCTTCTTTTCAGCGAAACACCATGGGATACCGAACGGGGATCACATGAACTGACCCCCGCGCAGGCAAAAGAAATAAACAACTACAGATTCACTTATGACGATTCACACCGTCTCACATCAGTAGAATTCGTAAGAGGCGACGAGCCGCTCGGTTACGGATCGCTCGGCGGAGCCGCGAAGATTACATATGAATATACCGCTGACAATAAGCAGATAAAACGCTTCTTCGATGAGAACGGCGGGCAGATTGAGTCGGGTGGTGCATTCACCTACGAATATACCCTCGATGAAAAAGGGACACGCACGGCACTCAGGTTTCTCGACAAGGACGGAAACCCTGTTGAAAACAGGAACAAGATCCATAATTACGTCTGGATAATCCTTCCTGACGGCAAACTGCAGGAAAAGCGCTATAACCTGGCTAAGGAAGAGACCGTTATGAACCCCTTCTGCCCGTTCTACGAGCTCAGGTTCACCTACAACGACAAGGGTTATGTCACCGAGATGGCAAACTACATGGATGACAAGCTATATAACTGTACCGCTGAAAACTGTGGTGATATAGGAGTATCGTACTTCCAGTTCGAATCAAACGAGCACGGTGACCTGCTTAGTTTTTCCGTATATAATGTTACCGGACAGATGTCAAACCTTTACTGGGGATGGTCACGCAGGGTAAGTACCTACGATGAAAACGGCTATTTACTGGAGACTGCCATGTTTGACCAGGACAACGAATACGTAGCCGGCAAGATGATCCCGGTAACCCAGTACACCTATGACAAACATGGTTCAGTGACCGAGGTAAGGAATATGGACAAGGACAGGAACATAATCAACCATCCTGACAACGGAGTGGCAATCACCCAGTATAAATATGACGAGACAGGGAACCGCACCGAGACACTGAGGTTTGACAAGGACAGGGTGGCTGTCACCCAGTAGCAATCATACGGCTTCACAAATGAAAAACAGGATAACATTCGGGTTCATAGCTGTTGCGCTTGTCGCACTCATGACTGCAGGATGTGCGGGCAAGGCAACCGAAAAGAATAAAGAGAGCACCTCCCCGGCAGAAAAGGCATTGCCGGTAATTGACCGGGAGACATCGCTTCTGCTTAAGGACCTCGCTGAAAACGGTGATTACGTTAACAGCCAGTACTTCCCGAGCCTTATCAAGGCATCGATCGTGTTTGAAGAGCTGGATAAAAACAACCTTGTCATTGACCTCCGGCAGGCTGATCAGTTTGCAGAAGGGCACATAAAAGGGGCTGTTAACAGGCAGTTCGGAGAGCTCCCGGAGTATCTTCAGACAGGGATCAAACCGTTCGAATTTGATAAAATAATTCTTGTCTGCGAAGACGGACAGCTGTCGAGCTATACAACTGCCCTTCTCAGGATGATGGGATACGGTAATGTCTTTGCCATGCGCTGGGGCATGGGAGGATGGAACAAACAGTATGCAGAGGCCGGATGGCTGAAGGGTATATCTTCAAAACATGAGAACCGTCTTGAGACTGCGACCAATGAAACCCCCGCCGCTGCCGGCATGCCGGTACTCGGTACGGGGCTTCAGACAGGAAGCGAAATCAGTGACGCCAGGTTCGGGAAACTGTTTGAACAGGGTGCCGAAAACATCATTGTCTCAGCTGACGAGGTGTTTGCAGACCCGTCAAAGTACTTCGTTATCAACCTTGAGAGAAAGGATAAATACGATGCCGGGCACATCCCGGGAGCTGTGCGTTACAAACCAGAGGCGACACTCGGCTTCCCCGATATGATGGCGACAATCCCCACCGACAAAATCACTGTTGTCTATTGTGGCACAGGTCATAACTCGGCATTTGCAACCGCTTTCCTGAGACTCTTCGGTTATGATGCAAGAACCCTTAAATACGGGAACAACAGCTTCATGTATGACAAGATGACCAGGGAGAAGGAGACTCTTTCATGGCTGCCGTTCACGGTTGCCGAGTCAAATGATTTCCCGGTGGTGAAGAAATAATTTTGAATTCTCAGGGGAGACGGACATTATATCTCTCCCTGAGGAAAGAAGAACCCGGTGGTTCATCTCTTCTGAATCGAATCCGGTCCGGCCTGCCTGTCAGGCCGGATCTTTTTTTAGGATGAAGAGATTACTGATCCCCGTTTCACTGAGGATCATCCAGACTCTGGATGATACTGATATGTCTTCCGAACAGAGCACTACGGGCCCCTTGTTTTTCCTGATTTTACGGAGATTTTCACCTGACAGCAGGTCCCCGGGAGCAGCTGTCAGCTTGACTGCACCGGTTATATCAGGCACCTGGCAGTCAGTGTCAAGGATTACAAACAGAATGTTGTCTCCGTTTGCCGGCAGCTTTTCAGGGGTGACAATGTTCTCTCCCGTGACAGACGGCTCTGCCCACTTAACAGCATCATACCTGAAAATGCCGGGATTAAGGGCACGGATTAAGACCAGCACTGCAAGTACAACTACTGCGGCCAGTACATACTTATATTTAATGACTGTTTTCATCGTAATGCTTTTTACTGGCATCCGCCGTCAAGTTTGCGTGCTGAGAACTTTCTGGACTCAAGATATTTTACCTTCAGGCTGTCAGGGAGGCTGCGCAGTTCGTTGTACATGTCTGCTGCCCTTCTGCGTGTCTCGAGAAGTGCGTTTTCCTTTGCCGTGATACGCTCTCCTTCAAACTCAGTGGCAGATACGGTTTTGACCCATTCGCCTATTCCTCCTTTGAGGAAATATGTGTTGTAATATCCAAGGCCCCTGGCATATGCCATGGCTGCTGCTGCCTCCGTGTCATCCGATGAATACAGGATCATCCTTTTATTCCTGTCCCGCAGCCAGATGTCAGGATCAGTCCCGATGAAACCGGCGTAAGGAACGCTTACGGCTCCGGGGATGAACTCTTTTGCATACTCTTCTGCCGGCCTGAGATCGAACAGCTGAACATCGCCGGCTTCCCGTACAATGAATCCGGCAACCTCATCGGCGGAAAAGGAAGCTGTGTCCTGAAGCACCTCGTCAAGCAGCTCTGCCGGCCGTGCCTTAAAAGACCTGTTGGCAGTCAGCGGCAGCAGGGCAAGGATGAGGCTCAGCAGCAGTAGAAATACAGTAATTTGTTTTCTGGTTTCCATTGCAATTCACTTTATTTCACTTGTAATATCAGGTCTGGCAAATTTTTTCTCGGCAAGTTCTGCAAGCCAGAACATGACCCCGGCGGCTGAAACCAGGATAAGGGTGAACAGGCCGGCGGAAATGCCAAGAACCTCGTTGATCTTCACCGGTCCACGGTAATTCGCCATGGCCACCTTTTCAATCAGCGGCCATGTCTCGGCGAAAAGGAATGCACCTGCCAGGCCTCCGAAGATATACATCATGGCATCGATCTTGCCTATCGAAAGGGCACAGAGTCCGGTTCCCGGGCAGAAGCCTCCCATTATGAAGCCCCCTCCCATAATGATCCCACCCACAATTGATGCAGTCACATAGAATTCATTTACATATACCTGGTTCAGGTTGAGCAGCCCGAAGTAGCCCAGAAACTGGGAACCGATCAGTGCTACAATGGCCGCAGTGAAGAACACCTTCAGAACTGTGGTGTCATACCCGTAGAACATCCCGGCAAGCTTGCGGCTCGATGAGAACCCGCCCTGCTCGAGGGCAAACCCGAACCCGGTGCCTATTACGAATGCCGCCAGCAGGTTCAGCCATTCGGGAAACTGATATAATGATGTTAGTGGTGCCATATTCTTTAATTAGTGATGTTTGTTTTCAACTCATTTCCATTTCTTAATGTCTGAATTACCCCTGCCTCCGCCCCAGACTGCAAGACTGCAAGACCGCAAGACCGCAAGACTCTCAGACCTTCAGACCTTCAGACTTTCAGACTTTCATATCCAGTTTTTCCTGAAGAACCACGCAAATGCGAATGCCGAGCCGAATATCGCGACCATTGTCACGAACCCGGCCAGAGAGAGCACGGCCATTCCCGAGAGGGCGGCACCGCTGGTGCATCCCCTTGCAAGCTGTCCGCCGTAGACAAAGAGCATCCCGCCCAGAAAAGCAAATACAAGCCTTCGTGTATTTGTTATCCGGGGCGATTTCTCGACCCGGAGCTTCAGCCTGCCGGAGATGGCTCCGGAAATAAATCCGCCCAGAAGTACACCGAAGATCTCAATCGTCAGCCAGTTGGCCAGAGGCTTTTTACCGTTCTCGAAATACCCGGAGTAGTACTCTGTCTGGTTCACATGTTCCGGACTCACAGCTCCTACTATTGATACAACGCAGTATTTAATTCCACCGCTGGCTCCCAGTCCGCGACCGGAGACCAACATTGCCAGCAGTAATACCAGTCCCAGCAGCACTCCCGCCAGGTACGGATTCATATAGTTCCTTTTCATAGTTTTTGTCGGCCTTTTTTTACACTAAGAGCAAAATTAAGATAATTGGGGAATGACATATCCTTTAAACTGTTTAAAGTACCTGCAATATAATAACCTGGTTGTGAGTTTATAGGTATTATTACCCATATTATACTCCATTGAGATTCCTGTTTATGAAAACGGTAATCAAATCCGAAAAAAAAGCCTCCCCGCTTTAGGTGCCCGGAGTGCATTCTGCCGCTGATCCAATTGCTCTAAATAGCCCCTCCATAACCAATGAAACAACCAGGTAAAGTGTTGATCAGAAGCATAAACAGACCTTTATGCACAATTCTGTTCCTGATAACTGCGGTGGTTCTACAAGGACAGTCTTTAACCGACCTGAAGAACACGAAACCGTTCGCCGTCAACGGCAGCCTAGGTCTGAACACCGCATTCTACAATGCATCAGGCATTCCCGACAGGCAGACGCCCTTTGCCTTCGGGTTGAACGCAAACGCCACTCTCACTGTCTACGGCATCAGCATGCCATTCTCCTTCACATGGTACAGCAATGAGAAAGCAGGCTTCCACCAACCATTCAATCAATTTGGGATAAGTCCCACTTACAAGTGGCTTACACTTCACCTCGGATACCGTAACGTGTCATTCTCTGAGTTTACTCTCAACGGCCATACATTCCTTGGCGCCGGGCTGGAAGCAAGACCGGGGAAATTCCGGCTGGCAGCTGTTTACGGAAAGTTCAACGAAACATCACAGTATGACCTCCTGATGGCTGACTCGATCCCGAAACTGACACGGCTGGGATGGGCCGGCAAAATTGGCTATGGCACGGAGAAAACATTCGTAGATGTTTCAATGCTCCGGATCGGTGACAATAAGAAGAACTTCGTTCCTTCGGATAATCCTGAGTATCCTGTTCCTGCCCAAAACATTGCCCTGGGACTGACTTCCCGGATAAGCATCACTTCTAAGCTGATATTCAGCGTCGACGGCTCGGTGAGCTTCCTTACACCTAACTCGACACTCGGCACCTCGGATACAATCAATGACAGGCTGATGCTTTATGCAAGCAATCTGATCAGCATCAACGAGACAAGCCAGCGATTTTCGGCTGTCAAAACCAGCCTCTCATACAGTTTTTCAAGGAATGTGAGCTCCGCGATCGAATACCGGCGTATCGACCCCGGATACCAGTCCATGGGAAGCTACTTCTTCAACAATGACCTGGAGCAGGTAACCTTCAACCAGACGTTCTCCATCCTGGAAAACAAAATCAGGGCACGGGGTTCGATAGGGATGCAGCGTGACAACCTCGACGGTTCAAAAAACAGCACCTCAAGAAGAATGATTGGTGCTTTATCAGGCAATTATACAATTGATGAAAACTGGGCGGTGGATCTGTCATACAATAATTTTTCAACCAACCAGAAAGCGGTTAAAAACATCGCTGACAATTCCCTGATGGTCTACCAGGTCAATCACAGCCTCCTCCTTTCTCCCCGCTTCATGAAGGCTTCCCAAAGCTTCTCCCACATGGTGATGCTCAACCTGAACTGGATGATGCTGAATGACAAGAACGAGCAGACATCGGAGATGACAGATACGGATACGAAGGTTGCAATGCTGATGTACTCCATGGGCATGCTTAAGCAAAAAATAAATATCAGCCTGGGAGCCAATTATACGAATATGGTCAACCAGAATTATACAAATCAGCTTGCAGGCGGCACACTTGGAGTTTCGTCGTCATTGCTGAAGGATAAGCTCACCCTGAACTGGAACAATGCCTGTATGATTAACAGGTTGAACGGAGAGGACGGCATCATACTCAACACTGCGTTGAATTCAAATTACCGTTTCCTTCCCAAGCATTCGGTTACATTCAATCTGAACTGGATAAAAAATTCATTTGCTGATACTTCCGTCATACCGTCGTATAACGAAACAAGAGGAGATTTAGGATATGCCTTCACTTTCTAAGAGTCTGCATTCAGGGCGAAGAGTATTCGTCGCGCTGTGCTTATTGCTTTCGGCTACTGTCAGTGCGCAGTTTGTGCAGACGGTAACTGTGATGCCTCCATATTCGAACCGGTTATCGGATTACACAGCCGTACCCGGAAAAATTTACAGCGTGATCACCCCGGTGGCGACCGGTTTTGACAGGCTGGAATACCCCGTATTCATTCATGGTGCAATAATCAGTACTGACGAATCAGTCATAATCCGCACCAGGGAAGGATACAAACCGGCAGCACCCATACTGATCAAAGGAACGCAGGGACCTACCGGAGCCATAATGTTCCTCCCGTATACCCTTACATACAGTGACATTCTCCAGATCTTTGCCGGGCAAAGCCTGGAGTATATCGGCATTACCCGGGAACAGGTAATGCAGCAGGGACTGCCTGAAAACACCTACACAATCTGTTTCTCGATCTATGATTTTGATTCATCAAGACTCCTTTCAGAAGTCTCTGCATGCAGCAATCATTTCACAGTTTCATGGGTTGAGGCCCCGATAATCATCTCTCCGGTGAATCAGGCTCAGCTTAGCGAATCTGAAGCAAAGAATGTCACTTTTCAATGGACCCGCCCCCCAAGCGCCCCGGTAAATACGCAGTATAAGCTGAAAATCATCGAACTGCCAACCCCGGCCGGCAACTACCAGGATAAACTGCTTTCGGCCGGCTATCCCGTATTCTTCGAGACAACTCTCTTCACAAATACATATCTCTATTCATTTGCCAATCCCCCGCTTACACCAGGGAAATCATACGCTTTCATGGTTACAGCTGTTGACCCGTCAAACCAGACCGCTTTCAGGAACAAGGGCAACAGTGAACCGTCGGTATTTACCTGCACACAGGCAGAACAATCTTCAGGGAACACAGATTCAGAATTCACATTCATCATTCCCCGCAAACTGGCTCAGAGCAAGCCGGACACTCTTGATGTAAACGAGAACCAGGATTTGCTTATAAACTGGGCATGGGTCAAACCTGTCACTGCCGATTCCATGGCTATGACCGATACAGAATCGATTCAAAGCCTTGGAATAGAGAGATATGTGCTCGATATTGAACGCCTTAAAAGCAATAATGCCGCAAGTCCTGCAACATTCAGCTTCTCACGGACATTTGACAAGGATGCCCAGGGAAACCTCCAAAACAAGCTCCAAATAAGCAAAGAGGAAGCCCGGGAAGAAGGTTTCACTGACGGTGACGTTTACAAAGCCACACTTAGGCAATTTGGCAAAACAAACAACCTGATAGCTCCTTATTCCAGTCCTGAGTTTGTTTACAGGGAACTCAAAGGCCCACAAATGCAGGAGATATCAGTCCAGGCTGTTTTGAAATACAGTTTTAAAGGCTTCCCGGAACTTTACCCGGTGGCGGGCACAGATGTGATTGCCGAGGCGCTGGTACCCGTCGGCACCGGAAGCGCTGACCCTTCCCCGGTAATAACCGTCGGGAACAGGTCCCTGAAAAAAGTGGCATCCCTTGCTGTTACTACCGATGACCTCGGAAAGATAGACACACAGTTGCCAGTCCCGGTTGAATTCATGAAAAATGACACTGTCTTTTGCAGGTTACTTATTGGTAATCAGTACTATGTTGATGATGATTTTGATCTGAAGATTGTCACTCATACAGATCATTCGGTTTCTCCGGGTTCTTCATCACAGGGTGACGCCCCCGGTTCAGGAGAGTATTTCAAATGGGCGGAAGGACGGTCTTCTTTTGCCGACTTCGGCGAAATTGTAGCCGGAACATATGCTTACCGGTTGAATCTGAATGTCCGGAAAAGGTTTACCTCCTATTTCCTGTCGCAAGACGGTACAAAGGTCACGGTTCAGCATGAGGAAAAGACCGAGGCACAGAAGGCGATGGAAAAGATGAAGACCCAGGGGGTCGAAAATACCCTGAATGACACACAGCAGGCTGGCTATTACCAGTCGGAAGTGGTTGCGGTTGCTCCCGGCATTCCGGTAATTATGTACAGGGAAAATAAAAAACCGCATATCCCTGACTGGGAAGGAAATATCGATTTGAAGACTCCGCTCACCACCGGGAAGATCACAGTGGTGGCGAAGGGAATAACCGTAATCCAGGGAGACAAGTCATATGCAGTCTTTGACCGTCTGCTGGCATCCAACTCTGAAAAATACAAGATTATAGCCGTTAAGGACATCGATAAATGGGTCGCAATGAAAAACCAGGGCCTGGTTATAACAGGCGCGGCAGGGACAGGAGCAGTAAAGTCAGGTGTGAAGGTCCCCGGTATTGATGCAGGTGGAGCAGGGACCGGCACAGCGGGGACCGGTGCGGTCAAGCCAGGCACAGCAGGCGCCGGAATGATCAAATCAGGTGTGGCAGGAACCGCTGCGGTCAAATCAGGTACGGCAGGGACCGGCACCGCACAGTCAGGTGCAACCGGGACCGGTGCGGTCAAGGCATCGGCCTACAAGTATAACCCGGCAACCCCCATCACCTCATCGGAAAAGGTTACCCTTGAATCGGTAATTGCAGATATTATTACAGCAGGAGCAAGCACAACAAACTTCCTTGACGAGAACGATTACATAGCAGAGCCAATGGAGTTCGGGCTGGAGCTGCCGGAACCAGCTGACCCCGATGCTTTTTACCGGACCGTCACTGCAGATTATGAGGTGGTCTCATGCAGACCGCCCACATCGGTGATACGCGGCAGATTGCTCTACACCTGGAAATCGGACCTTGCCGGGCTTAAACGTCCCCTCGCAAATACCCGCTTCCGGGTTATTGTAAACTATGTCGATGAAAATAATGTCTCGATAGGCGCCACCAAGAGCCAGTACAATAACATTCCCGGTCTGCCGGGCGGAAGCGAATCTTACACATTCTACCCGGACGATTCGGACGGAAGCATGGAAGACTATGTATCACTGTCTGACCAGTATGCTACGATGGCAGCCGGGATGACCGATGCAAACGGAAATTTTGTGATTGAAACCGTGAACCTGGATTTTAAGGGAAACCTTGGCCCGGGTACTGTAGCCCATTCCAAAACCAGTCATTCCGTGCCGGAAACCACTGCCGGCGGTGGCATCGGAGACCAGTTCAAGAAAGAACTCGGCGCCGGTCTGCAGGGGCTGGATCAGTATGTGACAAACCCCTGGAATGACGGCAGCAGCTTTGCGTTCCCGGCAGGTCCTGCAGTCGCAGGATTGAAACCAGGCGGCAACGGGTTAGGGACGGGTAATGCAGCCCTTGGCAGCCAGTCAGCAATCAATCCCGGTTTCAGTATCACTTTCGACGAGGGGTCAAACTCGTTCGAGCTGAACGGAAGCAACCTGGCAGGGAGCAAGCTGAACGGAGGCAAGATGAAAGACAACAAAAGCATCACAGGCGGTGCCGAAATGTTCTTCCCGGAGCCGAAGGTGCCGGCTCACGGGCCTTATCCCTCTTTTGATGCACAATCTGCAGCAAGCCTGAACCCTTCTGCCGGCAATGTCGTCGATGACGATTATGAAACAAAATCATACAGCGGCTTCAAACGGGTGTTTCGCATTATAATTGACGGTGATGCCGCCTCCTATTATTACCCTTCTGCCGAAATCATCACTGTGCAACCCCTGGAGGAAATGGAAACACCCATGGATATCACCCATTATGTGCGTGAATTCGAGATGAAGGTCTATCCGAAGACACTTAATGAGGATAAAGAGAAGATCTCCCTCTCGGGAATGCAGGTTACACTGTTCCGTAACCTCGCAGACAAAAAGAAGAATTTGCCTCACGGCGAAGGAGACGGCAAGTACACTTTTGCAGAACTGCTGAACCCCCAGTACAACTCACAGGATGCGGCGTCAGCAACCGATAAGGTGAACGCCGGGAGCTTATTCAGCCAAAAGTTTGAACAGTTATGGCCGGCCAGACCCACGGTGTACAACTCTGCCAGCCAGGCAAACTATTCTTCCCTAACGGCTCTTCTTCAGTCACAGTTCCCTTATTACTTCATCGAGTCATCAAGTTATGTGGCGGAGAATACCCTCACCTACCAGGCCACAATCAGGGAATCACCGCAGGTTCCACAAATTACTGAGACTGACTGGGCAAACCCGGAAATCCCGTTGGTGGAAGCTGATGTGATACTGCAGCCACTGGTGAGCAGGGCGCTGATAACCGTTCGTGATGTGAAGGCAGGCTCGCTGGTAACCAAAGATAATGGCGCCAGGGTTATGGTGTCCAAAGAACAGTCAATAACCGGAACCAGTGATTTCCGTACTGTACCGGTTGATGATTACGGCAAGGCCGAAATACTTGCAACCGGGGGTACGCCACTGGACGAGTATGTGGCTGACGGTCTGAATCCGACTACAGTTTATTTCTTCGCCGGGGCGAACGGATACAGGGACTCATTCAACGGCGCAGGCTATTCATTTGTCAGGAAAGGTGTTCAGTTCGTAAAGGATATCGGTCTCTCACCCTTACATACAGTCACAGGAACCGTCAGATGCCCGGATGAGAAGCTGGCCGGTAACACCCTGGCAACTGTACCTGCTTACATACAGGTCAGGGACGGAAAGTATTTCGAGACAGACAATGCAGGGTATTTCGAAGTTCCGGCCCCATATGTCGCAAAGGATTCATTGAAAATAATTCCAAAGGATGTTGCCTATTTCAATTCATCATACGTGTTTACGGACGCTGATGCCGCAAAGGATCAGCTGGATCTGAAGGATGTAATGGTTTATCGCCGGCGTCACCGGATACAGTTCTCTGTATCTGAGAAGCATGACATGGCAGGGCCGGAGAAGCGCATTGCCGGAGCGACAATCCAGCTTGGCGACTCGGTAAAAACCACCGATGCAAACGGAATAGCGAGGTTCAACTTCGAGAACGTTTCTGTGAACAACTACACGTTCATTGTAAGGGGTTCTGACGGAAGCGGGTATATCCCGAAAACGGTCAGTGTGGAAAGTGATGAAACTGAAGGCTATGTAACTAAAAGCGTTCAGCTTGAAAAAGGGAGCGAAGTCAGTGGCACAGTGAAACTGGACGGTACACCGGTAAAAAATGCCAGGGTTTATATAGATGTATCAAATACATCCACCCAGCTGGTTTCAGCCCTGAGTTTCAGCCAGCAGTCCGGATCATCAGCCCAGGCAGTTGCCACAAAGAATTACAGTCTGCCGTCCGGGACATCCGGACAGGTGGTCTCTGAACCGAACAACCACCAGCAGCAAGGAAATTTTGCCCAGCCTTCCTCCAAATACTACGGCCCCGGGTACAATAAACCTGAAGGCCAGGTCACACAGGACGCAAACCTTGTGGCAGCATACACCGACAGCCAGGGGAAATACACCCTGCGGGGGGTACCTGTAGATAACCAGGAAATTTTTATCCGGGCAACACTCGACACGACTTTTACAGTTGCAGGCGACAGGCAGCCGGCATCCATAAAAGCGGGAAAAGCTGTTGCTGACCTGAACCTGAAGTCATACAGCCAGGCCGTAATAAACAAGATTTACGGATTCCCGCTGACAGTGGAAAGCCTGACAACCCTCAATCCGAAACAGGTAAAAGTGACCGGGTTGATTCACTGGACCGAGGCGGTCAGTGATTTCGCCCTCAACGAGGTGAATAAGGTGCTCAGGGTAGAAGACGTCGTTTTCAACCTGACAGACAAAGGTGGTTCGACAGTGGGCATAGCGAATGATGATGAAGTCGTGATAAGGGGCGTTACTTCGTTGAAGCTGTCGTATCTGAACAGCTACAACATTGCCCTTCAGTCGGCTGAAACAGAGGGTTTCTTCAACACAACACCCCTCTCCGTCAAAAGGGTGAACGATTTCGGGAAGATAAACGGGAAAATGAAGATCATTGACAATTCGTTTAATTATCCCAGCAGCTACCTCGATTTTGACAAGAGTGAATTCTACCTTGCCAGGAATGAGAATAACAAGATAAACAACGTTGTGGACCTGGTTACAAGCGCAGTATCGGAAACGGAGGCCTCGAAACCAGTTTACAACAACATGTCAGTCTACCAGGAGGCGATCCAGACAGGATACATCAATTATCTGAGTAAGCCAAAACCCGTTTATTTCCTGTCTGACAGGAATGCGAAGCCAATTGCTTTCAGATTGCTGAACTTCCCTGCTACCGCGAATCCTCTGAACAGCTATATCGACGAAAACGGGAAAATACACCTGGATGCCGATCTGACCTGCAATATTGCAAACGCACAACCTGAAAAGTTTACTGTGAATATCCCGGGCATAGTGCTTGATCAGAACAAGGTAAGTCCTGTATCCGGGACTGTGCCGATAAAGCTTGCGCTGGAACAGTGGACCCTTGAAGTCAAAGACTGGAAACTGGATCCTTCGGAAGGGGGCATTGTAAGCCAGAATGCATTGATCCGTACGAAAATTGTCGATATCCCTCTGACCCGGTTCGTTCTCCGGAATGACATGTTCCGGATTGACGATTTCCAGTTTGATAAAATTGCTCTCGCCGGAGGAATATTTCCTCTGAAGATTGCTCCTGCAATCAAGCCTCATCTGAATTTCGAGCAAAAGGTGGGGTCAGATATGAAACCGCACTGGAACTTCAACCTGATAAGCAACGGCGCTGACAAGGTTGCATCGCTGCCCGGGCTGGCAGGATTGACAAATCCTGACATGACAACATCCTACCCGGTCGACTTCGACTACCTGCAGATCCTGAGCAACAACGAGATGATCGTTCAGCTGAAGCAGTCAGGGGTGAAAGCACGGCTGAAAGGCAACTCCCTTGCAAGCTTCCTGCCGCAGGCAGTTTATAACGGGCCTAACTACATGAAACTTAGCGGAACACTTAATGTGGGCGCCCCGAGGGTGAGCGACATTTTACTGAGTGCAATCTGGACCAGCCCGACCGCACCTCCTGATCTTGAAAACGTTGACACGGATTTTGAAACAAAGGGATTCGTCCATTTTTACGCCAGCAAGAAACCGATTGTCATCGACAAGAATGAGATCAGGATAACCGGAAAGGTGATTGAAAAACCCGCAAAAACGTTTAACCCGATCCCGTCGGTCTTCTTCGCCCGGGTCAACGGAACACCGCAATATGAAGTGAAGATGGATAAAGACTGGATTACCCAGCTGACCAGTGAGGAGGATGAATCAATCACCTCGCCAGTTGTTGCATCAAAGGGATACAGCCTGAAGATTGAAAACGGAGGCATGTCTGTTGCCGGTAGCGACTGGACCACATGCAAATTCACGGGAGACCTCACAAATAACGACAAATCAAAAAATGACGATATTGCCCCGACTAAAACCACCTTCGAGGTTCTGGGTGATATCTCCGCCAGCTCGGATAAACTCTCAGTCAGCAGCATTGATACACCGTTCGGCTCAATGTCCCAGACATTCGACTTCAAGACGAAGGAACTTATCGGGACCCTGAGCTTTAATTACGAACTGACACTGGGGTCGGTTGTGATACATAAGGGAGCTATCTCATCCTGCTTCGGAGCGGAAGGATTTTATATAATCGGCGCATGCAATGCGTTCCTTCCGATAGGAATCCTTGCCGGGAACTATAATACCGGGCTGATGCTCGGATCTCACAAGCTTACCGATGAAATGTGGCACCTTACCAATAGCTATATTGACGACAGGGTGGTTAACTGGTGCTATAAAAAGGACACGGAACGCCTCTCCGGATTTTACTTTGCCTTCAACAGGGAACTGTTCAAGGCGAGGGAGGATTTTGATTTTGTCCTTGCAAAGGGATATGTGGATGCCCTCGGGCTGATCGGAGGCAATACTTATGTGAATGTTACCGGCGGAAGCTGGAAGGTGGGCCTGGGCGGATATGTATACCTGCATGCCGGGGCAGGACTGGCAGCCATCACCGGAACAAGCATCAGCGGGCATGCTGACGGTGACGGCAGAATCGAGTTCCAACTTGGAGATCCCTCCTACATTGACGCATCGATTAACCTGGGCTTCGGAGCTGATATCACCCAGAGCCTGGGGTTAACAACGGTTTCGAAAAGCATAGACGTTAATGCCTCGGCAAAATTCGGTTCCAGCGGATTCAACTTCCTGCTGAAGAGCGGTGACTCGAAATTAAGCAGCTGCAAAGAATAAGACTAAACCCGATGAAAATGAAGAAATTAATAATAATTGCAGGTGTGTGGTTTGCTCTTATGCAAATTGCAGGTGCACAAAATTTTACAAGCAAATCATATTCAACCGGGAACTATATCTTTTGCGGCAGGGAACTTGCGAAAAACTTCTCCTGGCTGATCGAGAGGCAGGATGCCAGGGGCAAGTGGACTTCTGTTGCCGAGATCCAGGCGCCAAAGAATGCAGCTGAATGCAGGTCACGGATGATGTCACTGCCGGCTGCAGTTGCCTCGGTGACAGAAATTAACGAAGGGATGACTGATTTCATCTGGGAAAAAATAAAAAGCCCCTCTGCCACCCTCGACTCCCTGTACATTCATTCTGCTGATGCGAGATGGCAGTATGTAGCCGGTGCCGGCTGGTTCGACGACGGAATCAAGACGCCGGGCACATATAAGTACCGCATCAGCCGCCTCAGCGGGGCGCGAAGCAAAACGGAGACCAGGGAGATAAGCGTCTCCTTCCCTCCTGCTCCTTCCGCCGCCGAAGCGATTCCCCTCCGCTACAAGGTCAACATGGGATACATAGAGATCAGCTATGAACTTTCTGATATGCAGAATACCGTGGGTCTGAAACTTCAGAGGAGTCCATACATGAAGAATCTGTTCAGTGATGTTGCAACTGAAACGATGTTTGCCCAGGAAAAGGGAAAGATGGTGGCCCTTGTGAGGGACAAGGATGTGACCTCGGGCATGATCTACAGTTATATCGCTGTACCGTATGATGGCCTCGGCACCCTGGGAAAACCGTCAGAAACAGTGAATGTAAATTTTGTTACAAAGCCTGCTGACATCGGAATTATAACGGAGTTTACAGTCACTCCGCAACCTGAAAGGGGCGGCAATCTGATTAAATGGGATTATACCCGGACTGCATTTGTCAATGCAATTGAAATCTACAGGTCCACTTCTTACAACGATAATTACAAAAGAGTTGTCTCGCTTCCGCCTGATCAGAAGGAGTATTTTGACGGTTCAGACCTTCAGCCTTCGATAACTTACTTTTATTATGCAGTCCTTAATAACGGGACCGGCAGCAGCCTGCCCGGTGCAAGGGTTCCGGCAATTCTCCGGGGCAACAGGGAGAATGTCATACCCCCGCAGGATCTTACAGCCTCGCGGAAAAGCAATGTGGTGACACTGCAGTTCCGCAGGGCGGGATACGATGTCCACGGATATTATGTTTACCGGGCTGACGGATACACCTCCGAGCTGCATCAGTTGTCGCGGATGCTGCATTCAACAGACAGCCTGCTGACTTATACTGACACGCTGCCGGTTTCGAGCCGTTCTTCCGTTTACAGTTATTCGGTGGCATCGGTAAACACATCGTACAATATCAGCCCGATGAGCAATCGGGTGAGTGTCTCCTTCAGCGGAGGCCTCATGCCTGTTCCCGACAGGCTGAACGCGTTTCCGGAAGATGATGCTGTGAAACTCGTATGGAGTGATGCGGCTGGTTTGAATCCTGCCATCACGGCTTACGAAGTTTTCCGCAGCGTTGCGGGTGAAGGTCAGGATGCAGGGCCCGGACAGTTGCTTGGGACAGTTAATTTTATGACAAACAGCTTTACGGATAAGCTGGTTATACCTGGCAAAAAGTACATTTACAGGGTCAGGTGCATTGCCTCGGATACTACTGATGTGAGCAGTTTCAGCATGCCATTCAGTGTATATGTCCCCGCTGCCGGAGCTTTGCCTCCGGGAGAGGTTTCGGCAATTGCCTCAACAAAGTTTATCACCCTGAAGTGGACGCTTCCGGTTGCGGATGATATCCAGTCGGTGCTTGTTTACCGTGCACCCGAAAACGGCAAGGAAAGCCTGCTGAAAACCCTGGATGGAAAGGCAGAGAGATTCACAGATGACACGGCAGAAAAAGGCCGGATGTATTATTACTTCATAGTAATCAAGTATAAGAACGGCCTGGAAAGCAGGCCCACTGACGCTGTGAGTGCCAGGATACAATAGGCCGCTTGAATTGTACCTTGCCTGTTAAAAGACTATTTTGCCCACTCTTTGCCTTCCTCAGTCCGTCTCCACCTGAAATAGCCATCGAGGACTTCAAGCGATTCTGCACTCGGAACAGAGCCTATATGCGGTGTTGGCCCCAGGATCATTACCCGTGGATTGGCGTCGCTGAAAGCAGGCCACTCCGGAACTCCCGGACCGTTAGGATCACCGTACTTTGCAAAATTGGTCCAGTAGGTTCCCATAGCTTCAGAAATTGCAAGGTCTGATTCCGTGGTCTCCGGTTTCGATTTGTCGAGGTGCATGAAAACGTACGCTACATCCTGGCCGTGCGGAGAACCATAGCCGTACCTCGGTGAATCTTCGGGATAATCGGGGTGCTGGTCGAAATAGTAATAGAAGACCTTTGATTTCCCGGTTCCCGACTGAAGCCGTGCCCAGATCCAGGTCTGCCAGCCAAAGGCGGCATCACGTGACAGGTCACGGGCTGTCTTCGGAACCGATGTCTCCGCGGCAGGATAGGCTTTTATCAGGTCATCGGCATACTTCCCATACCGGGCCCTGACACCGGCGAAATATTCTTCAGGTGTTCTTTCCCTTGAAAAACTCGCTCCCTCGTCGGAATTATACCCCACCAGGATCGGAACATCATTGTACTTTCCTGCTTCATATAAAAGGTACTGGTCGTCGGGAATTACAACCCCGTCGACAATTGGCCATGCGCCACCCATGCCCATTCCCATGGGAAGGCTGTCAGGCTCAATTTTGCGCAGATCGGCAATAGAAGCAACGCCTGCATTCCGGACATATCCGACACCCTCCTGTTCCGCCTGTTGAAGTGTTTTCATGTTTTCGCCCGGGTAGGTTGTAGGACGGGTTGGCCCAAAGGAACCTCCACTTTGCGATATGGCGCCGTGAAACAAACCACCTGCCAGCGGTGATGCACATAACATGCTCACTGCAATTCCTCCGGCCGATTCCCCGAAAATTGTAACCTTATTTGGGTCGCCTCCGAAGGCAGCAATGTTCTTCTGAATCCATTGCAGGCCGGCTATCATATCGAGCAGACCGTAGTTCCCCGAGACTTTATCCGGACTCTCTGCGCTTAACTCAGGATGGGCCAGGAAACCGAGCTGACCGACACGATACGCTATGCTTACCAGCACGACGCCCTTGCGGGCGAGGTGTTCACCATTATGAACCGGGTCAGAGGTAGAGCCGAAACTGAATCCGCCGCCGTAAATCCATACAAGCACAGGGACTTTCTCCTTAGCAGATTTTGCCGGTGTCCAGATATTCAGGTACAGGCAATCTTCACTTTTCCCCGAAGGCGGGTTCCCGCCCTGGAAAGCAGTAGGTGCAAATTTCGTTGTCATCTTGATCCCCTCCCATGCTGGTCCTGGCTGCGGCGCTTTCCAGCGCAGATCACCTACCGGCGGTGCGGCAAAGGGGATTCCCCTGAATACTCGCAGGCTATCCTCGATCGTGCCCTGCACTATTCCCTGTTCTACTTTTACCTGCTCAGGCAGAAGTTTCGAGCATCCGGTCATGAAAACCGTGACCGCAAAAGCTATCGGAAGAATAAATGCTTTCATGCCTGTTTATGTTATTTGCTTCTCCAGAGGTTTGGTAAAAACTTGTAGTACAGCAGGTGCCGCCAGGTGGCCCAGTCGTGCCCCCCGTGACCGCCCGTATAATACTCATGTTCGATGTTATGTTTTACGAGGGCTTCATGCAGAACCAGGCATCTTTGCCCCATAAAACCTTTTGCCTCTTCAGTACCCTGACCGACAAACAGGTAATCTACCTTGTCATTTACTTCCGGATCATTCAGAAACTGTGCCAGCGAGGTTTCCGCATTCGTGTCACCGGCGCTGAGAATGCCGAAATTGGCAAACAGGTCGAGCGAACGAAATCCGATATACATGCTGTGACGGCCTCCCATCGACAAACCTGAAATAGCCCTGCCTTTCGGTGACCTGATTGTGCTGTAAGACTTATCGACCAGCGGGATTACATGATTCCGCAGTTCCTTTTCAAGAATATCGAATGTCAGTTCGGTATGCCTGGGATGATTCCGGTGAATAACCTGGTTGTTGGGGATTGCAATAATCATCGGAACAGCTTTTCCTTCAGCCAGCAGGTTGTCCACAATAAAATTCGCCCTTCCGTCAAACACCCAGTTGGACGGGAGTTCACCGCTTCCGCCAAGCAGATACAGTACAGGATATTTTTTCTTCGGGTTATAACCGGGAGGAGTGTAAACGTAAAGTTCCCTCTCACCGTCAGTTACGTCCGAATGATATACATGGCGGGTAACGTTTCCGTGAGGAACATTCCGGGCATCGTAATATGCCGGCCCGTCGCCATGGACGATCAGCTCACTGTAAGGCGGCATGGCAGTAAATGCTGCGTAAGTATTGTTCGGATCAGGAATCTGAACGCCATCTACATTGAAATGATAGGAATACATATCCGGGTTGAGCGGCCCTATTGTAAGCGTCCAGACGCCGTCGTCCCCCTTTGTAAAAGGAATAGGCTCTCTGCCAAGGTTATTGGCTGTGTGGATTGCCTCGACCGGCAAGACAACCTTCTGTGCATTGGGAGCTTTCAACCGGAAAGTAACTGTATTGTCGTCGCGTACCTCGGGCGAATTCACATTGGCGCTGAACGGAATCAGGCCATCTGTATCCTTTTGCGGATTGTAATCGAGATTCACATTGGCCTGCTGCGCTATTAATGCGAGAGGCGTTAATAAAACAAATCCGACGATTGATACCAAGTATTTCATCTGTATAAGATTATTGAGTATTAATTCTGAAATAAAAGCTGTGCAAAATAATACAGGCTTTTGCGCCATGTCTGAAATTCATGAGCGGTGCCTGGCGCTTCGTAATACACATTTTTTATTCCTGCCTTGTCAAGAGTCTCGTGGATTGCGCGTCCTGTAGTCGGACCTTCTTTTGACCCCATGCTGATGAAGAATACTTTCACCTGTTTGTTGAATTCATCAGGTTTCGTCAGTAAACCGTTATATCCGGTTTCAACGCCGGGAAATCCGAACGGGGCACTTAAAACACCAATATTGGCAAACTTGTCGAGATTGGCCTGTGAGATCTGGTACGTCTGAGTGCCGCCGAGTGAAAGACCTGCCACAGCACGGTTGTCGCGGTCGGTTAAGGTTTTGAAATGTTCATCTACGGCAGGCATCACGTCGGTGATAATGGTTTCGGTAAACTCGTCCCAGAAATTTGGGCCTTGCCCGGAACCGCCACGGCGGCCAGGACCCTGACCCTGCGGCTGTGGCAGAATTTTCCCTGATTTATCACGGATAGGTGTTCCGAAACCTCTTGCAATTCCGCCATCTTCCATCACAATAATCATAGGCTTTGCCTTCCCTTCTGCGATCAGGTTGTCAAGAATAAAATTGGTGCGACCCTGATTTGGCCATGCACGCCGGTCTTCACCCATGCCGTGCTGCAGATAGAGCACCGGATAACGTTTCTTTTTATCCTTGTCATAACCGGGTGGCGTATAGATATAAGCATGGCGGGTTTCGCCAAACGATTTTGACCAATACCAGAATGAACGAATTTCACCATGCGGAACATTCTTGATGTCGTAAAAATCGACACCTTTCTCGGGAATTTCTATTCCGCTCATAATCCGGCTTGCACCGAAAAAGGTTTCACTTGACGGGTCAGCTACATCAACCCCATTGATTTTAAGTGTGTAATAATGGAAGCCGGGGTCCTGAGGCTTCGTTACGCCTGTCCAGAAACCGTCCTCCCCTTTTGTAAGCGCGATATTGCCCAGGCTTACTGAAACACTTGTTGCATCAGGGGCACGAAACCGGAAATGAACCCGGCTCAGAGAGTCGATCCGGGGATAATCAGCGCCTGGAATGTTGGTTGATGCGGGCTTTGTTCCCTCAGGAAAACCGGCTTCCTGTGCAATTCCGACTGCACCTAATGACATAAGCAGCAAAACAAACAGCAGTTTTTTCATATCAGGTATTATTCAAATTATCAGTTAATTATTTCAATCCGCTGTTCTTTATGCGGAAATAGTCAAATGAAACATCAAACGGCGTAGCTGGTTTTGTTGTATCAGAATCGAACCAGAAGGTACTTTTCATATACTGAGCTACGGTGCCGTCGCATACGACCAGGCCTGCCCTGATGTCTTTAAGCAGCAGATTTGCTGTTCCGAGCAACTCGTACTTCACCCCGTCAAGTGAATAATATGCCGTGTAAATGCTTCCATTTTTCTCAAGTTTAAGATTCAGGGCATTGTCGCCAATGATTTCATTCTTTAAGTTGAAGGTTGCAAGTGATTTTGCAATGCCGTTTTCCTCCATAACCAGGTCAATTGTGCCTGGCTGCACTCCCCTTGCCCGGGTTGTTTTAACCACAGCCCTGAACATCAGCTTTACGAAATTATCGTCGTTCTGATAAGCCACGATACCCGCATTTTCCGGTTGAGACGGGGTCCTGGAACAAACCAGCCGGGTTTCAATCGTCCAGTCATTGTTGGCGCTCTGCAGCAGTAAATTCCTCGCATTGTTTGTAGCCTCCAGAACTCCTCCCCTTTCACTGGTGATTGTTAGCCAGCCTGGCTTTCCGGACAGACTGCGGGTGGCTTTGTTTTCGCGAACCCATTCCCACCGAGGGTCAACTGCGCCGCCGTTGAATTCATCGCTTACCGACTCCGCATCGAAATTCAGGTAGTAGACATTCTTTTCGAGGGTGATGTTATCAATCAGACTGACTGTCGTAGTTCCCGGTATCGCTTTGGCCTGTTCAATTTCAACCGAAATTCCGCTGCCCTTTGCCTCAGCTTTTACAACCGGAATTTTCGAATTGCTTTTCAGCAGGTAGCTGTACGACTTTAACTCCCTATTGAAACCCGGAATTTTCTTACCGTTCACTGTGACTGACCCGGGAGTCAGATCGGGCATCACCTTTACAGGGTAACTGCCTGAAACGGTTGTCCCGTCAATTGTGACATAGGCATAAACCGATGCCACACCTACTCCTGTAGCTGTTACCCTTCCCTTTTCATCAACACTGGCAACCCAGGGGTTATTGCTTTTGTAGGTGATCTGAGCTTTTGTGATGTCGTAGAAACTGTCGTCCGACATATTCGCTGTAACACTTGTCTGTACAACATCTCCGGGCTTTAGAACCACCCCGTCGCACTCAGCCACAACAGTCGTCAGCACAGGCTTGTAGCTGCCACTCATATGAGCTGACACCTCTCCTTTTATGTCCCTTGAGGATGCCCCTATCTCAAAAACATACCGGCCCGGGTCGAATGTGATTTTCCCGGTCTCCGTATCCCAGAACCATAGATCCTGGCAGTCGATATCGATAGACACTGTTTTTACCTGTCCGCGGGGGATTGTAATCCTTTTGAATCCCTTGAGTCTTTTTATCGGCCGCTCCAGAGATGCCGGACTGTC
>Ga0116155_10000252_pt1 | contig 54034 bp, 52 predicted proteins | sample AD_UKC032_MetaG_FD_89890 | JGI IMG/M metagenome (GOLD analysis project Ga0116155, IMG submission 89890) | Active sludge microbial communities of municipal wastewater-treating anaerobic digesters from USA - AD_UKC032_MetaG | ecosystem: Engineered > Bioreactor > Anaerobic > Digestate | place: USA...
AGCTTCCAATCCTTATCTTTTTGCTTGTGCTTGTAATACAGAAGCGAACGGGATACTCCTAAGGCTTCGGCTAATTCTTTCTTGTTCATTTTGCTCGAAGAAAGAACTAAATCTTTTTTTGGGCTTGGGATAGCTTGATGGTCAGCTCTCCAACCAGGGCCAAAAGCTCCTGGTTTTGTTTTTTCAATTTGTTGAATTCCTGGATGGTAGGAGTGCTTACTTTATTGGTCAGCCAGCGATAAATGGTATGCGTGGAAATGCCGTGTTCTTCAGAAGCCTTTACTACGGAAATTCCTTCTTCTTTGATTCTTTTTAAAACTTGTTCTTTGACATCGCTACTGATGCGATAATTGTGTTTTGTATTGCCCATATACTTTGGATTATATCTGAGAATCCGTGTCTAGTATATGGGGTACCTGCCAACACCAAAACAGCCTTCGCAACTTGCGCAATCTTTAATAGAAATGGGAAAATTACAAGCCAAATTGCTTATGCCAGCACGGAAGTTGATTTTCCCTATATTCCAGGATTGTTGGCATTTAGAGTAGGGCCTGCGATTTACCTAGCCATCGACGATCTTGTTGGCAAAATTGATTTACTTCTGTTTGACGGACAAGGCATAGCTCATCCCGTCGGTTTTGGACTAGCATCACACATTGGTGTCTTGTTTAACAAGCCGTCCATAGGCATTACCAGAAAATCTCTTTTTGGTAATTATTCCATACCGCCAAGAGGCACTTACCACACGGACTTGAGACATCCAAAAACTAACAGAACGATCGGGTATTGTGTATCTTTTGGAAATACCTGCGAACCATTTTTTATGTCACCCGGACATCAAATAACCCTGCCAGAATCACTCGACATCATAAAGACGATCACAAGCAACAACGATTTTCCATATCCGCTCAAAGCAGTTCACAGTCAGGCGAATAGACTAGCGAAGGAGCATTGGAATAAACTGAGGGGTTCGCGCTAATTTTTGTTCGTCGCTTTGACAAAAGGTTTTGTTGCGGATACAATTCAAAAATAATAGAAGAAAGGAACGTCTTATGAAAGAACAAATATTATTCATTACTGGAAACACCAAAAAGGCTGAAGAAGTCAAGGCGATAACAGGGCTTGATGTATCGGCAAGAAATTTGGATATCCCAGAAATTCAATCGTTGGACGTCGAAGAAGTCGCCAAGGCAAAAGCTTTGTCGGCTTTCGAAATCACCAACTCGCCTGTTATTGTTGATGACACAGGAATGAGCATCGATTCCCTTAATGGATTGCCAGGGGCATTGGTAGCTTGGTTTCTGGATAACCTTAAGCCAGAAGGTATTCTCAAGATTTTGGCAAATGAAGAAAACCGCAAAGCTTCTGTTTGCACTTGCATCGCCTACGCTGATCAAAACGGAGTTTTTGTTTTCACTGGAACAGTCAATGGAAGAGTGTCCAAATCCCTAATGGGAGAGAATGGATTTGGATATGATCCAATTTTTATCCCCGACGGTAGCGACAAAACTTATGCCGAAATGACTGCGGATGAAAAAAATGAGATATCTATGAGAAAGATTGCCCTGCTGAAATTCAAAGATTTTATAATGTCAGAAAGGGCATAGCAACTACATCCAGCTCGAAGTTCGTCTTAATGCAATTCTATTGAGACGGACTTTTTTTATTTATCACTAGAGCTAGAAGGGGCTGTAATTGACCAATAACAGTTGCAGGATCAGGCAATTCTTCTAGCCAAGAAAAAGTTTGAAAGCTGTCCTGCCAAGCGAGCCAATAAAAATTACGAATTGCTTACGTAATTTTTTTATCAAAAAAAGGTATTTTGACTCTTTTCTGCTCCCTATGAAACAACTTTAAAACACGCTCGATTTAGGATATAATAAAATCATAAAATAAAAAATTTACATATCTCAAATGGTTCAGAAAGCCATAACATTTTTTAGTGTTCGAAGAAATTTTCGAATATTGTTTTTTGTTTTGTCCATTTTTGTTTTTTCCTTTCTTTTTTCTCACTCGGCCCAGGCTTCCTATACCGCTCAATACTGGAATATTGCCGCTGGTTCTTCACCAGATTTTCCCACTAGTTCGCCCAAATATACAACTACAACTGACGATATCAATTTCAACTGGGGAGAATTTTCACCAGTCTACGGCATAATCAATGCCAACGGCTTTACTACCCGTTGAACAGAAACAAAAACTTTTTCCGCCGGCATCTATTATTTTTCCGCCACAGCTGATGACGGCATCCGAGCATACATCGACGACACGGAAATATTTAACTCCTGGATAGACCAGGGGTCGACATCTTACAGCAACACAAAAACCATCAGCGCCGGTTCTCATACCGTTAAAGTAGAGTATTATGAAAATAGCAGCGACGCTGTTTGCCGGTTTTCCTATTACAAATTAAACCCCAGCATTTCTACCTTCTCCCCTTCCGACAATGCCACCGGCATCAGCCCGACCACAGAATTAAAGCTAAGCTTCGATCAAACTGTCTATACTTCCGATTCCGACAACAATGATATTGTTATTAAAAAAGCCTCTGATAATTCAACAGTTGAAACTATCTATACTAAAGACGCTACAGTCTCCGGCTCCGGGCCATCCACTATAACAATTAACCCTTCCGTAACACTTGCTGATTTAACCAATTATTACATCCAAATCAGCTCCAATGCTTTCTATAATGGTTCCGGAGATTATTATTCTGGAATAAGCGATACAACGACCTGGAATTTTACCACGAACAAATTAGGATATCTAGATAAAGAAAATATCACCGGCACTTATGGAATGATTACTACTAAAGCAGTCAAGAAATTCCAATCCGACAATGGAATCGAGCCGACTGGATTTTTCGGTCAGTTAACAAGAGCGAAACTAGAGAAAAGTTGAAGTAGGGACTGACTTCTTCCAAAATGCAAAGCGTGCTAAAAAAGAGGTGGTTGCCTCTTTTTTGATAGAATAAGCATATTTAGCCTTTTTTTCTGTCCAAAACTTCAAATAAGCACGCCTTTAAGAAAATCGTAAGCCTGTGTTGAAAAATACGCAAGAGCAATATTGAAAATCAAATTGCCCGTTCCCAACGGCACCATTACCTTCCAAAAAGGATAGCGCGACATACCCATAGAGATAACGATAAAATCATTGGAAAAAGGAGAGCAAGATCCATAAAGCAGAAAAAACAGGGGCAGAATTTTGGGATATCGAAGGGCCAGCGAACGGACAAACTCTAAAACCTTATGCAACGTTTTGGGGATAATAACGCTTCCCTGATATCCTATATAATATGAAGTTGAATCTCCCAGCATTACACCGGCCGCAGTTGAAAATCCAAGAGACAGAGGATTAAGCCCTCCTACAGCTAAAGTAACCAGAACTAAATGGTAGGGAATTCCGCTGAAAGTGGTTATTCCTCCCAAAAAAGCCAGAATAAAAATAAGCAAATAGGCGTTTTCGACGCCAATCATGGCAATCAGCTTCTCTGGCGAAGAGTATAGATAGGAAAAAACTGAGAAACTGATAAAAAGCAGAATCAATGCAATTCTCGGAAAATATTTTAGTATTTTTTTCTTTTCCATTGGAAACATGCTTATTATTTAGGATTTATCTCGAAAAATGAGGCCAAAAATCTCCCGGATTTCGACGATCATTCTGGTCAAAAACGCGAATAAGCCTGGATTCAATCTGCCCTTTTTCATTTAGACGGCCGAAAACAATTACCTCATCGCCGACTTTTAAAGCATCTTTTACAGTGCCTGCCCCTTTTTTTACAACGGTGTTCCCGTCAATTAAAACTTCCTTTTTTTCATTGCTGCGACCTTGAATTGTAAAAATATCGCTATTTATTTCAATAATTTTTCCAAAATACTGGTCGCCTGCCCAGCGGTCTCTTTTGACATTGACAATAAATACAACCGCGTTAAAAATCAGCGCTAGAATAAATAGGCCGGCAAAAATAACTACTGCCTTCCTAAAAATGCTGCACCTGTTTTTTGCGTTTGTTTCACCGAAATTATAATTGGCGCCAATATTTTTTTTATCTTGTGGCATAATTATTAAGATTAGTTCTATTATCAAGTTAATTCTAGCCAGTTTGCCAAAAATTGCAACTGACTCTTATTCAATAGCCTGTTGTTTGTTTATGAAATATAGGTTAGAATTTTTATGTTATTCTGATTCAAAAAAATAACACAAACAAACATATGATCATCGATACTCACACTCACGTTTGCAGCCCGAAAACCCTGGAAGATTACAGAAAAAAATCAAAAAATATGGTTTCTAAAATTATTGCCATACCTTTTTTTGAAAATCCTCCGAAAGTCGGAGAGGAAATAGAAAATCTTCTTTTGTTTTCAGAGAAAGAGCCGTCTATTTTCCCAACCGGGTGTTTTAACATGGAAAACGGCCTCAAAAGCCAGCTTGAATTTCACGAAAGGCTATTTTCGAGAGAAAAAATTTGCGCCGTGAAACTTTTTCCCGGATATCAGCAATTTTATCCCTCTGACGATAAAGTACTTTTTATTGCCAGGCTTTGCGAAAAATATAACCGGCCTCTTATTTTCCATTCCGGTGATTTTTATGATCCGGAAAACAAAAGTTTTTTAAAATATTCCCATCCTGCCCACATAGACGAACTGGCCGTAAAATCTCCTCGGACAAAAATAATCATTTCTCATTTCGGATTTCCCTATTTTTTAGAAACCGCCAATATAGTTTCCAAAAATAAAAATGTTTATACCGATATCTCAGGAACCATTGATGATTGGGAGATATCGAAAAAAGAAATAAAAAAACCTGGCTAAACAATATGTGGCTGATTTAAAAAGAGTTTTCAACTACTATCCTGATATAAAAAGAAAGGTTATGTTTGCAACTGATTACAGCGGAGAAAATACCGATCTTAAGCTCGTAATTCCCTATATGAAAGTGATAAAAAAACTTTTTAGCAAAGAGGAGCAGAAAAGCGCCTTTTGCGGCCTGGCAGAAGAATTATTTTTTAGACAATAATAAAAAACAATCAGCGTTTCAATCCGGATTTTGCGTCCGGATTTTGCCTTTTATTGCCATAATAGTTTTTAAGTGCTAGACTCGGAAGATATGGAAATTAGAAATATCGCCATTATCGCCCACGTAGATCATGGGAAAACCACTATCACTGATGCCATCATGAAGCAAACCGGAATGACAAGCGATGAAGCCGCCAGCATGGATTCCAATGATCTTGAAAAGGAGCGCGGAATAACTATTTATTCCAAAAACGCTTCGGTTTTTTATCGTGGAACAAAAATCAATATTGTGGATACGCCAGGCCACGCCGATTTTGGATCGGAAGTTGAACGCGTGCTCCGTTCAATAGACAGCGTATTGCTTGTAGTTGACGCCCAGGAAGGGCCGATGCCTCAAACTCGTTTTGTCCTCAAAAAGTCGCTGGAGCTGGGGCTTAAGCCGATTGTTGTGATAAACAAAATCGACAAACCGGCAGCCGACCCTGATCTCGTTCAAGAACAAGTTTTTGAATTATTTTTAGATTTGGGAGCGAGTGACGAACAGCTTGATTTTACCGTAGTTTATACCATCGGAAAGCAGGGCATTGCTAAAATTCATCTTGGAGATAATTCTGACAGTTTATCTCCCCTGCTTGACACTATTCTTCTTAAAGTAAAGCCCGCGCCGTCCAAAATTGACGCTCCTTTCCGTTTTCAGCCGTTCAATCTCGGATATGATAATTTCTTGGGACGGCTGGCTATCGGAAGAATACATGAAGGAACGATTGAAATTGGAAAAAATTTGGTTCTCAAAAAAAATGACGGCGAAGCCGAAGCTGGAAAAGTCACCAAACTTTTTACTTTTCACGGCCTTGAACGAAAAGAAGTGGAAAAGGCCCTAGCCGGAGACATTGCAATGATCGCCGGATTTCCCGGAATTGACATTGGAGAAACTCTTTGTGAAAGCGCCAGCCAAGATGCTCTTCCGGCCATAACCGTAGACGAACCGACAATTTCGCTTAATTTCCTGGTCAACACATCCCCTTTCGCCGGACGCGAAGGAAAATTCGTTACCAACAAACAACTTCGCGAGCGCCTGGAGAAAGAAATCGAAGTAAATGTAGGCCTGAAAATAGATTTTTCTTCTGACTCATACAAGGTTTATGGCCGAGGAGAATTGCATATAGCCATCCTTCTTGAAAACATGCGGCGCGAAGGCTATGAAGTCCAAGTTTCAAAACCCCAGGTTATCATCAAGGAAACGAAAGATGGAAAACTTGAGCCTCATGAAGAAGTAACCATCGATTCTCCCGCTCAGCTTTCTGGGACTGTTATCGAAAAGCTGGGAAAAAGGAAAGGCATTATGAAAGATATGAAAAATATAGGCTCGCAGACCCGAATGATTTTCGAAATTCCAACCAGAGGGCTTCTGGGATACCGCAGCGAATTTATTGTTGATACTCGCGGAGAAGGAATACTCTGCTCGAGATTTATTGGCTACGGGCCTTACGCCGGAGAAATAAAAAAGAGCGATTTGGGATCCATGATTTCCATGGCATCCGGCAAAGCTTTGGGATTCTCGCTTGCCAACCTTCAAAATCGCGGAACGCTTTATATTGAACCAGCCACGGAAGTTTATGAAGGCATGGTTATTGGAAATACCTCAAAAGGCGCCGATATGGCTGTTAATCCCATAAAGGGAAAGCAACTTACCAATATGCGCGCCTCCGGAACAGATGAATCTATCCAACTTACTCCGCCTCAAATTCTTACTATTGAAAAAGGACTGGAAATAATTTCCGACGATGAATATCTGGAAATCACCCCCAAATCCGTACGCCTTCGAAAACAGCATCTCACCGAAATAGACAGAAAAAGAGCTGGGAGAAAAAACTAAGATATCCAAATTTGCCAGGTAAGCAAAAAATTGTCTTGGCTTTTTTTATTATCCGATAATGTATTATACTTGCTAATATGGATTGTAATGATAATGATCTTATTGAAAATTTTCTGGCCGGAGACGACTCGGCTTTTTCCGAGCTCGTAAAAAAATACTTGAAACCCGTTTATAATTTCCTCTATCATTTTGTAACTGATCGCGAAGCGCTGGATGACATCACGCAAGAGACTTTTATAAAAGCTTGGAAAAATATCGGAAAATTCGACCAAGAAAAAAAATTTAAGACTTGGATTTTTACTATCGCCAAAAATACCGCTTACGACTGGCTCAAAAAAAAGAAAACTATTCCGTTTTCAAATTTTACCGACGAAGAAGGCAACAATAAATTGGATAACATCGGGGATGAATCAATCCTTTCCGATGAACTCTTAATCCGCGCCGACTCAGCCAAAATACTCGAGGAAAAATTAAAAGTACTTCCGGATATTTACCGGATAATTCTCATTATGCATTATAAAGAAGATTTTTCCCTCCAGGAAATCGCAAAAATTCTAGGGAAACCCTACAATACCATAAAAAGCCAGCATCAAAGAGGGTTAAAAATACTAAAAGATACATTTTTTTAAAATTTTAAAAAATATTGTTTGCGTCTCGAATAACAATTTAATCGTACTACCAGCATGAATACTCTTCGTACTATCTTCAAAAAAATATCCGCGTTTGAACCATCTATTGGCTTAGAAAAGCGAATTATTGAAAAAATTGCTTTGCAAAATAAATTGGCCTTGAGACGAAAATTGGCCTTTATTTATACCGGTTTTATAGCATCATCTGGAGTTTTTATCTGGGCTATTTTCACTCTTGGAAAAGTTATTTATCAGTCAGCTTTTTGGGACTTGGCCGCTCTTTTCTTCTCGGATACCGGATTAATAATTCAAAATTGGAGTAGTTTCGCCTATTCGCTTATGGAAACTCTGCCAATATTTGGAATTGTTGCGATATTAATTCCTATTTTTGCTTTATTTATGTTAATAAGCGCGTATTTCAAGGCGATCAATCATAATCATTATAAATTTATATAATATACACCAGCTTGTCATCCCCGACTTGATCAGGAATGACAATTAATAAGTATTCTAAATTTTAAGTTAAATTTTATGAACGAACTATTAAAATCTAAAAAATTCAAAATGGCTTCTGGAATTGTCGGGGCCTTGATCCTGGCCTTTATTATTTTCGGCGCCGGAGTGTCAGTCGGAATCCATAAAGCCCGCTTTTCGTACAAATTCGGCGAAAACTATGAAAGAAATTTTATGGGGCCAAGAGACAAAGGACCAATGGGAAAACCAATGGGATTTTTCCGCGATATGGAAGGCCGGGATTTTCGAAACGGACATGGAATTGCTGGCAGCATAGTGTCAATCTCTGATAACACTATCATTATTAAAGATTCGGAAAACAAGGAAACTTCCATTGCAGTGAATGACAAAACTGCCATCAAAGACCGACGGGATGATATAAAAATAACCGATCTCAAACGGGATGAAAAAATCGTAGTTCTCGGAAAGCCAGGAGACAATGGGGTTATTAATGCTGACCTGATCCGAGTTTTTGACAATAATCCGAATAATAATCCACAAAATTAATATGAAATTATCTGAATTAGCGAAAAAAAATAAAAAATATATCATAATCGCCACAATCATACTAATAGCCGGGGGGTACTATTGGTATAGCAAATCCAGCTCCAAAAATACTGCGGTGCAATACAAAACTGCCACAGTTGAAAAAGGAACATTGGCTGTTTCTGTTTCCGGATCTGGAAATGTAATCGTCGATCAAAGTTCCAATATCGATCCCACAATCACCGGAACAGTTCAGAATCTTTCGGTCTCTGTCGGAGATAAAGTGGAAAAAGGGCAATTTCTTTTTGATATCAAAAATGATGATTTAAGTTTAAATGTTACTAAAGCATATGCTTCCTATCTTTCATCATTGCAATCATTAGAGTCGGCTAAGGCCAACAAAAAAGAAGCTCGAACCAATCTTGATGAAGCAAATTCGACAAATAAATCAGCTCTGAAAAAAAAACATGAAGCGGCACAAATTGCGGTTTCTGCGGCCGAAGAAAGTGTAAAATCTGCTTTGCAAAACTACCAGAATGAAAAATCAAACTATTCCGACAGAAAAGTAACTGCCCCCATTTCTGGAACAGTCAATGAAATCAATATCAAAAATGGAGACGATTTAAGCAAGCTTTCATCGGGAAGCTCCCGGGAAGTTCCAATAATCATCGGGGATCTCGGAACTATGAAAGCCCAGGTTCAAATTAATGAGGTAGATATTGCAAATGTCAATATCGGACAAGAAGTTGCCCTTACATTCAGTGCTATTGACGGATTGAATGTCGCCGGAAAAGTAGAAAAGATTGACTCCATAGGAACATTGAGCTCTGGCGTCGTCACATATAACGTAACAATCAATTTTGACACCCTTGATTCAAGAATAAAGCCGGAGATGAGCGTTTCAGCTTCTATAAACACCCAAACTAAACAAGACGTTATTGTAGTTCCCAGCGGAGCAGTAAAAATCCAAAACGGAGAAAATTATGTAGAAGTCCTAAACAGCGGGCAGACTCCTGTTGAAATAAAAGTAAAAACTGGGGTTTCTAACGACACGGAAACAGAAATTACAAGCGGACTAAAAACTGGTGATAAGATAGTAACGCAGACTATCGGTTCATCCAGCACGGCTTCGACTTCCAGCTCATCCAGCAATAAAGGCGGCGGAATGCGCATCCCCGGTTTATAAAACTATGACCCGGTAGTGAAATTTCGATTGGCCGAATTCGGCCAAAAATACGGGTTATAATAATCTTAATATTTATTCAATAAGGAATTTCTATGTTAAACAATGTGTGATTATCATATCGAAATTTCACTACCGAGATGATTGAATGCAAAAACCTTGTAAAAACCTATATAAATGGAGATGTTGAAACTAATGCTTTGAATGGAGTTTCTTTTGGAATCAAAAAAGGCGAGTTTGTTTCCATAATCGGCCCGTCTGGCAGCGGAAAATCAACACTTATGCATATTCTGGGAGCTCTTGACACGCCTACTTCAGGAGAATATTTTATTGACGGCCATGCAGTATCCAAACTTAATGACGACGAACTTTCCGAACTTCGCAAAAATAAAATTGGTTTTGTTTTTCAGTCTTTTAATCTGCTTCCCAGGACCACAGTGCTAAGAAATGTTATGCTCCCACTCCTCTATTCCGGTGTAAACAAGGCAGAAAGAGAAAAGAGAGCCAGGGAATGTCTGAGCTATGCCGGCATGGAAGAAAGCAAGTTTATGAATCTTTCCAACCAGCTTTCTGGCGGACAAATGCAAAGAGTCGCCATAGCCCGAGCGCTTATCAATAACCCGTCCATAATTCTAGCCGATGAGCCTACGGGAAATCTTGATACCAAAACTAGCCGCGTTGTTATGGAAGCTTTTAGGGAATTGAACAAAAAAGGACACACCATCATTCTTATCACGCACGAAATGGATGTGGCCGATTACGCCAACAGAATCATTCATGTGAGAGATGGAATCATTGAAAAAGATACTCCGAATAATCCAAATGACCATATTATTTAAGTACTGGTAAAAAACTATGTTTTCTGATTTATTTAAAGAAACTATTTGGTCGCTCTCCAGCAATAAAGTCCGCTCCGGACTGACTATTCTTGGCATTGTAATCGGCATTGCTTCAGTCATCACTATGGTCGCTATCGGGCAAGGAGCTAAAAATTCCATTTCTTCCAGCATTGAAGCTATCGGATCTAATTTGATTATAGTAATGCCGGGATCCCAGCGAGTAGGCGGCATTAATCAGGGCGGTGGAAGCGCCCAATCTTTGACCATTGAAGACGCCGACGCAATCAAAATCCAGATTTCGAGCATTAAAGCAGTCGCTCCTTCAATCACTAAGCGCTATCAAGTTACGGCCAAAGGAAATAATACCAACACCCAGGCCATCGGCACAACAGAAGATTATATGGTTGCTAGAAATGTGAGTATGGACGCCGGATCCTTTTTTAATACCCAGCAGATGAAAAGCTCAGCCAAGGTAGCCGTAATTGGCCCATCGGTCAGAGATGATCTTTTTGGGGAAAATGTCAATCCTGTCGGCCAGACGATACGCATCAACAATATGGATTTTCAGATAGTTGGAATGACCAAGGCTAAGGGCGGATCGGGACCTAATAATCAGGATGATGTCATTTATGTGCCGCTGACTAGCGCCCAGCATTATTTTTCCGGAGATGAATATGTCAACAATATCAGCATCGCAGCATCAGACCAAAATGCCATGGCATCAGTCCAGGAAGATATTACCAACCTTCTTTTAAAGCGCCATAAAATTTCTGATCCTACCAAAGCTGATTTTAGCCTAATGAACCAAAATGACATTCTTTCTACCGCTTCCAGCATAACGAGCACTTTTACCATCCTGCTTTCCTCTATTGCTGGAATATCGCTTCTCGTTGGAGGAATCGGCATTATGAATATGATGCTGACGACTGTTACTGAAAGAACCAGAGAAATAGGCCTTAGAAAAGCGGTAGGAATAAAAAAAATCAATATTAATCTCCAATTTTTAGCTGAAGCTGTGGTTCTTACGCTTCTTGGCGGAATATTAGGCGTAGTGCTTGGATGGATCGCTTCTCTCGCCGTCACTCATTTTGTAAGCAGCCTAAAAACTAGTATTTCTTTTTCGGCAATCATGTTGGCTTTTGGCGTTTCCGCCGGAGTAGGAATTGTATTTGGTTTTTATCCGGCCCGGCGCGCGGCCAACTTAAGCCCGATTGAAGCTTTAAGATACGAATGATAAAAAAAATTAATTTATTTTAAAATTACAGCTAAAGCAGCTGTAATTTTTTTTGGTTCTATGCTATTTTATATTCATAAAAATAATCAGCATGAAGAGGATAAGTTTTAAAATAAAAGTACTTGTTTTCCTGGAAATCATTGTTATAATTATCAATTCAATATTGGGCTATTTTATATGGAAGGAGTTAAGTTTTCTGGTACGCGAAATTTCCCGCAAAAAAATTATAGCCTTGGCTTCTACTACTGCCTATTTTATTGAGGGAGAAAAACATGAGGAAATTCAATCAGAAAAAGACCAGCAATCCAATGCTTACCGAGAGATTCATGAAGTGCTTAAAAATATTATGGAAGCCAACCCGGAATTGGATGACATCTATACCTTGAAGCAGCTGGAAGACGGAAGCTGGATTTATGTCGCAGAGGGATATGAAACCAAAGATCTGGATGGAGACGGAGTAATAGCTGAAGATGAAATGGCAGCTTTAATTGGAGAGCCTTTCGACGCCAGCCCTTACCCAGAATTGTTTAACGCTCTTAACAATCCTTCAGCGGATTATGAAATGGGATGCGACAAATGGGGCTGCTTTCTTTCGGGATATGCCCCAATAAAGAATAAATCCGGCCAGACAGTTGCAATTGCCGCCGTAGACATCAGAGCGCAAGATGTTATTGATTTTGAAAAAAATACGAGGATAGCTATATTCGCGACACTTGGATTTCTTTTTGTCTTTCTTCCTCTGGTCATCTACCTGTTTCTTGCCTTTATTACAAAACCAATATCTGAAATCATTAAGGGAATAAAAAATTTCGGGCAAGATCTTTCTACCCGGCTTCCCATTAAATCGGAAGATGAGTTCGGAATAATTTCCCGGACATTTAACAACATGGCTTCTGAACTCCAGGATCTTTATACCGGCTTGGAAGATAAAGTCAGAGAAAAAACCAGAAGTCTTGAAAAAAAAGTCAACGAGATAGAGGAAAAAAACGCCAAAGAGGAGGCGCTTCTGACAAGCATCGGAGAAGGAATGATCGCTACTGATAAAAATGGAAAAATAATTATCACTAATAGCCAATTTGAAATATTTTTAAGGCTTTCGGCCGATAAAATAACTAACAAAAAAATATCATCCATTTGCAATCTATCCGACGACAAAGGAAATATCATCAGCGGCGAAAAACGGCCTGAAATAGCCGCCCTTAGCCATGCCAAAAAGACAACTGTTTCTCTTTTTTTAGAAAGAGCAGATAAAACAAAATTTCCGGTTATGATTACCGCTGCTCCGGTAATATTCAGAAACAAGATAATTGGATCGATAATAGTTTTCCGGGATATCACCAAAGAAAAAGAAGTTGACAGGGCAAAAAGTGAGTTTGTTTCATTGGCTTCCCACCAATTGCTGACGCCTCTAGCCAACATACGCTGGTACACTGAAATGCTTTTAGAAGATAATGGATATTCTGAAGATAAAAAGAAAAGATATTTTTCAAAAATAGAAAATTCCACCCAAAGAATGGTAGAACTGGTTCAAGATTTGCTCAATGTTAGCCGGATCGAAATGGGAGTATTTTCAATTGAAACAAGGCCTACAAATATAAAAGAGCTGATGCTGGACGCAATTAGCGAATTGTCCCATAAAATAAAAGATAAAAAAATAAAAATTCTAAAAAACTTTGATGATCTCAAAAGCTTTAATGCTGACCCCAAAATGCTCCGGATTATTTTCCAAAATCTGCTTTCCAACGCCGTAAAATACGCCAACCTCAATGGAAAAATAGAAGTCTCCGTAAGCAAAAATGAAAAAAGCGTACTTATTCGGATATCCAACAGCGGTTATGGAATTCCCCAAAATCAAGAAGATAAAATATTTACAAAATTATTCAGAGCTGATAATGTAAGAGAGGAAGAAACTGAAGGAACAGGACTGGGCCTCTACATAACAAAATCGGTAGTTGAAAATTCCGGAGGGAGAATATGGTTTGATTCAATTGAAAATAAAAACACGAATTTTTACGTTGAATATCCCTTATCCGGCATGAAAAACGTAAAGGGAAGCAAAAAATTAATCTAATGCGCCAACATCATGAGCAAAGAGAACAAATCAAAAACAATTCTTATCGTAGAAGATGACGGATCCATGCTTGAAGCCCTAGTCGAAAAATTCAGCTCCTCTAAATTTGATGTATTATCAGCAAGAAACGGAGTAGAAGGCCTAGAACTGGCGCTATCCAAACATCCGGATATTATACTTCTGGATATAATAATGCCCAAGATGGACGGCCTTTCCATGCTTCGAAAATTAAAGGAAGATAGATGGGGAGCATTTGCGCCGGTTGTTATTCTTACTAATTTAAGCGACAGTCAAAAGTTATCCGAAGCGCTTGAAATCGGCGTGGTTGAATACATCGTAAAAGCAGAAGTAAAATTAAGCGACATCGTTTTTAAGGTAAAGAGAGTTTTAGGAATGGGAGCGTAAAGCGAATTAAATAAATTTAAAAAAGGCGCCGGCGCCTTTTTTGTTTTGTTTTTTTTGGTGATGATTTGGATAAAAAAAGAGGGCAAACACAAAGATTCTTGCGCTTGCCCATCGCAATCATGCGCCGATAAGAAGATCAAAACCGTCTCGCAAAAGAGCCGCCTGACAATCCTGCTGGCTCCAGTCAGAGAAATGATAAACAAATCCTATTCCCTTGATTTTGCTGGCTTTTTCGATTAAGTCTCCTACCTCTTGCTTTTCCACAGCCGGCTTAAGAGACAGGAAGATTTCCCTTTCTCCAAAAAAAATCTCAGGACAAATAAAGGATGCTGCCACCTGTTCCCGGATAACATTTGCTCCAGTGCCATTAGACGGAAACATTTTAAACACGACCACAACCGGATTTTCTTCTTTCATAAAAATCTCCCTTTCGATTTTAGTTCCCAATTACACTGTCTACAAATTCACGCATCCCCGGACTCATGGAACTGTTTGTAGAAGCTTTTATCAAAATAGCCTTCATCATAATTTCATCTTCTTTGGCAGCTCCTTTGAAAGCTTCTTTGGCTCCGTGAAAATTGTTCGCCTCCACAAAATTGGCGAACGTAATAATTTTAAGCTCCGAATTCGACACTAATTTCACCTCCTTTCGTATACATAGTTAACAAAGAACTGTTTCAAACCAACAAAAAAACCGATCTCACGCGAGGTCGGTTTTGGTTTACTGAAAATGTTTTTATATTCTACGCCCTAATTTTCACGAAACCAAAACCGACCTTCTGGAAAAACCAGAAGAAAAAATAATAAAAGCTATAGAGGTTTTTAGTTTGTGAATTAATCATCTTTTACAATTTACAATTTAGCACCCTCAAAAATATTTGTCAAACAGGCTCGTTTTCTGATTCTAATAATCCTTTAATTTCTTCACGGTTCCGTGCTCCCTAATCTTTTCAAGCGCTTTGGCTTCGATTTGCCGGATTCGTTCCCGTGTCACGCCAAACTCCTGTCCTACTTCTTCAAGAGTGTGCGTAACGCCGTCTTCCAGCCCAAATCGGATTTTGAGAATTTTTTGCTCGCGGGGAGTAAGGTCTTTTAAAATTTCTTCCACGTGCTCTTTAAGCATTTTTCGGGAAGCCAGCTGATTCGGCATTACACCTTCAGTGTCTTCTATGAAATCGCCCAGAACTGAGTCGTCATCAGAATCGCCAACAGAAGTTTCGAGTGAGACTGTTTCCTGGGAAATTTTTTGGATATGGCGGATTTTTTCCACTTCCAGCCCCATCTCCACGGCAATTTCCTCGGGAAGCGGCTCTCTTCCGAGATCCTGGACCAGGCGCCTTGTTACTTGGGTATATTTATTGATTGTTTCTACCATATGAACAGGAATACGAATAGTTCGAGACTGATCAGCCAGCGCACGCGTCACCGCCTGCCTTATCCACCAGGTAGCATAAGTGGAAAATTTATAGCCTTTTCGATAGTCAAATTTTTCCACTGCCCGAAAAAGACCAATATTTCCCTCCTGAATCAAATCCAAAAGAGAGAGATTGTGCGATCTTCCGACATATTTTTTAGCAATACTGACAACCAAGCGTAAATTAGCCTCGGTAAGCCGCTGTTTGGCAGCTATATCTCCCTTTTCTATTCTTTTTGCCAGCGATATTTCTTCTTCCGTAGTCAGAAGATTAACTCTCCCGATTTCCCGAAGATACATCTGAACAAGATCTGAGGAAGCGTCTTCGCCGATTGAAACTTCGGCAGCTTCTTTTTTAGAAGATTTTCTAGTTTTATATTTTTCCATTCCCTCCGAAATTCTATCCGTTTCCATTTTCAGCATTTCGTCGGAACTAATTACCGTTATATTGCTCTTTTCCAGCCTTTCATACAATTTTTCCAGTTTTTCAATTTCCCTCTCTGCATCCGGAATAGCATTCAAAATCTCGTCTTCCGTAATAAATCCTCTTTGCTTGGAGCGATAAATCAAATCTTCTAAAAGATCTTTCTTTTTTTCTTCCGCCTGCTCTTTTTCATCCGAACGTTGCTTTCTGGTTTTTTTTGCTGTCTTCTCTCTTCTTTTTTTCTCGGTTTTATGCAGACTCTTTTTATTCCGCAGATTTATCTTCTTCTTTCTTTTTTCCATTTTTTTCTTTCCGGATGCCTTCTTTTTTACTGCCGAATTTTTCCTTTTTTTCTTCTTTGATTTATTTTTCATAATTTTTGAAAAAACTTAAACCAAATCCTGACAGATTTTGTTAAATTCGGACCTTAAAAATTTTATGGCCTCTTGATCTTTTTTTTCTTCGGCAACTTTCAGATCATGTGTAATTTTTTGAAGCTTTTCTTTTTTAAGTTCCCTTTTTATCTCAACTATGATTTCGTCCAATTCTCTATCCTGATCGGCTATGATTATTTCTTCAAGATTGTTATTTAAATCCAATCTGTATTTTTTTTTAAAATAAAGATTTTCCGCCCTATTTTTCTCTTTATCTGTTTTGAGCAGCTTTATTAAATTATCAAAACTAAAACCAGCCTCTCGGCCTTTTTCAAGCATAAAATTCAGAAGACTGTCTTTTAGCGCGGTTATTTCATCTTTTTTGGTTTTCGCCGCTTTCTTCCAAATTTCTGCTGAAACCAGCATAAGACCAATGATTTCATCAGCGAGTATTTCTATTTTTCCTCTAAAACCTCTTTCATCATCCTTTCCATAAGAATCCGTTTTTTCTGCCGTTCTACCTTCAAGAGTAGCTCTTTTAAGAAGTCCAGTCAATATAGTTTCAGCCACATCCAGATCTTCTCCTAACTTTTTTATCCAATGACTTTTTTCTATGGCGCTGCCAATGTTTGAAATCATATCTAAGATTATTTCCGAGATTTTTTTCTTATCTTCAGGCTTACTCTTATCAAAATTAGAAAATGTTTTTTTATAGAAATATTCCATAGCCGGCAGAGATTCTTCTACTGATTTGACTAGCGCTTCAGGATTTTCCCTGGCAAGATCAGCCGCGTCTTTTCCGGACGGCAAAGTTACAACAGAAATGCTCATCTCATTGGCTAGGCCCATCTTGATGCTTTTTTTGGTAGCCAACTCCCCCGCACTGTCCATATCAAAAAACATTTTTATATTCGGCGTATATCTTTTTATGATTTTTATCTGATCTTCCGTGAGGGCCGTCCCGGAAACCGCCATGACATTTTTGATGCCGGCCTGACTTGCTGCAATCACATCCATATTTCCTTCCACCAGAAGAACCGAGTTTTTCTGTCTGACCTCGCCTTTTGCCTTGTCTATTCCGTAGAGAATTTTGCTTTTATGGTATACTTCCGTTTCCGGAGTATTCACATATTTGGCCTGTGATTCATCGCCTCCCGGCGCCACCCGCGCGCTATATCCGACAACACGGCCGGAATAATCCGCAATGGGAAACATAATTCTTTCACGAAAACGATCATAATAATCTGCTTTATTTTCCTTCTTTACAAGTATTCCCGTCTTAAATATTTCATTGACTTTAAATCCTCGCTTTATTAAGAAAGTCAAAATATTGCGCCATCCTTTCGGTGCGTATCCCAAACGAAATTCCCTTATTGTTTCGTCTTTCAGCCCTCGCTCACGAAGATAGCCCAAAATTTTTATTTTTCCCGGACCATTCCATAGCTGATATTCGTACCATTTTGTCGCCAGCTCCAGAATTTCCAGCGTCCTATTTTTCTCCTGAGTTTTTTGCGGACTGTATCCCTGAAGCTTTACGCCGGCTTTTTCAGCCAGAGTTTTCAAAGCTTCTCGAAATTCCAATCCTTCCATCTCCATAACAAAACTAAAAATATCCCCGTGCTTCTGACATCCAAAGCAATGCCAGAACTGCTTTTCCTCATTGACTGAAAATGAAGGCGTTTTTTCATTATGAAAAGGGCAGAGAGCTCGATAATTGCTCCCTGCCTTCTCAAGCCGGATATATTCTCCCAAAACATCAACGATATTAAGCCTGTTTTTTATTTCCTCAAGATCATTTGCCATGTAAATATCGTACTATAGTACAAGAAAATAGGCAAAAAGTTGCATTTGGCGGAGGCGGAGAGATTCGAACTCTCGGTGCCGGTTAAGACACACTTGCTTTCCAAGCAAGCTCACTAGACCACTATGAGACGCCTCCATTAAGCTAAAGCAAGGCTTTTGGCCTCGCTTTTAATCTATCAGTAATTTTGTATTTGTTCAACTTTTACCCTATTGAGTAAATTTTGCGAAGCAAAATTATTTTTCCGAAAGAAAAATTACTCAACAGGATGAACCTTTATCTTTCCATCTTAGAAATCTCCATAGTCGTCTTTATAACCGTATCGGGATTGAGAGAAATGGAATCAATGCCTTCTTCGACGAGAAACTTAGCAAAATCAAGGAAATCGGAAGGGGCTTGGCCGCAAATGCCGACTTTTCGCTTCGATTCGTGCGCCTTTTTGATGACTTGCCTGATCAATTCTTTGACCGCTTCGTTTCGTTCGTCATATACATGAGCTACCTTAGCAGAGTCGCGATCTACTCCTAGAGTCAGTTGTGTAAGATCATTCGAACCGATGGAAAATCCGTCAAAAATTTTGGAAAATTCATGGGCTAAAATTACGTTGGATGGAATTTCGCACATTACATAAACATCCAGATCATTTACTCCGCGCTTGAGTCCGAATTTTTCCATCTGGACCAGCACTTTTTTTCCTTCTTCAATTGTCCGGCAAAATGGAATCATCGCTTTCATGTTGGTGAGACCCATAACATCCCTGACTTTTTTGAAAGCCATACATTCCAGACGGAATCCATCGACATAATCTGGATCGTAATAGCGGGAAGCTCCCCTCCAGCCGATCATCGGGTTTTCTTCTTTCGGCTCAAATCCTTTTCCGCCGATGAGTGTCGCGTATTCGTTGGTTTTGAAATCGCTCATCCTGACAATCACGTCTTTCGGATAAAAAGCCGCCGCGATTCTGCCAATGCCCTCTGCTAATTTTTCCACAAAAAATTCTTCTTTGTTTTTGTATCCATGCGTCATTTCCTCAATTTTTTTCTTTTCTTCCTTATCATGGACTTTTTCAAAATGGCGCAGCGCCATCGGATGAATTTTAATATATTCCGTGATAATAAATTCTTCGCGCGCCAGCCCCACTCCGTCATTGGGGATGAAGGATAATTCAAAAGCCTGATCTGGATTTCCCACATTCATCATAATATTGGTTCGGGATTTCTTGATGCTTTTGAGATTGGTTTTTTTGATTTCATATTTCAAAACTCCTTCAAAAATCTGTCCGACTTCGCCTTCCGAGCAGCTCAAGGTCACATATTTCCCGTCTTTTATGGATTTGGTCGCATTTCCGGTTCCCACCACACAAGGAATTCCCAATTCCCGGCTGACAATGGCCGCGTGCGATGTGCGTCCGCCGCTGTTGGTTACGATGGCACTCGCAATTTTCATAATCGGCTCCCAATCCGGATCAGTCATCTCCGTTACCAGCACTTCACCCTTTTTGAAGCTCGCGATCTTCGCCACGTCCTTTATCACATTAGCTTTTCCTGATCCGATTTTGTTTCCAACAGCACTGCCAGAGCAAAGAACTTTACCTTTTTGCTTCAAGATGTATTCTTCCAAAACATTCTTGTCTTTTTGCGATTGCACTGTTTCCGGACGAGCCTGCACGATATACATTTCTCCCGATCGACCGTCTTTAGCCCATTCGATATCCATTGATTTTCGGTAGTGCTCTTCGATTTGCATTCCCCAAGAAGCTAGCTTCAACACTTCATCATCCGTAAGGCAGAATTTTCTCCGGTCTTCCTGCGGAACAGAAACGTTTTGAGTTGTAGTTGTTCCGCCGACTGAATATACCAATTTGCTTTCCTTGCTTCCCAGTTTTTTTCCGATTATCGGCCGAAAACCTTTTTTGAGAGTGGGCTTGTGAACAATAAATTCGTCCGGATTAACTTTGCCTTTCACGATATTTTCTCCCAATCCCCAGGAACCATCAATCACGATCGCATCCTGAAATCCCGATTCCGTGTCAATCGTAAACATAACACCGCTCGAAGCTTCATCGGAGCGAATCATTTTCTGCACTGTCACAGAAAGTGCCACATCAAACTGCCCGAATCCCTTGTCCACGCGATAGGAAATAGCGCGATCAGTAAAAAGCGAAGAAAAACATTTTTTTATGGATTCTATTAGCTGGTATTCTCCGCTAACGTTCAAATAAGATTCCTGCTGGCCCGCAAAAGAAGCATCGGCGAGATCTTCTGCCGTAGCGCTCGAACGGACCGCCACATCCACTCCGCCGACAAAATGATTGGTGTGATCTTCTTTGTCCCAGGTAATTCTAAAACTCTTGCCCTTCAAATATTCTTTGGAAATTTTGGCGTAGGCTTCGATAATTTCATTGTGCAGATCTTCCGGAAATTCTGCGGCTAATATGGCTTGGCGCATTCGATATCCATGCTCAGATAAATTGCGCATGTTTCCAGTATTCAAGCCTTTTAATATCTTTTTAAACTTTTCATCAAGATTATTATGCTTTATAAAATAGCGATAAGCATTTGACGTCACCGCAAAGCCATCAGGAATATTTATCCCACGTTTACGAAGCTGGCTATACATCTCGCCGAGCGACGCATTTTTTCCTCCAACCAGCGGAATGTCTTTTATTTCAATTTCGCTAAACCAGAGGATGTTTTTTTGATTTTTTGATTTTGATTTTGATTTTTTTGTTTTAAACATAAAAAATTTAAAGAAGTTATTTTATGATTTTATTATACCACAAAAAACAAAAGGGACAGTATGGCTATCTCTTCGTATTATAAACAAATTAATTTTATTTTATTTCTTCGACTTTAACCAGACTCATATGCTCTCGCTTTACGTGCGGCCGGCCGGTAACAATCACTATCCGGTCTTTTTCTTTTAGAACGCCGCTTTTAAGGAGTGTTTTTTTGGATTCATCGATCAGTTCGTCAAGCGTCCGGCAATCAGGCAGAATGAAACTTTCTGTTCCCCAAAGAATAGATAATTGATTATGCGTCTTTTCGCTATTGGTCACAACCAAAATATTCTGCTGCGGGCGGTGCCTGGCAATCATATGAGCCGTGAATCCCGAAACACTGGCCACCACAATCGCCACTGCTCCGCTGTCTTTAGCCAGCTCATGGGCGCTATTAGCTACCGCGGCGGAAACAGAAGATTTGCTATCCCCCAAAAATCCATGCTTCAGATCATCAAAAGGCGATTCTTCGGTGCGATTGATTATTTCCACCATGGTTTTCACTGACTCTAAGGGATATTTGCCGTTAGCCGTTTCCCCGGAAAGCATCACTGCGTCCGCGTGATCGATGACGGCGTTGGAAACATCGCTCACTTCTGCGCGAGTCGGACGGGCATTTTCAATCATGGAATTGAGCATTTGCGTCGCCACAATCACCGGTTTTCCAGCCCGAAGACATTTGGCTACCATTTCTTTTTGATAAATTACCACCCGGCTTTCCTCAATCTCAATCCCCAGATCTCCGCGAGCTACCATGATTATATCCGATGCCATTATGATCTCATCAATATTCTTAAGCGCTTCCTTTCTTTCAATTTTGGAAACAATCTTAGGAAGATTGGTTTTTCTATCCAATATTTTCTTTATTTTTTCTTTTGCGCTGTTTATATCCTTTGCATTGCTTACAAAGGAAAGCGCTACAAAATCAACGTTTTTGCGAAGAGCATATTTAAGGTCATTTTCGTCTTTTTCGGTAAGCGCGCTTACTTTCAGACTAGCATCCGGAATATTGACTCCTTTATGGTTTTTTATAGTTCCGCCGTTTATCACTTTTCCTAAAAGCAAATTATCCTTTTTTTCCACTACCTTTATTTTCATCAAACCATCTTCAATAAGTAGCTCATTTTCAACACTTATGCTTTTTATAATGTTGTCCCAGTCAAGTTTTATAAATTTTAAATTTTTATCATTAGAAATTGATTTAAAATTTAAAATTGAAAATTGAAAATTTGCAGGCAGCGATGTATCCCCAATCATTACATACTCGCCCGTTTCGATTTCTACTTCTTTATCTACTGTTATCCTGATCCTCGGTCCTTGAAGATCAGCCATAACCCCGACCGGTATTTTCAATTTTTCGCTTAAATGGCGGATATTATCAATCAATTTTCCATTTGATTCATGGGTTCCATGGGAAAAATTTATCCTGGCTACATTCATGCCTGATTTTATCATTTCTTCCAATATTTTCGATTTCTCACAAGATGGTCCGATAGTGGCCACGATTTTTGTCCGCTTATCCATATTTTTTTCTTAACTGGTATACTTCTATATTCTCATAATAAAGCAAAACAGGCAACCCAAAAGCTGCCTGTTTTAAAATCTATTTCAAAGCAATTATTTGATAACATGGATGCTTCCAATGAGTGGCAACGGTTTCATCTCTCCCTTGGCAGCGCTGATAATTCCCATAATAGCCATAACTAAAAGAAAAATGCATCCGAGTGGCAAAATTATAAACCAGCCTAAAATTGGTATGGCGCCGCCTAAAATGTTCACAATTACTGCGGCAATAAGCAGAAGAAGCTGCTGATTGGCATGAAATTTAGCAAAAGGGCTATTTTTTGCATCAGTTACCAAAGGAATAAAAAATAAAATAGGAATAATGTAACCAACAATGGCCATTGCCTTATTTTTTTCTGCGTCATTCCCGCCAGCTTGAGGAGCCGGAGGAGTTTGATTTTGGGTTGTTTGTTCGTCCATAAGTCACCGCCTTTCTATTACTAAGAATATTTTCCTCTAGTTTAATTTTAGCATAGTCTCTCTAAAATTCACAAGCAGCTATTTTAAGTCCAAAAGTTCATTAATGATTTTCTCTGGAATCGGATTTTTTTTCGGGCTTATCCCGGGATACCTCCACGCGCTAATGATGCGAATCAGTCGATTCGCCGAATTTCGAATTTCGAATTTCGAATTTCGAATTTTTTTGGAAACCTGCCTGCCGGTAGGTAAGGTTGGAAATTGGGATTTGGAAATTGCTCCGTGATAGCGGAGCTGGTACATTACCCAGATTTCCTGCTTCCAAATCTCCTTTCTATTTATTAGTTTGGGGGAAACCGGCTGCATTACGGCGATAGTATTCTTGACTATTCCTTCTTCTTTTCTTTTTGGACGACGAACAACGCCCAAGATTTTCTGGGCGCTTAAACTATAATATTGCATTTTATATTTCGCATGCTCCGTCCAATAGTATTTTTCCGTATTTTTAGGGAAGTTTAGGCGCATTTTAATCGTTATGGATGTAATAATAATAAGCTTTTCCGTATAATTCCGGTATTTTGTGTTTTTTCAAGTATTCTTCCATTTTTTTCTTCCCGCTTTTTCCCTTTTCCACTATCGGACAAACATCTTTATCCATAATCAACTTATACCTCCCTTTTTTATCAAATTTAAGGCAAATCGGAAAAAGCCTGCAATCTACCGGCCTTTTTTTATATATCCGGCATCCGGTGTTGCCCTTATTTTGAAAAATACATTGCCCGTCTTTTTTTCTTTTGAGAATAAAAATGTCCTGAAAAGGAGTTTTTATTTTTATTGAATATTTTTTGAACCTTTTTTCTTCAAACGGAAAAAGCACCGGATTAAAACATTCAACTCCGCAACAAATAGTGCATTTTCCGCATTTTATATCAATCATTTTTTATTTAACTTCCATGCCCCGAAGAGCAGCTATTCTTTCTTCGATAGGAGGGTGGGTCATAAATAACTTAGATACTTTTTTTCCTTTAAATGGATTGGCAATGTAAAGATGGGCAGTGGCCCGATTAGCCGCTTCAAGCGGTTCTGCATCTTGTGATATCTTTTCAAGAGCTCTCGCAAGCCCTTCCGGATAGCGGGTAAGCAGCGCTCCATCCGCATCCGCCAGAAATTCGCGCTTTCTTGAAATCGCCAGCTGCATTAGCATTGCCGCGATCGGAGCCAGAATTGAAAGAACTAGAGCTAGAACAATCATAGCAATTCGAAATGGTCCCCCGTTATTGTCATCATCTCCTCCAAAAAACGCCCAATGGCGAAACCAATCTGCCAGAAGGGTAACAAAACCGACCAAAATCACGATAATTGTTGAAAGTAAAATATCTTTATTCCCAATGTGAGAAAGTTCATGGGCAATCACGCCTTCAAGTTCTGTTTTTTCCAATTTGTCTATTATTCCGGTCGTAAGACAAATCACTCCATGCTCCGCATTACGTCCGGTAGCAAAAGCATTCGGAGCACTGTCTTGGATGATATAAATTTTTGGCACCGGCAGACCAGCTGTGATGCAAAGGTTTTCGACTAAATGATATATTTGGCGTCCGCTGTTATGGTCAACCAATTTTGCTCCGCTCATAGCCAGAACAATTTTGTCGCTCCACCAATATGAACTAAAACTCATAACAATGGAAAAAATAACCGCACCGTAAAGAATGGCGCTGTTTCCCATCGCTCCGGCGAAAACGTAACCGACTGCAATCACAAATACCAAAAACCCGGTTATATAAACCCAGGTGAGGCGGGTGTTTTTATCAGCTTGATTGTATAAGGTCATAAAACATGGAACATAAAACATGGAACATAAAAAACGATCTAATTTGTTATATGCTCCATGCTATATGCTGTATGACTAAAATTCCACTTTTACCGCTTCTTTTTCTCCTTCTCCTGCCTCAAAAAAATCCCGTTTGGTGAAATTCAGCATTCCGGCAAAGATATTGTTCGGAAAGACTTGGATTTTCGTATTGAAGTCGCGCACATTACCATTGTAAAACCTTCGAGCAGCTTGAATCTTGTCTTCCGTGTCGGTCAGCTCCCGCTGAAGCTCCAAAAAATTCTGATTAGCTTTTAAATCCGGGTAAGCTTCGGCTACAGCAAACAAGCTTTTCAAAGTATTAGAAAGCGTATTCTCAGCCTGGGCCTTGTCAGCTGCTGTTCCGGCTCCCATAGCCCGTGTCCGAGCTTCAGTTACTTTTTCAAAAACCTCTTTTTCATGAGCCGCATAACCTTTCACAGTGCTAACCAGATTAGGAATCAGATCATATCGTCTTTTGAGCTGAACATCAATATCGCTCCACGCTTCATCAACGCGATTTTTAAGCTTAATCAAGCCATTATACATAGCGATTATAGCAATAAGAATCAATGCTAGAATAATAATTAAAATTAATCCCGTTCCCATTTTTTTATCTCGCCAAAAAATCCCCAGATTTTGGCTTTTTTAGTTAATTATCAAATTAATTCTACCACCCTAATCTTTTTATGTAAAACCCAAAAAATGTGCTATAATAAAGTTGCGAACAATGAATAATACAAAAAATTATGCTGGATATATCAAAATATTATGCCTTCATCCTCCCTATAATAATCTGGATTTTTATTTTTGGAGTGAAAATAATAATTTTCTCATTAAAACACGGCTGGAACCAGGATATAAAAGACACTTTGGCACATGTAGGCCATGGGCATATGCCTTCTGCTCATACAGCATTCGTTTTGTCTCTTGTCACATCCATAGGCTATTATAAAGGCATGGATTCAGGCGCTTTTTCCGTGGCGATAATTTTAGCTATCATTATTATAGACGACTCGATAAGGCTTCGAATGTACATTGGAGACCAGGGAATGTATCTTAATCGGCTGGCCGAGCATTTAAATCTAGGGAAGGAAGAATTTCCAAAAATGAAAGAAAGAACGGGACATAAAATAAGCGAAGTGATCGTTGGCGGAATGCTGGGAATTTTTCTGACTATTTTTCTTGCAAAAATCCTGGAAAAATATCCCCTAAATCTACCCGATATTTTCCAATTCTTCTAAGATAACTTTTTTATCATTCCATGGAATCCTTTTCTTTCCAACAGCCATCATTTCTTCCGCGCCTTTTCCTGTGACAGCAACAATATCTCCAGGCTTTGCCAAATGCAGAGCTTTTTTTATCGCTTCGCGGCGATCCGTTATCCGCCAGCAGTTTATCTTTTCCTCCTTGTGGCTTGTATTATTTTTGTCCCCGTTAATTCCGACAACTCCCGAAAAAACTTCATTAATTATTTGTTCCGGATCTTCATAGTAAGGATCTTCGTTGGTTACAATCGCATAATCCGCATTTTCTCCTACAATCTTTCCCATAATCGGGCGCTTTCCTCGATCCCGCTCTCCGCAAGAACCAAAAACAGAAATTATTTTTGAACCTTCTTTTTTTATGGTTTTTATATAATCATACAGCTTTTCCAAAGAATCAGGAGTAACGGCATAGTCTACGATGATTTCAAAACCTTTATTATTCAGCACTCTCTCTAATCTTCCCGAAACTCCTTTTATTTTTTCTAAAGCACCTTTGATAGTCTCCAAATTTATATTTTCTGAAAGTCCCACACAAGTCGCCGCCAGCGCATTTTCAATATTAAATAAACCCGGAATATTAAGATAGAATTTTGAATTTTGAATTTTGAATTTTGAATAATTTGCGCTAGTTTCGATATCTTCTGCCGTTATTTCCTTAATTTTTGAATTTGGATTATTATGTTTATTCGAAATTTTAAATTTGAAATTTGAAATTTTTATGGAGTATCCGTATTTTTCCTCCCCAAATTCCAAAAACTCTTCCGGATTTTCCATATCTAAATTCACAATTGCCACTCTGACATCCTCAAACAATTTTATTTTTGCCAAACGGTATTCCGTCATTGTTCCGTGATAATCCAGATGTTCCCTGGTTATATTTGTAATGACTGCCGTATGGAATTTTATGCCAGCCACACGATATTGATCCAAGGAATGCGAAGAGACTTCCAAAATCATATAGTCACATTCTTCCGTGACTGCATCGTTAATAAATTTCTGAACCTGAAAACTGGAAAGGGTGGTAAATTTGGTTCTATTGACCCATTCTTTTTTCCCCAGCTTAAAATTAATTGTTGATGCCATAGCGACTTTTTTTCCCGTTTCTTCCAGTATTTTCGCAATCATCTGGCAGGTAGTTGTTTTTCCATTTGTGCCTGTCACGCCGATAACTTTTATTTTCTTGGAAGGAGAGCCGTAAAAGAAATTGGCCAGCATAGCTTGAAAAAGATGATAAACATTTTTCAGTTTTTGAGGAAGCAAATTATTTATTCTCATATTTTTTATCGGATAAGGCTTTTTAATTTTTGAATTAATCTATACATACAATATTTACCATGGTTTATGACAACATCATAGCACCCCGGAAATTCAACCGGCCTTGTATCCGACGCAAATCCCAATTTAAACCGCGTAATTCCTTCCCAGGAATTATTGTTATATGTTTTATGTTTTATGTTATACGATTTAATTCCTCCAAAATCGTATTTTTTGCATCCCGCGTCTTTGGCATCCTGAATCTGTTTCCACTGAAGAAGATACGGCGCCATAACGTTCCTGTACTCATTATACGATGCGCCATGGAGATAGGTGCAAGTGTTTCCGTAAAATACCGTCAGATTCGCTGCAATTATTTTGCCCTGGCACTCGGCTATATACAACTTCAGCATATTTTCTGGTATTATTTCTGCCATTTTTCGATAATATTCATCTGGATGTGCGATTATCCCCTGTCTTTTGGCCGTAATTTTCGTAAGTTTTATAAATTCATCCATATATTTTCGATCTTCAAAAACCTTCACGCCTTTCTTTCCCGCAAGCCTTATGTTGTATCTTGTTTTCGGTTTCATCTGAGACAAAATTTCTTCTTCAGATTTCGCGATATCCATTACTAAGATCTCTTTAGGCTGCATATCATGCGGCGCTTTAACAATTTTATACTTAATATTTTTTTTTATTACTTCTAAAATTTCACTTATTGCTGGTTCAATCCTAACCCAGCCGACATTTTCTTTTTTCGCTAAATTAATTATTGAATTTATGTTATATGTTTCATGTCCCATGTTCAATGACACAATTGGTCCCCGCGAAATATAAAAATATTTTCCAACTACTGGAAGTCTATGCTCAATAATAGATGCTCTAAAATTCTCTCCGGGAATATTATAAGTTTTTCTTCCCACGCTTTCCTGAAATTTCCGCCACTCGGGAGACTGCAAAAATCCCCCATCGGGAGAATTTTGCTGAATAAATTTTTTTATATTTTCTTGCATTATATTGCCATACCACGAGCAAATTTTACGCGGAGCTCTTTAGCGCGCGTAGTTTGAACCAGGTTTATTAATACTAACTCACTTTCCTGAAACTGGTTTTATTAATATCTTCTAATATTTTCAATGTTGCTACAACCGAAGAATTAGAAATGTTTTTTAAAGCAAGCCTGTCCTTGTATTTTTTGTATATAGGAGTTATAAACTCATCCCCCCAGGAAGGAGAAAATGTAATAACACCAACAAAATCAATAATTATATCATCCGTATCAGCTGCTGATTCTAGTGTTGGGCCGAAAGCCAAAAAGGCCTCTTTGCCTGATTGTCTGGATACTAAGGTTGTTCCAAATTTTTTTAGTTTGATTATCATATCTTTAATTTAAAATTTAATTCTTGCAATACAGCCATGAACAATTTCATCTTCTTGGGTAATATTAATTTTTTAATTCCAGCTTGGCATTTCCAGTCTGAAAAAAAAGAGTCACATTATTTTCAATAATAACATTTCTGACAAATTTTAATCCATTCCCTCTCGCTTCCGGCGATCGACCGGAAATTATTTCCGTAAATGCCACTCTCAATGCTTCTTCATCAGATTTCAAATCCTTTTTTATTCTGCTAAGGGTTTTCAAAATTCCTTGTCCGCGATCAGCTAAAACAATTTCTCTTCGATCGGTATCGTATCCAAAAAATACTCCAAGAATATCATGCCAATGTCCAATATTATGATCAAAAGAATTGTTGCCGATCTCACCGGTTATAGCAACAATTAGCGGGAATGTATTTTTTAAGTTGTTGATATAGCTAAGTTTTTTCTGAAGCTTTATGAGTTTAGCCTGAAATACCGCGCTATTTTGGCAATAAAAGAGCTCTTCAGGCTCATTAGTCGAAATCGCCGATATCCATTTTTGGGCCATTGCATACAAATCTATCTCTAGCATACCCATTTTTTGCAAATACTTCTCAATGTCACTCAATCTATAAAAGCGCTTTCCGCTCTTTCTAACAGCGGAAAACTGCCCGTTTTTATCCCAGCGCCTTAGAGTATCGATTGATATCTGCATCATTTTAGCAGCTTCTCCAATCGGTATTAATTTTTTATTTGTAATGTTATTCATGGTTGCACGATAGCATATTATTCTTACCTATGCATACCTATGCATATTCATTATTTCATCTATCTACCGAAAAAGGGCTTAAACAAGCCGCAATTATGCATTCTGAGCGGGTAGGGGGAGTCGAACCCCCATCTTAACCTTGGGAAGGTCACATAATAGCCGCTATACGATACCCGCGAAAGCGAGCGGAAGCTCGCTAAAAAATTACTCTTCTGTTGTGACATTTAGTGCCACGCCGGTTTTTCCGGAACTATTATCTCTTTCGTCGTTTCCTATCATAACCAGAACTTTGCTTTTTCCCTTGCTGAAATTAAGCATTTTTCCGTTTTCTCCCATGTCAGCTTCAGTGTCCTTCTTCCAGCCGTTTTTTCCCATTTCTTCTTTATATTTGGAAAATACATCGCTTTCAATGGCAGCTGTGGTATAACTGACTGAAAACCCCTCGCCTTGAGAAGAGCTGGAAATAGCCATATTTATCTTAGCATCGCTGTAGACAAAAATGTCTTTAGGAAAATTATCCGGAAGTTTGGCTCCGCCCTCCTCAGAAACAGTCATTTTCCCTTCTTTGGTTTCAATAGTCGAAACTCCTCCGTCCGAATTAATATCTACTTTCGCGCCTGTTTGGGATTCAATTCCTTTTTCCACAATTTTTTCCCCTACTTTTTTGCTTGCCCATTCGGTGCATCCGCAGCCGGAAAGAACAAGCACTGAAGAAATAAGTATTCCTCCAGCCAATAATTTTTGCATGTTTTTCATTGGTTTGTTTTAATAATTAATTAGATGGTTTTGTGTTATCTTTTTCCCATATTCCTAAGCGCCTGCTTGACTCTCTGCCCCACATCCTTCACATCATTTGGCACTGATTTCAACGCATCTCTGGCTTCAGAATTAGTATAGCCCATAGACACCAGCGCTTCAATTGCGTCGCTGTCAATGGCCACTTTCTCTTTTTCACCGGTTGAAATGTCAGCCACTTTGTTTTTTAGTTCAAGTATAACCCTCTCAGCCGTTTTTTTGCCAATACCAGAAACTTTGGTAAGAATAGACGGATCTTCATTAAGAATGGCGGTTTTTATGGTTTTGGGAGTTGCAATTGAAAGTATGCCAGTGGCTGCTTTTGGGCCGATTCCGGAAATGGAGATTAGCAGTTCGAACATTTCCAGCTCTTCAAAAGCCAAAAAGCCATAAAGCGCCAGAGTATCTTCCCGGACGTAAGTATGGATAAATAAATTTATCTCTTGCATTCCGGCCACTTTTCCGAAAGTATAAGCAGATAGATAGACTTTATATCCGACACCATGCACATCCACCACGGCGTAATTATCCCTGACATATTCGATTTTTCCTTTGAGTTTGGCAATCACAGCTTAATCTTATCATCTTATTCCTCTCTTGCCAAAAACCAGATCCCGTGCTAAAAATAATAAAGTCTCAGTTCATATAACATGTAACACATAACATGAAGCATCTGTTTTTGGAATAAATATTTGTTCCATGTTATATGTTTCATGTTCCATGATTTATGCCTATTAAAAAATCAGCCAAAAAATACATGCGGGTAACCGCAAGGAAGACCGAAAAGAACCGAAAAATCAAAGGCCAGTTTCGATCTGCCATAAAAGCAGTTCGTGAAACCGCAGCCAAAGGCGACCAAGTCAAGACTAAGGAAGCTTTTAAGCGAGTTCAAATAGCCCTGGACAAAGCCGCCCAGAAGAAAGTGATCCACAAAAACACCGCTGCCCGAATGAAATCAAGGCTTAACAAACTGGTAAAAAATATTGCTAAGAAATAATGAGGTTAGCATATAAAAAATCATCCTGAAATCCAAGGATGTTTTTTTATCTAAAAACGGTACTTTAGCAAAGGAGAACTGCTATGGGAAGCAAAGATGATATAACAGTCAAAGCCAGCGCCGCACTGCGCCATATCTGGGACGGCAACGCAGATCTTATTGGAAGAACCTGGGGAAGAAAGAAAAATGGCCGAGTCAATCCGTTTTTCGGAACAAACATCACTCTTGCAAAAGGAGATGAGATGGTTTCCGTTTGTGAAAGAAATGGTGAGTTAGTTATTCACCAGTTTAAAAGGACAGATTCCACCGAACTGGGCGAAGAGATAAAAAAAGCTCTTATCAAATCCGGACTCATATAGCTCTTTCCAAGATTTTAAGCTTCGACCTGACGCATTAGGTTTGGAGCTTTTTTTATTCTATAATGTAGCCATGAAAAAGCTTTTCTTTTTGGCCCTGGCTATTCTTTTCATTTCTGGCTGTTTCTGCGCCAAATTTTCCATATTCAGCCGCAAGGAAAATTCAAGGCCAGACCAGGGCTTGGCCTTTAAGTATCCCTTATCGAATACCGACAGCGCTGATGCAAAAGAACCGGCAAAAAAAGTTTTAATCCTGATGTATCATTATGTCCGTAAAGTCCAAAAAGAAGACAATCCGCTTGGATATAAGCTTTCGGTCGATCCAAACGCTTTTAGCGAACAGCTCGAATGGCTAAGAGAAAATGGATACCACAGCGTATCAACAAAGGATATTATTGAAAAAAAGATAACCAGAAAATCAATTATTTTGTCATTCGACGACGGCTATGAAGATTTTTACATCGAAGCTTTGCCGCGGCTGAAAAAATACGGGTTCAGCGCCACTTGCGCGATTATTGTAAACCAAATTGACACTCCGCATTATCTTTCAAAAAATCAAATCAGAGAACTCGTCTTGTCTGGGATAGAAATTGTATCACATAGCATGAATCATCCAGACCTGACAGCGCTCGACAGCAGAGAGCTTGAAGATGAATTAAAAACAAGCAAGGATGTCCTTGAAAGTGAATTCGGAATAAAAGTGGAGACTTTCGTCTATCCTTATGGAAAGTTCGACGAAAATATCGAGGAAAAATTGAAAAATCTTGACTATTCACTCGGCATAACAACAAAATCGGGAACGGCAAGCCTTACAAAAAATCCTTTTAAGCTGCCCAGGAGAAGGGTGGATAACCGAGACAGCTTTGACGGGTTTATAAAGAAAATCCAAACCAGCGATTGGTAGGCCGCGGCCGAAAGCCAGAAAATCGTATTGTAGCCGATTGTTGGCTATTGGCTAAAGTTCTGCTACAAGCTTATCTAGCGCCAGTTTTATGTCTATTTTCCCGGTTTTAATTTCAGTATCAACACTTCCAAGCTTTTGATAAATCTCTTTTAATTTGGAAAATGAAAAATTTCTGATCTGCCCAAGACTTTTGCGGATAACAAACGGGTGCATTTTAGTTATCTTGGAAATTTCATATTCGCTGGAAATTCCGCTTTCCTTAAGATCGGCGATTTTCAGAAGATTTCGGAATTGATAGAGAAACATGGAAAAAATATAAAACGGATCGTCGCCTTTTTTAAGATGCCTATGGAGAAGCAGAAGCGCTTCTTTTTTATTATTCGCGCCAATGGCATCGACTGTCGCAAAAATATTGCTGTCGAGATTGGCGCTTACCAGTGCATCAACATCATTTTCAATAATCATATTTTCTCCTGAATAATCTGCCAATTTTTGCAGCTCTTTGTCCAAAATAGCCGCATCGCTTCCGACGTATAAAATGAGCTTTTCAAGCGCTGCTTTTGAAATGCTCGCTCCCGGGTTTATTTTCTTAATTTTCCCGATAATCCAGGAATCAAGCTTCGCCCCAGTTAATTTTTCAAAGTTTTGCTTCTTTGCGTTTTTTTCAAGAAACTTATAAATCGCATTATTTTTTTTGGGCTGGTTTTCTTCCCAGAATACCGCCACCAAATCTTTATTTTCCAACAATCTCTTTTCATGTTTTTTTAAGAAATCCAGCATTTTTTTCTGATCAGCTTCAAGGAAAGAACTGATAATTCGTTTAATTATAACCAGCCTTTTAGGCGCCAAGAGATTGGCAGTTTCAAGGGAATTTATTATTTTATCTGGCAAAACTTTCTCATCGCACTCAAAAGAAGACAAGCCCGATCCGGACTTGTCGCTTTCAAGATATTTATCCTTTATTTCAAGAAGTTTTATGTGAGATCTAAAAGAATCCTCGCCGTAGAGAAAAATTATCATTTGTATAATTCATAGCTTACCCTTCACGCTTACACATTCATCTTTTCAGCGCCCCACTGAAGCGTCTGTCCTGGCTCTAAAATTTCCAGCCAAACCTGGCCTGGAACAAATTTCACTTCCGCGCCGCTTCCATCATAGAAAAATAATTTGCTATCTGCCTTTGATTTGTCTTTCTTCCAAGAGCCTTCCATTTTCTGTCCGTTCATAAAATAATAAGCTTTTCCGCTGTCGTTTGAATCATACCATGGATCGCCTATTTGAACGTTGTTGTATTGTTCCCCTTCAACGATCTGGCCTGACTGAGCAATCATAACAACTACGTTCTTGGGTGCCAGTCTTTTTCCATTGTTTCGATCCGTATCTGCCACATTACCCCAGGTTCGGAGATAGGAATTTGAGGCTTTGTCATAATCATATTCGGCTGCAAAGGGTCCGGCAAAAGCCACTCTGAGATGCCCTTTATCATCGCCTCGCTGATCTTCTGGCGCTTCCTCTTGATGAGGATAGCCTGCAAATTTATTTTCCAGCCTGTATCCATAATGTTTGGCTCCTTCAATCAGTTTTGCAAATTTGGCATATCCGGTGTCCACTCCCCGCATTGTCCCAGTCGCTTCTTTCCTATAACAATAATCCGGCTGGCCGGGATTTCCTCCATCATTATTGCAATTTATATTATCTACAGTTTTTTTCTCAACACCTTCTTTTATCAGATCAATAGCATAATGCGATCCGCCCCAGTGCACATAAATAGCATCCAGCCCCTGGGCTAGCGCCAGATAATCATGGCGAGAACTTCTCATTGATCCGACATCATCCGGATTGCCGCAAACATAAACACCCATGAGCCGAGTGATTGAAGCTGTGATCACAGGCATTTCAACCACCATATCCGCATCAGAAAATCCGGCTGCCGGACGAGCTGAAACATCTGCCGGCTGCATGACGGCGAAAGGCCTTCTGTTCCAATCGGAGCAGGCTAATCCTGAAATCGGGCTGACATCTCCGGTGTTAGCCGGACCAGTTGTCTCTGTTTTGCCTCCGACGCTTATCTGCCTATTAGTTTGCTTGCTTTTGGATTTGGAGAAATAATAAGCTCCCCCTCCAATCACGATTATCGCAATAACTGCGATAATGATTTTTTGCACTTTGTTCATAAAATATTTACTAATTACGAATACGCTTCGCTTTTACGAATATACTAATATACAAAAAGTTTATTTTTTCGTATATTAGTATATTCGTATGTGATTCGTAATTCGTAAAGAATTACTATTTTTGACAACTAGGACAGAAAAAAATGCTTCTTTGCCACATTTTTTTTCGCACAATTATTGTACCACACCTTTTGCATTTTTCGCCACTGCGCCTGTAAACTGAAATGACTTTTTGATAATTCCCCGGAGCGCCAGAAGTGTCGCGATAATCGCTGTCCGAGGTTCCCCGATATTTTATGCCTTTTTTCAGGATTTTTTTAACAGAATTAAATAAAACTTTCTTTTCTTTGTTGCTTATGTCTGCTGTTTTTCTCCCGGGCAATATTTTCGCGTCAAAAAGTATTTCGCTGCGATAGATATTGCCGATTCCGGAAATCAGGCTTTGGTCCATAAGCACAAGGCCTATTGGCGACTTCGAACGTTTGTCCAAAATATCAGAAAATTTTTGAAAATTAAATTTGGGATCCATTGCATCAATCCCCAAAGATTTTATTTCCTTAAGGCTGTTAATTTTGTCCGTGCTGTCCAGAACAATTTTTCCAAACTTCCGCAGATCAGAAAATTCCAAAGTCCTCCCGGATTTCAGTTTCCAAATGTGATGGATGTATTGATTAACCTTATCACTAAAATAATCGCTCTTTATTCCTTCTCTCCTGTCTGAGGAGAGATGTCCCGAAGGGACAGAGAGGTGGGAGCCAATATTCGGTTTAACTAATAAATGACCAGTCATTTTGAGATGTATGTATAGCGTTTTTCCGCCAGAAAGATCAACAAAAATATTTTTTCCGATTCTCCTAGCTCCCAGAATCTTCAGGTTTTTGATTTCTTTTTTTAACTCTTTAATAGATTTTCCCTTAATCGCTTTTCCCCAATCACTCCAAAAATCAGTGATCGCGTCACCTTTGATTTTTTTGTTCAGATCATCGATTATGGTTTGGACTTCAGGTAGTTCCGGCATTTTTTAAATTTCCAATAGTTTAATTCCTCTTTTTATTGCAACAAAAGCATATCCCCAAAGCAATGGCAGCCATATAGGCATTATTCCAAAAAGTGTGTTTCTGTTAAAAACCTCCACTCCTGTACTGAGAAATATAGCTTCACAAATAATCATTATAAATAATCCAAAAAGTATTATTATATATTCTCTTTTTTCATATTTTATCCAAAAGGAAATGGTTATTATAAGACAATATATAAGTGCTAACCAATAATCATTCCCAACAACAGGAATTAATCCAATCATAATCAAAATCGGAATTGAATTTAGAAAAATTTTGAAAATATTATTTTTCATCTTGTTATTATAAAAGATTAGTAATCAGCGCGATCATTAGATCTTTGTCTTTTGGATTACTTTGGGCAACGAGAAGTGCCAAAGCCACAAGAGCATTGTCATTGATTTTCTTCTCGCCTTTTTTATTGAGAAGATAATTATTTTGAGAAAGATAAGCGATAAACAAAAATGACCCAATGCGCTTGTTGCCATCGACAAATGGATGATCTTTGATGAAGAAATATAAAAGATGAGCCGCCTTTTCGGAAACAGTCGGATAAAGAAACTTGCCACCGAATGATTGATTGAGGTTTCCTAAAATTCCTTCAAGGCTTTGGCCACGTTCCTGGCCAAAAATTTCCGTGGCTTCTTTTTGCTTTGTCAGTTTGTTTTTGAGCTCAAAAATTTCTCTCTGGACCTTTTCATAATCCAAGATACTTTTCTCTTTCGTTTCTTTCTTGATAGCCAGTTTTTCCTGATCAAATTTATTGAGCAGCACCCAGGAATTGGCATATTCCGTAATCACATGCAAAAGCCCGTTCGCTTCGCCTTGACTGAGCAGCTTACTTTGTCTGGTATATTGAAATAGCCGGATAACTTTTTCCAATTCCTGCAATTTTATATCTCTTTGCCTTAATCTTTTTTCATTAACTGTATAACCCTTGATTAAGTGATTTTTTAAAGTCTTTGTGGCCCAAATGCGGAATTGAGCAGCTCTCCCAGAATTTACTCGATAACCTACTGACAAAATAGCATCTAGATTATAGAAGCTTGTTTTATAAGTTTTTCCATCACTGGCAGTATGTTCCAAAATGGAACATACTGAATTTTCCTTCAATTCACCCTCTTTGAATATATTTTTGAGGTGTTTAGTTATAGCTGGCCTTTGAGTTCCAAATAATTCTGCTATTTGCGCCTGTGTCAGCCAAACAGTCTCATCCTGAAGATTAACTTCAAGCTTTGTTTGGCCATCTTTGGCTTTATAGATTACAATTTCACCTCTATTTTTTGGTTCTTTTTTATCTTTTTCTTTTTTCATAGGTATTGTTAGCTGATTATAGTGATATAATATCACTATAAATCATCCTTGTCAATCTCCCTGCTTATCAAATTCCTATTTCTTAGCCAATTTCCAGAGAGTTTCGAAAAATTGCTTATACGAACCAGCTAAAACTGGATTATATATGATGAAACTGGTCACAGGCTCTCCGAACATATTAAAACCAATAGCGTTTGCCCAGACATTGGTGTTTACCATTCCAGTAAAAAGTCCGGGAAGTATTTTATATTCAAATAATTGCCTGTTTTTTACATTATTTGCCAGATATTCAAGTTGATCTTGACTTCCTATGTAACGGACTTTGATTTTTTTTCTTATTCTTAGCTTCTCATATTGTTTGATTTCTTCTCCCATGTTCTTAAAAAATTCATCGCCAGATCCACCAATAATCAGCAGCTCGCTTTCTTCTTCAGCTTTCTCTAGAAGTTCGAATTCATGAGTAATATATGATTCTTTCCCCTGAAAAACTTCGTATTCCTGCTCCTGCGGCAAAACCATTAACCGATTTAGTTTTTCCGCTACACCTTGAGCAATCCTTTTTTGATGTTCGGCCAATCTTTCCAAGACACGCGGATTTTTTGCACTGAATTTTTTTCTTCCGTGCTTTATTACATGTCCAACAAGATTTTTTTGTTCAAGACTATCAAGCGCATTATACACAAACTGCCCGTGAAGACCGGTTTTTTTGACTATTTTCGAACTTCCGACCTCTCCCAGCCGGAGAAGTGCCATATATACTCCTACTTCCTTCTCACCAAGTCCCAACAATTTTAGATCATCTATAATTCCATCATTTTCATTTTTATCAACTATTTTTGACATTAATTATATATTTGTCCTTTTTATAGATATATTTTATCATACATTTTATCATCAATCAATATTGACATTTAATAAATTTTGATGTATAATAGAACGTTACAATGAGAAATGGCAGAGGAATGGCAAATAACAAGTAGTTCTTTGAAAAGGAGCAAAGTATGAGAGTTTCAATTGAAGTGGAGAAAGAAGTAAGAACAAACGGAGTTGTCATAGTGTGGTGTAATAATGGTTTATATTTTGACGAGGGATATGAAGATTGGGAGGAAGGTCTGTTTGCCAACGTTAGTCATGCAGAGAAATTTATAAAAGATGTACTGGCAACTAAAGCTGGGACGGATTATACTTTTACAATTCGTCCATATATCAGGAAAGGAACAATGGATGAATTGTATGAGGTTCTGTATAACAAGAGAACGAAAACAGTTCAGCTCTTCGATATCGGTCGCCAACCTATCTGGATTGGTGGTGATAACAAGCTCAATATGAGTCTCGAAGTCTTGCATGTTTTGCTTTGCTTTCTCAAAACATTTGGTCATAACTTCCAGCCACTCTGGGATGTAGATTCAAGGGAGTGCTGGGTTCATACGCGGGTATACGAGGATGGAAGGGAGAAGTATATAAACAATCGATATTATGATTTATAACAAATGATCCGTGTAGTTTGCTAAAAGAGTTTTTCCCCGACGACAGCGTTCGTCGGGGTTTTTATTTCCACAAAAAAGACGCGAGTATTTCGCGTCTCTACATTTTTTGTTCCATGTTTTATGTTATATGCTATATGACTAAATTTCTCCCCAATTATCCCCAATCTTCACGTCGACGAGTAGCGGAACTTTGAGCTTATAAACTGATTCCATAATTTCCTTAACTTTCTTTGCTACTTCTTCGGCAATTTCTTCCTTTACTTCAAGTATTATTTCGTCGTGAACCTGTAATATCATTCGTATATTCGTATTGGATTCGTAGTTCGTAGAGACTTCTATCATCGCCAGTTTCACAATGTCGGCTGCCAGACCCTGGATCGGCATATTAATTGCCATTCGCTCGGCGGCGTTTTGAACTTGGAAGTTAGGAGAATTTATTTCGTGGATATAGCGCCGGCGGCCGACTTCCGTTTCCACATATTCATGCTCCCTGGCAAATGCTTTCGTGTTTTTGATATAACTGGCCACTCCCTGAAACTTTTCCATATATTCATCGATGAATTTTTTGGCTTCTTCGCGATCGATTCCAGCGGACTGGGAAAATCCGAAGACACTCATGCCATAAATTATCCCGAAATTAAGAGCTTTCGCTTTTCTCCTCATAGCTTCCGTGACTTGGGACAAGGTAACCTTGTTTATTTCTGCCGCTGTTGCCCGATGGATATCTTCCCCTTTCCAAAAAAGATCAATGAGTTTTTTGTCTTCACTGACGTGAGCAACCACTCGAAGATCAATTTGAGAATAGTCAGCACTGACGAGTTTCCAGCCTTTTTCCGCTTCAAATGCTACACGAAGAAGTTGGCCCAAGTCTGTCCGAATAGGAATATTTTGGAGATTGGGTTCAGAAGAGCTTAGTCTCCCCGTGGCTGTAACAGCTTGATTATAGGTCGTGTGAATTCTTTGATCTTTATCAACAAGAAGCGGCAGCGCATCAAGGTAGGTGGTTTTTAGTTTGAAAACTTCCCGGTATTCTTCTATTTTTTCAATAATTTTATGTTCCTGCTTGATTTTCTGCAGTTCCGTGGAAGCCGTGGAATAGTCGGTTTTCCCTTTTTTGATATCCACCGTGGGAATTTTCAGCTTTTCAAATAATATCGGTGCCAATTGCTTTGGAGAATTGATATTAAATTTTTCTCCTGCTAATTTGTAGATGCTTTTTTCCAAGTTTTCAATCCTTTTTCCAATTTTAGCTGAAATGCCTTTGAAAATAATCGTATTTAATTTTACTCCGAATATTTCCATTTCAGAGAGAATCCTGATGAGCGGTGTTTCAATATTTTCAAAAACGTATTTCAAATTATTCTTTTTGTCCTGCGTTTCGCATATTTTTTCCATTTTTTCTTCCAATATATTTTTCAACTTGAAGATATAGCCGGCACTCTGGCAATATTTTTCCGCCATAACTTTCGGGGATTCTATTTCCAGCCCCAGCTGCCCTTTTTTTTCCAGAGTTTCTATTTCTTCACCTAGATTCTCTAAAACCAGCTTTTCCATTTCTATTTTGGCACCGGGATTAAGAACATAAGCCGCCAGCATTATATCAAATAATTTCCCCTCGATATTTATTCCATAGCGTTCCATTATTTCTATGTCCTTTTTCAAATCAAAACCGATTTTCATGATTTTTTTGTTCTGAAATATTCTTTTGATGGCTGCTTTATTTTTTTCACTATACTCAATATAATTCGCCCGGCCAGTCTTCCAACTGAAAGCCACGCCCCAAAGCTCCCGTTCTAAAATTTTCTCCCCGCTGGTTTTAAGTTGAATGGATATTTCTTCCTGTTTTTCAAGATTTTTAAAAAATTCATCTATATTTTTATCATCTACATATTCATACTTAAAGTCTCTTACCCCTTTTGTATTTTTATTCGTAGATTCGAATTTTATTCGTAGATTCGAATCGGTCATGGGTATTCTTTTTACCAGGCTATAGAAATTTAGGTCATTAAATAATCTCACTAATTTTTCCCGGTCAAATTCATGCGTCCTGGCTTTTTCAAGATCAATTTCCACCGGAACATTAGTTCGAATAGTGGCCAGTTTTTTGCTTTGAATGGCAATGCTTCGATCACGTTCCAGTTTGTCTTTCACCGCCCCTTTTACTTCATCCAGATTGGCATATACATTTTCCAAAGTTTCATATTTTTTAAGAAGTTCGATGGCGGTTTTTTCCCCAATACCTTTTACACCGGGGATATTGTCCGACGCATCTCCGCGAAGACCTTTAAAATCAATAAGTTGTTCCGGGGTAAGTGCATAGCGTTCTTTTATTTTTTCACTGTCATATAAAACAGCATCAGAAAGACCCCGACGCATAGTATAAACTTTAGTTTTCCCATTAACGAGCTGCAACGTATCTAAATCTCCGGTTACAATTATATTTTCGATTCCGCCAGCCGGCGGATTTTCTTCGACATATTTCACAACTGTTCCAATCACATCGTCCGCTTCAAACCCTTGCTTTTCCAAAATGGGAATATTCATTGCCCGCACCACCTCTTTGACGCGTCCAATCTGCGCATATAGTTCATCCGGAGCTTTCACTCTCGTTGCTTTGTATTCTTTGTATTCCTCATGCCGAAAAGTCGGTCCGGCCAGGTCGAAGGTAGCAATGATATAGTCCGGCTGGAATTTGGCAATCACCGAAAGAATGGTCGAAGCAAACCCATAAACCGCATTGACCAGCTCACCGCTTTTTGTTGAAAGCGGCGGCAGGGCATGATAAGAACGATGAATAATAGCATTGCCATCAATAAGAATCAATTTTGGAGATGATTTATTCATATCCTAAGTATAATTTGAGATTTAACTTAAGGCAACAAAAAAAGAGTTGTCTTAAAACAGCTCTTTTTTGAAAAATTAGACCTAAAAAATATTATTTTTCTAAAAGCTCCACACTGCTTATTATTACATTTTCAACCGGCCGGTCATTAGCCCCAGTCTGAACATTTTCAATCTTGAGCGCCGTGTCCATGCCGGAAACTACATGGCCAAAAACGGTGTAGCTGGGAGGAAGCGGATAGCTGGGGCTAGCCGTCACAATAAAAAACTGGCTGCCATTGGTGTTGGGCCCGGAATTGGCCATAGCGAGCGTTCCTTGGGCGTATTTTTCCGTTCCTTTGAGCTCATCGGCAAACTTATATCCCGGTCCGCCAGTTCCCCACATATTTATTTTACTTTCATCTTTTGAAAGAGGATCGCCGCCCTGAATCATAAAACTTTTAATTACCCGGTGAAATTTGGTTCCGTCATAAAACTTTTCATTTGCAAGTTTTAGAAAATTATTGACTGTGTTTGGCGCGTTTTTCGCGTCAAATTTTATCTTAATGTCGCCAAGGTTGGTTTTGAGCGTTGCTTCCATATATTTTTTAGATAAATTATTATTTTCATCATTTTCCCCTTTCACATTTCCCTCATTAAGAGCGTTTTGCAATCTTTCGTTTTCCTTATTTACCGCGTTATTTGTATCTTCATGCGCTTTTTTGTTGATATCGACCATCTCAGGCACATAATTGGCTGCATCTTCGATCGGCTGTTCTGCGGCTTTTTTTACATCAGATCCCACGCAACCGGACAAAAGAGCGGCCAAAAAAATTATGCTGATGGATAATAATATTTTTTTATTCATTTCTTTTGTTTTTATTAATTAGATAAACAATTAAAAAAATAATCAGATAAATTAAAATAAAAATAAAGATCCAGCCATTGCGTTCCAGGCGGCAGCCGATTATGCTTTTTTTGTCCCGGCACCAGCTAAAAAACCGGTTTTGCAGAAACGGGAAAACCACCCAAGCCGGAACAATAAAATATTTGTCGAAAATATAAAGAGCAACGTTGATAATGCTGCCGATTTGCAATGTTACCTTCAAATTATTATTTAATTTTATTTTCATAATTATTTTGCCATCCTGAATATGCTTACCTCGCCGGCAGGCATGGAAAGTTTGGAATGGCAATTATTTAATGCTTATTTTTCTTTCCTTTTCGCCGATCCATTCGAATTTAATCCAAAGCGCGTCAGCCGGAATAATTTTTTTAATCCTATCCGCCCACTCAATAATTATAACATTTTTTTTATTCCCCGTAATTTCCTGCCAGCCAAGACTTAAAATGTCTTTAGAATTAACTCTGTATGCATCGATGTGATAAATATTCTGGAACATGGAGCATGGGACATGGAGCATGCCTTTGTTTTTTGTTTTTTGTTTTTTGTTATGTGCTTTATGATATTGCTTCATCACTACAAATGTTGGGCTGGTATACGGCCCTTTAATCCTTAGCCCCTTTAAAAACCCTTGCGTAAAGGTAGTTTTCCCGCATCCTAAATCGCCTTCCAGGGCTATAATTTTCCCGTCTTTCAATTCCTTAGCTAGAATTTCGCCTAGTTTTTGGGTTTCTTTAGAATTTTTAGTGATAAATGTTTCTTGCATATTTTAATGTTAACTTGGATTTTTAATTAAGTCGAGACTCACCCTGTTGAGTAATTTTTGAGTGATTTACATTAAGTGTGCATGGAGGGTTTACCCTGTGGAATTCCGCCGTAGGCGGACGGCTACGCCGTATTCCACAGGGTAAATTTGACACAAAAATCAATCCTTGCTATTTTACACAACTAACTTGCCGGTCCGAAGCTAAAAAATAACTCGGTCATTCTTATGTCTCTCACTCCCCAAGAACAATTCAAGAAATTTCTGGAAAGTTCCAAAGATATCCTTATTCTTATTCCGGAAAATCCTTCTGCTGACGCAGTTGGATCCGCTTGGGCACTCTATTTCTTCCTCCAAAACAAAAAATTAGTTCCGACAATTGCTTTTTCCAACAATTTATCCCAAAAATACAGTTTTTTGCCAAAACCTGAACGAATTCTTTCTGAAATTTCCGGCGCACGCGATTTTGTTTTGTCTTTCGATATCAGCCGAAATAAAATCACAGGTCTCCGAAGCGAAGAAAAGGACGGAAAATTCGTCATCTATCTAACTCCGGAAAAAGGCACTATTGATCCGAGGGATTTTTCGTTTATCTTGGCCAAATTCAAATATGATCTCATAATCGCGCTCGACAGTCCGGATTTGGAAAAGCTTGGAAAAATATACACGGAAAATACTGATTTGTTTTTTGAAGTTCCTATTGTGAATATAGATCATCGAAGCGATAACGATAATTTCGGGCAAATTAATCTCGTTGATGTGACTGCCTCATCCTGCTCGGAAATTCTCTCAGGAGCGTTTGAAAGCATTGATCCGCTTTCAATAGACAAGCTTGTGGCCACATGCCTTCTTTCCGGCATTATCGGCGCTACCGACAGCTTTCAGAAAAAAAATACTACTCCCAGATCTTTTTCCACTGCCGCTATCCTTATGGATAAAGGCGCCGACCAGCAGGAAATTGTCCGCTGGCTTTATAAAACTCATCCTTTGCATATCTTGAAGCTCTGGGGCCGTGCCATGGCCAAGCTTAATTGGGATCCGGATTCCAAATTGGTCTGGTCGGAAATCAGCCTTGAAGATTTCATTCAAAGCCGGGCTAATCCCGCCGACCTGACTTTGATTTTGGAAAAACTGCAAGAAAGCTATTCGGATGGAAAAATTTTTATGGCCATACATAATGACACGCCGGCATCTTCCACGGCCTGTATAAAGACGGCTGATATTGAAATTGCCAAGAAAATTTATTTAGCTTTTGGCGGAGAAATAAGACGAGGAATTTTGGAAATAAAATTTGAAAAATCCAACCTGACTGGAGTTGGAAAAGCCGTAGCAGAAAAAATAAAAAATATTGTTTGAATATTGAATTTAGTATTTGTGGAATTTAGAATAAAAATGCTACTAATATATTCCACATTCAAGATTCCCATTCAAAATTTGAAATTCTCAAGACCCTTCGGTCTTTTTTATTTTTTTATCTTTATGCTAAACTTATCATATGATAAAGATAGTGAAAAAAATATCGTCCGAAGAAAAATCCGAAAAAGAAATACAGACTCAAAAAATTCTTTCCAAAATGCGCCGGGAATCTGAAGAAGAGCAAGCCTCTGTTTTTGCCGCGTCTCTTAATCTTCCTTACATAGACACCAATCTTGTTCCAATTGCAACTGACGCCATAAAAACTCTGACGGAAGAAGAATCTAAAAAATATAATCTGGCCATTATCCAAAAAATGGCCCGGATTGTGACAGCTGTTTCTACCGATCCATTTGAAAATAAAACCCAGGATTTTATCAAAAAACTTACCCGAGAAAATGGCTGGCAGATAAAAGTTTTTGTAGTTTCCCGCACCAATCTTGAACGCATTTGGGAAAAATACAAAAAAATCGTCTTTGTCGATTATCTTGATCAGATGGCAGTAAACTTGTCGGGGGAAGAACTGGAAAATTTTGAAGAAGAACTTAAGGAGCTCATTACCCTGAAACAGAGGATATCAGAGCTTTCCACAACCCAAATAATTGATATTATCATGGCCGGAGGCCATAAGCTTGGCGCCTCCGATATCCACCTTGAGCCTCAAGAAAAAGAAGTTAGGCTTCGATACAGAATCGACGGAGTTCTCCAAGATATCGCCTTTTTCCCGCTTAATGTTTTCAAATCCATAACTTCAAGAATAAAAATGATGGGCGGCATGAAGATTAATGTCCGAGACATCGCCCAAGATGGAACTTTTAAAATTAAAATTAAGTCCAAAAAAGACGAAAAGAAAATTGATACCCGGGTTTCGATTATTCCTGGAAATTTCGGAGAGTCTATTGTAATCCGGCTTCTTAATCCTGAATCCGTAAATGTTAAATTGGAAACTCTGGGGCTTCGGGGTCTGGCTTATGAACAAATCCAAAAACAAATAATAGCTCCCAATGGAATGATCTTAAATACCGGTCCGACCGGCAGCGGAAAAACGACTACGCTTTATGCCATCATCAACAAACTTAATGAGCCGGACAAAAAAATAGTCACTATTGAAGATCCGATTGAATACGAACTTCCCGGAATTTCCCAATCCCAAGTTGAAAAATCAAGAGGCTATACGTTTGCTTCCGGACTTCGCGCCATTGTCCGGCAAGATCCAGACATAATTCTAGTCGGAGAAATCCGCGACGACGAAACAGCTGATATTGCCATAAATTCAGCGCTTACCGGACATCTGGTGCTTTCATCGCTTCACACCAACAATGCTATCGGATCTATCCCAAGGCTTATTGAGCTTGGGACCAAACCTTCCCTCATCTCGCCGTCAATCAACGCAATCATCGGACAAAGGCTGGTGCGGAAGCTTTGCGATTGCAAAGAGGCTTATGAACCAGCCAAGGAATCCATTGAATCTCTAAAAAAAATCCTTTCAATTATCTCTCCCAAATCTAAAATTGATGTTCCCAAAAATATTTTCAAACTTTATCGGGCCAAGGGATGCCCGAAATGCAATAGCCTGGGATATAAGGGACGCATTGGAATATTCGAAGTTCTCACTATTAATCCGGAAATAGAAAAATTAGTCATGGATTTGGCATCAGAAACAGAGCTTACCTTAGCCGCGCTAGAATCAGGCATGATCACCATGCTCCAGGATGGAATCCTAAAAGCCTTGGAAGGGATAACTTCGATTGACGAAGTGAAAAGAGTAACCGGCGAAGGAGAATTTTTAGAAGATATTTATGAAAAACTGATGGCTGCAACATTGGGGAGATCAATTCTTATCGATTCCAAAAGTTATAAGTCCGCCAAAGATAATATTGGAAATTTTAAAAAATTTCAGAAAATTATTTCTAAAGCCAAAACCACTGAAATTGCAAAAATACTTTTTGCCGCCGCTTCTATTTTGGGTGTGGGAGATATTCACATTGAGCCCCAGGCAAAATCCGTGAAAATAAGATTTCGGATTGACGGGATCCTTCAAGATGTAGCATCTATTTCACTTACTGAATACCCAGCTTTTTTAGGAGAAATAAAATTGCTTTCCGGAGTGAAAACAGAAGTGCGCCAGGGAGTAGTTGACAGCCGCTTTACTATAAAATTTGACGAAGATATTAAAGATGCTCGTGAACCAGCCACTGATGTACGTGTTTCCATAATATTAGGCGGTTATGGAGAAACTGTAGTACTTCGTCTATTGTTTAAAACCAATCTCGAATACGATTTAAAAAAATTAGGCATCCGGCAGCAAAATCTGGACAAAATAATGGAAGAAATATCAAAGCCTAATGGCGTAATCCTCAATACCGGGCCAACTGGAAGCGGAAAAACTACGACACTTTATAGTATTTTGAAGCATCTCAATAAGCCGGAGGCAAAAATAATCACCGTGGAAGACCCGATTGAATATCAAATGGAAGGAATTTTGCAAACGCCCGTCAATGACAAAGAAGGTTATACTTTTGCAACAGCTCTTCGCCAGCTTCTTCGCCAGAATCCAGATGTAATGATGATCGGAGAAATTCGAGATGATGAGACCGCTAAAATTGCCATGCAAGCCGCACTCACCGGACACTTAGTTTTTTCCACGCTTCATACGAACAGTGCTGCCGGAGCCGTAGCAAGACTGGCTAATATGGGAATATCGCCCCAGGATATCGCTATGGCCTGCGATGCTTTTATCGCCCAGCGCCTTATTCGAAGACTTTGCGATTGCAAAAAGAAAGTTAAACCGACTGTCGAAGAAAAAGCTACAATTGAAAAAGTTTTGAAAACCATTTCCCAAAAATCCGGAGTGACTGTTCCAAAAATCGGAGATATTTACAAACCGGGAGGATGCAAAAAATGCAATCACATCGGATACAAAGGCCGCATGACTGTAAGTGAAGTGTTTAAAATAACAAAAAACATTCAAGAGCTCGTCACTCGCGGAGCTATCACTTCTGAACTTCAAGATAAAGCCGTAACTGATGGAATGCTGACTATGACACAAGACGGGATTTTACGGGTTTTGGAAGGAGAAACAACGCTGGAAGAAGTGGAGAGGGTGACGGATTTATAGTTGAATTTAGAATTGTGAATTTAGTATTTTGAATGGGAATATAGAATTTTGAATACTAGTGAATTCTAAATTCTTTATCCTTAACTCCCATTCTAAATTCTAAATACTAAATTCAAAATTCCATTAATAAAAGGCAGGTTCCTTTCTGTTTCTGTTTTGTTAACTATTAAAGGTAATCAGTGGTTCTGACAATAATCTGCAGGCAAGATCCCAAAGCAAGGCCCCGGGGGAAGAAACAGTGTCGAGGAACGGCACAGCCGAAACCAAACCGCCCATGTCTGGACAAAAAAGTTTCCTAATTGAAGACAAAAGATAGAAGCCTCCAATTGCCTACAGTTTACTGCTAATCATCTAAAAAACGCGCAAATGCGATGTTTTTGATGACTTTAGAGCGTAGCATAACTTCCTTTTTTTGTCAAACGGGTATATAATAACACTAGGATTAATTTACAATGATCAATTATCAATTTACATTGAATTAACAATTGATTAATTTTCAAAATTGAGTCATTGAAAATTGATTGAAAATTGTAAATTGAAAATTGAAAATTTACTGATGATTGTTAATGCAAGCGAACAAAGCGAAGATATAAGTTTAGACATTACACTAAGACCTCAATCTTTCAATGAGTATGTCGGCCAGGAAAAGGTCAAAAAAAATCTGGACATTCTGATCCGCGCCGCCAAAAAAAGAGAGGAACCGATTGAGCATGTTTTGCTTTACGGCCCGGCGGGACTTGGCAAAACGACTCTGGCCAATATCATTGCCAAAGAAATGGGGGTGAATATCAAGACTACTTCCGGTCCGGCAATTGAAAGAGTGGGAGATTTTGGATCGATTCTCACCAATCTGTCCGACGGCGATATACTTTTCATTGATGAAATCCATCGGCTCAACAAATCCATTGAAGAAATTCTTTATCCGGCCATGGAAGACTATAAGCTGGATATTATCATCGGAAAAGGCCCTTCGGCCCGAACCATTCAGCTCGATCTTCCCAAATTCACTTTAATCGGCGCTACTACAAAGTTGGGATCGATTTCCAATCCCCTGCGAAACCGCTTTGGTGCCATTCATCGGCTGGATTTTTATGAAAACAGCGAGATTGAAAAAATAATTGAGCGTTCATCTAAAATTTTGGAAGTGCCAATGGAAAAATCGGGTTTGTGCAAAATTGCCAGCTGCGCGCGGCGCACTCCAAGAGTGGCTAACAGGCTACTTAAGCGCGTCCGCGATTTTTCCCAAATCAATAATCATAAGTCTATTGACAGCGCCATTGCCGAGGAAGCCCTTGAACTCATCGACGTTGATCATATCGGACTTGAACCGGCTGATCGGCAAATTTTGAAAACTATCATTGAAAAATTCGGAGGCGGACCGGTAGGGCTTGGAACAATCGCCGCCGCTACGCAAGAAGAAATAAAAACCATTGAGGATGTTTATGAGCCATATCTTATCCAGATCGGATTTTTGGCCAGAACTCCGCGCGGAAGGATGGCTACCCAAAGTGCCTACGATCATTTGGGGATTTTGCCTTCTCAAAATCAAAATACCACAGCATCTTTAGATATATAAGCCAAGCCCGAACCTGAATTTGCAATTTTGGCGAGGGAGTAAATATTTTCACCCTGTTGAATAATCCCGCTAAGCGGAATTGCGCCAAAGGCGTATTCAACAAAACAAGCCTATTATGATTATTTTAATTTGGTCTCTTTATTTAATAATTATATTCATATTTCTGGCTATTTCCGCGTTTATTATCTACCATCTCAAAAAATATTCTCAAAATTCCCCCCTCAACAAAATGTTTCTTCCTTTTTTCGCGATAATTTCAGCGCTTCTCCTGTTTTCTAATCTTCTCCTGTTTTCTTCAATAAATTGGAGCGGCATACTCGCTAAAATTTCAATCTAAACTTTCATTATGAGAAATTATAAAAACTTCCACTTTGAGGGGCAAAAATCAGACGAACAAATTCTTATCGTTCTTCATCGCTTTTGGTTTGATATCTTAAGCCAATTCTTTGTCATTTTCGCGATGCTCTTCATTCTCATCGGAAGCTTTATCTGGCTGCCTTTGTTTTTTCCGGAACTCCAAAATGAATCGGCTCGAAAATTTTTTCTTTTTTTGGAAAATACATTTTTCATGCTGCTTTGGATTATTTCTTTCCTAGTTTGGATTGATTATTATTTCGACGTCTGGATTGTTACTGATCGGCGCATAGTAAATATTGAACAAAAAGGGCTCTTTTCTAGAACTATAAGCGAACTGGAACTTGAAAAAGTCCAGGATATCACGACTAATGTGCATGGAGTAATTCCCACCTTTCTAAATTATGGCGATCTCCAGGTGCAAACAGCCGCCGAACAGGAAAAATTCCTTTTTCACAACATCCCGGATCCCTATTCAGTCAAGGATCTTATTATGAATCTTCAAAAAAAGCAGGAAAGAAAAGAGAAGCATATCTTTTCTGAAATGATTGCCAAAAAAGTCCATCACGAAGATTCAATTTAGTTGTCGTTTTGAACTTGTCTGCCTGTCCGATAGGCGGGTTTCGAAATCTCTTAGCCAGTTAAATTAGATACTGAAACCTTCCATAAGCGGGCGAGTAAGTTCAGGATGACAAATTAAGTAAGGAGGTGAAAAATAAAATAAAAATAATTATACGTTTTTTTATATTCGCACCGCTTTTGTGTATAGCGATTTTTATTTTCCCTAAAAAATGCCTATCTGAATCTTCGTTAAAACTTGGCCAGATACAATATAGCGGAGGAGCTGGAAAAACAGACGAGGATTTTATTAAAATACTCAATCCTACTGATGATAAAATTAATCTTAAGGGACATCGCCTGGTTAAAAGATCCACAGCATCAGCACATGATACAACTATAAAAGCCTGGACAGAGGATGACTTTATTCCTCCAGAAGGATTTTATCTGTGGGCAAACAGCAAAAATGGATTCGCCGCAAGCATTAACGCAGGCGCCAGTACCACAGAAACAATTGCGGAAGGAAACGGCATCGCCTTAAGATTTGGAAAAGAAGATGAAGGAATCATTATTGACAGTATCAATTGGCAAGAAGAAAAAGAGCCGTCAGAAGAAAACCCTTCTCAAACAGAAGCAAAGAATTACCTGGAAAAAGTCAGATTCAATGAGATATTGCCTTCACCGATCAGCGGCGAGAAAGAATTCGTGGAAATTATCAATTTGACTGAAGAAAGCATTGATTTTTCCAAATGGTATGTCAAAGATGAAAAAAATAACAAAAAATCACTTTCTGGCGGAATTATAAAAAATAATTTTTATTACAAGCTTGATGCTTTTTCCTTGAACTCGGAAGGAGACTCTGTTTTTCTGTACGATGAAAATGATAATCTAGTGGACAGCTTAAGCTATATCCGTTCAAAATCAAGCTATTCATATTCCTTCGATAAATCATCCTGGCGCTGGACAAAATATCCGACACCTGGAGAAGAAAATCGTTTTGAAAAAATTCTTGATGGAAAAATAAAAATGGACAGCGAAATATACGCCAATGTTTATGCTGATTTTGAAGCAAAAACCGGAAAAGAAACCCAGAAATTCAAATGGAATTTTGGCGACAGCCGCGGAAGCACTCTCAAAAAAACCCGCCACAAATATGAAAAAGCCGGAACATATAATGCCTCCCTTAAAATATCCGGCGATGGAGAAGAAAGTATCCTATATTTTACAGTCAAAGTTGAAAATTACTCGGCTCCAAAAGTCAGGATTATAAAAATCGCCCCCAATCCGAAAGGCAAGGATTCAAAAGAATATATTGTTATTGAAAATAAATCCAAAAATAAAATCGATCTTGAAGGCTGGAGCATTGCCACCGGCTGGAAAGGTCTGGTTAACCATCCGATCAGAGACGATTTTATAATCAAGCCCGGAAAATCTAAAAAGCTTACCAAAAAAATATGCGCTTTCACGCTCAATAATTCCCAAAACAAGATTGAGTTGCGCTATCCAGATGGAAATGTGGCCCAAAAAATAAAATATAATCGAAAAAAAGACAAGATTGAAGATGATGAAATTTTTGAAATAACAGAAAAAAACTGGACGTGGAATAAACCGCAAAATAGCACGGGAGAAACATTGGCTGACGCAAAAAATGCTTCAACAAGTTCTTCCACCCTTGTCCCGCCAGAAGGCAAAGCACCAGAAGAAGACCCGGGGAACGCCGACCCAGAAAAAGAAAACGCTGCAAATCAGGAAGAAAATGTGCTAAATACTGATATTCAAATAGACAACTTGGAATTCGAATCCAATCTCGGAAAATTTTCCGAAAACCCGAGCTTTACTGCCAAAAAGAAAAACCGCATCCAATTGGTAAGCTACGCCACGCAGATTAATATGCCCGATTTTGTTCCAAAACCAACCGGCCAAATTGCCGGCGCTTACACGGAAAAAATTGTTTTTTTCGAAAAAAAACACTGGCTCCTCAAGACAATCAGTCAAACATGGACTGGGCTTAATTCTGGAATAAACCAGCTTCTAAACAAACTTTAGGCAAAACATTCCGGAGAACCCGGAATGTTTCAGCTGTCTTTTTTATTTTTCTTTTTTTAATACAGATATCCCCACATCTGAAGCTTATCTGACTCATGAAGCCACTTTTCCCCGATATCTGTCCGGTAATACATATTTTGCAAGATAATATTGTTCACTCTGAAATAGGCCTGCTTTCGGGCGCCTTCAACAGTTATGCCTGACCCCGTCACAACGAGAACATATCCCGAGTCTCCAGCCACTGAAAATGAGCCGTTGGTTTTTTTGACATCCCCCAGATGAATCCCGTCCAGGCTCGGCTTTTTGAAAAGAATGGAAAGATCTTTATGCAGCGCAGTCTCCGAAGGATCTTCAAAAGGAAATGGAGGAACAACGACGACAACTCCCACTTGAAATCCTTTTTTCACCTTAAGATCAACTTTTTTCTTATTGGCTATATCGAAAAGAAATTCCCCCCAGCTGCTTAAAACTCCTTCCGACTGGATGCTGATGGTCGGGTAGCCAAAACGGGAAGTAAATTCCAAAGGATAAACTCCCCTGGCATTGGCAATGCAATTTATATCAATATACCCGACATAGCCCGACTCAGCCAGCGCATCTTTCATCTTGAAAAGGGTGTCATTAAATATTTTATTGGGCGGAGACCAGTACATCAAAGTCCCCATTTCCCCGGTATAGGGGCCGATGTCTCCCGGAAACAGCTTTTTGTGCTCAAAATTGATATTAACAGGATAGACAAAGTCTTCTCCGTTGAAAAAAGCTCCAGCTGCCACTTCTACGCCTACGGCCATTTTTTGAAGCTGAAATTTTTTTATCTTTTTCGCCCAGGCTTTTTTATTTTGTTCCAAAATTTCAATCAGATCTTTTCCGTCGTCTTCATGAGCCATAAAAAGTACTTTCTGATCGGACATAAGAAATCCGGAAGGCTTGAAAACATACCGGCCGGGATTATTTCTAACAAATTCTATCGCTTCATCAAAACTTTCAAAATCCCAATGCGGAAGAACAGAAAGGCCGAATTTTTTCATTTCATTTTGCCCAAACTCCCGATCTTCTTCTAATTTGTCAGTGTATTTGCTTCCGCCGACAACCGGTTTCCCCTTGGCTCTAAGCTCATCAGCTTCTTTGCCATAGCCGATATCATCAAATACGATAATATCCGCCCAATCAACAAATTCTTTCCAATTTTTTACCTTTTCCAAAAGTCCGTCGTAAACATCCTGATCTTGCTCCCTCTCAAAAGATACTTTTACCTCATGGCCTTCTTTTTTAATCTGCCAGGCTAGATCGCCATTCAAACTTTCCGGGGAAACAAACAGGAATTTCTTCGGACTTTCGGTCGGCTTCATTTTATTTCCGTTTGACATAATTTTTTTTGAAACTGAATAAATTTTAAACAAAACAAAAATATCAATTTCTTCTTAAAAGATATCCAAGAATGTTTTTTAAAATTAAAAAGTTTTTTATTTCTTTTTCATAATAATGCAAAAAAAAATATTGTCAATGTTTTTTTAATATTTTTAATCGAAAAGTTTTTTCTTGAAAATAAATTATTAAAATGCTACTGTTGTCATATAACGTATGACATGAAACATATAGCAAAATGCCGGAAAATAATTTTTTTTGTTATGTGCTATATGTTTCATGTTCCATAATTTTATGTCAGGCCACTCGCACTTCGCCGGAATAAAACACAAAAAAGGGATAAATGATGCCAAGCGCGCTAAGATTTTTACAAAATTCGCAAAACCTATCGCCATCGCAGCGCAAGAAGGCGGAGGAAATCCCGATACCAATTTCAAATTGAGAATGGCGATTGATAAAGCGCGCCAGTTTAATATGCCCAAAGAAAATATCGAAAGAGCCATCAAG
>Ga0116155_10000261_pt1 | contig 52143 bp, 43 predicted proteins | sample AD_UKC032_MetaG_FD_89890 | JGI IMG/M metagenome (GOLD analysis project Ga0116155, IMG submission 89890) | Active sludge microbial communities of municipal wastewater-treating anaerobic digesters from USA - AD_UKC032_MetaG | ecosystem: Engineered > Bioreactor > Anaerobic > Digestate | place: USA...
AGGACGGCGTGGACGCCGCCGAAGTAGGCGTCCCAGTCGAGCTTGAGCGCCAGCTCGTGGCCCAGGGGCCCGAGGGCGTTGTAGGTATTGATGGGCACCCGGCCCTCGACGTTGAGCTTGCCCGAGGCCATCTGGAAGTAGCGGGGCGCGAGGATGGCCTCCTGCACCGACATGCCGTGGTCCACGATGTTCGAGATGACCTGGGCGACCGTCGGGAAGATGCGGGTGGCGCCGGGGGAGCCGAGGGTCATGAAGGAGCGGCCCTTGGGGTCGAGGACGAGGGTGGGGCTCATGGAGGACAGGGGGCGCTTGCCCGGCTCGACGGAGTTGGCCGAGCCCGGCTTGGGCACGAAGTCGTCCATGTGGTCGTTCATGATGATGCCCCAGCCGGGGACCACCACGCCGGAGCCGAAGAAGTAGTTGATCGACTTGGTGATGGCCACCATGTTGCCGGCCTTGTCCATGACCGAGAGGTGGGTGGTGGAGCCGGATTCGTACTTGGAGGGGTCGCCGGCGGTTGCCGAGGGCATGGACTTGTCGGCGGCGATGAGGGCGGCCAGCTCCTTGGCGTAGGCCTTGGAGGCGAGGCCCTTGAGGGGGACCTGCACGAAGTCGGTGTCGGCCATGTACTTGGAGCGGTCGGCGAAGACCAGCTTCATGGCCTCGGCCCAGAGGTGGCCGGTGGCGGGCGTGCCCTCGCCGGTCTTGGCCAGGTCGAAGTTCTCCATGATGTTCAGGAGCTCGACCAAGTGGGTGCCGCCCGAGGAGGCGGGGGGCACGGACATGATGGTGTAGCCGCGGTAGGTCCCGACGACGGGCTTGCGCTCCTTGACCTGGTAGTTGGCCAGGTCCTCGAGGCTGAGGATGCCGCCGCGCTTGCGCACCTCGTCGACGATCGCCTTGGCGATCTCGCCCTTGTAGATCGCGTCGGCGCCCTTGGCGGCGACAGCCTTGAGGGTCTTGGCGTAGTCGGGGTTCTTGATGGTGGCGCCGAGCTCGTAGGGCAGGCCGCCGTCGAAGTAGATGGCGCCGCCGTTCTCGAACTTCTTGAGCTTCTCGAAGTTGTCCTTGATGATCTGCTCGAGGTTGACGGTGACCTTGTAGCCCTTCTCCGCGTAGTCGATGGCGGGCTGGAGGACCTGGGCGCGGCTGAGCTTCTTGGAGCCGAATTTGTCGAAGGCGTAGAGCAGGCCCTTGACCTCGCCGGGCACGCCGACGGAGAGCCCGCCCTCGAAGGTGGCGTTGTCGATCACCTTGCCCTTCTCGTCGAACTTGTACATGTCGGGGGTCGAGGCGGCGGGGGCGCACTCGCGGAAGTCGACCACCACGGCCTCCTTCATGTTCGCGAGCTTGATGATCATGAAGCCGCCGCCGCCCACGCCGGAGGCGTTCGGCTCGAGGACCCCGAGGGCGAAGGCGGTGGCGATGGCCGCGTCGACCGCGTTGCCGCCCTTCTTGAGGATATCGACGCCGACCTGCGAAGCCTCGGGCTTGGCCGCGGCCACGACGCCGTTGGCCCCGTCGGCCGAGCGGCCGTGCAGGTTGACGGGCACCTGCGCGGCGAGGGGCGAGAGCGCCAGCGCGACGATCGCGAGGGCCGACGCCAGGACTTTTTTCACGATGACCTCCTTGCCGTCAGGGGACGGCGCGATCCCAGTCTCGCCCCGGGCCGGGCTCCTGTCAAGCTCGGCCATCCGCCTCCCGGCCCGCCCGCCGGCGGGCGGGCCGGCGCGAAGGCCGGCTCCCTTGTTTGGGCGGCGACGGCGTGTCATAGTTGTGGCACGGGGGGCGCGATGGCTGAAGAGAAGGAACCGGGCATGGACGACCTCATACGGCTCTCCGTGTTCTCCTCCATCGGCACGAGCATCGTGTCCGAGCGGAGCATCAGGGGCGTCCTCGACCGCGTCATGGAGCACGTCGCCTCCTTCTTCGGGCCCCTCAACTGGTCCCTCCTCCTCGTCGACGCGGCGCGCTCGGAGCTGGTCTTCGCCCTGGCCGTGGGGAGGGCGGGGAAGAGCCTGGTAGGGACGCGGCTGCCCCTGAGCGAGGGCATAGCGGGCTGGGTGGCCACCCACGGCACCCCCGCCATCGTGGAGGAGACCGGGGCCGACTCGCGCTTCTCCGAGCGGATGGACGGCATCACCGGCTTCCGCACCGAGTCGGTCGTCGCCGTCCCCCTGCGCTCGGGCGACAAGGTCTTCGGGGTCATCGAGCTCCTGAACCGCCTCGACGGCCGGGCCTTCAGCGCCTTCGACATGCGCGTGCTCTCGACGATAGCCGACTTCGCTGCCATCGGGGTCGAGAAGGCCTTCTACCTCGCCGAGGCCCGCCGCCTCTCCGAGCTCGATCCCCTCACGGGCGCCCTCAACCGGCGGGGCCTGGCCAAGGTCATCGAGCGGGAGACCTCCCGCCTCGCCCGCTACGGGGGCAGCCTCTCGGTCGTGCTCGCCGACGTCGACAAGTTCAAGGCCATCAACGACAGCCAGGGGCACGCCGCCGGCGACGAGGTGCTCAAGAGCGTGGCCGCGACCCTCATGGCCGCGGTCCGGCGCCCCGACTCGGTGGCGCGCTACGGCGGGGACGAGTTCCTCGTCGTCCTGCCCCAGACCGGGCCCGAGGAGGCGGAGATCGCCCGGGTCCGCCTCGCCGAGCTTCTCGAGAAGGCCGGGAGCTCGAGCCCGGTGCCATACAGCGTCACCCTCGGCGCCCACACCTCGCAGGACGTCGACTTCGACGAGATCTTCCGCGGCTCCGACCGGGACCTGTACCGCCGCAAAGGCGGCTCCCTCGTCCTCGGCGAGAGCCTCCTCGAGGCCCTCGACGCCGAGCGGAGGGGCTCCGAGGAATGACCGCCGACATCTTCACGTTGTGCGATTTCGCCCAGGAGAGCGACGGCAAGATGACGGTCGTGGGCGCCTTCGACACGATCTACGCCCGCCAGTTCCCCGCGACCCATCCCTTCATGTGCCTCGCCCTGCGCCTGCGCTTCTACATCCACGAGGCGGGCTCGCACTCGATGCGCATCGCCTTCGCCGGCCCCGACGGCGCCGACGCCGCCGGCCCCATCGAGGGCGAGCTCGCGGTCTCCGACTTCGCCGGCTCCTCGCGCGTCGTCCACTCGGTCTTCACCTTCGTGAACACCCCCATGCAGCGCGAGGGCGTCGTCGGCATCACCCTGTCCATCGACGGCCGCGAGGTCCTCACCTCGCCCCTCTACGTGCGCAAGGCCTGAGGCCGAGTCCGGGTCGCCCGCCTAGCCCGCCGCCTCGGCGAGGACCACCCGGTTCCGCCCCTCCCGCTTGCCCCGGTACAGCGCCTCGTCGGCGGCCGCGAGGGCGGCCGCGAAGCCCCCCTCGCCTATCGGCGCCAGGCCGATCGTCGCGGTGACGGGAAAGCCCCCGCTCCCGAAGCGATGGGCCTCGATGGCCGCGCGGACGCGCTCGGCCGAGCCCGCGGCGCCCGCGTCGCTCTCCCCGCGGAAGAGCATGACGAATTCCTCCCCGCCCCAGCGGCAGCACTCGTCCGTGCGCCGCACGCTCGCCGGGATGAGCTCGCCCAAGGCGGCCAGCACCCGGTCGCCCTCCTCGTGGCCCAGGCGGTCGTTGATCTGCTTGAAATGGTCGAGATCGAGGATGGCGACGTGGCTCGGCGCCTCGCCCTCGGCCGCGCCGCCCGCGAGCAGGGCCTCGATCCCCCGCCGGTTCTTGAGGCCCGTCAGGTGGTCGGTGCAGGAGATGCTCGCCAGCTCGGCGCTGCGGGCGGCCTCGAGCGCATGGGCCTCGGCGATCCGGTCGATGGGCTTCGAGAGGAGGAAGACGAGGAAGCCCAGCGCCGCGACGATGAGGAGGTTGAAGCCGGCGAAGGCGAAGAAGATCGCCCGCCCCAGGCGGTCGCCCTTCGGGCCGGACTCCGCGTCCCCGGCCCTGAGCTCGATCCAGCCGGCGATCTCCCCGGCGGCGTCCCGCACCGCGACCCCAGCCCCGCGCGCGGTGGCGAAGGGCCGGTCGGCACGGGAAGCAGCCCGCCCTTCGGTGGGGGGCGGGCGCCCGATCGGGAAGGCGCGGCCTTCGGCCCCCAGTTCGGGCGGGGACAGCGGTAGGCGGAGGGCGATCCCCAGGGGAGGGCTCCCCGCGACGAATCGGACTTCGCTGTCGGATCGCAGGTAGGCGGAGAGCGATCCGACGACCTCTTCGCCGGCCGGCAGCCGCGCGCCGCCCTTCAGCAGCTCGGATCCGGCGACCTCCCAATCCCCGGGATAGCTGAGCTCGACGAAGAGCTCCACGATCCTGACCGAGGAAATGTTCCTCGACTGTCGCGTCCGCTCTATGTCGAGCTGCAGGGTCCGCATCTGGAAGAAGAAGGCGAGGAAGGAAATGAGGGAGAAGAGGCCGATGACGAGGACGACGAGCCTGAGCCTGATCGGGGTGATCTTCGGCTTCATGCGGAAAGCTTAATGCCGGCGGGGGAGGTGATGCAAACGGCGGGGACCGGGACGGGGATCTCGGCTCAGAGGATCGGGCCGGGCTCGAGCGGGTCCCCGCGGCCCTCCCCCCTCGGGTCGCGCCGGAAGAAGCGGGCGAGCTGGGCGAAGACCGCCGGGTACTCGGACGCGAGGACGAAGGGCTTCTCGTAGAAGTACTCGCAGCAGACCGCGAAGAACTCGTCCGGGGACTCGGCGGCGTAGGGATCGATGCGGGGGCCCCGGCGCCGGGAGCGGCGCTTGGGGGCCCGGCCGGCCTTCTCGCGGATATCCTCGAAGGCGGGCATGAAAGCCGCCCTCCAGTCCGCGTAGCCCATATCGCGGGGCAGGGGCGGGCAGCCGTCGAACTCGCCGTCGCGGCCGTCGAGCTTGTGGGCCATCTCGTGGATCACCACGTTGTAGCCGTCCCCCCAGCCCGAGGCCTCCACGTCGAGCTTCGAGAGGGCCACGGGCCCGAGGTCGAAGGCCTCGCCGGAGAACTCGTCCTCGTACTCGTGCACCACCCCGGCCTCGTCCACGTCGCGCTTGGATACCCCGTATTCCCGCGGGGTCACGATGATCGTCGACCAGTCCGAGTACCAGTCCAGGTCGAGGCCGAGGAGGGGGAGGCAGGCCTGGGCCGCGATGGAGACCCGGAGCCGGTCGTCGAGCGCGGCCCCGCCCACCGGGTCGAAGCGCTTCTCGCCGAGAAAGACCGTCGCGAGCTCGCGGAGCCTAGCCGCGTCGGCCGGGCCGAGCCAGCGGAAGATGCGGTGCTCCTTGATCGCCCAGTCCCACAGCCCATCCCCGATCGGGGAGCGCTCGAGGATGCGGCGGCGCCGGGCGGCGCGGAAGGGCGAGAAGAGTCCCATCGGATGGAGGATAGCCCTCCCGCCCCGCCGAGGGCTAGCGGTAGGGTCCATGGATTTTCCTATCACCTCGCGCTATAGTTTTCCGCGTGCGCTCCCGCAGCGGAGGCACGCATCATTCTCGCCTCAAGGGGAGAGCCATGAACCGTTTTCTCTTCATCGTCGCGCTGGCGGCGCTGCTCGGGCAGGCCGCGGCCTCGCAAGGAACCCTCGAACCAGACGAAGGATCAGTCCTCGAAACCGCCCGCTCCAAGTATTTCTCCGAAAAGGAGCTGCCCGAGCGAGACGAATCCCTCCCCCAGGGCGGAGAAACCGAAGCGGCCGAATCCCCCGCGAAGGCGCGCGAGCGGCCCTACGCGCCATTCGTCCTCTCCCTCGTGCCCGGCCTCTCCTTTCCCTTCGGGACCTACGACGCCACCGTCCATCTCGGCCTCGTCGGCTCCCTCGCGGGCTCGGTCGAGGGGCTCCAGCTCGCCAACGTCTTCGCCATCGCCGAGGCGGAGGTCGAGGGCTTCCAGGCCGCGGGCGTCTTCTCCCTCGCGGGCGGCGCGGTCGAGGGCGTCCAGGCAGCGGGCGTCTTCACCATCGCGGGCGGCGCGATCGAGGGCTTCCAGGGCGCCGGTGTCTTCAACATAGCCGATGGCGAGGTGGATGGCTTCCAGGCCGCCGGGGTCTTCAACATAGCCGGCGACCTCGACGGCTTCCAGGCCGCGGGGGTCTTCAACGTGGCGGAAAGGGTCGAAGGCTCCCAAGTCGCCGCCGTCCTCAACGTCGCGGAGGAGCTCGACGGCCTGCAGATCGGGCTCGTCAATATCGCCGACCGCATGGACGGGGTCCAGATCGGCTTGGTCAACATAGCCCTCTCCCCCGGCCTGAGCTCGACGGGCGGCTTCTACGAGCCCGACACGGACTACCTGTACGGGGCCCTGCAGTCGGGCTCCCGCCGCCTCTACGCCCTGATCTCGGCGGGGATGCCCCGCGAGGACTGGGGCCGAAGGAGCCGCGACCTCCTCCTCGGCTACGGCCTGGGCACGAGGCTCGAGCTCGGGCAGGCCTGCCTCGACCTCGACCTCTCCGCCCTCTCCCTCGTCGGGCCCCAGCTCCCGGCCATCGGCGAGGCCCTCGACGAGGGCCGCCCCCTCGCGGACGAGGCGGCCTCCGACCTTATCCCCTTCCCCTCCCTGCGCGCCTGCCTGGGCCTGCCCCTGGCCGGCAAGCTCCGGCTCGTGGGCGGGCTCAAGGTCGACTTCGACCTCGCCGACGCCCCGCGCCTGCCCGAGGCCCTCAAGCGGGGCCGCGCGCATTCGTCGGAGCTCTTCGGAGTCGACTACCGCGCCTGGACGAAGCTCTACCTCGGCCTCGCGTTCTAGGCTCGGCCGGGGGTGCCCGGCGCTCCCGGGCACTCGAAAGCGGCGCCGCGCCGCGCTATACTGGTGTCCGGCCGGCTTCCCGGGCCCGTTCCCGGGCCGAGCCGGCCCAGAAGGAGTACGAGCATGAAACGCGCGATCATCGCCGCCTTGGCCCTCTGCCTCCTCGCCTCGATCTCCGCCTGGGCGGTCCAGCAGCCGAGGGTGGGGCGCATCGACTACGTCGAGGGCGGCGTCTCCATAAGCCGCGCCGGCAAGACCATCGCGAGCCCGAACATCGACGACGTCCTCCAGTCGGGAGACCTCGTCAAGACCGCGGGCGACGGGCGGCTCGTCATAGCCTTCGACAAGAACACGGGCATGAACGGGACCCTCACCGTCAACGCCCGGACCTCCCTCTACCTCAAGCTGGAGTCCTTCAAGGGCCAGCCCAAGACCTCGATCGACCTCCTCGCCGGCTCCCTGGGCTCCAAGGTGGCCAAGATCGCCGGGACCCCCGCCATGGCCGTCCAGACCTCGGGCACGGTCATGGGGGTGCGCGGCACCGAGTACGAGGTGGCCGTGTCGGTCAACGAGTCCATCCTCGTGACCTGCGCCGAGGGCCAGGTCTACTGCGACGACGGCAAGGGCGAGTTCCCCGTGCCCGCGGGCAAGGTCGCGGAGAAGCGCTCGGGCGAGAAGCTACGCTACCTCCCCGTCGCCGTCTCCTCGGTCCGCGAATTCCGCCAGAAGTGGCTGGCCGACGAGATCGGGGCCTTCCGCGCCGACCCGGGCCGGGCCCTCGCCGACTTCGAGAAGCGCTACACCAAGCTCGCCTCGCAGTTCTCCTCGGACTTCGGCCCCTTCCAGAAGTCGGCCGTCCTCAAGAAGTGGCTCGACGAGGACCGCTCCGGCGCCAAGGTCAACCCGATGGATCCCGCCAACCTCCGCGACAAGAAGGAGATGGCCTCCCACCTGCTCAAGCTCCGCAAGACCCTCTTCGTCTTCGAGCGGGTCTACTACCGCGTGGACGAGGTCCTCGCGATCGTCGAGGGAACGCCCGCCGAGCGCCGCGAGCTCCGGCCCGGCCTCACCGCCGGGGACTTCCTCCGCCGCGTCAAGGCCGAGCGCGACCAGCTCGCGCGGAACACGGCCCTCTTCCGCTACGCCGAGTCCCTCTACGCCTCGCGCAACCCCGACGGCGAGTTCATAGGCGAGGGCGGCGACGACGGCTTCTTCGGGGACGAGGACTTCTGACGCCTGAGGGCGCAACGACGCGGAGGCTCGCATGACTACCGTACTTTCCCTCGGCGGCTCCATCGTCGCCCCCGAAGGCCCCGACGCGGCCTTCGTCGCCTCCTTCGCGGCCCTGGCGCGCGAGCACCTGGCCGCCGACGCCGAGCGCAGGCTCATCCTGGTCGTGGGCGGGGGCGGGCCCGCGCGGGCCTGGCAGAAGGCCTACCGCGAGGCCCTCGCGGCCGCGCCCGGATCGGAATCGCCTAACTCGCCCGCCGAAGCCCCCGACGCCGACGCCCAGGACTGGGTCGGCATCATGGCCACGCGGCTCAACGCCCAGCTCGTCAAGGCCGTCCTGGGCGGGCTCTGCCCCATGGAGGTCGTCACCGACCCGAGCGCCGTGACGGTCTTCCGCGGCCGGGTCCTCGTGGCCGCGGGCTGGAAGCCCGGCTTCTCCACCGACTTCGACGCCGTCCTCCTCGCCGAGCGCTTCGGCGCCGGGCGGGTGCTCAACCTCTCGAACGTGGCCAAGGTCTACACCGCCGACCCCCGCGTCGACCCGAAGGCGACGCCCATCGACTCCATCTCCTGGGAGCAGTTCCGCCTCCTCGTCGGCGACGAATGGGTGCCGGGCAAGAACGTGCCCTTCGACCCCGTGGCCTCGCGCCGGGCCGCCGAGCTCGGCCTCGAGGTGGTCTGCGCCGCGGGCCGCGACCTGCCGAACCTCCGCGCCATCCTCGGCGGGGGAAGCTTCGTCGGCACGGTCATCGGTCCCAAATGAGCGAGCGGAGGGGCAACCTTCGGCAAGGTTTCCCCTCCGCGCCTCCCTTTCCAAGGCCGCGCCGACCGCGGCTTCGTTGACCGCGGCCCGGGACGGCGCTACACTCGCGCCATGCGACCCGGTCCCGCGCCGCGCGCGCCCCGCCTCCACGCCCCGTCCCGCCTCGCCGCCCTCCTCCTCCTCCTCGCCGCCGCCCCGGCCGCCCGGGCCCTCGAGCCGATCGTCGTGGACGGCGCCGGCGGCTACCGGACGGAGGGCCGGCTCGAGCTCCTGCGCGACCCCGGCGCCTCGCTCTCCCCCGCCCAGGCCGAGGCCCGGGCCGCCGACTTCGCCCCCGCCGGCGGCCGGGTCCCCAACCTCGGCCTCACCGGCGACGCGGTCTGGCTCCGCTTCGAGCTGGCGAACGGGGGCTCCGAGGCCCGCCGCGCCTACGTCGAGTTCGGCTATCCCGTGGCCGACTCGGTGTCGCTCATCGCGTTCCGCGAGGGCGGCCGCGTCGACTCCTTCGTCTCGGGCGACTCGGTCCCCGAGTCGCCGCCCCTCCCCCTCGCCCGCGGCTTCGCCTTCCCCCTCGAGCTCGGCCCCTCGGAGCGGGTCGCCTGCCTCCTCAGGGTCAGGAGCAGCGCGGGCATGAGCCTGCCCGTGCGCGTCCTCGAGGAGGGAGAGCTCGCGCGGGAGACGCTCCGGGACTCGCTCTGCCACGGGCTGCTGTTCGGGAGCCTCGCGTGGTTCCTCCTCTACCTCCTCGCCTCGCCCCGCCGCGAGGCCTGGCTCCGCTGGTACTGCGCCTACGCCCTGGCCCTGGCCCTCCACGTGGCGATCCGCGCCGGCTACCTCCGCCTCCTCCTCGGCCCGGCGGCGCTGCCCCTCGCCAACCTCGCCAACCTGGCGGCGATCGGGGCCCTCTTCTTCACGGGCACGGCCTTCTTCCGCTCCTTCCTCGGGCTCCGCTCCCAAAGCCGGGCCCTGGACGGGGCCATGCTGGCCCTCGAGCTCCTCGCCCTGGCCCTCCCCTTCCTCGCCCTCCTCTCGGTCCCGGCCGCCCTCGCCGCCTCGGTCCTGGTCAACCTCGTCGGGCCCCTCTCCTCGATCGCCATAGCCCTCGCCCTCTGGGCTAAGGGAGCGCCTAACGCGGGGCTCTTCGCCGCCGCCTGGCTCCTCCCCCACCTCGTCGCCGTCGCGGACTTCCTGCGGATCCACGGCCTGTTGCCCTATCCCCGCGCCGAGCGCCTGATGCTCCCCGCCTCCCTCGCCCTCGCCCTGGCGGGCCTCGGCTGGGCCGTCGTCCGCCGCCGCTCGCGCGAGGCCGCCCTCGCGCGGGTGGACGCCCTCACCGGCCTCGCCAACCGCCGCTGCCTCGACGAGGAGCTCGAGCGCGAGTGGAGCCGCTCCCGCCGCTCGGGATCGCCCCTGGCCCTCCTCATGGTCGACATCGACGACTTCAAGCGCTACAACGACGAGCGCGGCCACCGGGCCGGCGACCAGTGCCTGCGCGCCGTCGCGGCCGTCCTCGCCTCCTCGGCGCGCCGGGCCGGGGACCTGGCGGCCCGCTACGGCGGCGAGGAGTTCACCCTCCTCCTCCCGAACACCGGCCTCGACGAGGCCCTCCACGCGGCCGAGCGCCTGCGCGCGGGCGTGGAGGCCGCGCCCTCCCCCGAGGACCAGGGACGGAAGGGGGCCAGGCTCGGCGTCACCGTGAGCGTGGGCGCTGCGGCGCGGGTCCCGGCCGAGGGCGAGGAGGTCGGGGACCTCGTCGCCGAGGCCGACCGGGCCCTCTACCGCGCCAAGGCCGCGGGCAAGAACGCTGTCCGCGGCGCGTGAAGGCGGGCCGGGGAGCGGCGTACCCGGGCCGCCTCGCCAGGCCCCCTTCGTTGACCGCCCGCGCGCGGGGCGCTAGAGTCTTCCCCATGACCAAGCAGCGGCCGCCGGCGGCGGCCTTCCTCCTCGCGCTCGCCCTCTCGGCCCAGGCGGAGACCAGGCTCAGCGTCAACTCGGGCCACGGCAAGGGCTGCGCCGCCCTCGCCCTCAGCGCGGACAAGGCTTATATCGCCTCGGCCGGGAACGACTTGACCGTACGCGTCTGGCAGCGCGAGTCCGGCCGCCTCGTCAGGGTCCTCTCCTTCGGCGAGGCGAAGGGCGGCGAGGAGCTGCGCGACCTGCTCATCTCCCCCGACGGGGCCCACGTCGCCGCCCGGAGCGGCGCGGGCCGCTTCCGGCTCTGGCGGGTCGAGGACGGGAAGCTCATCGTATCGAACGCGGCGGGCGAGGGGTCCGCCGCGGCGGTGCCCGGCGTCAAATTCCTCGGCGCGGCCTTCTCGCCCTCGGGCCGGCTGGCGGCCGTCGCGGTCGCCGGCTGGGTCGGGGTCTACGACCTGGCCACGGCCTCCCTCGTCGGCGAGTCGAGGCCCGCGGGCTTCGTCCTCGACGGCCAGGGCATGGGCTTCTTCGGCGAGGATCGCCTGGGCGTCATGGGCATCGGGGAGGGCCGGCTCCACCTCTACGAGCTGCCCTCGATGGCCCGGCGCGAGAAGAAGGTCTGGAACGAGCCGGGGCGCCTCCGCATCGGCCGCGGGCTCCTGTATTTCCTCTATCCCGACAAGCTCTACGCGATGGACCCCCTCGCCGACGAGGGGCCGAAGCAGATCCGCGCCTGGGAGAGCCTCTACGACGCGACGCTACACATCGACGAGGGCCGCGGCGAGCTCTACGCCCTCGAGCTCCGGACCCTGTACCGGCTCGGCCCGGGCGGCAAGGAGAAGGTCCTCGAATTCTCGAAGCTCCCGGGAGACGAGGAACGTTATGCGAAACGACTCTTCGACCCCGAGTCCGGCGTCTCCGTAGTCGGCCTCCAGTCGGGCGAGATCCTCGTCTCGGCCCCCTGGTCGGGCGCGACGGCGCCCCTGAACAGGGCCGCGCATCGCGTCAGGTCCCTCGAGGCATCGGGCGGGCTCGTCGTTCTCGGCTTCGACGAGGGAGGCGGGGCGGTCTGGGACCTCGGGCGGCTGAAAGGCATCTACCTCAGGCCCGGGCGCGCGGGCCTCGTCAACGGCTCCGCCATCTCGCCCGACGGCTCAAAAGCCGCGTTAGGCGGCGTTTCGGGGACCTTCCTCTACGACGCGCGCTCGGGCGAGCTCCTCGGCTCCCAGGACAAGGTCTCCTGCTTCGATCTCGAGTTCGCCCCCTCGGGCGGCCTCCTCGCGCTGGGCGAGTCCTGGTACGGGGCCCTCGAGCTCTACGACCCGGCCAAGGGCATGGGCGTCCTCGCCCGGCGGGTCGGGACCCATCAGGCCTTCGACCCGATCACCAAGGCGCCGACCTCCTCGAAGGGCTGCTACGCCCTCGCCTACTCCCCCGACGGCTCGGCCATCCTCAGCACGGGCGCCGACTCCATAGCCAAGCTCTGGGACGCGAGGAGCGGCCAGCGGCTCTGGGCCTCCGGCCCCCCGGGCGAGGCGAGCGCGGGCCCCTATTGCGCCGCCTTCTCGCGCGGCGGCGAGCTCTTCGCCACCGAGCGGAGAGTCTGGGAGGCCTCGACCAAGAAGGTCCTCGCCGAGCTCAGGCCCGAGGCCGAGGTCAGGGCCATCGCCTTCTCCCCCTCGGGCGAGGAGCTCTACCTCGGCTGCCGCACGGGCAGGGTTGAGGTCCGCGCCGCGCGGGGCGGCGAGCTCCTCGGCTCCTTCGCGGCCCACGAGGGCGAGGTCCGCGGCCTGGGCTTCGCCCGGGTCGGCGGCCGGGATATCCTCGCGACCGCCGGCCTCGACGGGGCCCTGCGGCTCTGGCTCCCCGGCTCGCGCGAGCTCGTCCTGACCGGCTACGTCTTCCAGGGCGGCGACTGGGCCCTCGTGGCCCCGGACGGCTACTGGGACGCCTCGGCCAAGGGCGGGAGCCTGGTCAACATGGTCGAGGGCAGGATAGCCTACGGCATCGACCAGTTCGCCGCGCGCACGAACCGGCCGGACATCCTCGCCGAGCGCCTGGGCGCGCCGCCCGAGCTCGCCGCCCTCTTCCGCGAGCGCCACGAGGCCCGCCTGCGCAAGCTCGGCCTCGGGGAGGCGGCCCAGGCCGCCGAGCCGAGGGTTCCGAAGTCGCGCATCGCGTCCGTCAAGCGCGAGGGCCGTTTCGCCCTCCTCGAGCTCGCCTTCGAGTCCGCGGGGCCCGGGCTGGCGAGCTACCAGGTCTACGCCAACGACGTCCCCCTCCTCGGCTCCCCGGGCAAGGGCCTCTCGGGCCGCTCCGCCTCGGCCTCCGAGCGCGTCGAGCTCGTCCCCGGCCGCAACAAGCTCGAGCTCTCCTGCCTCGACCGCTCGGGAGCCGAGAGCTACCGCGCGCAGGTCCTCCTCGACCTCGAGGAGCCCGCCGCGCCCGACCTCTACTACGTCGGCCTGGGCGTGGCTCGCTACGCCGACCGAGCCATACCCGACCTCGCCTATCCCGCGAAGGACGCCCTCGCCCTGGCCGGGGCCTTCGCGGCCATGAAGGGCCGGCCCTTCCGCGAGGTCAGGACCCTCGTCCTCGGCGACGGCAAGGTCACCCGGAAGAGCCTCGAGGCGATCGGCCGCTTCGCCGCCCCGGCCCGCCCCGGGGACCTCTTCGTGCTCTTCATCGCAGGCCACGGCATCCAGCTCGAGTCGGGCCGCGGCGGCTACGAGTACTACTACGTGACGGGGGACTCGAAGCTAGCCACGATACAGGAGAAGTCGATACCCTTCGCCGAGCTCGAGGCCCTCGTCTCGGGCGTCGCGCCGCGGCAGAAGCTCTTCCTCATCGACACCTGCCAGTCGGGGGAGGCCGACCGGGCGCCGGCCGCCTCCCTCGCCGCCGCGGCCGCCGGCGCGAGGGCGAGGGTCATCCCGGCGAGCGCGGCGCGCGGCCTCGCCCTGGTCCCCGGCCCAGCCGGCGAGGCCCTGGCAGACCGGGACCGCTTCATCTGGAACGACCTCGCCCGGCGCTCGGGCGCCGTCGTCTTCTCGGCCTGCCGCGCCGACGAGGCCTCCTACGAGTCGGATGCCTGGAAGCAGGGGGCCTTCACCTCGGCCATCCTCGAGGCCTTCGCCTCCAAGGCAGCGGACCGGGACGGGGACGGCAGCCTCTCCGCGGACGAGCTGCGCGCCTACGTCTCCGCCGCCGTCCCCAGGAAGCTGCGGAGCCTCGACCCGCGGGCCCGCCAGCACCCCGTCGTCGACCGGGACAACCTCTACGCCTCCTTCTCCTTCCCGGCGGCGCGTTAGGCGACGCTCGGGCCGGGCCCGAGCCCCCCGCTAGGGGGCGGCCGCGGGAGCCGGGGCGGGGCGGCCCTCCGCCGCGTCGAGCTTGGCGAGCAGCGCCGCGTAGCGCGCCGCCTCCGCCTCCCGGCCGAGCGAGGCGGCGAGGGGGCCGAGGGCCTCGAGGGCCGCCCGGGCCGCCTTCGCGTGGTCGACCGCGAGGGCCGCGTCGAGGGAGCGCTTCCAGTAGCCCAGGGCCTCGGGGCCGCGCCCGAGCCGCTCGCAGAGGCGGCCGGCCGCGCCCAGGTCCCCGGCTACGCCGCGCCCGTTCTCCGCGGCCTTGTCCGCCTCGAGGGCGGAAAGGGCCGAGGCGAGGGCCTCCTCGAGCCGGCCCTCGGAGGCGAGGATCGAGGCCCGCACGTAGCGGTTGGCCGCGAGCTCGCTCGAGCGCTTGCCCTTGAGGTTGAGCTCCTCGGCCCGGGCGAGGCTCGCCAGGGCCTCGGCCCTGAGGCCGAGGGCCGCCTGGGCCACCGCGCGGTCGTGGACGGCCACGGCGAGGGCGCGGGAGGGAGCCTCGGTCTTCGCGCCCTTGAGGGCGGCCTCGGCGAGGGCGACGGCCCGGGCGAAGAGCTCGAGGGCTCCCGCGTGGTCGCCCTCGGCGACGAGGACCTCGCCCAGGCCGGCCAGGGCCGTCGACTGGGCGGAGCCCGCGCCGGCGAGGACGGCGCGCTCGAGGGAGAGCTCGAAGGCCGAGCGGGCCTCGGCCGGCATGCCCCCGGCGAGGTAGGCCCGGCCCATCGAGGCGAGGGCCGCGGCCCCTCCCTCGAGGTCGTCCACCGAGTTGCTCGCGCGCAGGGCCTCGTCGTAGTACCTGCGGGCCGACTCGTACTGGCCCGTGCCCATGAAGCCGTCGCCGAGCTTGGCGAGCTCGGCCGCCTTGTCCCTGACCGCGTAGACGACGCCCGTGGACTTGGGGGCCGAGGAGCAGCCGGCCGCGAGGACGAGGGCGGCGAGGCCCGAGGCGAGGCGGGCCGGCCGGAGGCCCGGGCGCCGCGCGGCGCGTGCTAGTGCGCTCATCAGAACTCCCCCTCGCGCAGGCTTTGATAGAGCGGCTGCTGCTCGCGGCGCTCGGGCACCCCGCCCCGGAGCAGGGGGTTGTTCTTGAGGCCCTCGAGGACGTCCTGGGCCTGCTTGATCGCCGTCCTGCCCTCGTCGATCGCCACGCCGATGGAGGGCATCTGGGCCCTGAGCTCCTGCGTGATCCCCTGCACGTTCTTGAGCGTCTTCTCGGTCTCGGCGAGGCTCGAGGTCAGCCGGTCGAAGAGGACGTTCTTGTCGTCGAGGAGGGTCTTCACCGAGCCCTTGGCGTCGAGGAGCCGGGGCACGAGGCCCGTGGGGTCGCGCAGCTCGGCGCTCATGGCCGCGGCGTTGTCCGCCACCGCGTTGGCCGACTTAAGGAGGTCCGAGACCTGGGCCATGAGGGTGTCGACGTAGGACTCCGCGGTCGCCACCGCCTTCGCGGCGTCGTTGACGATGCGGCCGGCGGGGCCGGAGCTCTGGCCGGCGAGGGCGCGGTTGACCTCGGTGAGGGTCCGGTTGACGGTGACGACGGTCTTGTCGAGATCCTCGATGAGGGGGTTGATCCCGGCGAGGAGCCGCGTGATCGTGTCGTCCTTGGGCGGGATCTCCACGAGGCCCTCCTCGATGAGGAACCTCCCCTCCTCGGAGCCCGCGAGCGGCACGAAGGAGCCCTCGGCGAGGACTTCCTCGGCCTTGCCCGGATGGAACAGGAGCTGGGTCCCGAGGCCGATGGGCGAGGTGACCAGCTCGAGGACCGAGTCCTTGCGCGCCTTGGGGTAGTAGTCGTCGTAGACGACGAAGGTCGCGTCGACCTCGTTGCCCTCGTTGAGCGTTATGCGCTGGATCTTGCCGATCTGGAAGCCCTTCATGTAGATGGCCGTGCCCGGGGCCACGCCCGCGGCCGAGGCGAAGCGGGTCTCGAAGCGGTAGTCGCGGGCGAACCATCGCTGGTTCGCGCCGACCAGGACGATGCTCCCGCAGAGCGCGGCCGCCGCGACGAGGACGAAGGCGCCGACGATCCGGTCGGCGTGGCGAATCCTGAATTTCATCCTCGTCCATCCTCCTCGCCGCCGCCCTCGGAGGGGCCGGCATCGGCGTCGCTATCGATATCGCCATCGCCCGACGCGCCGTCGCGGAGCTTCCACTCGGGCTCGTCGACGGCGGACTTGTCCTCGGCCAGGGCGTCGGCCCAGGCCCCCGCCAGGGAGCTCGCCCACTCGGGCCGGGGCGGGGCCTTGCGCGCCTTGAGCCGGCCGGTGATCCCGCGGAGGGCGGGATCGGTCCAGGCGGCCGCCTCGTCGAAGCTCCCGTAGGCCAGGAGCCGCCCGCCGCGGAGCACGCCCACCCGGTCGGCGAAGCGCGAGACCGCGGCCGAGCTCGAGCTGGCCACGAACAGGCTCCGGCCCCGATCCTTCAGGGCCGCCTGGATCTCGTGGACGCGCTCGGCCGACTCCTCGTCGAGGTTGGCCGCCGGCTCGTCCATGTACAGGAGCTCGGGATCGAGGACCAGGGCCCTCGCCAGGCCGATGAGGCGGCGCTCCCCCAGCGAGAGCTCGGCGGGGCGGGCCCTGAGCTCCTCGTCGTAGCCGACGAGCTCCGCGGCCCGGCGCACCGCCGCGTCGATCGCCGCGGCGCCCAGGCCCGGCTCGTGGATGCGCACCGGCAGGGCCAGGTTGTCGTAGAGGCTCTGGTTGGCCCAGAGCGCCGCGTCCTGGAAGACGAAGCCGGTCTTGCGGCGGAACTCGGCCTCCTCGCGGCGCGTCATGCGCGAGAGCTCGCGGCCGCGGAAGAGTATCTCCCCCGCCGAGGCCACGTCGAGGCCGGAGGCGGCCTTCAGGAGGGCCGACTTGCCCGAGCCGGCGGCGCCCATGAAGAAGGCGGCCTCGCCCTCCTCCAGGCGGAGGGAGACCTCGTCGAGGATGACGGCCTCGCCGCGGGTGCAGGTGACCGAGCGCAGCTCGAGGACGGGCGCGGCCACGCGATCAGCCCAGGTACTGCATCGCGGTCAGGAGGACGTCCGCCACGATGCAGAGCATGAAGCTCGACCCGACCGCGCGGATGCCGGCGACCGGGACCTCGGTGCTCGCCCGCTCCACCGCGAAGCCGCGGTAGAGGGAGGCGACGGCGATGATGACGCCGAAGACGAGGCTCTTCAGGAGCCCCATGAGGAGGTCGCCCGCGCCGAGGACCTCGAGGAGGTTGCGGAAGTACTCGTCGAAGGCGATGGGCTTGATGAGCTGGACCACGGCGAAGGAGCCGGCCAGGCCGAAGAGGTTGAAGTAGACGTCCAGGGTGAGCATGGAGGCGACGACCCCGAGGAGGCGGGGGGCGGCGAGGTAGGAGATCGGGTTCACGCCCACCGCCACGTAGGCCTCGATCTCGTGGGCGACCACCATGCCGCCCAGCTCCGTGGCTATGGCCGTGCCCGAGCGGGCGATGACGATGAAGGCGGTGAGCAGGGGCCCGAGCTCGCGCGTGATCACGATGATCAGGAGGCTGTACATGAGCTTGGACTGGCCGAACTCGGCGAGGAGGGAGGAGCCGATCAGGTTGATGGCGGCGCCGATGGCCACGGCGAGGACCGCCGAGATGCGGAGGGCCTCGACCCCCGTGAAGAGGATCTGCATGACGAGGACCTTGAAGCCGACCTGCCTCCTCCGGAAGAAGAGGATCGACTCCCGCATCACCTGGGCGAAGAACCCGAAGGCGTAGGAGGCTTCTTCCGCGCGGCGGATCGTCGCGCGGCCGAGGCGTTCAAGCATAGTTCTCCCGCTCGGGGCGGCGGCCCGCGGCCCCCGCCCCTGCCCCATAGTACCGCCGCCGGGGCCGGCGCCACAATGGCCGCCGGAGGCGCCCCCCGCCTGGGTCCGGGGCCCCGAGGGCCGCCGCGGGCGGCTACTGCCAAGCGGCTATGCCGCCGAGTGGCTAATGCCAGGCGGCTATGCCGCCGAGTGGCTAATGCCACTGAGGACCTCGCGCGTGATCGCGTAGAGCGGCGGGATGCCCTCGAGGGGGCCCATGCGCTCGGAGAGGCGCTGCCCGGCCTCGAGGGGGAGGTCGCTCACGTAGTAGAGGAAGCGCCGGAGGGCGCCGGGCCTGAGGACCCCGAGCTCCTCGGCCTCGAGGATGGCCCTGAGGTACCAGATCCCCTCCATCTCGATGCCGACGCAGCCCCAGATGCGCCGGTAGAACTGGAGCATGGCTCGGTTCTGCAGGAGGGTGCCGCCCACCGTGAGCAGGGGCCCCTCCGCGACCCCCCGGCCCAGGAGGGCGGCGCCGAGGCGGGAGGAGGTCCCCTCGAGGCCGCCGGGCTCGCCGGGGAGGGGCCGGAAGGCGTCGTTCGCCTGCTCGATGAAGGCCGTGGGGACGAGGACGTCGCCGCGCGCGCCTGCGAGGGCCCCGGCCTTGCCGAGGACGTTGATCGAGCGCACGTTGCGGCCGAAGAGGAGCAGCAGGCTCCGCATGATCTCCTCGGCCTGCTCGCCGAAGGCGAAGTCGATGTTCACCAGGAGGCCGGGCCTGCCCATGCCGGCGGCCCGCGCCAGGTCGACGAGCTGGACCTGGATGCCCGTGGTCACGGTCTCGGGGAGGCGGAGGATGCCCGCGGCGGCCTCGGCCTCGGCCGCCTCGCGGCGGCGCCCGGGGAAAGCCTCGAGCCAGGGCCGGGCGAGGTGGTAGAGCTCGTCGTCGGGCTCGGCCCAGCCGGGGAGGCGGAGGCCCCGGCCCTCGGCCCAGCGCAGGATCTCGCCGCGCATCGAGCCTAAGTAGGGCGAGAGGCAGTTGGAGACCGAGTGGGCGTTCGAGGACACGATGTGGACCTCGAAGGCCTCGGGGAGGTCGGAGGGCCGGGCGCCGACGAGGGACTCGGCGGCCTCGCCGACCTCGCTCGCCCAACGCTCGGCCAGGCGGCTGTTGTAGTTGTTCACCTGCTTGCGCACGTCCACCGAGTAGGCCTGGCGGTGGAAGACGATCTCGCGCACGCGCTCGCCGGGGCGCTCGGGCCAGAGCCGGCGCAGCTCGGCCTTCTCCTCCTCGTCGAAGGGCAGGCCCTCGAGGCCCTCCCCCGGCAGCCCGGGCGCCGCCCCGGGGTGCCCTCCCCCGGCGGGGGCGCCCGAGCGCGCGAGGGCGAGGAGGAGATCGGGGTGGTTCAGGCGGTAGCGGATCTTCCTCGCCTCCACCGCGAAGAGGCAGAGGCAGGTGACGAAGTCCAGGAGGTCCGAGATCCCGTCGCGCACGAGTACCATGTCCTTGCCGCTCATCATCTCGTAGACGAAGCGGTGCCTCGCCTCGGTGGGCACGAAGGGGAAGAGGAGCTCGACCTTGGCGTAGACGGTGGGCAGGTTGTCGGTGAGGAGGAAGACGAAGCTCCGCGTGACGTTCTCGGGCAGGCGCCGCACCGCGTAGGCCAGGGCCCCCCAGTCGATCCTCCCGGGCTCGGAGGCCAGGGGATGGAGGGCAGGCTCGAGGGCCTTGTACAGCTCGGCCAGGCGCCGGATCTCGATGTGGCCCGCGGCCACCCCGCTCTGCACCTCGGCGTTGAAGCGGTCGAAGGCCTCGAAGAGGCCGAGGCCCTCTCGGAGCTTGGTGCCGAAGCCCTGGGCGAAGCTCCGCGACTCGGAAAGGAGGCGGAGGAAGCGGGGGCCCGGCACGGCGAGGGCCTCGCTCTCCGCGAGGGCCCGCACCTCGAACTGGCGCGGGGCGCCGAGGAGGCAGGAGCGCTCGCCGAAGTAGGAGCCCGCGTCGATGACGCCCACGCGGAAGGGCGGGCTCCTCGAGAGGTCCACCGACTCGGCGGAGCCCGAGAGGAGGACGAAGACCTCGTCGGAGCGCTCGTCGCCCTGGCGCACGAGGGACTCGCCGGGGCGGTAGCTCCGCGCCTCCGAGTCTTCGACGAGGGATTCGAGCTCGATCCGGGGGAGGTAGCGGAAGGGCACGATGGCGGAGAGGCGCTCGGCGAGGCCAGGCTGCATGGGGCCTAGCCTAGCCTCGGCGGCCCGGCGGCGCAAGGGCGGGGGCTTGCCTCCCGCGGCCGGGGGCGGCTACCCTCGAGCCCATGAGTCTGACGAAGCAGGCCCTCGGCGCCGACGCCCTCCTCCTCACCGCGGCGATCATCTGGGGCTTCGCCTTCTCCGCCCAGCGGAGCGGCATGGAGCACATCGGGCCCCTGGCCTACAACGGCGTGCGCTACCTCCTCGGGGCCCTCGTCCTCCTCCCCCTCATCGCGCTGCGGCGCCGGCGCGCGGCCGCGGGCGGCGATCCCGCGCGCGGAGCCGCCGCGGCGGGGAGCCCGGCGCCCCTGCGCGGCTGGGCCAAGGCCGGCGGGGTGGCCCTCGCCGGGACCGTGCTCTTCTCGGGATCCATCCTCCAGCAGCTCGGCCTGGTCTCGACGACGGCGGGCAACGCGGGCTTCATCACGAGCCTCTACGTGGTCCTCGTGCCCATCCTCGGCCTCCTGGCCGGCAGGCGCGCGAGGCTGCACATCTGGGCGGGCGTCCTCCTCGCCCTCGCGGGGCTATACATCCTCAGCGTGGGCGCGGGCTTCACGATGGCCGAGGGCGACCTCCTCGTCCTCGCGGGCTCCCTCTTCTGGGCCTTCCACATCCTCGTCCTGGCCCACCTGGTCCACCGCATCGACCCCATCGAGCTCTCCGCGGGGCAGTTCGCCGTCTGCGCGGCCTACAGCCTCGCCTCCGCCCTCCTCCTCGAGCCCGCGCCCTTCGCCGGCGCGCTCGCCGCGGCCGTCCCCATCCTCTACGGCGGTATCATGTCCTGCGGCGTCGCCTTCACCCTCCAGATCCTCGGGCAAAGGACGGCCCACCCCGCCCACGCCTCGATCCTCATGTCGATGGAGTCCCTCTTCGCCGGCATAGGCGGGGTGCTCATCCTGGGGGAGGCCCTCACCTGGCGGCTCGCGATCGGCGGCCTCTTGATGCTCGCGGGGGCGATCGTCTCCCAGCTCGAGGGGCGGCCGGAAGCGAAGGCCTAGGAGCGGGCCGCCCGCCCGACCACAGGTTAGGCGGGATCCTTTATTGGCTCGAACGGCACGCTGCACCTACGCAATCAAGCCGGTGCATACTTTTTTCTGGCTGCGTAGGGCGGATCCTTCGTCATCCATGACGCAGCAGAATGCGAAAAAAACGTTGACGTTATCGAGCCGGCGAGAAATAAAAAGAACGCTTCAACCTGACTCGCTCCCTTCGGTCGCTCGCAGGTTAAGCGGGATCTTTTATTGGCTCGAGTGGCAAGCGCACTCGATTGATTGGGTAGAAGCCGACGCATACTTTCTAATGACTTCGTATGGCGAGTCCTGTGAGAAAAAAGGCGACAATCCGCTCGAGTACTCGCGGACCGCCGCCTTTTTTCTCGCACCCGCCGCCCTACGGAATCATGCGATAGTGTCGCGTGGTTCAACCCCGTCGCGTCGGCTTGCCGGTCAAGCGAATGAGAAAATTCGCATAACCTTCGTACGGCCCAAACAACGCAATGCCGGCTCACTGCTACGAAGTTCACTACATTGCTGGAATCATGCTCTTTGCCTAACCTCCCGCTTGACCTGCAAGCCGTCAGGCTTGTCAGGTCGAAGCGACGTTAGGCATTCCTGGGCTCTATCCCCTGCAGCGTTCTCTCCATATCGAACTCGTGTCGAGGATCCCCCCGTTTGGCCCAGGCCAGCACATTATACCACACACACTCCTGGTTTTATGTGGCATTCTCATATACCCATTACGCACTCGACGGGCCTTCTTGATTGAACGCAGCACAGCCCCCCGCGGACACGCGACACTCGTTTGCACAAAAACACTTGCACGTAAATCGTCGCAACCACTGATTGAAGCCAAGCAATTCTCTTCATGGAGTACGTCAGGGTGCATACTCAGACATCGATACATATGGAAGCATCTTCTGAATCATGTGTTTATATCTCGTGGTAAAAAAATGCAGCTCTGCCGCTCTATTTCTATTCGCATCAAAAACCTTTTTCGTATTTTCATCTAGAAAGTTGTAGATGTCCTCTAGTAATTCTCTATCCTTTCCTGCTTGAATACATATATCTAGGATCTTATCAAGGTAGTACATTTTGCTATCGCTTAATAGTCTCAGTGATCTGCCTTTCCCCCTCAGCTCCATGAGTATTTTTTGCATCTCAGATACTGTGACTACAGAATCAACACTCGACTCCTCGAGCATCCCCGCAATGACAGATACCTGCCCTAGACTTTCAACCTCATCGAAAGAAAAAAGGACACCATCTTTTTCTATTCGAGCTCCTTCTTTGGGTAGGAATAGTTCGGTATAAACAGCTTGAGTACGCGATTCTGTATTATTATTTATTTCACCAACTACTTCGCTTGTTAACGTAAAAGATCTTGATCCTATAAAGAAGTATCTTTCCCCGGATTTCTTTTCTCGAATGAAATCCCCACAACGCGTATAGAAAACATCTCCAGTTTCGTTTTCAATGACTCTAAAAAAACCGTTCATATTGTTTGCTAGTGTATGTAGGTTATTAGTATTATAAATAGAACTTTTTTCAAAGTAACTTTTTTTCTCACGCCATTTGTACGTGGTTCTGTATCCGGGGGTTCTTATGTTGCTCAAGTCCTCATAGAGCACACTGTAGCGTTGCAGTAATGCGGATGTGGATTCAGCATGCAAAACGGCTATCGAAAAAATGACCGAAAAAAACAATAGTATTTTTCTCATCTTGGAATCTCCTGACTACTCCAAGTATCTGTGTATTCCATTGAATACCAATTGCCCCTTTTATCCATAGCACTCGAACCCTTTTTAGTTACTGCATAAGCATCATCATAGATGCCCGATTTACCTCCGTAAGTATCTTGATAGTCAGAAGCAGCCTTGCGAGCAGCATCAATAGCAATTCTTTCAGAAGGATAAGTATCTGGCAAGTAATCCTTACTTACTCTGGGGTATCCTTCTTTATCATTAATCGGTTTCGCAGGGACGCCTGTTTCATCATATACATACTCTGCCTTACTCGTATGAACCACTCGATATCCCGTTGGATTTTTGAGTTTTTTCTCATTTTCTTTCTCACGTTTCTCGCGCTTTATATCCTTATCAACTCTTTCAACTTCCTTGTTATATTCTTTGAGATCTTTATCTCTCCCAGAGTCATCACGAATATTGCCATCTTTATCAGATGTATACCTATGCCCTTCAGCGTCCGTATCTACTTCATGCCGTAACCCCGTAGGATCCGTGTAGTTCACCGTATAATCCCCGCACTCGGCGCATCAAGCCACCTCGTCGCGCGCCGTGCCTTGGTTACTGCCGCCTGCAGGCTCGAGCGAAGCACCGTCCTCCACGGGCGGCGCCTTGGACAGCCCTCCCCTTCGGGACGGTCCCCTTCGCCCACCGTTCTCACGGAAGCTTACGACCCGCGGCCGTAAACGAAAAGGACACCCGATAGCGGGTGTCTTCGAGGAGAGTATAGTCTTGTTGGGATAGCAGGGCAATGGCGGTTTCCCTTGCCTCGCGCCGCTCGGCCCCGCTCGGCGCGGCCCGCGGCCTGGGCCACCGAGCAAGGAGCCTGGGGCCCACGCCCACCGGCAGGCGGCGGCACCGCCGAAAGCGGCTACCGCGCCGCCTGCTCTCCGCGCGAGGGATGGGAGCGGGTAGCCCGGAGCGCCGCAAGGCGCGAGGACTACCCGCGGACAGCCCGACGGCGGGCGGCTCGCGCCGATCGAGGGAAGGAGCGCCGCGGCGGGGCGCCCGCCGGCGCGCCCGCTAGATCTTGTCGATGAGCATCGAGCACTTGCCCGAGGGGATGGGGAGGGTCTTCTTCTTCTTGCCGAGCACGTTGATCGTGAAGTAGTAGAGCTTCTCGCTCTCCATGTGGATCTCCCAGCCCCGGCCCGACTTGTTCGAGAGGATGGTGACGAGGTTCCGCTTGAGCGAGAGGTTCTCGATGCCCATGATCTCGAGGTTGGGGATGATCCAGTCCACGGTCTTGCGGGGCAGGGAGATGTACAGGCCCACGATGTTCTCGATCATGAGGGCGACGGTGGACAGGCCCGCGTAGGCCAGGAGCTGGGGGCGGGGCCACTCGGGGCGGCCGGGCCAGACGGCCTTGCCCTCGCCCTGGGGCTGGTAGGCCTCCCAGATGGTGGGGCGCTGCTCCTTGCCCCCGTGCCGCTCGGCGCGCTCCTCGGCATCCTCCTCCCCGTTCCCGTTCTGGTGCATCGAGTCGAGGACGAAGTAGAGGTGGCGGATCGCGCAGTCGCGGGCGAGCTCGTACTGGTTGTACTTCTCGAGGCCCTTGATGACCATGTAGGTGAAGGTGGGGAGCACCGAGCCCCGGTAGCCGCCGCCGCGCTTGTCGTAGTCGGGGTGGTCGGCCGCGAGGGTCGGGAAGGGGTGCTCGGTGCCGAAGGCCTTCGGGTCCTTGAGGTGGGCGATGAGGCGCTCGGCCCGGTCCTCGTTGGGGATCTCCGCGAGCAGGGGCCAGTAGCCGCCCACGGTCTTGGTCTTGACCTGCTTCTCGTCCTTGTCCAGGTCGTAGTAGAAGCCGTCCTCGGAGCTCCACATGAGGGAGTTGATGCGGGTCTTGAGGGAGAAGTAGCTGCGCTTGAACTGGAAGGAGGCTTCCTTGTCGTTGAGGATGTCGCCCATCGCGGAGAGGTAGAGGGCGTTCATGGCCATGGCGGCGTTGAAGTCGGCGAGGTAGAGGGCCCCGCCCCGGGGCGAGTTTTCCATGCCGGTGGCGGAGACGGGCACCCCGTAGAGGCCGTTCTCGCGCTTGAAGGTCGCCTCGACCCAGGCCCAGTGCTTCTGGAGGACGGGCATGACCTCCTTCACGCGCTTCTTGTTGGCGGTCTTGTGGTAGAGGTTGTACTCGGCCCAGGCGAAGATGGGGAGGCCGAGGCCCTCCGGGTTGTCGGCGGGGAAGATGGGCTTGCCCGTGGTGGCGTCGTAGCGGGAGCGGATGGCGCCCGACTCCTCCTGGAGGGCGTAGAGGGCGTCGAGGCCGCTCGAGGCGGCGTAGATCCGGTTCGAGTAGACGAGGAAGAAGGAGGAGAAGACCTGCTCCATGAGGTCCACGGCGGGCTCGGGGGGATACGAAAAGTACTTGGCCTTCTCGAGGCCGCTCTTCGGCCCGCCGGAAGCCCAGCAATCGGCGGCCCAGGCCCAGGTCCTGTCGTACATCTCGACAAAATCCTGGTCATAGAAGTGCACTCGCGGAAAATCCCGTTTATTCAAGCACGAACCCCTTATCCGAATCAGCGTCCCCCGGAGACTATCACCGCAACAGACCGCATCGTTTTCTACGCTTTTCGGAGATATGGCACCTTTAGTTAGACAGTCAATATAGTGTCCTTTATAGGCTTTGTCAAATTGAATGAAACGGAGACTCGGCCGAACACGTTATCGCATGGAACTTTAGGCGAGCCGATCCGGCTCGGCCTCGTTCCGAGGAGCTAGTTTAGCATCAGGCGTGCCTGTACAGATCTCAAAAAACGAGGAAAAACTCAACAAAATTGTACTAGTCTCCCTTGTTTTTTATCCTGGCGATAGTAGGTTTAGGGCAAGAGGTGCTACGTACGAAGTCCTTCCGGCAACCCATCCGTGGGACCGGAAAACCGGAACGATTCGCAAAGGAGGGCCTGCCAATGGAAGCTCCCCCCGAGGGTTCCGGACCGGGCTCGGATAGATCCTAGCTTTTCGTCCGAGCTGCCGGTCGCGATTTCGAGCGTCGAGCGCGACGGTCCAGTACGGCCGCCGCCGGTTACTGCACGGGGATGCGAGACGGGCGGGCGAAGGGTTTCGCCGCGACGATCCGCATCCAGGCAACGTTTCACGTTGCAAACGGCGCGCGCGAACGCGCGCGCCGCGAGGGATGGGTCGAGCCGAAGGAAGGCTCGAGAATGCTTTTCTTCAAAGCATTGCGAGTCGCCCGCGAGACATTCGCAAAGGGCCGTGAAGGCCCGTGGGGCGACGATCGCAGGATCAGGGGGCCGGGCCGAGAAGCATCTCGCCGGCCCCCCTTTTTTTGTCGCGCCGGCCCTCGCCCCGGCCGATAGGATAAGGGCACATGATCATCACCCTGTACAAGACCGGAGCGGGCGGCAAGACGCTCTACTACACCATACACGACCGCCAGCAGCTCCTCGACGCGCCCTTCGCCCTGAGCGCGGCCTTCCGCGTCGGGCTCGGGCGCGAGCGCGAGCGGCTCCACCGCTTCGAGAAGCTCGCCGACCGGGACAGGATGATCCGCTCCCTCGTCGCTCGCCGGCTCAAGGACGGCTACCGCCTCCTGTACACCTTCAGCCGCTCGGGCTTCTCCGCGAGCGAGGGCCTGGCCGAGGCGCTGGGCGAGACGCGGGTAACGGCAATCGGCTGAAGCCGCCCGAGGGAGGCTTCGCGCGCCGCGTTCCCTTCAGCTCTTCGCGGCCTTGTCTTCCCGGTCGAGGCCCGGGGGCTGGAGCTCCTCGAGGGCGATGAGCTCGCGGGCGAGCTTGCGCACGCTCTCCCGGAGCTTGAAGACGCAGTCCGAGCTCGAGGCCTTGCCCCGCACGATGTCCTCCGCCAGGGCTCGGCAGGTCGGGGCGCCGCAGGAGCCGCAGTCGAGGCCGGGCAGGCCCTCGGCGATCAGCTCCATCTCCTCCATCATGACGAGGGCCTTGAGCATGTCCGGGTCGAGGGCGAGGGCGAGGCGCGAGCGCAGGCCCTCGGTCCAGGCCAGGGAATCGAGGGGGGCCCGGGGGCCCTCGCCCGCGGGCGGGGCCGCGTCCTCGCGGTGCCGGAGCCTGGTCTTGGCGATGTAGGGGTTCTCCACGGTCAGGGGCCCGCCCACGCAGCCGCCCGGGCAGGCCAGGGCCTCGATGAAGTCGACGTCCTTGAGCTCGCCGTTCTCGAGGGCCTCGAGGACCCCGATGACGTTGCCGATCCCGTCCACCGAGATGGAGCGCCGCTCGCCCACGGCGCCGCTCTCGCCCTCGACCCTGCCCCAGCCGATGCCCCGGGCCCCGGCCCGCGCCAGGCGCCGCGAGGGGGCCTGGGACAGGGCGCCGCGCAGGGGCAGGTAGAGGTCCTTGATGCCGATGACCCCGTCGAGGAAGGAGCGCTCGTAGCCCAGGGGCGAGCGCGTCGCCGTCACCTTGCCGGCGCAGGGGGTGATGAAGAAGACGCCCACGCCCGCCTTGCCCGGGTGGAGGCGCTCCTTGACGACCCGGGCGGCCACTTCCATGGGCGGCAGGAGGGGCACGAGCTGGCCGAGGAGGCTCGGGAAGCGGAGCTGGAGGAGCTTGACGACCGCCGGGCAGGCGCTGGAGATGAGGGGCCGGGGCCTGCCGGGCTCCTCGAGGAGGCGCTTGGTGGCCTCGGTCACGAGCTCGGCGGCCTCGGCCACCTCGTAGACCTCGTCGAAGCCGAGCTCGACGAGGCCCGAGAGGACGCGGTCGACGCTCGTCGACTCGGGGAACTGGCTATACAGGGAGGGGGCGGGCAGGGCGACTTTGTACGAGAAAGCCGAGAGCATCGCCAGGGGATCGGAGACCGCCTTCTTCGCGCCGTGGGGGCAGGTGCGGATGCACTCCCCGCAGTCGATGCAGCGCTCCTCGATGATGCTCGCGCGGCCCTTGCGGACCCGGATCGCCTCGGTCGGGCAGTGCTTGATGCAGGTCGTGCAGCCGACGCACTTCTCCTCCTCGAGGCGCACCGAATGGAAGACCGTCGGGGTCACGGCGCCCCCTTCCCGAGGAGGATGGTCATGGTGACGGTGGTGCCCGAGCCGGGGGAGCTCTCGACGCGGAGCTCGTCCGCGTTCCGCTTCATGTTCGGCAGGCCCATGCCGGCCCCGAAGCCCAGCTCGCGGAAGCGGTCGGCCGCGGTGGACCAGCCCTCCCGCATGGCGAGCTCGAGGTTCGGTATGCCGGGCCCGCGGTCGGCGAGGACGAGGACGACGCGGTCGGGGAGGATCTCGGCCTCGGCGACGCCCCCGCCGGCGTGGATGACCATGTTGATCTCGGCCTCGTACATGGCGACGGCGGCGCGCCGCACCGCGCCCGGGTCGATGCCGAGCCGGCCGAGGGCGCGCTTGAGCTCCGTCGACGCCCGTCCCGCGAGGGAGAAGTCCTCGCCGCTGACCTCGAAGCGGAGCTTCACGGCCCGCGCCTTCTAGTCGATCTCTCGCACGCCTCCGCCGCGCAGGCCCGCCTCGTAGAGGCGGCCGCAGGCGAGGAACATGGAGTACTTGGTGCCGAGGAGGACCATGCCGTTCTCCTCGGCCATAGCGACGAGATCCTCCGTGGGAGACTTGCCCCGCACGAAGACGATCACCTTGATGTCCATGAGGTCGGCCGTCCGGATGGCCTGGGGGTTCACGAGCCCCGTGAGCAGGACCACCTTCTCCTTGACGAAGGCCATGACGTCGCTCATGAGGTCGGCGCCGCAGGCGGCGTTTACCTCGAGGTCGAGCGTGTCCTGGCCCGCGTAGAGCCGGGCTTCGAGTATCTCCATGATGCTTCGTACTGTCATAGGCCTTCCCTGCGGCAGTGTAGCACGGGTGGCGGCCCGCCCTCAAGCCGGGACGGCGCGCCCGGGCGGCGGAAGGCCCCGGGACGGCGGCCCCGCGCAAATCGGAGGGCGCGGCGACTCTTTCCCTAAAGCCCGGCGGCCCGGCTCCGATATTCGGAAGGAAGGCCCCGGAGCACGGGCGGCGCGATCGCCCCGAACCGGGACCCGTCATACCCGAGCGTCGACGCCGCGGAAGGATTCGCGGGGGGAACGAGATCGGAACCGGCGCGTAAATGGAGCCGGCACGGAAGCCGAGGCGGCCCCGGGAGGGCCGCCGTCAGCCAGAAAAGGAGTAGGGCATGATCATCAATCACAACCTCAGCGCTATGTTCGCGGACCGTTCACTCAGAGTGACCAACCTCAACGTCGAGAAGGGCATGGAGAAACTGTCCTCGGGCCTGCGGATCAACCGCGCGGGAGACGACGCCTCCGGGCTCGCCGTCTCCGAGAAGATGCGCAGCCAGATCCGCGGCCTCGAGCGGGCGTCGAAGAACGCGCAGGACGGCATCTCGTTCATCCAGACGACGGAAGGCTACCTCCAGGAGTCGCAGGACATCATCCAGCGGCTCCGCGAGCTCGCCGTGCAGGCCTCCAACGGGGTCTACACGATGGAGGACCGGATGCAGATCCAGGTCGAGGTGAGCCAGCTCGTCGACGAGGTGGACCGGATCGCCAGCCACGCGCAGTTCAACGGCCTCAACCTCCTCACGGGCCGCTTCGCCCGCGAGACGGGAGAGAACATCGTGACCGGATCCATGTGGTTCCACATCGGGGCCAACATGGACCAGCGGGTGCAGGTCTACATCGGCACCATGAGCTCGAAGGCCCTCGGCGTCCGGAACGTCGGCGACAACTCGATCATATCGCTCGAGTCGCCCGACGGGTCGAACCGCGCGATCGGGACCCTGGACGCGGCGCTCAAGAAGGTCAACAAGCAGCGCGCCGACCTCGGCGCCTACCAGAACCGCCTCGAGCACGCGATACGCGGCATCGACGTGGGCGCCGAGAACGTCCAGGCCGCCGAGAGCCGCATCAGGGACGCCGATATGGCCAACGAGATGGTGGGCTACACCAAGAACCGCATCCTCGCCCAGTCCGGCAACGCGATGCTCGCCCAGGCCAACCAGAAGACCCAGCAGGTACTGCAGCTCCTCCAGTGATCCTGTCGCGCGGCGACGCAGCGGCCACCCCAGCGGGTGGCCGCTTATTTTTTAAAACGCAGTCGAGCCAGGGATGGCGAGACAAGCATGGCAGAATGGCGCAGCCATTCTGCGAGGCGTCGCGAGGCCATGGATGGACTCGCGACGCCGGTGGCCGCTTATTTTTTAAACGACGTCGAGCCATGGATGGCGAGACAAGCATGGCAGAATGGCGCAGCCATTCTGCGAGGCGTCGCGAGGCCAAGGATGGACTCGCGACGCCGGTGGCCGCTTATTTTTTAAAACGCAGTCGAGCCAGGGATGGCGAGACAAGCATGGCAGAATAGCGCGGCTATTCTGCGAGGCGGGGCGCGGCCATGGACGGACGCGCCCTTCCCATGGCCGTTTTTCGGCCCGATCGTCGCGATCGCGCGCCCCGGAGCGGCATGCCGGGCAAAATAAAAATCGTTTTATTCCGGTGGTATATATGGCTTCGATGGAGTAGAATTGCCTTAGGAGGACAAGAAATGCCCAAATTGTCGCTGGAAATGCTCGAGCTCAAGCAGAAAATCTACCTTCAGATGATCGTGAAAATGCAGAGGGAGCTCGACAAGACCACGAAGATCATAAAGTCGACGAAGGCGAAGCAGGAGAGCAAGAAGGCCGCCGTTCCCAAGGCTCCCGCCAAGAAGACCGCGAAGAAGGCGCCCGCCAAGAAGGCCGCCGGCGCCGCGAAGAAGCGGGGCAGGCCCGCCAAGGCGGCTTCCAAGCCTGCGGCCAAGCCGGCCGCCAAGGCCAAGTAAGCCCGCGGGGCCGCGGCCCTACGGGCGCCGCGGCCCCGCGAAGCGGCGGCTAGATGGCCTTCCTGCCGCTGACCTTGACGTTGACGATCACGGCGAGCGCGATCACCAGCCCCACGAAGGCGTCCTGCACGTAGGCGTCCGTGCCCAGGAGGACGAGCCCCGTGCGGACCTCGGCCATGATGAAGGTCCCGATGAAGGTCCCGACGATGCTGCCGATCCCCCCCGACATCGAGGTGCCGCCGATGACCGCGGCGGCGATGGCCTCGAGCTCGAGGTTCGTGCCCTGGGTCGGCGTGACCGTCTTCAGGTAGCCGAGGGACACGAGCGAGGCGAGGCCCGCCGCGGCCGCGGTGACGAGGAAGCAGGCGCGCTTGACCCGCGCGGTCTTGATGCCCGCGAGCTCGGCCGCGTCGCGGTTGTCGCCCGAGGCGTACACGCGCACGCCGAAGGTCGTCCGGTGCAGGGCCGCGAACAGGACGAGGCCGCTGGCGAGGAGCCAGAGGATCTGCACGGGCACGAGGCCGAAGACCTCGGAGCGGCCGAGTATCGAGTAGAAGGGATCCTCGTCGAAGTTGGACACGGGCTGGCCCTGCGAGAGCACCATGGCGATCCCGCGATACACCATCTGCGTGGCGAGGGTGGCGATGAAGGAATTGATCTTCGTCAGGGTGACCAGGAGGCCGTTGAGGAGGCCGAGGAGCATCGCGCTCGAGAGCCCCAGGACGGCCGAGAGCCAGATATTGAGGCCGAGGCTCTTGGTGGCGAGCCCGGTCACGACCCCCGTGACGGCGTAGATCGCCCCGACCGAGAGGTCGAATTCCCCCGACACGATGAGGACGGTCATGGCCATGGCCACGATGCCGAGGCCGGCCGTCTGCCTGAGCAGGTTGAAGAAGTTGTACGCCGTCAGGAAGACGGGTGAGGTCAGCGAGAAGAAGGCGGCGATCAGCAAGGCCGCCGCCACGACGCCGAAGTCGCGGAATCCGAACAGCCGCTTGAAGGCCGCCACCCCGCCCCTGGAAGCGTTCGCGTTGCCCATTCGATGTCTCTCCTTGCGTCCGGGGCCCTAGGTCGTCGCGGCGAGGAGCACGGACTCCTTCGTCGCCTCGGCCCTCGGCAGGATGGCCGCCCGGCGGCCGCGGTTCAGCACGAGTATCTCGTCCGAGAGGGCGAGCAGCTCCTCGATCTCCGACGAGGCGATGATGAAGGCGCAGCCCTCGGCGCTCAGCCCCAGGATCATCTCGAGGATCTCCTGCTTCGCCCCGACGTCGACGCCCCGCGTCGGCTCGCTCATGACGATGAGCCGGGGCCTGAGCGCCAGCCACCGAGCGATGAGGACCTTCTGCTGGTTCCCCCCGGAGAGCGAGCCGATGGCCGCGTCGGGGCCGGCCATCTTCACGCGGACGGCCGCCGCTGCGGCCTCGGCCTCGCGCCTGAGCCGGTCCTCGCGGAGGGCTATCCCGCCCGAGAAGCGCTCGAGGCCGGCCATGCAGAGGTTGAGCTTGACGTCGAGCTTGTGGAAGAGCCCGTCGGCCTTCCGGTCCTCGGGGACGAAGCCGATCCCGAGGGCTATGGCGTCGGCCGGCGACCGCAGGGAGCGCGCCGCGCCGTCGATCGCGAGGACGCCCTCGGACAGCGGCGGCGAGCCGAAGAGGGATCGCGCGAGGTCGGAGCGCCCCGATCCCGCGAGCCCGGCTACCCCGAGGATGCCGCCGGCCCGGAGCGAGAAGGACAGGCCCGAGAAGCTCCTCCCGTTCCCGATGCCCCTCGCCTCGAGGAAGGGCTCGCCGGGGGGAGGGGCCGAGCGGGGCGAACCTCCCTCGACGGCCCGGCCGGCGATCAGCGAGGAGAGCCTCCGGCTGTCGAACTCGCCCTCGGCGAGCTCGCCGACGAGGCGGCCGTCGCGGAGCACGGCGATCCGGTCCGACAGCGAGGTGAGCTCCTCGAGCATGTGGCTCACGAAGACGAAGGAGACCCCGCGGTCGCGGAGCCGGCGGAGGATGGCGAAGAGCCGCTCGACCTCGGGGGGCGTGAGCGCCGTGGTCGGCTCGTCGAGGACCACGAGCGACGCGTTGCGCGAAAGCACGCGCACGAGGAGGGCGAGCTGGGTCTCGGCGGCCGTGCAGTCCCCGACCAGCCGCGAGGGGTCGATCTCCTCGCCCAGGAGGTCGCGGTACAGGCCGCGGCACTCCTCGTTCATCCGCCGCCAGTCGGGCCCGAGCCCCCGCCGCGGCATGAAGGGCCCGAGGAAGACGTTGGCCGCGATCGAGAGGTGGGGGCAGACCGGGATCTCCTGATGGAAGACGCTGAGCCCTCGCCGCTCGGCGTCCTCGGGGCCGCGCGGCCGGTAGGGCCGGCCGTCGAGCTCGAGGGAGCCCGAGTCGGCCCGGTGCACCCCGCAGAGTATCTTGATGAGGGTCGACTTGCCGGCCCCGTTCTCGCCGGCCAGCCCGAGGATGCGCCCCCGCTCCACGCCGAGCGAGACGCCGTCGAGGGCCGTCGCCCCGCCGAAGCGCTTCGAGACGTCCCTCGCCTCGAGGATGAGCTTCCCGTCCATGCAGTAACCCGCGCCGATGGGCCGAGGATCGGGAGCCGGGCGGCCGCCGCCCGACGCGTCGGGCACGGCCGCCCGGCTCCCGCCCGGGCTCAGCGATAGCCCTTGGCCGCGAGGTCCATGACCGCCGCGACGTTGTCGGCGGTGACCGGCGCGATCCCCGTGTTGATGTCGCAGGGGGTCAGCTTGTACTTCGCGAGGAGGAAGAGCTCGACCACGCTCTGGTAGCCCTGGAGGTAGGGCTGCTGGTCGATCGTGAAGGACATCGTGCCCTTCTTGATGCCGGCGAGGACGTCGGCCACGAGGTCGAATCCGCCGCCCACGACCTTGCCCTTGAGCTTGTCGCGCTCGATGATCTGGGCGATCGCGGAGCCGGTGACGTCCTCGACGCCGAACATGCCCTTGATCGCGGGGTTGGCCTGGTAGGCCGAGCCGATGAGCGACACGGCCTTGACCATATCGGTCCCGGTCGCCACGACGCGGTACTTGAACTTGCCGCCCTGGGCGTCCAGGACGTCCTTGGCTCCCTTCACGCGGGCCTCGAGGTTCTCGGCGCCGGCGGTGTGGATGCACAAAAGGACGTCGCCGCCCTGGGGGAGGAGCTTCACGATCTGCCTGCCCATCGACTGGCCGGCCTCGTAGTTGCCCTGGCCGACGTAGGCGAGGCGGCCGGAGGCCGGCGCGTCCGCGTTGAGCGCCAGCACCGGGATGCCCTTCGACATTGCCTCCTTGACCACGTCGTTGAAGGCGGCGGGATCGGGCATGGTCGTCGCGATGCCGTCGACCTTCTGGGCGATGGCGTTCTTGATGTAGTCGACCTGCTTCTGGATATCGAAGCCCGAGGGGCCGGTGTAGACGACGTCGCAGCCGAGGGCGGCCCCGGCCTCCTCCGCGCCCTTGCGGACGGGCACGAAGAAGGGCACGGCCGTGGCGTGGGTGATGACGACGAACTTGTACTTCTTCGCCTGGGCGGCCGCGTTCGAGGCCGGCAGGGCGACGAGCAAGGCCAGGAGCAGGGCGAACCATTGATTCCTTCTCGACATGTAAGCCTCCTTGATTCAGGGACGGCCGCGCGTCGTCCAGCCCGTGCTCGGCTGGGGGCGAGGCTCGACCAGAGCACTAATGCATATTCCATGCCACTAGTCCCTAATCCTTGCCCAGACGCGGGGCGACCCGAATAGAACGCTCCGTATGTCGCCATCCGCGAACCATGCCAGGCGATCTCGTAGGAGAGGGGAAAGGTAGCCGATTTTTCGTTGCGCTATTTGAAAAGCGCTTGTACAGTAGTTGTACGTTTATATCGAAGGAGCGTTCATTTTCTTAACATGCCTGCCACCATCCTGATCGTCGACGACCGGCTCCGCCTCTGCGAAAGCCTCCAGGCCAGCCTCGAGGAGCGCGGCTATCGCGCCCTGATAGCCACGGCCGCGGCCGAGGCCCTCGCCCGCTTCGCCGCCGAGAAGGTCGACGCCGTCCTCCTCGACGTGCGCCTCGGGGAGGAGGACGGCCTCGCGGTCCTGCCCCGATTCCGCGCCCTGGACCCTCTCGTGCCCGTCATCGTCGTGACCGGCTACGGCACTGTGGAGAGCGCGGTGGCCGCCATCAAGGACGGGGCCTTCGACTACCTGCAGAAGCCCATCAAGGTCGAGAAGCTCCTCAAGGTCCTCGAGAACGCGCTCCGGCTCTCCCTCCTCGAGCGCGAGAACCGCGAGCTCCGGGGCAGGGGCCGCCCCTCGCCCGCCGGCTCCTCCTCCCCGCGGATGCGCTCGATGCTCGAGCGCCTGGCCAAGCTCGCGGCCTCGGACATGCCCATCCTCATCCGCGGGGAGAGCGGCACGGGCAAGGAGCTCGTGGCCGAGTACGTGCACGCCGCCTCCGCCCGCTCGCGCGGGGCCCTCGAGAAGGTCAACTGCGCGGCCTTCCCGGAATCCCTCCTCGACAACGAGCTCTTCGGCCACGAGCGGGGCGCCTTCACCGGGGCGAGCTCGGCCTTCCGCGGCGTCTTCGAGCGGGCGCAGGGGGGGACCCTCTTCCTCGACGAGGTCGGGGACATGCCTCCCTCGATCCAGGCCAAGATCCTCCGGGCGATCCAGAACAAGGAGGTCCGCCGCCTCGGGGGCTCGAGCACGATCACCGTCGACGCGCGCTTCGTCGCCGCGACGAACAAGGACCTCGAGTCGATGGTGGCGGCGGGGAGCTTCCGCAGCGACCTCCTGTACCGCCTCAACGCCGCGACGGTCCTCGTCCCTCCCCTGCGCGAGCGACCCGAGGACATCGCGGGCCTCGCGCGCGGCTTCCTGGCGGAGTCGGGAGCCCCCGCCTCCGCCCTCGCCCCGGAGACCGAGGAGGCGCTGCTCCGCTACTCCTGGCCGGGCAACGTGCGGGAGCTCAAGAGCGCGGTCCAGTACGCCCTCACCGTCTCCTCGGGCCCGGCCATCCTGCCCGGCGACCTGCCCGATTGCGTGCGCGGGCCGCGGGACGGGGGAGCGCCGGGCGGCGGCGCCCTCGGCCCGCGGGAGGAGGCGGAGCGCGGCCTCATCCTCCGCGCCCTCGCCGAGTCCGGCTTCAACAAGGCCGAGGCGGCGCGCCGGCTCGAGATGAGCCGCGTGACCCTCTACAGCAAGATGGGGAAGTATGGCATCGGGAACGGCGCCGCTCATCGCGCTTGAGGGCGCGAGCGTCCGCTACGGGAGCCTCGACGCCCTCGACGGCCTCGACTTCGAGGTCAGGCCCGGCGAGATCCACGCGATAGTCGGCGAGCACGGCGCCGGCAAGTCCTCCCTCGCCCGCGTCCTCGCCGGGGCGGTCAGGCCCGAGCCCGGCCGCGTGCTCTGGGAGGGGGCGCCCGTCTCGCCCTACGACCGCGACATAGCCCGCGGCCTGGGCGTGGAATTCGTCGCCCAGGAGAACGGGCTCTTCCTGAACCAGACGGTCGCCTTCAACCTCCTCGTCAACCGGCGCAGCTTCTTCGCGGGCATCGGCTTCCGGCCGCGCCGGCTGGTGGACGAGGCGGCGCGCTACCTCGGGGACTGCGGGGCCGGCGTCGACGCGGCCGCGCCCGCGCAGTCCCTCGCCCTCCCCGACCGGGTCCTCGTCGAGCTGCTCCGCGCCCTCTATTCCGGTCCCCGCCTCCTCATCCTCGACGAGGCCCTCGAGAAGCTCTCGGCCCGGGGCCTCGAGCTCGCGCGGCCCAGGCTCAGGGCGATCGCCGCCGCCGGGGGCTCGGTCCTCGTCATCACGCACCGCATCGACGACATCTACGACTTCGCCGACCGCATCACCATCCTCCGCGCCGGCGAGATACTCATGACGGATCGGTCGCGCAACGTCGACAAGGTGAGCCTCATCAAGCTCGCCTACACGCAGATCATGAACCGGCCCCGCGCCCTCGACGGCAACAGCGAGTTCTACCATTTCCTCAAGTACAACGAGGCCATCCTCGAGCACCTGCCCGTGAGCCTCGTCGTCGTCGACCGGGAGGGGGAGATCAAGCTGCGAAACCGCCGCGCCCAGGAGTTCTTCTCCCTCGGCGAGCCCGGGGAGGCGGGACGGGGGCTCGAGGCCCTCTTCCCCGCGGGGAACGAGGAGGCCCTGGCCGCGGCCGAGGCCGTCGTGGCGGGCCGGGCCTACGAGTGCGTCTACGGCATGAGGCTCGTCCTCGGGGGCGAGGCGCGGACCATCGACCTCACCTTCGACCCGATCATGGACGGCGACCGCTTCATCGGCGGCATGCTCATCTTCAACGACATCACCGAGCAGGCGGCGCTCCGGGAGCGCATGATCCTCTCGGAGAAGCTCGCCGCGGTCGGGCTCCTCTCGGCCGGCGTCGCCCACGAGATCAACAACCCCCTCGAGACCATCTGCAACTCGGTCGACTTCCTCAAGATGAAGGTGGAGGGCGGTCGCCAGGCGGCGGCCCTCGCGCGGATCGAGGAGGAGGTCTCCTCCATCGGCCACATCGTGTCGAACCTCATGGCCTTCTCCGGCAAGCGCCAGGAGCGGGCCGAGCGCCTCGACCTCGGCGAGCTCCTCGGCGAGACCCTGTCCCTGCTCAGGCACAACGAGAGCTTCGCGGGCCGGGAGATCCGCTTCGACCCGCCCCTCGCCCCCCTGCTGGTCCGGGCCTCGAGGACCGAGGTGCGGCAGGTCTTCATCAACCTCCTCAAGAACGGGATCGAGGCCATGCCCGGCGGGGGCGCCCTCTCCCTCCGGCTCTCGCGGGAGGCGGCGGAGCATGGGGCCTGGGCGGTCGGGGCCGTCGAGGACCAGGGCCCCGGGCTGGGCGCCGAGGCCCAGGCCCGGGCCTTCCTCCCCTTCTTCTCCACGAAGAGCGGCTCCGAGGGGCACATGGGCCTCGGGCTCTCCATCGCCTACGGCATAGCGGCCAAGCTAGGCGGCTCCATCGAGGCCGGGCGGGCCGAGGGAGGGGGAGCCCGCTTCGTCGTCCGCCTGCCCGCCGCCGAGTGAGGCGGTGTTGTGCCTCGGGGCCCTCCGCGCGTATAATCGGCCCGATGGACGCGCTCAGCCCCGACGTCAAACGCGAGATACTGAAGCGCGTCTTCCCGGAGCTCCGCTTCGGCGGCGACCCGGAGGTGGAGCGCTACTTCGAGCTCCGCCGCTCGGGACGCCTGGCCGAGGCCCTCTCCGTCTACAACGGCGTACTCCGGGTGCGCTACCCCGCCGACCGCGACCGCGTCGAGCTCCTCGGCCTGTACCGGGCCAGGGACCCGGGCTACGCCGAGCTCCAGGAGCGCCTCCTCGCCGAGCTGGCCTCGCGGCTCGCGGCGAGCCTCGTCCGCAACATCGACCTCGTAGTCCAGCCCCTCGCCGGCGCCCGCCTCGACGACGCGATGGGTGCCCTCAAGGCCATCGAGGGACTGCTCGCGCGGCTCGGCCGCGACTCCGAGGCGGCCCTGGCCCTCCTCGCCCGCTACGCCGACTACGCCGGGGTCCTCGGCTACCGGGCCGCGGAAGCGAGGCGGGCCCTCGAGCTCCTCCGCGAGTACGACGCGGTCTCCCGCTCGGACGCCCCCGCCGACTACGACTTCGTGGCGCGGAGCGAGGCCCTCGAGGCGGGCCGCCGCCGGGCCGCCGGGCTGCGCCGGCCCGCGGCGGCCCCGGGGACCGCACGCGCGGAGGAGGGCTGGGACTTCGTCGCCAGGAGCGCGGCCCGCGAGCGCGGCCGCGCGGCCGCGAGCGGAACACGGGGGGGCTTCTTCGATCCCGCAAGGATCAAGTTCACCGCCGCCGAGCGCGCCTCGGTCGAGATATCCCCCGCGCTTTCCCGGCGCGAGGACAAGGTCCTCGCCTTCTGCGCCAAATACTGGCCCCGGGCGCGCGATCCCGCCTTCGAGCGCGTGGTCTTCCTCTACGCCCGCAAGTACGGCACGAGGCACTACGAGATACTCCGCGCGGTCAAGCTCGGGCGCGCGCGGGGGGCCACCGACGACGAGATCCTGAGCGCCGTCTCCGCCATCCTCTCCTCGGGCTACGAGTATTCCCTGAGCGGGGACCTGTACATGCAGGTCATGTGGCGGAGGCTCCGCGCGCGGATGGAGGCTCGCGAGGTCGCGCAACGCCTCGCCGCGCCCGGGCCGGAGTCCAAGGTCAGGGCCGCCAGGCAGGGGCCCGAGAAGGCCGGAACAGCGCGCCCGCCCGAGCCGGCGCGGGCCGCCGCCGAGCCTTCCCCGGCCCGGAGCCTCGGCAGGGCGGCCGCCGCCGTCCCGAGGCCGAAGGCCACCGAGCCGGCGGGCGGGCGCCGCGGGAGCGCCGCGGCGAAACCGCGGGCGGCCAAGCCCCGCGCGGCCGCCGCCCCGAGACCAGCCGCCCCGAAGGCGGCCAAGGCCAGGGCTCCGGCCTCGAGCCCCCCGAAGCCGAGCCTCGAGCGGGCCCCCAGGCCGCGGGGCGCGAAGCTCCTCAAGCGGCCGCCCTCGGGCCCGGCCCCCGTGCCGGAGCTCAGGGGCAAGGGCTCCATCTCCGACAAGATCAGGGCCCTCTCGGGCAAGGCCTACGACGTCTACCGGGAGATCTTCCTCGAGCGGGTGCGCGACGACATCCACCGCGAGCTCCTCGCCCACCCCTCGCGCGCCCACAGCCTCTTCGACACCGCCTCCAACGAGGCCGAGAACCACATCTACGGCTACATGGTCGCCCATTACGACGACCCCTTCATGGACTGGGAGGCCTCCGCGGAGCGCGCGGCAGTCGAGGCCCTCGGCTACTCGATGCCCCGCCTCGACCCGATCATCGAGGCCTGCTTCAAGAAGCTGTGATCCGCTTGCAATGAGCGAGTCCCGCGACCTGAAGCCAGCTCCGATCTACAGCTTCGTCCGGCCGCGGAAGGAGCGGGCGAGTGTTAGGCGATCCGCGTACTCGAGATCGCCGCCCACGGGGATGCCCGTCGCTAGGCGGGTCACCGCGACGCCGGAGGGCTCGATGAGGCGCTTGAGGTAGAGGGCCGTCGTGTCGCCCTCGACCGTGGGGTTGGTGGCGACCACCACCTCCCGCACCTCGCCCGAGCGCAGGCGGGCCATGAGTCCCTGGAGGCGCAGCTGCTCGGGCCCGACCCCGTCGAGGGGGGAGATCAGGCCTCCGAGCACGTGGTAGAGGCCGCGGTACTCGCGCGAGGCCTCGATGGTCACGATGTCCTGGGGCTGCTCGACGGCGCAGACGAGGCTCCGGTCGCGGCTCGGCGAGGAGCAGACGGGGCAGGGATCGGCCTCGGTGTAGGCCCCGCAGACCGAGCAGAAGACGATCTGGGACTTGAGGGCGCGGATCCGCTCCGCGAGGGCCGCGGCGAAGGCCTCGTCGGACTTGAGGATGTGGTAGGCCACCCGGAGCGCGCTCTTGCGCCCGATGCCGGGCAGCCGCGTCAGCAGGCCGACGAGCTCCTCGAGGGCCCGCACCTAGGCGCTCCCCGGGAAGCCGGGGGGGAAGGGCAGGCCGCCCGCGCCCTCGGCGAGCTCCGCCTGCAGGGCTTCCTTCACCTTGGCCGCGGCGTCGTTGTAGGCGGCCCGCACGAGGTCCTGGAGGAGGACGGCCTCGCGGGGATCGACGGCCTCGGGGGCGATCTCGCAGCCGAGCATGTCCATGGCCCCGTTCAGCGTCACCTTGACCATGCCGCCGCCGGAGCTCCCGGTCGCCTGCACGCGCGCGGTCCTGGCCCGCAGCTCCTCGACCCGGGCCTGGAGGGCCTGGGGATTGCGGAGCATCTCCATGATATCGGCGAAGTTCACTGCGCTCTCCTTAGGGCTGGGGGCTCAGGCGCGAGCCCCTGAATACGCGCTCGACGACGGCCGCCGGGTCGGGGGCCGCCTCGGCGGGGGCCTCGCCCTCGGCCGAGGGCCGCGGCCGGGCCTGGCGCTCCGGGCGCTCGACGCGGAGCTCGACCTTGAGCTGGCGGCCGGCGAGCTGCGAGGCCTTGGCGGCGATGTCGGCGACGCTCCCCTTCACGACGCTCTCGTCCATGCCCGAGCGGAAGGGCACGATGAGCCGCCCCTCCTCGAGGCGCCAGGGCAGGGAGGAGGAGAGCCCCGTCTTCAAAAGGGGGCTCGAGCGGCCGATCGCCTCGATCACGGCGGCGCGCAGGGCCTCGGACTCGGAGGGAGGCCCGGCCGGGGCAGGGGCGGCGGGAAGGGGAGGAGACCAGGGCTCCTCCTCGGCTCCCGGGTCCTCGGCGAGGGGGGAGCGGGCCGGCGCCGAGGGCCGGGCCGCCGCCCGCGCGGCGGGAGGGGAGGCCTCGGGGCCTTCGGCCTCCGGGAAGGCCTCCTCGAGGGCGGCTTCGGAGGCCGCCGCGGCCAGGCTCCCGAAGGCGGCGCTCAGCTGGGGGGGGAGCTTGAGCTCCCTGGGCGGCTCGGGCTCCCCCGGGGGCTCAGGCTTTTTTTTTTCCTCGTCCCTCGCCGGCCTCGGTCGATCCGGGCCCTCTGCGGCGGCCTGGCCGGGACCCGCGGCCGGGGCCCCGCCGGCGAGCTTCCGGCGGAGCGAGGCCACCACGCGGGCGAGCTCGGAGGGCGGCACGTAGTCCTTGAGCCTGCACAGCCGCGAGACGCCGAGCTCGAGCTCGAAGCGCGGGTCCACCGTGAAGCGGAGGTCGCGGTAGAGGTCGAGGAGGCCCGCGAGGGCCCGCTCGAGCTGCTCCCGGCCGAGGGCCTTCCTGACCTCGGGATCGAAGGCCCCGGGCGGGGAGCCGAGGAGGGCGGGCTTGTCGATGCCTTGGGAGAGGAGGAGGAGGGCTCGGCAGTACTCGGCCGCGTCGACGACGAACTGCTCCGCCGAGACGCCGCGGTCGAGGATCCCGTCGAGGGCCTCGAGGGCGGCCGTCGATTCGCCCGCGGCGCAGGAGCGGAACAGGCCGTTCATCGCGTCGAGGCCGACCAGGCCGAGCTTGTCGCGGATGAGGGCGGCCGTGACCCGCCCCTCCGAGAAGGCGACGACCTGGTCGAAAAGGGTGTAGGCGTCCCTGAGGGAGCCGCCCGCCTCCTTGGCCATCCAGAGCAGGGCCTCCTCCTCGACCTCGACCCCGACCTCGGAGGCGGCCTGGGCGAGGAGGGACTTGATGAGGTCGACGTGGAAGAGGCGGAAGGCGAACTGCTGGCAGCGGCTCTTGATGGTCGCCGGGACCTTGTGCAGCTCGGTCGTGGCGAAGATGAAGACGATGTAGGGCGGCGGCTCCTCGATGGTCTTGAGCAGGGCGTTGAAGGCCGAGGTCGAGAGCATGTGGACCTCGTCGATGATGTAGACCTTGTACTTGCCGCCGTTCGGGGGGAAGAGGACCTCGTCCTTGATCTGCCGGACGTTGTCGACCGAGGTGTTGGAGGCGCCGTCGATCTCGATCACGTCGAGGCTGGCGCCCCGGGCGATCTCGACGCAGGAGCGGCAGGTCCCGCAGGGCTTGGCCGTGGGCCCCTTCTCGCAGTTCAGGGACTTGGCGAGGATCCGCGCCGCGCTCGTCTTTCCGCAGCCGCGGGGGCCGGAGAAGAGGTAGGCGTGGGCGATGCGCCCGCTCGTGAGCGAGGAGGAGAGGGTCGCGGAGACGAACTCCTGTCCCTTGAACTCCTCGAAGCTCTGGGGCCGCTTGCGCGTCGCGGTGATCTCGTAGGGCATGGGAGGAAAATAGCACAAGGCGGGCGGGGGGTAAAGGAGTTGGGGCCTCGAGCGCCCGAAGCCAGGCGCTCTGCATCACCGCGCCTACCGCTTACCGTTGCTTCCTTCCGGACCTGGCGGGTTTGGGCGGCGGCCACGTGCGCAGTGCCTGGCTTCGGGCGCTCGAAATCCCCTATGCGGAGAGAGAGGGATTTGAACCCTCGGTACCCTTACGAGTACACACGACTTCCAATCGTGCACCTTCGGCCGCTCGGTCATCTCTCCATGGAAAACGACGCTTTTTACCTAGCGGGAACCGGAGAGAGAGGGATTCGAACCCTCGGAACCCCAGAGGGGCTCAACGGTTTTCGAGACCGCCCGATTCAACCGCTCTCGCATCTCTCCAAAAGCGATGAGGCTAAGTGGATTCGAACCACCGACCTTCAGATCCGCAATCTGATGCTCTATCCAGCTGAGCTATAGCCTCGAGACCCCGCGCGGCCCGAGCCGCCCGAAGACATCCTGATACATGACGGAGAGGGGGGGGATTCGGTCCTCGTCGCTTCCATCGTGGAAGCTTCCTCGGACCCGCCTTCGCCCTCTGTCGGCGGCATCCCTGCCGCCTTTCCCTCGCTTCGCTCGGCGAGGGCTCCGGTTCGAATCCCCCGCGTCACCACCTATCTTTTACATCTACCGGAGAGGGGGGGATTCGAACCCCCGATACCCTTTAGGGGTATAACTCCTTAGCAGGGAGCCCGATTCGGCCGCTCTCGCACCTCTCCAATGACTCCGTCGCGGAGCAGGAGGGATTCGAACCCTCGGTGCCTTGCGGCACAGCGGTTTTCAAGACCGCCTCCTTAAGCCCCTCGGACACCGCTCCAAAGATCGCGGTATCCAAACATAGGGGAAAAGCGAGGCCCTTGTCAAGGACGATGAGGCTTCCTCACTCCACGAGGTAGCGCCCGAGCTCCTTGAGCTCGGAGATCTGGGAGTAGACGGGCGGACGGGCGCCGGCAGTGTCCTTGTCGATGGCGACGACCTTGACGTAGAGCTCGTTCACCTTGTCGGCGAGGATCTTGAGGTTGGGCCCGAAGTTGTTGACCGCCATATCGCGGAAGACCCGGTCGGAGGAGGAGAGGCCGGCGCTCCCGGCGGAGCCGGTCAGGAAGCGGAGGTTGGGCTGGATCTGGCGCCGGGACTGGTAGATGAAGCGGGCCATGGCCAGGACCTGCGTATAGAGCTCGTCCGGGTGGTAGCCCTGGTAGCGGTAGTTCTCGCCCTTCTCCGTGAGCTCCTCGATGAGGTTCCAGGTAGCGGGGTCGAGGGTCATGGACGAGAGGGCCCGGCGCGTGAAGCGGTTCGAGATATTCGTGCGGTAGTGCTCGGCGATCGACTCGATGAGCGAGAATATCTCGGGGTTCTTGATCTGCATACCGCGCGCAGTATACCCCATCCCCGCGGCTCAAGCTATATCCGGAACGGGCCTTTCGGCCGAAAACGGGAGCCCTGCCTCGTCCCCCTGGCCGCGAGCTCGGCCTCCACGGCGCGGTAGAGCCGCTCCTTGCCAGCCGGCCGCCGCGGGGCGAGGCGCTCGGACGCGCCGAGGTCCGAGCAGAGCCGCATCACCTCGCAGCCGGGCGGCAGGAGCTCGAGGCAGTCGGCGAGGAGGCCGGGCAGGCGCGCGGGATGGATCAGGGTCAGCTCGCCGGCCGGGTACTCGGCCGCGAGGCCCGAGCCGCGGGGGAGCTGGAGGTCGTGGAACTTGACGCCCTCGAGGCCGAGCCCGGCGAGGAGCTCGGCGCCCCGGAGGATCTCGGCCCGGCCCTCCCCCGGCAGGCCGAGGATGAGGTGGGCCGCGGCTCGGAGCCCCGCGTCGGCGGCGGCGCGGCGGGCGGCGAGGAACTCCGCGACCCCGTGGCCGCGCCTAACGCGGGCCAAGGTAGCCTCGACGGCGCTCTGCAGGCCGAGCTCGACCCAGGTCTCGAGGCCGGAGCGGGCGTAGGAGGCCAGGGCGCCGGCCTTCGAAGCGTCGAAGCGGTCGGGCCGGGTCGAGACGACGAGGCCCCGGAGCGAGCCGGGCGCCGCCGCCTCGAGGGCCTCGGCCGCCGCGTCGACGCTCCGGCGGATCGCCGCCTCAGGGGCGTCGGTCGAGGTGTAGGCCTGGAAGTAGAGGAAGAATCGCTCGGCCCCGTAGCGTCGGCGGAGGAAGGCGACCCCGGAACGGACCTGCTCCCCGAGGGAGGCGAGGGCGGCCGGGCCTCCCGGCTCCCCGAGCCCCGCGAGGGGCTCGCCCTGATAGGGGGCCAGGGCCGCCCGAGGCGAGCAGTAGGCGCAGCCCCCCTCCCCCCTCCCGCCCGAGCGCCGCGGGCAGGGGAAGCCGCCGTCGAGGCCGATGCGCCAGACCCGGCCGCCGTGGCGCTCGGCGAGCCTCGCGGAGTGGCGGTTGAACCTCGACTCGACCGTGGATCGCCCCCCTTTTAGACGCCAACAAGCTTCGAGGCACTCGGGCGGGACTTGCCCCGGGCGGGCCGCGCGGATTATCGTGGGCCATGCGCCGCATCGCCCTCGCCGCCCTCGCGGCGGCGGCGCTGGCCTCGGCCTGCGCCGGCCCCGAGGCCGGCCCCGCCGAGCTGTGGACCGACGTGCCCGAGCTCGCCCTCGCGGTCGAGCTCTTCAACGCCTCGCAGGAGCGGCACCTGGTCGTGCTGCGCTGGCAGCCGAGCCTCGCCGAGGCGATCAGGCAGGCCAAGCTCCCGCCGGCCCTCGCCGTCGGCCGCTACCTCAAGAGCCAGGAGCTGCGCGAGCGCTTCCGGGGGCTCGACGGGCTGGTCAGGAAGCTCGACCTCGGGCAGGAGGCATTCTATCCCGCCCTCCTCGAGCTCGGCAACATCGAGGGCCGCCAGCTCCTCCTCCCCGTCTCCTTCAACCTCCCCGCCATAGTCTTCGCCCGAGGCGCGGCGCGGGTCGGCGACGACTTCGTCCTCGGCATGGCCGACATGGCCCCGGCGGCGGCGGCCTATAACCGGAAGGAAGGGGGAGCCTACTCGCGGATGGGCTTCTCCCCGCGCTGGGATCCGGGCTTCCTCGCCCTCCTGGTCTCGGCGGAGGGCGCGGGCTTCAGGGAGGGCAAGCCCCTCGCCTGGGACGAAGGCGGCCTCGCGGCCGGGCTAGCCGCGGCCAGCTCCTGGGTCTCCTCGACCAACGGCCCCGCCGAGGAGGAGGACGAGTTCCAGTTCAAGTACCTCTACACGCCCGCCTACCAGTACGCCGCCTCGGGGCGGACCCTCTTCGCCTGCGTGGACTCGAGCGAGTTCTTCACCATCCCCGAGGAGAAGCGCGCCTCCCTCGACTACCGCTGGTTCGCGGCCTCCGGGGGCTCGGTACCCGTCTCCGAGGACATCGTCTACGCGGCGGTGCCCCGCGCCGGCAGGGGCCAGCGGGCCGCTCGGGCCTTCCTCGCCTGGTTCTTCCGCGAGGACAGCCAACGCGCCCTCCTGGAGCTCTCCCAGGAGACCAGGGCCATCGACGCGAGCTTCGGCGTGGCCGGGGGCTTCTCCTCCATCAGGGCGGTCAACGAGAAGGACTTCCCCCGGTTCTACTCGGCCCTCGTCGGGCACATGCCGCCGGCCGGGGGCTTGGCGGCCCCGAAGGTCCTGCCGAGCGACTGGCCCGAGCTCAAGGCCGAGGCCCTGGGCCCCTGGCTGGTCGAGGCGACGGGGCGGAGGGTCCCGCCGGCCGACCCGGGCGCGGAGCTCGCCGCCCGCATCGCCGAGCAGCGCAAGCGGGCCGCCCAGCGCTGAGCCGCGCGGCCGGGCCCTCGGCTAGAGCCCGAGGGCCGTCTCGACGGCCGAGAAGAGCTCCTCGGGGCGCCAGGGCTTGCGGAGGGCCGCGGCCAGGCCTGCCTCGCGGCGGGCCCGCTCCACGGCGGCCTCGTCCGCGTGGCCGGTCACCAGGATGGCTTTGATCCAGGGCTTGCGGGCGTGGAGCTCCACGAGGAACTGGTCGCCGCGCACGCCGGGCATGAACCAGTCGGAGATCACGAGGGAGGTATCGACCTCTCGGGCCGCGAGCTCGTCGATGACCGCCTGGGCCTCGGAGGCGTCGAGGGCGGTCTCGACGATGAAGCGGCCGCCGAAGCGCCGCTTGAGCTCCTGCTTCATGGACAGGAGGATGATGGCCTCGTCGTCGACGCAGAGGATCGCCGAGCGGCCGGCCGGGCCCATCTAGCGCCCCTCCCCGCCCCCGGCGTCGCTCGAGGCGGCCGCGGCCGCGACGTGGCCGTCGATGTCCAGGGCATCCCAGGGGTAGCAGACCCAGCGATCCTCGATCGTCCGGCCCGCGATGTAGCGCTTGACCTCGGGGGGGATGGCGCCCCGCTTCTCCTTGCGCTTGTCGTGGAGGACCGCCACGGCTATCTCGGCCGGCCGGTGGCGCAGAAGCTCGCGGACGCAGTACTCGAGGGTGGTGCGGGAATCGTCGACCTCGTCGACGAGGAGGATGCGCTTGCCCGCGAGCTTCTTCTCGGCCTCCTCGACCCATTGGACCTTTCGGGGGAGCTCGGAGGGCTTGTCGTCGGCGTCGTAGTAGGCGATGCCCACCGCGAGGATGGGCTTGCCGAGGAAGGTGCGGAGGATCCGGGCCGGGATGAAGCCGCCGGAGCCGATCGCGACGATCACGTCGGGCTCGAAGCCCGAGGAGACGACGCGCTCGGCGATGTCGCGGGCGGTCCGATGGATATCCTCGTACGTGAAGTAGTACTTCTCCATGCACGGATACTAGTTTTCCCGGCCCGCTTTATCAAGTCCGCCGGCGCGGGCCCGGCCGAGGCCCGTCGGGCGGGAATCCGCGCTTTACTCCGCGCGCGCGATAGTCTAGGATGATCCCGTGAAAAAAGCCTCCGGAGCGAAGCGGCGATGAGGGATCGAGGGCCGCTCGCGAACACCATGAAGCGGGGCCTCCACGAGTCCCTGAACACGGACATGCTCGAGCGGATCGCCCGCGAGGTCTTCGCGGAGGAGTACGACCTCCACGAGCGCACCGGGTTCCCCCCGAGCGTCGCCGTCCCGGGGCAGGTCGCCGTCGACTGCATCGTGGACGACGCCGTGGCCCAGGGCCGCTTCCTCCACCTCGCCGAGCGCCTGGTCCGCCTCGACAACGAGGGCTTCATGGGGCGGGCCTACCGGGTCACCGGCCTCCGCGAGGTCTTCAAGGGCATAGCGGCGGAAGGCTACCTCTGGGACGAGGAGACGGGCCACTTCATGGAGGACCCGCACATCCGCCGGACCCCGAGCTGGGGCCGCCTCATCCCCGGCGAGGAGCACCGCTTCTCCCTCCTCCGCGTCGACGTGGTGCGCAATTCCCAGCTCGTGCGGACCTACGGGGAGGCGGCGGCGCGCGACGCCTTCGACGACCTCCGCTCCATCCTCGCCCGCTGCGTCGAGCTCCGCTCCGGCCGCATCTGGAGCTGGGAGGGCGACGGGGCCCTGGCCGCCTTCCTCTTCGGCCACTCCACCACGAGCGCCGTCCTCTCCGGCATGGCCCTCCTCCACGAGCTCTTCCTCTACGACCGCATCTACAACAGCCTGGGCGAGCCGCTCAAGGTCCGGGCGGCGGTCCACACCGGCCCCATCCGCTACTTCCCCGAGGTCGGCGAGATAGCCAAGCAGGAGACCGTCCTCGAGGTCATGGAAGCCGAGTCGCGCTGGACCCCCCCCGGCATGCTCTCCATCACGCCGGCCGTGGCCCCCACGCTCGACCGGGTCATCCTGGACCGCTTCCGGCCTGACCAAGCCGAGTCCTCGCGGCTCCTCGTGTACGAGGTGAGGCTCGGCAGCCCATGAGGATACTCGTCTACGCCGCCGACCCGGCCGACCGCAAGCTCTCGGGCCTCCTCGCGAAGGCCCTGCCCCGGGGAGCCGAGCTCGAGCTCCTGGCCTACGCCTCCTTCTTGAAGACCTACAAGAAGAAGGCCCCCGGGGCCTTCGTCTACCTCGACGCCGGGGCCGAGCCCGACGCCGGCCGCCTGGCGGACCAGGGCGCGAAGCTGGCCTCCCTCGCCCTCTGCGCCTGGGGCGTCGTCGACCGCGGAGGCGCGATAGCCGATCCCGCGATCCTCTTCTTCGCCGGGGCGCGGGACTACATCGGCAAAAGCCTGGCCCGCGAGGGCCTCCCGCCGGGCCGCCTGGGGAGGGCGCTGGCTTCCGCCGGGCTCGCGCCGGCCGCCGCGCCATCCCCCGACTCCGCCGCCTCGGCCTTCCCCGGCTGGGGCGCCCTCTCCCCGGGCGACCAGGTCCAGGTCCGCTTCTGCTACGCCGCCGTCGGCAACCAGCGGGAGCTCCTCGAGCGCATCGGCGAGAAGCGGCTGCACAAGCTCAAGGAGGACTTCGCCGCCTTCCTCGAGCCCTGGGCCAAGGAGTGTGGGGGCATCGAGTGGATCCGCGACCAGTCGGGCAGCCTCCTCCTCTTCCCTCCCAAGGACGAGGGCATGAACCCCGTCCTGGCCGCCTTCCGCCTCCTCCTCGACCGGGCCCTCGTCGGCTACGAGGTCTTCCGCCTGGAGACTCCCTTGAGCTTCCGCTTCGCCTTCCACTCGGGAGTCACGATGTGGCGGCCGCCGGGCTCCACGGGCACCGTCGTCTCCGACGACGTGAACTTCATCTTCCACCTCGGGACGAAGGCCGCCGCCGACGGGGCCATCGTCGCCTCCGAGGAGGCCGAGCGCTCCGTGCCCCCCTTCCTCCGCGACCTCTTCTCCCCCGCGGGCGACTTCGAGGGCCGCAGGCTCTCGGCCTCGAAGCGCTTCCGTGACTAGGAAGGATGCGGCGGCCCCCGCGGCCGGGGCCCCGGAGCGGGGCCGCGTCGACGAGGCGCTCTACGCGACCCTGCGCGCCATCTACCACTTCGAGCGTGACCTCTACGCCCGCTTCGGCCTGGGCTACCAGGAGATATGCCTGCTCCAGCTCCTCCGCCGCAGGCCCGGCCTCCGGGTGGGCGAGGCGGCCAAGGCCCTCGAGCTCCCCCTCTTCGCGGCCACGAGGACGGTCAAGCGGCTCGAGGGGAGGTCCTTCCTGCGCAAGGCCCGCGACCCCGAGGACGGGAGGGCCCTGCGGCTCGCCCTCCGCCCCGAGGGCGAGGCCCTCATCGCCGAGATCGAGGCGGAGAACTACGGGCGCATAGCGGCCAACCTGCGCGGCCTCTCGCGCCGCGAGGTCGAGGGCCTCGTCCTCGCGGCCGAGCGGATAGGCGCCCTCCTCGGGGTGGAGGAGCGCTCGGGCGAGGGAGCCTAGCGGTCGTACTCCCCGTACTCGCAGCCGCCGAGCTCCCCGTCGTAGTCGCCCGCCTTGGCCCAGGCCCCCGCCTCGCGACGGTACAGCGAGACGGAGCCGGCGGCGAAGCCGCCGTTCCACAGGGCATTGTGGCGCTTCTCGCCGTCGGGATTCTCGTAGTTGACGTTGAGCATGGTCGGCCGCGGGCAGGAGAAGCGGATCTCGATCTTGGCCTTCCGGGTCCAGGCCTCGATGTTCCACTCGACCTTCTCGTCCGTCACCGGGCAGTCGAAGCGCTGCCTCGAGCCGGTCCAGAACTTCGAGAAGTTGAACTCGTAGAGCTCGCCCTCGAGGCGGAAGGCCACGAGGAGGCGGCGCGGGAGCGAGACGCCGAAGACCACGGGCTGGGCCCCGCCGACGTCGAGGCTCGTGCGCGTTAGGCGCTTCCCGGTCGCGCGGTCCGTGAAGCCGTTGCAGTTGAGCCAGACCCAGGGGCTCGTGTAGTCCGAGCCCCAGTTCTTGTCCTGGTAGCCCGAGGAGCTCTCGGGCTCGACGCGGTAGTCCTCGCCGCCGAAGCGCACCTTGCCCTCGTAGCGCGTCAGCATGCCCGCGGCGTGCCAGTACATCTGGAAGGACTGGAGCGCGCGGAAGAAGGGCGAGGTGCCGTAGCCCACCGAGTAGGGCAGGACCTTCTCGGCCTTGAGGTCCCAGCTCATCTCCCCCGGGTCCGACATGTACTCGGGGTGGGCCTTCGCCTCGGCGGGGCTCAGGGAGACCGAGCCGACGAGCCTGGTCTCGGTCGCGGTCGCCTGGCCGATGCGGACTTCCATGCGGTCGACCGCGGCGGAGAAGTCCGAGATCGGGTAGAAGTTGTGGATCTGGGCGGCCGCGCCGGCCCCCCAGCGCCCGGCCTTGAGCATGGCGTAGGAAGGCTTCTTCCCGGCGGCCTTGTTGGCGGGCAGCTGGCCGAGGACCGGCTTCGCCTCGGCGAGGGCGGGGTTCACGACGTAGTACTCGACGAAGAAGGGCTGCTTCTCGCCCGTCCTCTCGCTGATCCCCACGAAGGAGTGCCACCACCAGTCGTAGCCGCGCCGCGCGAGCCGACCCCTGAGCATGTAGCCGTTGCGATCGTCCATACGCCCTCCCCCTGCACGATGATGGGCGGATTATAGAATATTTAATTGCATTTTGCAACTTTATTGATCCGCGGGCCGGGTGTACAATCGACGGGAGGAGGCGCCATGGCCACCGTCGTCGTCGAGAAGCTCGGCCCCGCGGACTACGCGCGGGACTGCGCCGCCCTCCCGCGGAGCTACGGGAGCGCGGGCTGGGAGGCCCTGCCCGAGGTCGCCGCCATCCGCGACGCGGTCTTCTCGGCCCTCGACCGCCTCGACGCGGCGACGGGCTTCGCGGCCCGGCTCCGCGGCCGGCCCGTCCTCGTCAAGCCCAACCTCGTCACCGTCTACCACCGAATGGGCCTGGTCCGGCGCTCCTACCCCGAGTCGAGCGATCCCCGCGTCCTCGACGCGGCGGTACTCTGGCTCTCGCGCCTGGCCTCGGAGCTGGTCATCGTCGAATCCTCGGGCCGGGGCGCGCCCACGCGGGGATCCTTCAAGGTCGCCGGCATCGACCGCCTGGCCCGGCGCCGCGGCTGCCGCCTCGTGGCCCTCGACGAGGAGCCGGTCGACCGCTACCTCCTGCCCAAGGCCAGCGTCCAGCGCGAGATCCTCGTGCCGCGCCCCTTCTCCGCGGTGGTCCGCGGCGAGGCGGCCTACGTCTCCCTGCCCAAGCTCAAGACCAACCTCTACACCGGCGTGACCCTCGGCTTCAAGAACGCGATGGGCGTCATACCCTACAACCTCCGCCAGCGCAGCCACCACTACCAGATCGACCGCAAGCTCGTCGAGATGCTCTACCTCTTCAAGCCCGACCTCGTCCTCATCGACGGGGTCGTGGGCGGCGAGGGCGAGTGCCCGGCCCCCGTGGATCCCGTGGATTCGCGCCTCGTCATCGCGGGGGACCATGCGGTGGAGACCGACCGGGTCGCGACCCGCCTCATGGGCTTCGACCCGGCCTCCATCGAGCTCATGCGGGTCGCCGACGAGCTCGGCTTCGGGGAGGCCGGCGGGGCGACCGTACTCGGGCCCGGGGGCGGCGGGGAGCCCGAGCCCCTGGCCTTCCGCCCGGCGGACGCCTCCCTGGTCTCGAGGCGGGTACGGGAGCTCTGTCCCTCGGTCCGGATCCTCCTCGGCATCCCGCCCCGGCCGGATCGCCTCGCCGGCCCTCCTCCCCCTCCCCCCGCCCCCGGCGAGGCGGCGAGCCCCGAGTTCCTGGCGGCGATGGAGGCCTCCTGCCGCGGGGGCTGCATAGCCACGACCCGATTCGCCTTCTCGATGCTCGAGGCCGAGGGCATTCGCGCCCGTCGCCCGGCCGTCCTCATCCTAGGCGGGGGCATCGAGGCCGGCGGCCGGCGGCTCTGGTTCGACGCGGAGGGAGGGAGCTACGACGAGACGGCCATCCAGGCCCTGCCCGGCCGCAAGGCCGCGATCGGCTCCTGCGCGCGGAGGACGGCGCCCCTCGCCGACCGCTTCGCCGAGGGCTGCATGCCCCTGCCGAACGCGCCCCACATGCTCCTCCACTCCCTCCTCGGCGCGCCTTGCCGGGTCATGTCCCCCCTACGCAACCGGGTCCTCTTCCCCATGGTCGGCGCCGTCCTCGGCCAGCGCGCCGCGCGGCGACGCCTCATCTCCTCAGGCGAGCGCCTCGACGTCGCGCTCTCCCTCGAGGACG